>Ga0172382_10002452_pt1 | contig 30963 bp, 27 predicted proteins | sample Leawel138RmetaG_FD_122245 | JGI IMG/M metagenome (GOLD analysis project Ga0172382, IMG submission 122245) | Leachate microbial communities from a municipal landfill in Southern Ontario, Canada - Leachate well 138R metaG | ecosystem: Engineered > Solid waste > Landfill > Unclassified | place...
GCTCCCAACCCGGTGAGCTTGAGCGTGCACTTCACGGTGCATCCGGCGGGGTTGCAGTTGAGCCAGGTGATTTCGACCTGCCACTTTGCTCGCACCAAAAAGTTCGACGATGGTCGGGTAACTGTGGCACTGCTTCCGGGTGTCGAGCGAATGGACAAAGCTTTTGTGCTGGAGATGGTCTATCCGGAAGACACCTTGCAGACCACCCTACTGGTAGATGAGGAGCACAAGGTGTTTGCCCTAACGGTGGTGCCTCCGGCGGCCTCTGAAGGCCTCTCTCATCCCCGGGACGTGGTCATCCTGCTGGACCGCTCCGGATCCATGAACGGATGGCCGATGATCGCCGCTCGTCGAGCTACCGAGCGGATCATCGAGAGCCTGACCGAACAAGACCGCTTCGGCATCGTGGCCTACGACAACTCCAACCAGCACTTCGATTTCAAAGGTGGCTTGCGTCCCGCGGACCCCTTCTACAAGATGCGGGCGGCCGAGTGGCTCTCTAAAATAGAGGCCCACGGTGGCACCATGATACTACCGGCCCTGGAAGACGGATTGAGCTACTTTCGACTGTCCGACAATCGAGATCCTCATATCATTTTGATCACCGACGGAGACGTCGGCAACGATTCGGCTCTCATCCGTCGTTGCCAACAGGGGATCCGAATCTCCACGGTGGGTATCGGCTACGCCGCCCGGGAGGGCTTGTTGAACCGTATGGCCGAGGCCAGCGGCGGGCTGTGCTCCTTGATCCCGAATGAAGCCGACCTGGATAAGGATCTGGCCGACATGCACCGCAAGTGGGGGCAGCCGGTCTGGAAGGGCCTGACTCTACGGGGCGCCGATCCTGAGTATCGCTCCCCCAAGTTCTGGGATGTCTGGCAAGACGTACCCTGCACCTTTTTCGGGCAGCTCGATGATCCGAAGAAGGCGACCGAAGTGCGGGGCTGGTTGAAAGGCCGGGGCGAGTACGTGGAAGCGCTATCGCCGCTGGTTGTCGCAGGTCCGGTGGTTTACCGAGCCTGGGCTCGCTCCCGACTGTTGGATCTGGAGGATCTCTTTCTGGTGGGCGGAGCCACCCCTCGAGATCTGGTCGATCTTTCGGTGGATGCCCAGGTATTGTGCAGATTCACCGCTTTCACGGCCATCGACAAAGCATCCAGGGTCAACACCGAGCAGCACCTGCACAAGATCGTTCAGCCTGTGGAGTCTACAATTCAGCCTGTAGAATTCGTCGACGATGGTCTCTTCGAGCAGGAACCCGTTGACGATGGTCTCTTCGAGCAGGAACCCGTTGACGATGGTCTCTTTACCGAAGGCTTGCGCGGCATCGATTTTGGGAGCGCACCGCCGGCCAGGGCTAAAAGACCTGCAGCCCCCGACCCCAATGATGCTCAGTGGATAAAGCGGCAACTGCAACGAGACACCCTGTTGTATCTGGGAGAGATGCCTTCGAAAAGCGCTCTGGGGGATTGCCTGGAGATCGTCAAAGCACTCCTCAAAGAGGTGACGGAGCGCCTCCGGGACGGAAGCCTCTCGTCGGCCGATGACCGCTGGCGAGAGTTTGTGGCCAAGTTGATGGACTACCAGGAAGCCCTGGAAGAAGCCATCAAATCCGGCCTCCTGAAACCGGCCCGGCAATTGCGAAAAGAGTTAGAGGCTATGCTCCACCAGCGATAGGCAAAGTCTCTTGAACTTCCGCCCCCTCCCCAAAGGGAGGGGGCTTTTTCGTCTACTCCGGGTAAGAACGTTCGCTCGCAAATCGTCACGATAGAGTCTTATCTTAGACAGGTTGTTTTCTACTAAGCACGAAGATGAAACGAAATGTCACACACTCCCGGTACAGGCGAAATGCGTGCGGCTATGAGGCAGGCCGTTCAGCGGTCCAAGGGCCAAAAAGCGAAAGCCGAGGACGCGAAGACCCAGTGGAAAGAAGCCGGTAAGCAACGCCGCAAGGTCCGCTCTTTACTGGCGCTCGCCGTCGTGGGCCCACTCTCGCTATTGTGCCTTCTCTATCCTCTGCACAGTATGGGCTACCTCCGGCTCTTCAGCCCGGCTGCCCTTTCCAAGGCCATGGCCAACCCGCAGGCCACGGAATCGCTGGACCTGACCCACCAGTACCTGGAAACCGTCCCCGAAGGTATCGACTCCTTAAAGAATCTGACGAATCTCACTTTGGACCAAAACCGGATCCAGGAGCTTCCCGATTCCCTCTTCAAACTGTCCAAGATGCGCCATCTGAGTGTTCAGTATAACGCTCTGAAGACGGTCCCGCCCACTATCGGAGAGCTCTCCAGCCTGGAGTCGTTGGACCTGGCCGGGAATCATCTTGGCGAGCTTCCCGAGCAACTCTTTAAGCTCCCGCGCCTGGAGACCCTGGTGCTGTCCGACAACAATCTCACCAGGCTTCCTGAAGATCTCGGAAAACTCAGCAGCCTGAAGATCCTGGAAATCAAAAAAAACGATCTCTCCACTCTACCCCAGAGTGTCTCCAGGCTTTCCAACCTTGAGGTTCTAAATCTGGTCGGAAACAAACTCACCAGTCTTCCCGATCTCTCCGGCCTGAAAAATTTGAAAAGCCTTGCCCTGCAGAACACCGGTCTATCCCAGGCCGAAGTCCAGAAAATTCGAGCCCAACTCAGTGGAAGAAATGTGGTGATAACGATATGAAGAGAGTGCCTCTACGAAAAAATACCGGATTTACACTGATCGAGCTGATGATCGTCATCGCCATCATCGCGATTCTGGCCGCGATCCTTGTTCCTAATATGGTACGTGCTCGAAGCCGCAGCCAACTGACCGCTTGTACCACGAACTTGAGGAATATAGCTACCGCGTTGGAGATGTACAACGTCGATTTCAGTGGTCGCTATCCCACTGACTTTGGCATTTTAACCCCGAACTACATCAAAGTCGTTCCGGAGTGCCCTGCTGCGGCGTCCGATACTTATACGTCCTCTTACACCGTCACCATGATTCCCGATTCTTTTGAAATATTCTGCGATGGGAGCAACCACGCCGGATTCACTTCCCCCGGATTCCCGAAGTTCGATTCCGCTCAAGGCCTGGTCGAGCGTCCCTAAGGCCCTAATCTTTTTTTTGTATGTCTGAAGAGATTGTACTCCAAGGCTTTGGCGGCAAACTCGCGGCCAAGCGCTGGACTCAAGGAAAGAGCCCTTTATTGGCTCTCCATGGCTGGCTCGACAACGCCGGGTCGTTCGACGGGCTGGCTCCCCTGTTAGATGGGTATGATCTGGTGTGTCTGGACCTGCCCGGTCATGGGTTCTCCTATCATCGACCCCCAGGTGTACCCTATCATTTTGTGGATTGGGTGCCTGAGGTCTTCCAGGCCGCCGAAAGTTTAGGCTGGGAAAAGTTTCATCTACTCGGTCACTCCATGGGAGCGGCCATAGCAACCCTGGCCGCTGGTACCTTCCCGGAAAAGATCCACAAACTGGTACTTCTAGAGGGGATCGGGCCGTTCTCAAGCCCCGATGAAGAGGCACCTGCCTTGCTACAGAAAGCCCTCTTATATAAGCCATCCCAGGGCCGGCGATATTACCCCGATCGAGAAGACGCGATAAAGAGATTGATGAGACGAGAGCTTGAAGAGCATAGTGCTCGAGCTCTGGCCGAACGCGCCCTGGCCGGAGACGAAAGCGGATGGTACTTCACCTATGCCACCGAGGCTCGAGGACCAAGTAGGCAACGACCCACGGAAAACCAGGTCCTCGCGTATCTCAAACGGATCTCGTGCCCGACCCTTTTCGTCTACGCCTCCGACGGCCTCAAGCTCCCTGAGCCTTACGCTCAACGACACCGCTTCATTGCGGATCTCACGAAAGTGGAGGTTGAAGGGCGGCACCACGCGCACCTGGATCACCCTCAACGGGTTGCTCCCTTGATCAAGGAATTTCTAGTGGGTTGACCCCCATTTCAGATCCCCTGTCCAGTCATGATCCAGGTCAATCGGCCTGAGATGAGAATCCTGGAGCATTGAAAGTGGTGCAAGATGTCTGAAGAAGATCCCTATCTCTGGCTCGAGGAAGTCGAGGGCGAAGAAGCTATCGATTGGGTCAAAACCCAAAACAAGGAGACTCTGGATAAGTATGAGGGGACAGAACGCTTCTCCGAAATAGAAAAGCGCTCGCTTGAGATCCTGGACTCCAAAGAGAAGCTTGCCTACCCGCAGTTTGTGGGGGACCAGGTCTATAACTTTTGGAGAGACGAGAAGTATGAGCGAGGTCTCATCCGACGCATGCCTTTGCAGGACTACCTGGCCCACGCACAAGATTGGGAAGAGGTTTTGGACCTCGATCGCCTGGCCGAAGAAGAGGGAGAAAACTGGGTCTACAAGGGACAGCAGATTCTCTCACCTGACAATGATAGAAGCATGCTCTGGCTCAGTAGGGGCGGAAGCGACGCCTGCGTGGTCCGAGAGTTCGACCTGGTGAACAAACAGTTCGTGCAAGACGGGTTTATCGTACCGGAAGCCAAATCCGACCTCAGTTGGAAAGACCCGGATACCCTTTACCTGGGAACCAGGTTTGATGATGACTCCATGACCGAATCCGGCTATCCCCGAGTCATCAAGGTCTGGAAGCGAGGTACCCCACTGGAACAGGCTAGCTTTCTCTTCGAGGTTCAGAAGCAAGATCTGGCTATCGGAACCTGGGTCTCCCGGCGACCAGAAGGTACTCACGATTTTGTCTCCCGCAGCATCGATTTCTGGAATGAGGAGAACTACTTTCTCAAGGATGGGAAGATGGCACTCCTCATCCTCCCCACCGACGCCCCTATCCGAGGTTTCTTTCACGGACTCTTGCTTCTCACTCCCCGTTCCCCCTGGGGTGAAGTCCCGGCCGGGGCCCTTGCCGCGGTGGTCCTAGAGGATCTGCTGCTAGGCACGGCAAGTCCCGTGGTGCTTTACGATCCAGGCAGCACCGGCACGATCGAGTCAGTGAGCTGCTTAAAGGACACGGTTCTGGTAGCCATCACCAAGAACGTACAGACGACCCTACACCAGTTCACCCTGGGCCCTGCCGGTTGGTCCCAGCAGGAGGTTCAGGTCAAAGGGGGCGGCTGCACGGGTCCGGTCGCCACCTCGGTCTGGCGAAACGATTTTTTTCTCTCTCACGAGGACTTTGTGACCCCCACCACTCTGTACTATCACGATGGCGGGTCCGAGCATTCTAAGATCAAAAGCTTACCTGAGCGCTTCAACTCCCAGGATCTGGTCTGCGAGCAGCTATGGGTCGAATCCCCTGATGGGACCCGAGTCCCTTACTACATCTTGTACAAAGAACAGTTACCGCTCGGTGCCAACACCCCAGCCGTGCTCTACGGCTACGGGGGCTTCGAGGTCTCCTTGCTACCTCGCTATTTGAGCCTGGTGGGGGCAAACTGGCTCGAGCAAGGCGGTATCTACATCTCTGCCAATATTCGGGGAGGAGGAGAGTTTGGGCCGACCTGGCACCAGGCAGCCCTGCGTGAAAACCGCTTCAAAGCGTTCGAGGACTTCGAAGCCGTGGCCCGAGACGTAGTCAACCGGGGCTTCACCAGCCCGGAGCGTTTGGCCATCCACGGTGGGTCTAACGGCGGGCTCCTGACCGGTTCGGTGCTTACTCGCCATCCAGAACTCTTTGGGGCGGTGCTGATCGGGGTACCCCTGCTGGACATGAAAAGGTATCACAAGCTGCTGGCGGGAGCCAGTTGGATGGCCGAGTATGGAAATCCTGAGGACAGCAAAGACTGGTCCTTCCTCAAGTTCTTTTCTCCTTATCAAAACGTGGAGAGAGGACGGACCTACCCGCCGGTGCTTCTCTACACCTCCACCAAAGACGATCGGGTTCACCCCGGACACGCCCGAAAAATGGTCGCCCGACTAAAAGAGTTTGGCTATCGAGTCGATTACTACGAAAACATGGAGGGCGGCCACGCCGGGGTCAGCAACAACAAGCAGCAGGCCTACCTCACCGGACTGCTCTACTCTTATCTCTGGGATAAACTTTCCTAAAGGGAAGGATGAGCTTCCGGCGCCCCCAGAAAACACCGCTCCAAAGAGCCCTGAGAGAGGCGGAGCGAACCGTCTCCGGTGCCCTCTTTCTATTATTAGAGCCGCCAAATCCAGAAGCCAAAGCTGAGCTTCGAGCCCGTTTTGTAGCCGGACTCTGCGCCATTCTGATTGTCCAGAGGCACCTGACCACGCGACAGGTCCAAAAGCAGCTCAACTCTTCCCAACTCGAAACCTTCAACTCCCTCCCCCCGGACCAGATCCCTTCCCCAGAGGCGCTCTGGGGCAGGCTTCCTCGCCGAGAAACAGCGGCCAGCTTGGGAACCTGGCTAGAGCTTGGATCCCGTTACGTGGCCGGCCAGTTGCGGGGAGAAGAAGAGCCCGAGTCCGTTGACTGGGGGCGGCGAGAGCAAGAAATGACAGAGCTTTTCTCCAGCTTTCAGGGTGTCACCGAGTTGGATTTTCCAGGGGGCCTGCTCAAGATCATCCATCGAGGCACAGTCTCCGCGCAGGCTCAAATGGAGGTTATCGGTACCTACCATCACGATACGCGGTCCTTTCTTGCCGGTTGGGCCGATCCCCAGGTCCCGAAGGCCAGTCGCCCTTTGCCAGTCTTCGGCTGTGCCAGCCAACTCTTTCGGCTGGACCTGGTCCACGCCCGTAGCGAGGCTCATCGGGCTGCTCGGTTGGGAAGGTTGCGCTACCTCTACGAGCACCAGGATCCGGACCGATGCCATTTCCTGGGGCTGCATAAACTGGAAGCAGTAGGGTCATCCGCTGTATTCAGCCTGGCAGACTTCCAACCCGAGATGCAGACTCGGATCGAGATCATACTAAAAGCAGCCGAGCACATGAAACCTGAAAGACTCAAAGGCCTTATCAACTCCAAGAGCCAGGAAGTCCAGAGACTGGTTCCGTTGGTGCAGAGCGAACCATCCCTTCGCCAACACCTCCAGGAGACGGCCGACACGCTAGAGAGTCTTGCTCAAGAGATCGATACTCACCTCATTCTGGGCTTAGGTCGCTCCACCATTAGCGGAAGAGACAAAGAGAAGCTTGGGGCGAAATTGGCTAAACTCCGAGAGGCCTGGACTAAGCCTTAACATTTCGGCAATAAACCTTACCCTCCCCGGCCCCCCAGGCACACCCCCCGGCTAACTTTAAGGTGTAGTGTTCCAGTACATCCAGACACAAAAAACGAATGAAATTCTAGGTTGGTGTCGAAACGACAAATTTAGGAGTAGGAGGAGTCTTGCGTGAGGAGATTTGCCGGGGTTACCCCTCATTATACCGTCCACAGCCACGCTCACCGCGGGTTCAGCATGGTCGAAATGATGTTCGCCATCATGATCTGCACCGTCGTACTCCTGGGACTTCTAGGGGTTCTGGGCTCCGTGCTTCGTAATCAAGCCGAAGGTCGAACCTACGAAAAGATCAGTATCGCCGCCAACTCCGTTTTCGGAAAGGCAGGCCAGGCCCTGTCCGAAGATTTTGACCGACCGCTAGTTCCTGATATCTTTGCCGAAGGTCGCCAGGACCTTGCCAACCTCGAGGGTGTCTCTTTTGAAGTTTCCGAAGAGCTCGAGGCAGAAGATCTGAAACGCGTGGACATTGTCATCTATTGGAAAGATGAGTCCGGCAATGAGCACGACAAGACCCTGACAACGAAGTTTTTAAAAGGATAAGAGATGCGATCCCGGTGCAAAGGTGCGACATTAATTGAGGTTCTCGTAGTGGCTTCTGTCTTTTCCGTGATGCTCGCCGCTATCGTGGGAATCTATCTCTCCACGGTACGAGCTGAACGAATTATCGCGGTGAGCAGTGATATCGACCGGACCTTGTTGGCCGCGGTCAGACACGTCGACTCCTCACTAAGATCGTCCCAGCTTATTAAACCGGACGACTATCGAGAAGACCCACAGTACACCACGCTGCTTGAGCTCAGAGCCTTAAAGCTCCAGCCCGACGGGACACCGGTAGTGACCGCTGAAGGTCTCCCTGAGTGGGATGTCCCGTTTACCATAAGCTTCGACCAGGGTGACCTTGTCCGAATGAATCCAAACACCAGAGTGTTGGCTACGCTAGGTCCCAAAGGGGATGTACGCTTTATCCGGCCCAGCCGAGAAATGCTTGAAATGGAAATCTCGATGGAGAAAGAGGGAGTTCAGGAGCACAAGAGTTCCAGAAAGGCAACCTTCGAGTTCCGTCTGTTCAACCAATGACACCCATCAAAATTCAAACCGTAGACGACGCCCTACCAACCAGACCGCTCAACCATCATGAAGTCTACATGTGGAGCCTGCAAACCTATATCATGCTGGCCTCGGGAGTTCCTCTGGTCACCGCCCTCGACTCCCTGGCCGGAGGCAACCTACCTCGTCTGGCCCCTACCTGCGAAATGCTTTCGAAGAAACTCAGTAGCGGCTTTCGGCTCTCGGAAGCCATGAAATCCATGGGCCACGTGTTCGGCGATTTCATCATCAGCATTGTGGTGGTGGGAGAAAACACCGGTCGCCTAGCGGAAGTTCTGCAGCGCGGTTCGGTTCGGGCTGCCCGACGAGACAAGACCGAGCGCGAGATCAGAGGAGCCCTCGCTTATCCGTTTTTTCTAGCCGTTGTTTCCATCGGCATGGCCCTCTTCATGGGTTTCTACATGTTCCCTCAACTACTCCCCTTTCTCAACGGCCTGGGGGTGCCGCTCCCCTGGCCCACCAGAGTCCTTATATGGAGCACGGAGAACCTCTCGTCGTTCATCTTGATCGGCACCATCCTATTTATCTTTCTCGCCCATCTCCTAATCATCGGAACCGATCCCCGCATCCTTCGTTTTCGTACGTGGTTGCTCTACAATGCACCGATCATAGGAGATCTGAACGGTAACCGCACGTACTCAGACTGTATGAACGATCTTTCTCTGCTCTTGGAGGCCGGCTGTGATCTCGTATCCAGTCTCAAGGCCCTGCAGACCGGTTCGTCGGAGTATCGAAAACGAATCGATCGATGCATCCAGGAGCTCAAGACGGGAAACGACTTTACTGAATCAGTTGAGATCAGTGGGCTCTTCCCCCGCCGGTTTCTGTTGCAGATCAAATCTGGAGAAGAGACCGGCAATCTGGCTAAGACGTTTAAGCATCTGGCCGCCGTACTGGATGAATCGATTTCGATGAAGGTCGGCCAACTCGTTCAACTCCTGGAACCAGCGATCCTGACCGTCATGGGTCTGGTGACCGGATTCATCGTGATCGCTACCTTCATGCCCCTCTACAGCATGGCTTCCTCCGCCCTCTAACAACTCGCTGTAGAGATGTTAACATCTCGTTTTCATACTCCAACTCCATGCACAAACTGAGAACTAAGTCATCTGGTTTAATCATGGAAACAGAGCAAGGAGAATCTATCAAATGAGTGTGAACATCAATATTTCCCAACCACGTACCCCCGGCTTCGGCGGAATGCCCGGCTTCGGCGCAATGCCCAGCTTCGGTGGAATGTCCGGCTGTGGCGGCGGAATGCCCGGCCTGAGCATCAACGACGGCCACAACCATAACGGTGGCTGCTGCGATAGCAAGAAAAGCAAAGACTGCGGCGATAAGAAAGACAAGGGCATCATCGGAAACATCCTTTCCGGCCTTTTCGGAGAAGACAGCTTCATCGGCAAACTGTTCGGTGGTAAAGAAAAGAAGAGCAAGTGCAAGAATGGCTGTGGACACAACCACGGCGGAGTCAACATCAACCTCAACAGCAACCAGAGAGCATCCGGCTTCGGATTCTAAAACGCCCCAATAAAGACACCCAAAGGAGAATAATCATATGGAAATTCAAAGAAGCGGATATGGAGTTGGAGCCGCGGGTGGGGGCTATCAACCCTCCCAGGCTGGTGGCGCAGGCGAAGCCGGTGCAAGCAAGGAGACCGAGGAAGCATCCGGTTCCCAGGCTGCTGCTGGAGCAGCCCAGCAAACCGGCCAGATTGACAGCTTTCAGCAATGCCCTGGTTCCATCAAAGAGGCCCAGGAAAGCAACGCTCACAACAGCATCGACAAGGTTGCCCAGTTTCAACAAGCCAATAGCTAACCGTTGCCCTCAAAAAAGAGGCCCTGAAGATGTCGTCTTCGGGGCTTCTTTTTTGTACTTTTCCGGAGGAGGGCTTACGAAACGATGGCTCGGTCCGCGCTGGACCAGCTCTGCAGAGCCAGCAACTGGGTCAAGGCAGCCTGGTCTATGGTGGAGACGTTGCCGCGACCCTCATAGGAGCCCATGCCGTGCCCCTCTTTGTTGAAAAGTCCTGTTCTCGGGTCTAACGCTTCGGACCAAGCCCTATTCAGGTACTTATCGGTATAGGTCTCAACCGACGGGTCATCCAAGCGCATGAGGTTTCGTAAGAAAATTGCATTGAAAGCCGGGGGCTGTTTCCACAGGCCTTCCTCACCGAAGTGCCGCATGGCAGACTGTGCCGTCTGGCGGGCCAAATCCAGATGCGTGACGTCTCCGGTGATCTCGTACCAGAGCAAGTGTGCACCTACCGGGGTGCCTTGATTGTAGGACCAGACCGTGGGTTCAACCTTGCCCGTCTTGAGATCAAGGTTGTCGTGATAGAGGCCGTTCGGTTGGCGAAGCTCCCGATCCATGATCGTTGTCATCTCTTCAGCCACGACTCTATACTTCTCCTCACCGGTCAGCTGATAGAGTCGAAGCGAAAGCTCGATAGACGGCCCGAAGGTGGCGGTATTGTAAGAGGGATTCTTGTTGCCCTCTTCCCAGATCAGCCCCCCGTCAGGATTGCGACTCCTGATCAGAAAATCGGCGATCTCCTTGGCCTTTTCCAAATGACCTGCCTCCGGCTGTTGCTGGGCTGCCTGCACAAAAACCAGTCCGATCCAGGCGTTGTCATCCATGAATCGATTGCCGTGGAATCCGAATTTACCGGGAGAAGGGGAATAACCCCCATCAGGGTGTTGATACTTCTCTAGTCCCTCCACCAACCGGTTGAAGTCGGTGTAATCCCCGGACAGCCGGGCCTGGTTCAGGGCGGCGGTCATGACCTGCCCGTAGGGCCAAGCAGTGATCGTGCCATCACCGGGCCTTTCTTTCAGGCTATTCATGTCACCACCCATGCCGGCCCGCAGGCCCTCCCAGGCGTAACTCGCCCGATCCTGTCCACCGGTGAGCTGGTGAGGTGATTCTACCAACGCACAGGTTAAGACTTGCTCCAGTCGAGAGCCCTCCTGGGCCTGCTGTATCTCACCGGCACAGATCACCGGTGCCGCGGCACCTCCGCCCGGTACCATGCTCACCATCCGGCCGGCCGCCATCAGGCCCAATCCTACCAGTTTCCAAAGCTTCTTTTCGTCGATCCCGGGAGACTCGACCGCCTGGCGGATATCGACGCTGTCGGCTGAAGGCTGCTCGGTTTCCGTCTTCCGGGGTGCAAGCCTGGGTGGAGAGGCCCTAAAGAATCCATGAGGTTGAGTGCGGTTTATCTGCATGCGAACTCATCATAGCCGTTGGACGTGGTCTGGATGGATAATTCGGTCTTTCAGATTCCCTGAATTATGAACAGTTCTTTAACCTTAAGCCCGGTGAAATTCTAAGTTCTACGCGGTCCCGTGGCCGAGCGCCGTGACCCTCTCCTGGAGAGCCTGCAACTCGGTATAGATGTGGGTGATCTCTTCCATGGCAACACGAACATCTTCGACTCCGGCGGTCTCGCCGGACGAGGCCATCCGCAGGAGCTGGTCTCCCACGCCTGCCAAACAGCGCCGGACCCCTCTGAAAAGTGCTTGCTCCTCCTCAGGGAGCCGAGAAAACCGTTCCCTGGTCTGGGGCTGATCCATGATCTCGACGAGCCTTTGCTGGATCTTGGCGATCGGCTTGATCCGATTGACGAACGCGAGCTTATTGATCTGTCCCGCCAGCAGGGCATCCACCAGACTTTTCATCTGCAAATAGCGCTTACCTTGATGAACAGAAATAGGTTTACTTCCAACCGCCGAGATGGCACGAGGCTGAACACCCTCCACCAGATCAAGCGAAATCACTTCATCTTCATCCTCCTCGCTGCGATCGAAGGAGGACAGCGCCGAGGCCAGCAGGCCCCAATGATCTTCATCTGTCATGAGAGTTTCTTCGGAAAGAAAAAAGAAGCCCCTCGGTGGAGAGGCTCCTTTTTCGAACGTCTGGTTTTACATCGCTACGTTGATAGCAGAACCCAGGCCGCGCATGGCCGAGCTTCCGTCTCCCATGCCATTGATATTGATGTTGGTGCCGCCACCCTGCATCATCGGCCCGGGACCCTGCATCTGGCCCTGTCCCTGGCAGTCGCCCTGGCAACCGTCCTCGCCCTCTTCCTCATCATCTCCCTTCAGGGCATCACTGAAGCCCTTCAAGAACTTTCCAGCACCTTCACCGACGCCACCCATAACTCCAGAAATGCCGCCCTGAGCAAGACCCCCAACAATGTCTCCCAAAAATTGACCTATCGCCATTTGCTTATTCCTCCGATTTCGTATTCGAGTTCAATATAGCTCGCGCGGCTGTTCTCAGTTTGTGTATGAAGGCTTCCTATGAAAACGAGATGTTAACATCTCCGGTCGACTATTCCATTTCGGCCTTCTCGATCATGATAGAGAAGCAAACGGTGTCATTTCGGGCCTCACCACAACTGTTAACAATTCCGAACCCCCAGTAACACCTGGAGAACTAAGCACCTTGCTAATCTAATTCCAAACACCGAAAGGAAGATTCATAATGTTTAATATCAATCTAGGTCCGAACATGGGAATGCAAAATACCGGAGCGCTGGGCTCGAGCTCGGGCTTTGGCTCCGGCTTTCAGAGCCAGATGCTCATGTCCATGATGCAGATGATGATGCAGATGCTCAGCATGTTCACGGGTGGCGGCGGTATGCCCATGTCCGGCAACTTCGGAAATCCTTACTCGGGAGGCAACGGGCTCTCCAACTTTCTGGGAGCGGCTCCCAGCGGCGGTGGCGGTGGCGGCTATGGCGCCGCACCCAGCTACGGTGCCGGGAATACCGCAGGGGTCAATCCGGGAATGCCGGGCGCCCAGGGTACCGGCCAGGCCGCCGTGGACCTGGCTCGCCAATACCTGGGCCGTGACTCCATCAGCGTGAAGGGCCAGATGCCTCACTTCACCGCCGCCGGCGGCGTGACCAACAACTGTGCAGACTTCGTGAGCTCTGCCCTGGAGAGTCAGGGGCTGGTCAAAGGGCACCACATCAACGTCAAGAGCTTCGAGCAGCACCTGCGCCAACAGGGCTATCGCCAGATCCCCGCTAGCCAGGCCCAACCCGGCGACGTCTGGATGAACCACAGCCGAGGTCACACCGAACTCGTTGCAACCCCGGGGGCTCGTACCCTGATCGGCTCCAACGGTAGCTCTCGACAAAAGATCTCCGAGCACAATAACAATCCGGATTCCGGCATCTACTACACCAAAAGATAGGAGACACCCGGCATGAGTCTCATCCGATCCCTCAGGCCGGGTGGTAGCAACCCCACCCTGGCCCGAGAAAGTCTCAACAAGGTACAAAACACAGCCCTCACTCAAAACCTCGAATCCGCTCAGCGCACCAACGTCAGAACTCTGGGTCGCCAGCAACTCCGCGGTCCCGAACTCCTGTCGGCATTCAAAAACTATTCCGCAAGCCCAGGCGCCTTAAAGCTTCGTGCAAAACCTCACGAAGCTGCCAAAGAGGTCGAGAATGGTGTCTCGGTTAGGTCCGATGGGAAGCTCTTGAAGCAGAAAGAAAAGTTCCTCAGCAGCTTCCTCCGACTCGACTCCGAGAGCACCGAACAGTTGGCGGAACGAACCGGTGACAGCCTGGGGACTATCGAAGCCAATGGCGGAGCCGCCGAGGCCACTCAGGTCCTGGCCGCCCACACCCACAACCACGCCAGAAAGCTGCTGAAAGAGAAGCTGCCCGGAGCGGACCCGGCTCAGCTTCGAGAAGCCGCCCAGAGCGATCCCGAAGTTGGTCAGGCTCTGGAGGTGCTGAATGCGGCCTCGGGGTACCTGAAGGCTTCAAGGAACGCTCCTTCCCCGACCCCAGCAGCGGACAAGAGTCAAGCCCTGGCCAGAGCAAAGGCTCTGGCCGAGCAGGCAGCACAGACCCATCAAAACTATCTCCAGATGAGTGAGATCTATACTCAGATCCATGCCGAACGATTGAAGACCGCCGCGCAGATCCATGAACTCGCAGCAGCCACTTCTCAGCAGATCTCCGACATGATGATGAAGGGTTATCTCAATCGGCTCAAGCTCGCCGGCAAGTTTCATCAGAAGATGGTCTATCTGGTCAGCGACAACTGGCCTAGAGCCTGAATTTGAGGGCTGCGCAATCGGAAATGTTATCCCCCTGTTAACATGTCCGGCCTCCAATCACCCCTGACGAACAGTCGCGTGTAATACAATCATCACAACAACTCAAGGAGAAAACAACATGGCGATAAGCGGAATCAGTTCAATGGCAAGTGGCGGCGCGTTGCAAGGGGCTCAGTCGGCCCAGACTGCAGCCTCTACGTCCAACCAGGTAGCTACCATCGGAGCTCAGATGCAATCCGAGAAGATGAAAACCGATGCTCAGATCCACCAAATCCAGGAAGAGACTCGAACCAAGGTGGCCGAAATGTTCCGAGAGACACACCTGAACAAGGTAAAGTCGTCGACCAAGATCCACGACAAATATGTTCAACAGATGATGGCCTGAAGGCTCGATCGACTTCCCAAGAAGGGCACCCCGAGAGGTGCCCTTCTTGCATTTTGTCGGCCAGCGACACTGGTGTTACACAACTGTGAATCGGTCCAAAATCATGTTATCTCTTGGCTCTTCTCTGGACACCCGCAGCCCCCACCGATACGCTATCTGTAATACTCTTTCATAAAGGACACGGCAATGTCGACCACAAAACCCATCAGCCCCCATCGCAACTTCTCTGAGCCGCAAGGACTACCGGGAATAGGACAGTTCCCCGGCCACCAGGGGTCCCCCGGGGTCCAGCAGGTACCGGGTTCCGAACAAACCCGGCTGGGTGACTCCCAACACCAGGACGCAACCCAGTCAGCAGGCAATGCCGGAGCGGGGGATCAGGTCTCTCTGGACCCGGAGCAGTCAGCCCCCACAGGCTCGATGCCCGCCCTACACACCTGGGATGAGCCGTCGTCTGATGGTGGCGGAGTGGACGCTCGCAATCAAAACTTCGCGCAATCCCAGCAGCCGCAATTCAATCAGCCCAACGGTAATGGCAATAGCAATAACAGTGGAAATCAAAACCGTGGGACAACTCCTCTCGGTGGGGCCAACCGCAGCAACTCGCCTTTCGGGATGAACAATCTCATGAACGGCTCGTCCACCCAGAGCAACGACATGAATGGCACGTCGAACGCAACCAGCACGAGCCCAGCTACCACCCCCACAAATACCGGAAACAGCGCAATCAACGGAAACACCGCTACTCCCTTTCAGCCCCAGACCAACGAAACCGACTTCACCGTCAGAAAAGACGACGAAGGGCGCCGGCGCTTGCAAGACTCCGACCGCAATCAACAGCAAGCTCAGGAGCACTTCAGCAAGAGCGCCGATACCAACACCGACCTGGGTCGGGACCTCGGCGATCAAGCCAAACAGTTCGGTGACGCCCAGCAGGGCTTTCAGAACTCGGCTCTGCAAAACATGAACAACGGCAACCAGAACCTCCAGCTGGCCGATCAAAATACTCAGTCGGGACAACAATCCAACGAACAAGGATTGATCCAACAACTCATGGCCATGGCGGAGCAAAAAGTTCAAGAGATGGAGAAGGCCCGGGAGGCCCAGGGCCAGGCCGTGGAGCAAAAAGGGGTGGCGGTAGAAGGCCAGGGCCAGGGCATCGAGACCTCCGGACACACCCTGGAGGGTACCGGTCACACCACCGAAGGTACCGGTCACACCACCGAAGGCACCGGTGTCGGCATGCAGACCACCGGAGAGGGTCTCGCCGCCACCGGAGCAGCGCTGGTGGGTGGGCTCTTCACCGCGCCCGCCGGGGCCGCTCTGATGGCTCAAGGAGCTGCACTGACGGCCAGCGGCATCGCCACCCAGGGGGTGGGCAAAGGGCTCCAAGCCACCGGCAAGACCATGCAAGCGCAGGGACAAAACCTCCAGAACGTGGGTCAGAACACCCAGGAGATGGGAAAAAAGACTCAAGAAACCGGTAAACAGCAGCAAGAACAGGCGAAGGAGAATCAGGAGAAGTCTGAAGAGAAGGAAGAGAATCATCAGGAGCTGTTTCAGAAGCTTATGGAAGAAGCTCAAAAGTTCATGGAGCAAGCCGCTCAGAACACCCAGGACGCCGGCCAGAATTTTCAGGACGCAGAAAAGGATAACGAAAACGCCGATCAACAGGGTAAGAATCGCGACGACGCGGTAGACAAGACTAATGAGGTGAACAACCAAGCGGCCCAGGACCACAAAAAGGCTGACCAGGCCAAGGACAACCAACGGGCTCTTGACGAGGCCTTGAAACAAGCCTTCGGTCCGCGCCGGGAGCAGAGTCAAAAGAAAGACGAACAGAAGGACTTCAACCCGCAAACAAATCAGCTTCAAAACTCTGGCAACAACGGAGTGAATTCGGCCACACCGGCCTCCTCGTCGAGCTCTCCGGAGTCCCAATCCGCAGGTAATTCTCAGGACACGGAAACCGATGAGAATGCTCGCCGCCACAACCCGCTGGGGGCCGTCAGCCCCAACCGAAAGAACCAGGTCCAGAAATCCGGGCAGTCCCAGGATCAAGCCGACTCTCGGCGCCAAACTGAGGAACGGGTGAATCCTCTGGCCGCAAATCAGGGACAGAGCGGCGGTCAACAGGAGCAGCATCAGGGTGGAGATCAGCGCGGTGCGGAGCCTCAGGTGCAAAACCTGAAACCTGCGGGCGATGGTCAGAATCAGGGTACTTCCCAACTCCCGGCCGCCGGCACTGAACAGGGGGCTCAACCGTCCGGCAATCAACAAAGTGCTCCTCAGGGAACGTCTCAGGGTGCGACTCAGGGAACGCCTCAGGGTGCGACTCAGGGAACGCCTCAGCTCTCGACCACCGGCTCAACCCCAGACCAGTCTACTCCGCAAGCGGTCGATTCCAATCAGGGTCAAACTCAGCAACCGTCGACCGACTCCAACCAGAGTCAACCACAGCGAACCGATGACCGGAGCCGTTCTACGAATTCGGGGAGCGCCATGATGACGCGGCGGAATCCCAATGCCGCGACCACGCAAGAGACCGATGAAACGCAATTTGCAAGCCAGACTTCGGAGCAAAGCGTTTCTCCGACCACTCAGGCTCCGGAGTCGAGCTCTTCCGAATCCACTGGAGACAAAGAGATCCAGCCGGTAGCAAAACCCGAATCCCAAGACGGCAAAGCCACCTTCGATACCAACGAAGAGACGGTGACCGTGAAGCTGAACGACCTGAACTCGGACTCCGACAAAGGCGACTCGAAACAGCCTTTGAGAAGTTAAACTTCTGGCAACATCGGCTGGAGCGATACACAGTTCGAGAATACGGCCTTTAGCTATATTGTGGTTAAGACAACAAAGCGTCTTACACAACGCAAATCGGAGGATACACAAATGACTTACGGAGCACTACAAGCAACCCCCAATCTTCTCAAAAAACTGTCCGTGGAGCACCTGGAGGCACACGCTATTGCTACCGCCGTCAAGGCGAAAGCCGCTGTGGAGGAACTCTTCTCCCTCATCTCAGGACTGAGCAAAAATGAGCAAGAAGAGGTTCGCCTCTCCATGCAGTCTGGACTGATGTCGGCTTCTGGCTTGGATGCTGACCGCAACAAAGTCGAAAAATGGGCCATCCGGCACAAGATCGAATCCCAGCTCGCCATGGCCTGGGAAGCTACCAACTGGTCTGCATCCAAAATCCAGTGCCAGGACCCCGAGCCTCGAAGAAAACAGATGCTCAAGATCACCCAAACCGCTCATCAGGTGTGGAAAGCCCATTCCGCCACGACCGAGTACCTCGCCGAGTTGGTCTCCCGGGGCAGCAGCAAAGGTTCGGCTCTCTGGGTGAGTCTCAACCGGTCCTAATGCATCACCTTTTATCAGACATCTTCTTTCCGGGTGGCCGCTTGGGGTCACTCGGAAAGGAGTTCCGGGAGCGTATCGAAGTCTTCCGATGGAGGCCAACTTTGCGATCACAATCAAGTAAAGGGCTTATTATCCCTACCGCCATGTTTGTGGCCATGTTTGCGCTGCTACTGGTCAACTGCATCATGGCCAGCGTATCGCACAATTTCGACATGCACCTGCGCTCCGTTGAAAGCACGGAGTTTCGTTATGTGAGTTTTGGCACCGCCAATCAGCTGCTCAGCAATCTGAACGGCAGCATAGCTCTCAGCCCGGAGTTTGAAACCCCTCCGGTGCGTAATGAGGAACTCACCTATGAAACGTTTAGTAAAAACGATCCCTGGGAGATCAACGACCAGGGGCGCATCACCGAGACCTGGATAGAGCCCCAGGACGAGCAGGGGAAAGTGATCCTGGTGGTCTCGCGCACCTACCGTGGTGGACCGAGTACTGCCCAGGAAGTAAAGCTGTTGGCCCGATTCAAGGCTCGCACCGTGGGGCGAATCTACACCAACTCCCCCGATGATGACCCGAACAGTCCAGACCCGATCTACTACAGCGATGCGGCCACCGGAGCTTGGGAAGAACTCCCTCCCGTACCCCGCATGCGATACAAGAGTGACGGTACCCTGGAATACAAGCAAGGCGAGCTCGCCAGTTCCCTCCCCTACATCTCCGGTTCACCAGACGGTACGCTCTACTCCGGCTACGTGCCTGCCATGGATGGCTGGGGAGATCCTCCCGTTCCTATCTTTTTTCTTCCAATTCAGCAGGGCGCACTCTGTCTGAAAACCGTCATCCGGGGGGCCGAAAGCGGTAAAACAATGGGTGATCTGCAGCCCATTTTGCAGGTTCTCATCGACGTCGTGCCCTCGGTCACGCTGAGCAAAGGTGCGGTACCTCTGAAGTTCGACCACGACAGCGGACAATGGCAAACTATGCCTCCGCCCGAACAAGTGAGAATGGTCAATGGCAAGTTCGAGGTCGAAGCTGGCAACTACAACTTCAGCGGTGTTCCAGGCCCCCCGGTGGGGTTCAACGGCGGAGCCGTCTCGGCGATGTATCGCAAGGGCCAGGATGCCCTCTACGTGTATCAAAAGGAAGCCAACGGATATGAGATTCTTACCCCTCCCGGTCAGGACGTCATGGTTTTGGCCGCCGACGAATCCGGGGCGATGTACGTGCAAACTGGTGAGCTAAAGCCGGTCTTTATCGACTATCTTCTCAACATTCTGGTGGGCAATCTGGACAGGATCTACGCCAACACCGATACCTCAGCGATTCACAAGTACGAAGATGGCGAATGGACGACCTTGCCAAACCCACCTGCCAAGTTTTACAACAAACAAGGCGAGCTGGTAGAGGATCCGTATTCCGGCTCTCGCGGGCCGCAACTCGGCGGCATGGTGGGGGGAAACAAAGGCGAAGTGACCCTTATCAATCGGCCGGGACGGGGCACAGGCCTGGTGGACACCGTCTATCGCTATAAAGAGGGCTTCTGGGAAGTCTTGCCTTCGCCGCCGAACACCTACTACGATTCGGCCGGGAATGAAGTCACTTCGAGCGAACTCCCCTCCACCCTGGAACTGGGCACGAGCGCCAAGGGGAAAATGATGCTTCGGGTCCTCGACGGAGACGGCCATGACGCCATCTTTGAGGAGACCGACGCTGGAAAAGACTACACCATTCTAGCCCCGGTGCAAGACCGTGATGGACAATACGTCGAGAACCTTTTTCTCACCACCGGCGGTGAAAAGAGAGACGGTAGCAACAAAGGCTCCTTTACGGTCACAGGGACCTACCTCTAACAGAGACAAAAATGAGCCGAGACCTCGCCCGAGCGGGCGGGGTCTTTGCTTTTGCAAAAGGTGTGCCTGACCCAAGAATTCTCCCCTTCAGAGTTTATCTCTAGTTAACATCTCGCCTAGCCATACCCAACCCGGTCACAAGCTCGCATCATACACTAGTCATACGAGATTATCCTAAGGAAAAGATATGACTGAAGAAATTGTGCTAAACCCCGAACTATTTCAAGACGATGAGCCCCGTACTCCCTCGGCGCGCCTCGTGCCCGAGCTGGAGGCCAGGCTTCGAGAATCAGGTCTTTTGACCGCGATCGTGACTCTTGATTCACCTCGCTTCAAGCACTACCTCAAGAAGCCGGCGAACCTGCTTCATGATCGCTGGACTTACCTGGAGCGGGGAGTTGATCGAACAGTGATCTACCGGCTCGGAACTCCTCGGGGCCTCCGCCAAGATCTTATAATCAAGCCGGTTCTAAAGCAGGCGATCGTGGAAACCGTGGATCCTCGCACAGGACGCTCCCAGAGCATCGTGTACGACATGAAAAGAAAGTGCATCATCTCCAACATCGTCACCTTCCTTTTTGAGGATGGAGTGGGCCACTACAACTACCTTTTCCTCAACAAGCGGATCGGCTCTCTGGAAGCTTTTGAAATTGAAGATCCTATTGAAGAGGCCTGTGTAGCTTTGGCCGGTTAGGAGCGTGTGAAATGACCTGTGGACCTCCCTTAGAAGAGCAAGAAAATTTCGACTCTCCGGTTCTCCGACGCTTGCTGGAGACCTGGGACGACTACGAGCATGAAGAGATCGATGAAGAGGATGTGCTGGACGTCCTGGACCGAATTGAGGCTCTAACTCGAGAGCAGGTAGAAAGCCTGGATGAGAGTGCCAAGCTGCCCGATGTCGACATCCTGAACCCCAACCGCATCGGGATCCATCAGGCATTTCTAGACCACCTCATTGCCGTGGAGAAGATGCGGGGCTTCTTTTATGAAGACAAGCCCGAACTCGTCGACCAGGCCTTCGAGATCATCCAGCACGCAACCAATCAGTTGGTCAAAGGCATGGAAGGATTGCTCACCGAGAAGGACCTACCTCGAAAACTGTGCTTCCATTGCTCTGAACCCAACCTGCGCAATGCCCGAAAGTGTGTAAGCTGCTTTGCCCAGTTGCCGGTGATAGAGCACCACGAGGAGAAGAAACTTCTGGCCGTCGCGGGACCCGAGTATCAAGTTCATGAGAGCGCAAAGAGCACGCCTAACTACATCGAGATGGCCAACGCCTACGACGATTGGCTGTTTGAGGAGATCTCGAACCAGGAGTTCCTGGCCATTGCTCAGCAAATCCGCAAACGGTACCTGACCGAGTATACTCGAAGCCAGGAGTCCCTGGAGCTAGCCCGGGGACAGGAGACCGAAAACCATCTCCTCACTCAGGTGGAGGCGCTGGGAGAACACCTCGATATCATGGACTGGATGATCAAGTCCTTTGAAGAGAACTATTTCCTTCAAGTCGAGCAAGCTATGCATCGTCTGGACCAGGCCAGCAACGACCTTGTCGCTCTAGGAGCCTGACCGGAAAGCAACGGCTACATAAGCATCCGGGCGCGATGGAAGTACTCGATCATGACCGTCTCCGGCTCGGTACCATAGGTTTGCTTGAGTAGCTTTTCGCACTCGTGGTACTGGTCGATGGCGGCTTCCGGTCGGCCGCCCTTCATTAGAGCCTTCATGACCATCAAGTGGGCCTCCTGGCGAGTGGGCTCGAATTTCAAGGACTCACGAGCAGCCTCAACCGCTTCCCGATACTCTCCGGAATCGTAGTGCAAAGTCGCCAACTGTAATGCTCCATCGGCGGTCTGGCGTTCCAGTTCCTGACGCCTGCGGAGGGCCCATTCCATAAAACAACCCTCCAGGTAAGGACCTCGATAAATCTCCAGAGCGGCTTGAAGTTCTGACTTGGCACGCTCGTTACTACCTTCGTCCAAAGCCTGCTGAGCGGTGGCAAAGTGATTTTCGAGCACGTTGACGTCGTGCCAAACCGAGACCTCGGGATTGGCCCGCAGCGTCTCTCCGATGCGCTCCACCACGTCCAGCTTAAATCCAACTCCTTTGAAGATTCTCCGGATCGCCGAAGTGCTCCAATAGAGTCCGCGCTTATCGGCGGTGTCCGAGTCTCCCCAAACCGCTTCCATCAAAACTTCTTCGTGAGCCTGCCGGCCCCATTCGTACCCCAGATAGGCCAGAAGAAGCCTGGTCCGGTGGGTTCGCCAGATCCGGTCGGGAATAACCTCACCATCGACCTGCACCTCCAAAGGACCCATAGAAAAAAGGCGGATCATAGAAGGAGAGGCCACCGCCTCCACTCGGACATCCAGTTGCTTTGCCGAATTTCTGACCTCTTGATCGGTATCTTGTCGCAACAGTTTCCAAACCGATTCAGGCACCTTGGACTGCTCGTCTTTTAAGAGCTTCACCAGGAGTTGCCGAGACTCTGGACTCAATTGCTGCTCTTCCAGCATCCTGGTAAAAAGGCTCGGAATATGATTGATGAACTGGCTTAAGAAATTCGGGATCGGGTGCTTCTCCAGAGTTTCCAACAAGGCAGGAATAAACCAGACCGCGTGTTTGGAGATATCGCGACCCAGGGAGGGCGACAACAAGCGTCGGCTGATCGCCTTCCAGCGCTCCGGTTCCACCTTTTCTCCCTCGGCAATGAGGGCTACCGCCGAAAGCGCCACCGCGTCGGCAAAACCAAACTTGAGCAGCGAGGGCACGGCTCGACGCAGGAGCCGCTTGGCTCCCTCGTCACCCACCCGGCGAAGCAGAAGGCCCCCATAATAATCCGTCAGACAGGAGCGAAACCGGCCCACCGAAGCCGCCAGTTGGGTGGCCTTATCCACCGCTTCTCGAACCTTATCCGGCTCCTTTCGTAGCACCGCCAGGCGGGCCAAACCGAGTTGGGCGTCGATGATCGCGTCGCTGCCGGGTTCGCTCTGCAAAAGCTCTTTGTAGGCGTTGGTAGCGCCGTTGATGTCGCCGGCCCGCTCCAGGGTCTGGGCGATCGCCAGAAAGCTTTCGGTCTGTCTGGGCTGGTTCTCCTTGTTGGCGGCGGCCACCACGGGTGGGCCTTGCTCGGATCGATACAGTGCCACCAACTCTTTGTCCAACCCGGCGGCTTCCAGATCAGATTCATCCAGGACCGCTTTCACCACTCGCACGATGCGGGCTTCCAGAGGCGGTCGGGGGTCGTGATCATTCGGGCGCTCGTGATACAAGAGAGCTTCGGAGAGTGAATCCACGTAGGGAGCCACGTCAATGAGAGACTTGCTCAGATCGACCACCAGCTTGGGCGGCATCACGGTCAGGGCGGCAGCCACCGCAACCTGATGCAACACCTGCCCCTCCAGCCCGGAAGCCACTCCCAACTTCATGGCCATCTCTCGAGCCCGGCTGACCTTTTCAAAGCGGCCGACTTCGGGTACCGTACCGTAGGCCTGAAACAGGGTGTTGATGGTGGTCATCAAGACACTCACCACCTCCTGTTCCAGGTTTCGCTCTTTTTGTTTCTTGCGGCGTTTGTGCAGTTGTTGCTGCACCAACTCTAGAAAGCGCTGGGTTTCAAAAGGCTTACGCAAGAAACCACCGATCCCGACCTTCTCGGCCCGGGCGTCATCTTCTAAGGAGGAATAGCCGGACACCGCCAGCGTGCCTACTTCAGGGCGGTCTTTCTTGGCTTCACTGAGAACCTCAATCCCGTCCGGGCCGTCCACTCGAACGTCGGCGACGATCAGGTCGAAGTGCTCGGTCTTGCAAACTTCAATGGCTTCAAAGCCCGTCTCTACCGAGGTAACGTCATAATCTTGATACTTCAAGATGCGCTCTAGCAGTGAACGCATATCGGGATCGTCCTCGAGAAGAAGAATTCTGGGTTTGGTCTCCATCGTGACCCCTTTCTAATCTTTTGCCAGGGGCATCTTCAGGATGAAGGTCGCGCCCCCTTCCGCAGTATCGAGGAATTCGATATCACCGCCCCAGCGCCTCAGGTTGGTTCGACCGAGAGAGAGCCCCAGGCCGTTTCCCTGACCCAGCTTCTTGGTGGTAAAAAACGGCTCAAAGAGCCTCCTCTTGGCCTCCGGGGAGAGACCAGGGCCGTTATCCTGGACGCTCAGTTTCAAACTCCCTCCAACCACTTGAAGTTCAAGCCGGATCGTCTTGTCGGGGAAGGTGCCTTCGTTCAAGGCATCAATGCCATTCTTCAGCACATTGACGATGGCCCAATAGAGATCTTGCATCACCACCTCCACCTTGAATTCCGGTAGGTTTTCCGGCTCCAGAAACTTGATCTTGGAGGCCCGCAGATAGGGCCGCACCGAGGCCACCGCGTCAGCCAATATAGGGGTGAATGGCCGAGGGGTTGGTCGGGTGGGGCTGGACCCTCGATCGACTGGTCGGCTCGTGATCAGGAGTCGGTCGGTCACGCCCCGGCACCGATTCACGGAGTTCATCAAGCTTACCATGCTCTCCTTAGCGGGTTCAGGATCGCCTCCCCGCTCCAGATACATGGAGATGTGGTCGGCGGCGATATGGATCGCTCCCAGAGGGGTGTTTAACTCATGAGCTGCATTGGCGGCCAGACGACCCGCTGCAGCCCACTGACTGGTTACCATCATCTCTTGTTGAAGATTACTGTTCTCGATGGACTGGTCAAGGAAATCCCGAAGCAATACACACCACTCCGACTGTCTCTCGGAAAGTACCGTGCTCTTTTTACTGAGACAGAGCAAGTTACCGGAAGCTCCAGTCCCGGGGCAGAAAAGGTAGCCGGGCCAGTGCTCGTCTCCCACCTTAATTCCAGTGGAATTTCGGGCATACTCGCTCAAAGGTCTGGCTCGGAAAACCACCTTATCCGCACCGGTCAGGTTCTTCAGGCCGGAAGTCGCTTTAGCTAGTAGCTCCTGGAGAGTGCTCAGGTTGTTCTCCGCCACCATTTCAAAGCTTTCCAGGAGTAAGCGAAGGTTTCGGTTCTGCTCGGCCACTTTCTCCTTTTCCCGAGCCACGTTCTGTTTTTCCAGGGTCTCTCGGGTGGCGATCTCTTGCACCTCGGTCAGTCGCCTCAAGGCTAGAATTGCGCTGCCGGCGTGCCGGCCCACGGCCGAGAAAAATTCCGTGAGAAACTCGGGAAATGCATCTCTCTCTGAGCGGCTCATCACCAGCCATCCTTCCAGGCCGAGTTGGCTGCAAAGAAAAGAGCGCTTCCCCTGCCAGAGGAGCCCGGGCCAGGGAGGGCTGTTAAAAAGTCCTGATCTGATTCCGCTCGGCATAGCCTCCCCTCGCTGAATACCCCAATGGTGAGCCGGGGCGTCACTCATGATATGAGCAATACGACCACTCCCTGGATCTACCAGAAGCAAAATAGAGCTCTCGGCTCCGGTCAGCCGGACACATTCCCTGAGCAAAAACCGGGCCAGATCTTCCCCCGCCCTGGCCTCATCCATCTGGCGGCCCAAGCCATTCAGGAGAGAGAGTTGCTGCTCTTTTCGCATGAGCAGGACTCCTTTTCGCTGAGCCTCGATCTCCGTCTGGCGCTTGGCTCGCTGGGTCTCTCTTATCTCAACCTCGCTATCCTCTAACTTCTTCTTCAGCTGAAAATAGCCGGGTAAAGAGGCTGCGTTGACGGTGGTGAGCATAAAGAGTAGAGGGACGGCCATCAAAACGTAGGTCAGGTTCAAACCTATCAGATAGCGAAGCAGCATAGCCACCGCAGGATAGGAGACGATCAAGAAAACATCGGACCTAAATGGGGGGGTCTTTGCCCGGAGTACCAGGGCTGCAACGATGAAGATCTCACAGGCTATAAAGTGATTGTCGGCGGTGATCTCTTCCCGACTGTGCAAATAGAAAGCGGTGAGGGTGGCCGGGAACAACGACTTTCCAGCTTGAGCCAACAAAGCGTTGGTGATGGGAGAGGTAGCGGCCGCCGAAAGAGTACCTACCAGATCCACCACCAGGGCGAAAGCTGGTGGAACCCCGGGAGTCAGTAGCAAACCCAGTACCACCGCCGGGGTGATCCGCTGGAGCGACACGTCTTCGGCCCGATTGGAGCCCACAAAGAGATCCAAACCCAGGACTGCCAGCAGATAGATGATGACCGATGTCAGGGGGATCTCCAGGGCCGTCAGCGGCACCGTCAAAAAGAAGGCAAACGGCAGAGCAATGCCGGCGACAAGCCACAATATAGCGACAGCCTGGCCGGATTCCCTCACTCTTTTTCTCGAATTTCCCTTCACGGGCCCTTGATTCTCAGCCGGTGGGCCTGCTCCCCCTAGGAGCCTGACCGACCTATCGTTCGTTCCCAAAAACGTAGAAACCCGTCCTGGTCAGGACCGATCTGATGAAGAGCCACGGCCTCAAAGCCCGCTTCAAAGCAGGCCTCGATCTCTTGCAGGTACGGTTCAGGATCAGGGCCACAGGCAATAGCAGCGGCCACATCCCGAGGCTGGACCTGGAGAGCGGCTTGCTCGAAGCCGGCTGGAGTCTGGAGTTGGCAGAATAGCGTTCCCGGCAAGGCCACCTCAGGAAAGTAACGGTGAGCGGTTGCCACCGCGCTCTGGTGGTCCTCCGCCCAGCACACCGAGAGCTGAGCAATCCGGGGGAAAGTCCGCTCAACTCGCAGTTCCGGCCGGGCTCCCAAGCAGATCAACCCGTCAGCATCCTCGACGGCCGCTTGAGCAGTACGCGGTCCGGAAGCGGCGTAATAGATGGGAAGTTCGGGCGCGGCATCGTACAGCCGAGCTCTCTCCACCTGAAAATATTTACCCTTTTCCGTGACCTCGCTTCCCCGCAGTAGCATCCGGGTGAGCGCGACCGACTCCCGAAGTCTTCCCAAACGCTCCCCAAACGGCGGCCAGCCCAGACCAACGATGCCTTCGTTGAGAAACTCTCCGGTACCCAGTCCTAAGACGAACCGTCCCTTGGAAAGATGGTGAACAGTAGCCGCCTGCTGGGCAAGAGTGGTTGGATGAACCCGAAAGATGGGGCAGGTCACTGCGCTCACCAATCCCAGTGAATCAGTTTTTGCCGCCAAGGCCCCCAATAGAGGCCACAAATTGGAACTGTGCCCCTGAGCGGAGTTCCAGGGGTGAAAATGATCCGAGACAAAGGCAAAACCAAGTCCCACGGCCTCGGCCTTTTCTGCGATGCCCACAAGCTCGGCTGAGGAATGCTCTTCGGTCGCTAAGACGATTCCAAACCTACCGTAGGGCCAGCGCTGCACTTACTTTTTCTTCTTTTCCCCCTTGGGCTTCTTCTTGCGAGAGCCTTTCTTCTTTTTCTCTGGCTCAGGTTTGGCCGCAGGTTCGGCTACCTCGGAGGCTGGCTCCTCAGCCACCGCCTCCTCAGAGGTAACTTCTTCCGCTGCAGCGGCCTCCTCAGACGGTTTGTCTTGCGGAACAGCTTCCGTCACAGGCTCTTCTTTGAGTGCGTCCACCCTCTCGGGGATCGCCTCGTCCTCTGCCTCCGGTTGATGCAAAAACTCCACATCGCTGGATTCATAACCGAACCTCACCACCGAGTAACAAAACGAGTGCTGGGAATCATTGGTGAGAGCAAACAGATCGCCGGGCTCACGCTGGAACACCTGCCCTGCCATAGGTCGGAAAATCCGGTCGCCGATCTGCAACTGGGCCCCGGCCGAAGAAAGGATGGTGATAAACTCGGTACGAGCGCTGTGGCGGTGGGGTGGAATATAGCCTCCGGCCGGCACTTCGACCATGTCGATCCGGGTCTCGTCGGAGCCATGAAAGGCACTGTAGATCTGTGCCTCGCGGATGCCTCTCGCGCGGGCTTTCCAGGTTACGTTGTCGGCATGAATCGGTCGCATGACGGCCACTTCTGTCGGTCCGGCCTATCCCCTTTTTAGACCAGGGTAGGAGCTTTTCTCCTCATGGGGTTGCCGGTCCAAAATCCGACCAAAAGACCGGCGGTGGAGAAGAAGTAGACCAGCGCCATCAAGGTGAACTCCAGGGGTAGACCGGGTACAACCAGGCTGTCTCTCACCAGAAACCACAGGGATGCGGCCACAGCCATCCCTATGAACGCTCCGTACAGGATCCCGGTGGCCGCGTGCCAGTAACTGGTTCGAGGTAGGGGGCGACCGGACCGCTGACTCATGCCGTGAGAAAGCGAGCCGACCTTTTCATAAAGCCCAACCATCGTGATACCGTAGACCGCGTGCAAGACCAGCGAGCCCACCACAGGTAGCATCCCCGCCCCATACTCAAGTCCGAAAAACCCGCCCCCCGTCAGAGGGTAGAGGAGTAGAACGGAAGCCAGAAAGGGTGGTGTCATAAAAACCACCCCGGCTGTTAGGGTATCCTCAGGAAGATACTTTCGGAGGTGCATATAGAGATACCCGAGACCGATACCGATGAAAAAATGCAGGCCCAGGGCCAGGTAGAGATTCGAAGAGGCTTGCATGGTGAGGCTGTTGTCGATCAACGCCCCAAAAGCAGAACCGTTGGTCCCTTCGTGGATGATCCGAGCCAGGATATGGGAGAAGAGAAGTACCAGCGCGGAAGCCGCGGAAGCACAGAAGCCAGCTACGATAGCACGGTTGGGGCGGGGGTGGGTTTCCGGGGTCTTGTTGATCATAATACCTCCAATAGCATCATCTGCAGATAGCATGCCTGGATCTCGGGAAAATGTTGACACCCCTTGGCCTAAGCAGGGACTATACGGAAGTAGAAGAGTCGGCCTTTTGGAGTTTTTGGGCGATGACCCAGGAGTAATCACCGGCGGCCTCTTCGGGTGCGAATGATAAAAACTCCGGCGCCAGTCGCAATCCCCCGGATTCAATGGCGGCCAGGGATGTCGGATCCGTTGCCACTCGGGATGCGACCACCTCCAGTCCCGAGGCCTTGAAGAGCTCCGGATATTGGGGCGCGCGCAAACGATTGACATAGGTCAGGGGGTGACCGGCAATCAAATTCCACAGACAGTTGGAGTACTTTAGAAAATTTACCCTGGTAATCGAGTGGTCTGAATGGGCAAAGTGATCCGAATGATCCACCAGATGTACGGCCCAACCACCAGGCTTCAAGACTCTCCTCGCCTCGGCGAGGATCTCCACCAACTCCGGTCCGGGAATGTGCTCGAACGTATTCTGGGAATAGTGTAGGAGGAAAGTCTTGGCCCACTCATTGGGTAGTCTTGCGGCGTTCTGCGGTGCCAGATACGCCAGGGAAAGCGCACTCTCAAGGTCCTCGTGGACAAGTGTCGTTTGCCGCGAAAGGCGCTCTAGCGATTGCCAGCGCTCCTCACTGAAATCGAGTCCATCGAATAAAGACCGAACCTGGTTGTAATTTCTGCACAAGATCTGTATATCCAGAAGTATCAACTCTAGCTTCTGGTACCGATTAAGATCCACGGTACACACGGCCTCGGCCCCGGCTAACGCGAAGGCGATGGGAGCGTTTATTCGCCACCCGCTTCCAACCTCTAGAACCCGTTCTCCCTTGATCGTCTCACCGCGCTGCTGCAGTTCTTTCAAGGCCTCGACAGCACCCTCGAAGCGGCTCCACGGGTCCACCCTGCGAAAGCTGCCCAGTCGAAGTTGAAGCTGATAATGGAGGCGCTCACGGAGCGCCTGGGGCAACAACGAAAGACCCCTCATGATAGCTGCCTTGATCTGCCAATTCATAGGTGATATGCGACAATTATCCTTACCGACGAAACGTCAATTAGAAGTGCCGACGACCTAACCTCGGCCCACTGCTCCCTCCAGGAGGGAACCCCCCGTTTACTGAGATCATCCCCGGATGGTTACAGATCATGCAGTTCGACGTTATCGCAAGTTCCGAAAGACCGGGCTGGTGCAAGAGATTGCAGCCGCCAAAGCCGGTCTCTCGGTGAAATCAGGAAGGAAATATGAAATGGGATTATTGCCATCACAGTTACCCAAGAAGGAGAGAGAGTGGCGTACACGGCCGGACCCTCTTGAAAGAGATTGGGAGAACTTTGTCGTTCCGTTACTCAAACAGGACACGAAAGGGAAACTCCAATCAACCACAATTCTGGACCTTCTCAAGGAGAAGAAACCCGACGAGTACGACGACAGCAATCTTCGTACATTACAGCGCCGAGTGAGAGATTGGCGTGCCATAGAAGGGCCCGAAAAGGAGGTCTTCTTCCCTCAGGAGCACGCGATAGGGCGCGAGGCCCAAGTCGACTTCACCCATGCGACCGAGTTGGGAGTTACGATAGCCGGCGTTCCGTTCGAGCATCTGTTCTTCGCTATGAAGCTGAATTACAGCGGGCATCACTTCGTGGAACTCGCATTCGGTGAGACCTTCGAGGCTCTGGCTCAAGGGATTCAGAACGCCTTCTGGTCGATAGGTGGCGTTACCGAGATCGTGTGCACGGACAACCTTTCCGCCGCCACCCACGAACTGAAGAAGACAGGAGGCCGAAGTTTTGGCAAGCGCTACACGGCGCTCTCCGAGCATGTCGGCTTCGTGCCGCGGCGAATCAACGTGAGATGCTCCAACGAGAACGGTATTGTCGAGCGAGGGCACGGTATATTCAAAACGGCGTTAGAACAGGAACTCATCGTTCGAGGCTATCGAGATTTTCGGTCCGTGGAAGAGTACATAAAATTTGTAGACTCTGTGGTCGCGAAGCTGAATGCTCAGTGTTCGAGGAAGTTCATCGAAGAGAAACAATGTTTGCAGACGTTACCCTCTTCAAAGTTGCCCAATTGGACCGAGACTCAAGCGAAGGTCTACAAGTGGAGCACGATTCGCGTCGCGAACCATACTTACTCGGTACCATCACGCCTCATCGGCCACAAAGTCGACGTAAGACTTTATCCGAATCATGTTGAGGTCCTCTACAACGGAAAAGTCATGGAGACAATGCCACGACTGCGTGGCAACCGAACGTATCGTATCGACTACCGGCACATTAGCCATTCCTTGGTCCGAAAACCGGGCGCGTTTGCGCGTTACCGGTATCGTGAGGAC
>Ga0172382_10002455_pt1 | contig 30951 bp, 33 predicted proteins | sample Leawel138RmetaG_FD_122245 | JGI IMG/M metagenome (GOLD analysis project Ga0172382, IMG submission 122245) | Leachate microbial communities from a municipal landfill in Southern Ontario, Canada - Leachate well 138R metaG | ecosystem: Engineered > Solid waste > Landfill > Unclassified | place...
CAAACCGATTTGGTCGTGGCAGCTGCGAAAACCGGAAAACATGTCACGTTGAAAAAAGGACAATTCCTTTCACCTGAAAGCATGAAGTTTCCGGTGGAAAAAGTAACCGATTCAGGCAATCAAAATGTGGCGATCATCGAGCGTGGAACCATGTTGGGTTATGGCGATCTGGTGGTGGATTATCGGGGAATTCCGGTCATGCAAAACTATGCACCGGTAATTCTGGACATTACGCATTCTTTGCAACAACCCAATCAGGCGAGTGGTGTAACCGGAGGTAAACCGGAACTCATCGAAACCATTGCTAAAGCCGGAATCGCAGTAGGAGCCGACGGAATTTTCATCGAAACGCATCCAGATCCGAAAAACGCCAAAAGCGATGGAGCCAATATGCTCCAACTGGATTTGCTGGAAGATTTGCTGCAAAAATTGGTTCGGGTTCGAGAAGCGGTGCTTTGATTTGAAAATAAAAATCTAACCTTTTCAAGGGTTTAAAACCTTGACAAGGTTTTCATTATTTGGAAACAGCTTCAAATTGAAAAAAAGGTTTTTGAATCATATGCTAATTCCCGGTTTCCATACTACTTCTTGGAAATTCAAAATTTGGTCATCCTGGATTTTGATGCCTTCGTTTTCCAATAATTGTTGCATCAGTTCGGGCGGCGAGAAATGGTGTTTTCCGGTCAACAAACCATTTCGGTTGACTACGCGGTGAGCGGGTACATCGTTTCTTTCGTGTGCGGCGTTCATGGCCCAGCCGACCATACGGGCGGAGATTTTCATGCCGATACATTCGGCGATGGCACCGTAGGATGTCACCCTTCCTTCCGGGATTTGACGCACCACATCATAAACTTTTTCAAAAAATGATTCTTCTTTAACACCCATCTCCAATGATTTGTTTGTAAATTTAATCATTCGAATTATTATCAGCGCATATGAAGCATGAAATTGAAATCAATGCCATCCGAAGCCGTCCGAGGTTCAAGGTAGCGGCTAAAATGGCACCGGAAGAATTTTCCCGCAAGATGAAAACCCACTTGGAAAACCACAACAAAACCTTGGGCGGATATGTGAACAGCGAGATCAGTTTGGTGTATGTGAAGCAAGATCAGGATAAATTATGGGCACCGCAGTTGCAAATAAGAATTGAACGACATGAAAGGAAATCCCATAAAATTTTTATTCGAGGCTTATTCGGCCCGAGGACATCCATTTGGACGTTTTTTATGTTTTCCTATATTTTAGGCGGCGCGATTTTATTGACAACGGGACTTTATGGTTGGATCGAACTTGCTTTGGGCGTGGGCAGTTTCTGGGTTTGGACCAATGTATTGGGAATCATCCTTATCCTTGGCCCGTATCTTTCAGCCAAAATCGGCCAACGGTTGGCAAGAAGCCACATCAGTGTTTTGCGGACTTTTATCGAAACGGTTTTGGTCGAGGAAAATATCATTGAAACCGAAGAATCTTAAATTCGAAACCGTCTTTTTCCTTTAATTCAACAATAAGAATTCCGTTTCTCCAATTATTTTAAAGAAATGCTCAGGCCTGCATTTACACCGACAGTATAAGGGTTGTACTTTTCGATGTTGTTAACCGGGTTGATCAGGTATCGGAAGTTGGGTTCTACATTTAATTTAATATTATCCGTCAGGTTCATATCGAATTTCAGCCCTGCATTCGCGCTGAAAGAAACTTTATTCAGATTATTGGCTTCACCCAATTCTTGGGTATAATCGTCCATGTGGACATAGATTTTATTTTTGGAAAGCAACCAAGTACTTCCGCCTCCTGTAGCACTAATCCCGATGGAAGGGGTTTGGAAAAGGCTCAACTCCGCTTCTAAAGGAATTTCAATATAGCTTGCCTGTTGTTGAATATCGCCATAACCCATCCGGTCGCTGAGCTCCATTTCCAGTAAAGAGTTGGCCGTAGGATTATTGTCTATCCGCACATTTCCATTGTATTTTACATTGTTGACATCATCGATGGAGGATAATTCGCTTCGTCCGTGAATGCTTACGGCCAGCGGGACATTATTGGTAATTTGCTCCAATCCGACTACAGAAACACCGGTTCTGACTTTGAATGAAGGTGACAATGAATATCCGGCTTTTACGCCATAAGCCAAAGTCACACTGTTTTCAGTTTTGAATTCGCTCATTTCATCCGCCAACATGGAATTTCCGACAAAAGTGTTGAAGGAAAGCGGCGAGGCGAAAACTGAGAAGTGGAAACGGTTAAAATCCATGGATTTCTTTTTCTTCTTTTCTTTTGAAGCGGACAATTGATTTTCAGCCGTCAAAAGGTTTTTATTGGGACTTGTATTCTTCGAAATTTCAGAATAGGCGAGTGTGGTTCCGGTTTTTAGATTTAAATTGGACAGAGGTAAAATGAAGTTTTGATGAGCCGTTGCGGACAAAGCAATTTCCGCAAAGTTTGCATAATGAACTGCACCCGTCTCCGGAATGGAAACCCGATATGGGTTTGGGAATGAAAAGGTTTGGTTTTTATCAGAAACTTCGGAATGATTTGGATTTTGGGATGTCAATGTAATGCCATCATTTGAAAGATGACTGGGTATTTCTTCGTTCCCGGATGGAGAAACGGTGTTTGACTCTTGAAAAAGCGGTACTTGTTCCGGATAAACCACCATTTCAGGGTTTCCGGACATTTCGCTGTTTTGAATTCCCAGCCAATAACCCAAACCAACCATGAGCAACAGGGACATGGCGATTCCGGAAAACTGAAGCCAAAGTGGGAAAATCCTCCTCTTGCCCTTGGGCGAAGGCAGCTGGCCTTGGATGTATTCCCAAGCATCCGCAGGTGGCGGCTGAGGCGTCTCCAGTATTTGTTTAAAATATTTGTCAAACCGATTTTTCATTTTGAAAAGAGTCTTATGTTATGGTTTTTTTTTATCATTTCCTTCAGCTTTTCGCGTGCGCGAGATAAATTGGATTTAGAGGTTCCGCTGGAAATATTGAGTGCTTCAGCTATTTCTTGGTGTGAATATTCTTCAACGACATACAGGTTAAATACTTGGCGGTAGCGGTCAGGGAGTTGTTGTACGAATGAAAGAATTTCATCATAAGAGAAATCTTCTTCGTTTTCATCCTCCATTTCAATTTCCTCTTCGTCCGGAATCAAACTTTCGTTTACGACATACAAATGGTTTTTGTTCCTGTGTTTTTCGATACAGGCATTGACCATAATCCTTCTCATCCATCCTTCAAAGGACCCTTGGAACCGGTATTGTTCCATCTTGTTAAAAATGGTGATGAACCCTTCCTGAAAGGTGTCTTGGGCATCTTCGTAATTACTGGAATAGCGTAGGCAGACAGCAAATAATTGAGGGGAAAAAAGTTTGTAAATTTCCCCTTGGGATTCTCTTTTATTAGCCTGACATTCTCGGATTAATATGTGAAGGTTTTCATCCAAACCATTTATTTAAGGAATTTCAATCTCTCTGATGATGAATAAATCTTGGCCGTCTTCATCCACTCCGTTCCAAAAGCGGAAAGTATAGGTTCCGCCCGCTTCGGGCTTAAAGTACAAAACGGGTGCGTAAACCTGTGCGGACTCCGTGCAAACTTGGTCTTCCAGTTCGGAAACAATAACGGAAACAGTCCGCTCATTCCCCAAAATGGTGTAGTCGTAATCAAAGAATCGCTGGCAGCCGTTTTCGGTCGTGAAATAAGTTTTGATTTCAGTTACTTGGCGCGCAGGCATTATCGTGTCTATTTGCACGCTGTCAATCGCATCGTATTTGTAAACCACATTGGCAATCGGCTCATCATCCAAACAGGAGACCGTCGCGATCCCCATCAATACCAGCCCAATTATCCATTTTAAACTTTTCATTCTTCAATCTACTTTAGTTGATTATAATTTTATCCTGTAAAGGTTTTGGTCAGCGTAGTGTTCAAAATTTGCCCCGTTGAAAAGGACGCTTCCGATTTTGTTATGCAGGTAGCAGCCAATCGTTACTTCATCCACGTTCACGGTAAACGTAAAAAGGATTTCTTCACCGTTCTTGAATACATAAACACCACCGGCATTATTGTAATCAAAACTTACCAAAATCTGGTCGTTGGCCGTTCTTTGGAATAGGAATTCATTGTTGTTTTGCGCAACGATGTTTAGGTTTTCAAAGGTAAATGTTTGGTTGGTCAATAAATTTTCGTTGGTTACGGAATCAATTAATTCCAAATTAATGTAAAGGGGGGCAGGTGTGAAATCCCCACATTCATCATCGTTCTCGTTAGACGTACACCCGATAATGCTAAAAGCAATCAGCAGAAACCAAAAGTTGTTTTTCATTCGTTTAAATCATTTTTGTTTTAAGACGATAAATATAAAAAAAGGTTGCGTTTAATGGTCAATTGACAATCAAATATTTAGTAAAAAATATAATTATTTTTTACCCGCTATGCCAATTCAACGGATTTATAAACTCAAAAGCCAGCCCTTAGATAGGCTCTAAAAGATCCGGCCGTCTTTTTTGGGTGCGTTCCAATGCATTATCATGCCGCCATTTTTCAATTTTTCCGAAATCGCCGGAGAGCAATATGTCGGGAACTTTCAGGCCTTTGTATTCTGCGGGCCGGGTATAAACTTCGGGTGCCAATAAATTGTCTTGAAAAGAATCGGAAAGCGCAGAAGTTTCATCGTTCAATACGCCGGGGAGAAGCCGAATGATACTGTCCGCCAAAACGGCAGCCGCCAATTCCCCGCCGCTCAAAACATAATCACCGATGGAAATTTCGCGCGTCACAAACAGGTCGCGAACCCTTTGGTCAACGCCTTTGTAATGGCCGCAAAGCATAATGATATTTCCTTTCAACGAGAGTTCATTGGCGATTTTTTGGTTCAACCTGACACCGTCGGGTGTCAGGTAAATGATTTCATCGTAATTCCTTTCGGATTGAAGTTTGGAAATACATTTGTCGATGGGCTCAACCATCATGACCATTCCTGCACCGCCTCCGTATTGGTAATCATCGACTTGGTTGTAATTTCCTTTGGAGTAATCGCGTAAATTATGCAGGTGGACTTCTACCAAACCTTTGTCTTGGGCACGTTTCAAAATCGATGCTTCGAAAGGGCTTCTCAGTAATTCGGGTAAAACCGTGATGATGTCTATGCGCATGGCGCAAAAGTATAAAATATCGGGGACTCACTTTAAACTTTGTACATTTGCACTAAATTTTTAAAACCATGTTTCCGTATAACCGACACAGAAGATTGAGAAAAAATGAAGCGGTAAGAAGTTTAGTTCGAGAAAGTCAGTTGTCACCCAATGATTTTGTCTTACCTATTTTCGTAGCCGAAGGAAAAAAACTGAAAGAGCCAATCAATTCCATGCCCGGCATCTACCGACATTCACTGGATTTAACCATTCAGGAAATAAAAGAAATTTGGAGCTTGGGGATAAAAGCCGTAAATATTTATGTGAAAGTAAATTCTGATTTGAAGGACAATACTGGAAAAGAAGCTTGGAACCCGAACGGATTGATGCAGCAAACCATCAAAGAAATCAAAAATGCGGTTCCTGAAATGATTGTAATGCCTGATGTGGCTTTGGATCCTTATTCTGCATACGGCCATGACGGAATCATCGGAAACGGACTGGTTTTGAATGATGAAACCAATGAAGCTTTGGTGAAGATGAGCCTGAGCCACGCCGAGGCCGGTGCCGATTTTATCGCGCCCAGCGATATGATGGACGGCAGAATCGGAGCCATTCGTGAAGCCTTGGAAGAGAACGGATTTCCCGATGTGGGCATCATTTCTTATGCGGCCAAATATGCCAGTTCCTTTTACGGGCCGTTCCGTGACGCTTTGAGTTCCGCACCTGTCGAGGCACAAAACATCCCGAAAGACAAAAAAACTTATCAGATGGACTTCCACAATGCTTATGAAGCTTTGCGGGAAGTGGAGGAAGATATTGCAGAAGGAGCCGACATCGTGATGGTTAAACCGGGAATGGCGTATCTGGACATCGTGCGATTGGTTAAAGACAATTACAATATCCCTGTTTCGGTTTTCCAAGTTAGTGGTGAATACGCAATGATCAAAGCCGCTTCTGCAAACGGTTGGCTGGATCATGATAAAGTAATGATGGAAAGTTTAACAGCATTCAAACGTGCGGGAGCCGATATGATTTTTACGTATTTTTCCAAAGAGGCGGCGAAACTATTGAACGGATAATCAGTAGAAATGCCCATCAAACAAAGCCAATTACAAAAGATCATCACCGAAGCCCGCAAAGGAAAAAGACAGGCTCAAAATGTTTTGATGGATTTATTCTGGAAAAATGTATTTGGCTACGTTAATTCCAAAATAGAAAATGATGATGAAGCTGAAGATATTGCCATTGAAACTTTTACGAAAGTTTTTGCAAAGCTGAAGCTGTATAATTCCGATTTCGATTTCAAAACTTGGTTAATTTCAATCGCCCATAATACCATGATTGACCATATCCGGAAATCTTCCCATTTGCAAATTTCATTGGACGATGAAAATACTTACTTTGAAATCGAGGAGGACTTGCCAACGCCGGAAGAATCCCTTATCCAGCAACAAGACAATGATGCATTGGATGAGCAAATCCAAAAGTTAAAGCCCGAATACCGTAAAATGATTGAACTCCGTTATTTAGAGGAAAAAACCTATAAAGAAATCGCAGAAGAATTGGATTTGTCCATGGCCAATGTAAAAGTCCGTCTTTTGCGTGCCCGGCAGTTGCTGAAAGAAATTTTAAAATAAGCGGTTTTCTTTTCATAACCTGTGAATTTCTTTTTTTTTATAAAATAGAAACCCCTAAAAACCGTTTTAAATTTGAACTGTAGAAGATGTTGCGCATGAAATTCAAAAATTTACTGTATTTGATTCCGGGATTTTTACTTATTACAGCCTGTCATTCCACCAAAAATATTTCATACAATTCGAGGGATTATGACCCTTCTAAATTTGAAAAACCCGATAAGAAAGTTGTAAAAGAAGCTGATTCGGTTGTGAAAGAAGCTAAAAAATTCCTTGGAACGCCCTATCGATACGGGGGAACGACCAAAAGCGGTTTGGATTGCTCCGGCTTGGTCATCAACGCTTTTGATGTGATTGGGATTCAGATGCCACGCATTTCCAGCGACCAAGCCAGGGAAGGTAAAGAAGTCCGTTTGCGTGATGTCCGCGAAGGCGACTTGGTTTTTTTCCGCACTTCGGGCTCATCCATCAACCATGTCGGAATTGTGGAAAATATAGAAAAAGGAGAAATATTCTTTATCCATTCATCCACTTCAAAAGGTGTAATGATCAGCTCCCTCGAAGAAACTTATTGGAACAAAAGATTCGTAAAAGCCGTTCGGGTTTTGTGAAATTAATCCGAGGTTAAATTTCAAAATATTCCCGCATAATTCCGGCATTTTCAATTTCGGAAGTATTGATTTCCATTATTTTGGGTTTCTCTGATTCCGAATAAAATTGATTCAATTCTGAATCTAATTCTTCTAAAGAATTTATTTCCACATATTCAAAACCAAACATTTTCGCCAAATATTCTGCCGACAATTGATGCCGCGTTTCAAAAACCGATTCTACTACACCAGAATTTTCCGGTCCGGGAATGATTTTAAAAATATTTCCGCCACCATTATTGACTAAAATAATTCGGAAAGAATTGGGGATGTAATTGTTCCAAAGCCCGTTACTGTCATAAAAAAAACTGATGTCACCCGTGATTAGCACAGTCTGTTTTTGGTTTACTATCGAAGCTCCGGCGGCAGTAGAGGTGCAACCGTCTATTCCGCTCGTACCGCGGTTGCAGAAAATTTCATTGGCCGGCGAATGGTCAAAAAGCTGGGCATAGCGGATAACCGATGAATTCCCGTATTGTACCTGAATGTTTTCGGGATAGGTTTCAATTAATTTCTCAAAAACCTTGAAATCGGAATAAGTTGTTTTTTGTGCGAATTCTTTTTGCTTTTGCTCTTTTTCAATTCGAATTGAATTCCATTTGCTGAAATACTTAGATTCCTGCGGAATAATTTTAGGAACAAAATTTTTGAGGAATTCAATCGGTTTTATCGGAATTTTATCCGTCAGGCATTGATACGTATCGGGTTGCCAGAATTCATCAAGATGCCAGTGTTCTTGCGGCGGATGATTCCGCAAAAATGCTTTGACCTTTTTGGAAACCACATTTTGCCCGATGGTAAGTAAAATTTCGGGTTTTAATTCTTCTAAAAGTTCACTGGAAAGAGAAAAAATAACCGAATCAATTTTGTTGAAAAACCTTTTTGAGTAGAGGTTTGATGTTGTTTCAGTCAAAATGACGACAGAATCATCTTCACCCAATTTTTCCATTAATTCGTTTAAATTTTTATCAGGAAACTGCATTCCGACCAAAATGAGTTTCTTCATGGACGAATTCCATCGGTTGACAAAATCATCCGAATTAATGTCAAGTTTTTCTTTTTGAGGAATCATAAATTCATCAAAATTAATGTCAATCGTTTCCTGAAATTCATACAAGGGTTCAGAAAAAGGCATATTGATATGCACTGGCCCCGAATTTTGCAGGCAATTGACGACTGCTTTTTTAATTAACCCTAAATTATCCGTGAGAGATTCAGTGGATTCACTTTCAGATAATTGTGCGCTATGGTAGCAATGTAAATCAAGCGCATTTTTCTGTCGAATGGTTTGTCCGTCAAAATTATCGACCAAGTGTTCCGGGCGATCGGCCGAAAGCACAATCAAAGGGACGTTCTGATAAAAAGCTTCGGTCACTGCCGGATAATAATTTACCAAAGCTGAGCCGGATGTACAGCAAACCACGACCGGTTTTCTGAGTTGTTGCGCCATGCCCAAAGCTACAAATCCCGCCGAACGTTCATCGACGATGCTGTACGTTTTAAAACCGGGATGATGGGTAAAATGCGTTGCCAATGCGCCGTTTCGGGAACCTGGCGACAATACGATGTGTTCGATTCCAAATGACCGGAAGGTTTCGGCAATCAGCTGTACGTTTAGTTTTGTTGAATATTTCTTTTCCAAATCTGTCAAGTTGCCCCACAAATGTAGGGGAATTTGCTATTGATAAATGTGTAAATTTGTCAGCCGGAATCAAAAACAAACCATGATTATAGGAAACGGATTAATAGCCAATGCTTTTCGGGATTTTGACCGGGAAGATGTGGTTTTTTTTGCATCGGGAGTTTCGAATTCCTTGGAAAAGGATCCGGCACAATTTACGCGGGAAGAAAACCTGATTAGGAAAACCATTCGGGAAAACCGGGACAAAATTTTGGTTTATTTCAGCACTTGCAGCATTTATGATTCCTCTAAAAATGGCAGTCCTTATGTGAATCATAAATTGAATATGGAGCATTTGGTGGCTGTTGAATGTGAAAATTATTTGATTGCAAGGGCAAGCAATGCGGTCGGAAAAGGCGGGAACCCCAATACACTGATCAATTATTTTGTGGATTCCATTCAAAACCAAAGGCCGGTAAATTTACATATCAAAGCGACGCGTAACTTAATTGACGTAGCGGATATTGTGAATATTATTTTGGAATTGATTTCTTCCCAAACCCACAACCGGATTGTGAATGTGGCCTATTTGTCAAATTATTCGCCATTGGAGATTATTTCCGCCTTGGAAAAGCATTTGAACACAAAAGCAAATTTAAATTTATCGGATGAGGGTCAAGGTTATTCCATTGATATTCCGGACATTGAAAGTTATTTTGAGCTAAATAATTTGTGGAATAAGGAAAATTATTTAAAAAACATTTTGGCAAAATATTATTGATGGGAGTTTGTGAATTTGAATAGACAAACTTACGAACCCCAAAAGAATGATTTTCACTTTCGCTCAAACCGCGATTTAAAAATTCTGAAACCCAATTCCACAGGCAAATTCTGAAAGAAGTTTTTCTTCTTTAATTCGAAAGAAAATTCCGGGGAAAAATAATCAGATAGAGAGAGCGCGGGTGCTTTTTTCAGCCGTGCATAATTTTGTTTCCAGTAAGGAACATCGTCTCGCATTGATTTCCATTGCATCAGCAAAGTCGTTTCTTTAAACTCGATTAGCTTCTTTTTAATCAATTGTTTGCGTTTGTGATTTGATTCTTTGTAAGCTTTTGTGAACCATTCCACAATGGTCTGGTGATTTTCGAAATTTCGTTTTGTCCGGTTAAAAATTACCGATTCGGAATGTAAGTAATACCAATAAGTAATGTTGTCAATAATTGATAGAGAATTGATTTTCAATATTAAATGAAAAAACCAAAGTTCATCTTGGGCAAATAAACCCGGAACAAAGTAAATATTATTTGTTCTGATAAAATCCAGTGAAATGAGTTTATTCCAAGAAACAACGGGAAATTTATTTTCAGAATAAGCTTGAAAAATGGATTCATTATTTCTGTAAACTTTTTGAAGGGAGTGGGTCGGAAAACCAAAATCTTTCGTGGAATGATTGCGCATGTCAACCCAACGGTTTTGAGCAATCACCATTTCGACTTTTTTAGATTCTATATCATTGACTAATAATTCAATACAATCTTCTGTTATTTCATCGTCGCTATCCAAGAAATATATATATTTCCCGGTTGAATTATCAATTCCTGTATTTCGGACAACTGACAAACCCATATTTTCGGGATGATGAATTAATTTGATGGTCAGCGCAGGGTTTTCGACAATAAATTTCTCAACAATTTCCAAGCTATTGTCCGGTGTTTGGTCATTTACCAATATGATTTCCAGATTTTTGTAAGTTTGGCTTTTGACCGATTCCAAACAACGTAAAATGTATTTCTCACATTTATAAACCGGGATGTTTATGGAAACTTTCATTGGGTGTTAATTCGCAGATTCTCGAATTTACATTGAATAAAAATCCCGGTACCAATCCACGAATTCAGCAATCCCATTTTTGATGGAAGTTTCGGGCTTATAATCCAAATTGGCAATCAAATCAGAAACATCGGCATAAGTCGAGAAAACATCCCCGGGTTGAATCGGCAACATGTTTTTCTCCGCGGTTTTACCGATTTTTTCTTCCAAAGCATCGATGAAATCCATCAGTTTCACCGGATTGTTGTTTCCGATGTTGTAAATTTTATAAGGAGCAGAAGAAACGGAAGCGTCCTCAGCATTCGGATCCCAACCGGGATTTTCTTTCGGTGGATGGTCATTGACGCGGATGACGCCTTCAATGATATCATCGATAAAAGTGAAATCGCGCTGCATATTTCCGTAATTGAAAACATCAATCGGTTTGTCTTCGAAAATCGCTTTGGTAAAGAGAAACAAAGCCATATCAGGCCTTCCCCAAGGGCCGTAAACCGTAAAAAAACGTAACCCAGTTGTGGGGATTTTGAACAAATGGCTGTAAGTATGCGCCATCAATTCGTTCGACTTTTTGCTTGCGGCATAGAGACTTACCGGATGATCCACATTGTCTTTGGTGGAAAAAGGTTGTTTTTCATTCAAACCGTAAACACTCGAACTGCTTGCATAGGTCAAATGTTTGATATGATGGTGGCGGCAAGATTCTAAAATATTGAGAAATCCAACGATATTTGAATCCATATAAGCACCCGGATTGGTGAGCGAATAACGGACACCGGCTTGTGCGGCAAGATGGATTACTTTGTCAAATTTTTGATATTCAAAGAGTTTCTCTAAATTTTCTTTGTCTTCCAGATTCAATTGGATGAACTGATAATTTGGATAAATCGAACTTTGAATCAATTGGTTGTATTCAATTTTTTCTTTGGCAATGCCGGTGTCTTTCAAGCGTCCGAATTTCAGATTGACATCATAATAATCATTGATGGAATCCAACCCGATGATTTCGTCGCCACGTTCGAGCATTTTTTTTGCGAGGTGGAAGCCGATGAATCCTGCGGTGCCTGTAATAAGTATTTTCATTGGTTAGTTTTAATAATTTCGCAAATTTAACCACTTTTTTATTATATCATTTACCTGTTCCGGATAAAGATATTGAAACTGATGTGTTTAAAAATTATATATTTGTAAACGACTACATGCCAACTTTTAAACGAAAATGAATTTTATTTATAATCTAATTCTAATCATTCCGCGTTTCTTTAATGCCATTCAAACCAAGCAGGAATTGAACAGGTTGAAAAACCTGCCAAAGGCTGAAATCCATAGGAGCTTTAAGATCGGGAAGAACAATTCATGGTTGGTTTCGGATTCAGCTGCTTTTGAAGTCGCTGAAAATGTGAAAATTGATGAATCCAATTTCATTACCGTTAAGAAAAACGCCCGTTTAAAAATCGGTAAAAACACCTATATCACCCGCGCTACCATTTCTTGTTTAGAAGAAATTGAAATCGGCGAAAATTGCATTTTAGGGGAAGGGTTGAAGGTATTTGACCATAACCATCTATATTCAAAAGAACCATTTTCCGTTTCAAAAACCCAATTTACTACCGCAAAGGTAAAATTAGGAAACAACATCTGGACGGGTGCGAATTGCATCATATTGAAAGGCGTGACCATTGGTGACAACGTGATTTTGGGCGCAGGTTGCGTGGTCCACAAAGATGTACCGGAGAATTCAATTGTTTTGAACGAGCAGAAACTTGTCATTAAGGGAATTTAAATGATTGCGTTAAATTTACTTATTTAATAAAATGGAAAAATTCTCCCTCCTCATAGCCCATTACAATAATTTCGAATATTTCAAAGAATGTCATCAATCTATTCAAAACCAGAGTTTTAAAAATTTTGAAATCATAATTGTAGATGATTATTCGTCTGATGATTCATTTCAAAAATTAAAAGATTTAGCAGAATCGGATTCCAGAATCAAATTATTTCAAAACAAAAAAAATCAAGGTGTCGGTTTTACCAAAAGAAAATGTGTCGAACTGGCTTCCGGTGAAATCTGTGCATTCGTTGATCCGGATGATGCGTTGGCGAAAAATGCGCTTGAACTAAGTTTAGAAAAGTATAAAAACCCCAAAATAGTCGCGACACATTCCGATTTAATGTTGTGCGATGAAAAACTAAATCAGGTTAAAAAGTTCCCGAATACCGGAAAAGTCATCTCAGGAAACGCGAAATTTTTCAATATCAATTTCGAGGTCAACCATTTTTTTACTTTCCGTAAATCAATTTATGAAAAAACCGATGGGATTAATCAGTTGTTGACGTCAGCCGTAGATCAGGATTTGTATTTGAAGATTTACGAAAAAGGAAAACTGGCTTATATCCCAAAACCGCTTTATTTGTATCGGCTTCACCAAAACGGCGTTTCTCAAAACAAATCAAAAAAAGAAAAACTCAACCGGAATTGGCAAGCAGTTCTAAAAGCAACGGTTGAACGTAGAAATATTCAAAAATTGTATGGGAAAAACGTAAATGAAATTGAAAATCTTCCGAAATTTATTTTTCAAAAACAAAATTCATTGTTTTCGAGGATTTTAAAAAAAATCAAATGATTTCAATTCTTATCAAATCCTTCAACCGTCCTTTCTACCTCGATCGCAGTCTGAATAGTATATTTCGTTTTGTCGAAGGCGATTTTTTTGTTAAAGTTCTGGACGATGGAACGCCTGAAAAATATTTAAATAAAATTCAGAAACAATATCCTGAAATTGAGATTTTAAAATCCAAAAATTACAAGGAAAAATCCAAATTAGTTGATCAAAAATCGGAAATCAACGGGTTTGAAATTCCGACTGATTTGTGGATTACAGCCACCAACGAAGCGGATGATTATGTTTTGGTGATTGAAGATGATGTGTGGTTTACCGACAAAATCAATTTGAATCAGATTGTGTCAGAAATGAAAAATTATAAAATTGATTTGGTAAAACTCGGTTGGCTCGGAAATTATAAAGACGATAAGCATGTTAAAATCCATCCGCTTACTGAAAATTTAGATGCAACCATTCCGAAAAATCTTTTCACTTCGAACCAATTCGTAATGGACTTATTCATGTACAACAAATTCAAATTTTTCACAATTCTCTATAAATTCGGATTGGTTGACAATGACACCAAGCGAAAATATTGGGTGTTGAATTCAATCCTGATGGGACTTTGGAAGAAAGAATATTGGTTGCAAATCTGGAAAGACGCCGACGGAAAAGTGGATGAAAAACAACAATTGAGAAATGCCGCAGTTTGGTTTCACAAAAACAAAAAACATGAAAATTTGATCGCCCGTACAAAATCGGAATATTTAAAAACAACTTTTCAATCCTCTGCCACCAATTCTTATCACCGCTACGGTTTTGATTTTGACGTTGATTATTTCAATTTCTTAATCAATGAGGCTTGGTTCAGAAACGAATTTGATACCATGCAGGATTATCCGAATGATTTTTCTGTGAAATATTTTGAACAATTTTTTGACGAAAAAATCAAAAAAGAAGAATTTAGAAAATGGATTGAGAAATTCAAACAACAATACCGAAATTTGGGTGCTGAAGTAGATTAAATGATGAACCAACCCTCTAAAATAAAAGTTCTCTTCCGGCTCCGTTCCCTTGAAATGGGCGGTGTGCCGCGAGTGGTACTTGATTTGTTAAGGAATTTGCCCAAGGATAAATTCGATTTGACCTTGATGCTTAACCTTTACCAAGGTGAACTCCGAACCGAAATCCCGAAAGGTATTCGATTGGTTATTGTGGCTGGAGGAAAAGAGGATTTCTCTAAAAATCCCTTAATCCATAAAATCCAATTGATTTTGAGAAGGTTGAAATTGGCCTTTTATGAAATGTTTCCTGCTGTTCTGTACAAAAGAAAATTAAAAGAAGAATTTGACATTGAAGTCGCTCCCGGTTATGCCGAATTTGAATGGATTTTAAACTCACCCAATAAAAAATCACGGAAAATCGGTTGGTTCCATACCGATGTGAGTTACGACATAGACCAAAATAGGGTAATGAAACGCATCAATCTGATGAAACAATTCGATTGGATGATTTTTGGTTCCAACCAAACCCGACAAGTGATCGATGATTTATACGGAATGCGATACCCAAATAGTTCGGTGATTTACAATGTAATTAAATTGCAGGAAGCCAGAAGAAAGTCCGAAGAATTTCCGGTGGAATTTCAATTTCATCCGCATTTCATTTCGATGGGGAGATTGCACAGCCGCAAAGGTTTTGATGTGTTGATGAAAGTTCATAAAAAACTTTTAAACGATGGTTTTCAGCACCATATTTCCATCATCGGCGGTGGAAATGATATGGATAGTTTAATTGAATTACGCAAAGATTTGGGAGTGGAAAGTTCGTTTCATCTCTTAGGGGCTCAAATCAATCCCTGGCCGTATGTGAAAGCGTCTGATTTTTTTATTCTGCCTTCCAAATCAGAAAGTTATCCGCTTACAATAGGGGAGGTGATGGCTTTGCACAAACCGATAATTTCCACAAATGTCGGCGGAATTCCCGAAATGATTGAAGATGGAATTGATGGAATATTGGTCAACGCGGACGAAGAAGCCATTTACCAAGCGATGAAATCATTTTTAACGAATCCGAAATTAACAGAAAGGTTAATTGAAGGAACCAAAACCGCGGATGAAAAGTTTGATGAAACAAAAATTTACGGCCAAATTATAAAGGTTTTTCTGAACCAATTTAAACTTAAAAATGTCGGTTAAAATCACGGTTATTACACCCACTTACAACAGGGCGCATACATTGGGGCGGGCGTATGAATCGTTGGTAAACCAAAGTTTCAAAGAATTCAAATGGATTATCATGGACGATGAATCGACAGATGGAACCCAAATTCTGGTTAAGAAATTACAAGCAGAAAGCCCTTTTGGAATTGAGTATTTTTATAATCCGAACCAACATAAATTTCATACGGTTTTTGAAGGAATCAAAAAGGTCGATTCGCCGTACTTTATGATTCTGGATTCAGATGATTCGTATCCACAAGATGCTTTTGAAAGCTTGTACCAAGAAATTGAAAAAATCCCTAATCCCGATGAATTTATTTCAGTAATGGGATTGTCAGGAGATGAAAACGGGGAGGTAGTTGGCGATGCATATCCGAATGGTGGATTTGATGGATCTATCTTGGAAATGCGTTATAAATTCAAAGTTCGGGGCGACAAAAACGGAATGTTCATCACGAAGTCTTACCAAAGAGAACTCAAAAAGTTTGATTATTCCGGAATTCCATCCGGGATTTACATTCCGCAATCCGTGTTTTTCAATAGATACGATGCCCAAGGTGTCAAAACCCGTTTTACAAATAAAATTGTCCGCTTTTACCACCAAGATGACAGCGATAAAGCATCGGTTTCCAACACGCGGTGGAGTGGGAAAAATCAATATGGTTTGATGTTGGGCTATCTATCTTTTTTGAATGCTTATGGAAGCCAATTGTTTTTATATCCAAATGCACTTTTCAGAAATATCGTTGGTTACCAGATTTATGCATTTAAACAGAATATAAAATTTTCTAAAATAATCCAAGCTGTCAAACATCCGGTCATTCAACTATTGGGAATTATAATTTTTCCTTTCAGCTATTTTTATTCATTATTGAAGAACTGACTAAACGGGTTTGCAATAAACATCGAAATGTTTTTCTTTTTGATTACTTGGTTTTATCTCTTCATTTGTTTTTACATGTAAAACTTTGTATCCGATCGATTTAAGTATGGATAATAATTCTTCTGGCGAGGAATTCTGACGGATTAACTTGTCGTGGTCTACCTCTATGAAAATCGAAGGCTTATGTTTTTTAAGTGTTTGAAGTGCGCCTTTTATAAAATTCATTTCAAAACCCTCAATATCCACTTTTATAAAGTCAATTTTTTCAATCAGATTCAATTCCGCAAAATTGTCCAGCGTCATTGCCTCAATAAAATTTGGTGAATTAATTTTTGATTCCTTGCTCATCATGGTTCCCCCGCTGTGGCCCTCTTTTGCTTGATAATAAACGGTTTCATTAGTATCAGACACTGCCAGTTGATTCAGATAAATATTTGAGAAAGAATTGAGCGAAACATTTTTTTGGAGTTTATCAAAAGTCGATTTGACAGGTTCAAAACCATAAATTCTACCATCGGGATTAACCTTTGCCATATTGAGCAACACTTCTCCGATATTACTTCCGACATCCAGTACAACATCGCCGTTTTTGATTTTTTGATAAATGTTTTCTTTATGCTGATTATTGATGCCAAAAAACAATAACCAATCATTGTAATTGTTGAGACTTATTTCGTATTTAATTTGATTTCGAATAATAATTCTCGTGTCTTTATCGGTATATTGAAAATGCCTCGGTAAAATTTTCACAAAAAAACTATTGTCATCTTTGTCAGTAGCCATACGAATGAGAGGTTTCTCCAAGAAAGTACTTTTGGTACATTTACGAATTAGTTTTTTCATTACAGGTTAAAATAATTTTATAATTATTTGAAAAAGTAAATGTATGAATTCACCCTATTGCTGAAATATATTCTTGATTTAAAATTCAGGATAAACAATTAATTTTAAATTTGTTTCCTAAACGCCATGAAAAAAAAAATCCTCATACGAATCGGTTCCTTGCGCCATGGCGGAGCAGAAAAAGTTTTGACGACTTTTCTAAAAAATTTACCATCGGATAAATATGAAATCGATTTATTGCTCAACCTTTATTCAGGAAAATACTTGTCTGAAATTCCGGATTGGATCAATGTCCTTTACCTGAACAAGGGTGAAATGATCACCACCAATCGCCCACAGGACATTCCCCAAAAAGTTTTTCGGGTGGTTTACCAGAATTTACTGAAACGCTTTCCGAAATTGCTTTACAGATTCATTCTGAAAGGCAAAAAATACGACATCGAATTCGCCGCAATCCACGGTATGCGCGACGATGTTTTGAATTCGCCCAACAAATCTTCAAAAAAAATCGTCTGGATTCACAACGATTTGCGCAAAACCGAATTCCACGATTATACCGATTCTGAAATTCGCAAATTCTTTGGATTTGACAAAATTATGGTCATTTCAAACCGGATTCAAGAGGATTTTGAAAACCTCGCTAAAAACGATTTTGAAAAAAACAAAATCATCCGGATTTATAACCCCGTCGATACCAATGAAATTTTAGACAAAGCAGAACAGTTCGACAAGCTCACTGTGACAGCTTTAGAAGAGCTTTATCCTGAGCCTGTCGAAGAGCGTCATCCTGAGCTTGTCGAAGGACCATTGTTCATTTCCATCGGAACTGTATTTCCCCAAAAAGGATTTGACCGTTTGCTGAGAGTCCACAAAAAATTATTGGAAGAAGGTCTCAAACACCGGATTTTAATCGTTGGCGACGGATACGATTTTGACAATGTAAAAAAATTAAAATCGGATTTGGGCGTAGATGATACTGCGACCCTGTTCGGATTTACCGACAATCCTTATCCTTTACTGAAAGCCGCTGATTTTTTCATAATGCCTTCCCGTTATGAAGGGTTCCCAACGGTTTTGTATGAAGCTTTGGTCTTACAAAAAACCATCGTGGCAACCGATGTTTCAGGCGTTCGCGAAATGTTAGAGAATGGCGAATTGGGTTTGATTGTGGAAAATTCGGAGGACGGGATTTATAAAGGAATGAAACGCATCATGACCGAACCCGAACTGGCGCGAAACTATCAAAACAAAATTGCTAATTTTACGCAAAGTTTTACTTTGGAAAACTCAGTCAAACAAATAGAGGAAATTTTAGACGATCTGTGAAGCCAAGCATTATCCAGAAAGATTATTATCGGAAAACGGGCAGGTATGAACGATTTGTGTTGTTCAAAGGTTTTTTTGACCCCGGCATACGTTTCCTCTATTTTTTACGAAAGTCCCAACAAACGAATGCAAAAAGTCCGTTGGGGTTCTTTTACAGGATTTTGCTCCGTCGGTACCAACTCAAATATGGGTTTCAGATTTCCGCTAAAACCCGGATTGGCGAAGGTTTGTATTTAGGCCATTGGGGTGCAATCGTCATAAATCCTTCAGCCAAAATTGGCAAAAACTGCAATATTTCCCACGGCGTTACCATTGGCCAAACCAACCGGGGCGATAAAAAAGGTGTTCCGATAATCGGTGACAATGTTTGGATTGGAGCCAACGCGGTCATTGTTGGCAGAATTAAAATCGGAAACAATGTTCTGATTGCACCCAACTCATACGTTGTAAACGACATACCTGATGACAGCATTGCCGTTGGGAATCCTGCGCGAACGATGATTTCCGAAAACGCAACCGATGGCTATATAAACAACCGGGTGTGAAAACAATCTTGTTTATTTTACCCGATTTGAGTCAAGGCGGTGCAGAGCGGGTCATCACCACCATCGTCAATCAACTGGATCGGAAAAAGTTCTGTCCGAAGCTTATTTTGTTTAAAAAAGAAGGCTTTTACCTCGATTATTTAAAGGAAGATGTGGAAATACTGGAGTTAAATGTTTCACGGATTCGCTACTCGGTTTTCAAACTCATTCCACTCATCCTTCGGCTAAAACCTGAAATCGTTTTTATCGGTTGGGGTGAGATTTCCGCTTATATTTCGCCTTTTATACCTTTGTTTCGGCAAACCAAATTCATTGCGCGCGAAACCAATGTGGTTTCGAACCATGTGAAAAGAAAAGAAATCCGGTTTTTTTATCGGTTTTACAATTATTTCCACCGCATCATCGCCCAAAGTGACGATATGCGGAATGATTTGATTCAAAAAATAGGAGTCCAATCCGATAAGGTTGTGAAAATTAATAATCCCGTTGATTTTGAATTGATTGAAGCTAAATTAAATTCATTCGGCGATAAGAAATTGTTTTCTGATGATTTTAAAAACGTGGTTGCCATTGGGAATTTATCCCATCGGAAAGGATTTGATTTGCTTTTGAAAGTTTTCACTGAATTAAAAGCGCAAAAAATCAAATTGCATATCATCGGCGAAGGGCTCGATAAAGCAAAATTACAAGCTTTGAAAGAAGAGTTGGGGTTGGAAAACTTGGAATTTCTGGGTGCCCAAAAAAATCCATTTCCTTATTTGCAACAAGCAGATTTATTCGTCCTATCCTCCCGATACGAAGGTTTTCCCAACGTTTTGCTGGAAGCGGGGGCATGCGGGGTTTACGCTTTGGCAAACGATTGCCCGGGTGGCATCAGCGAAATCATCCAGCCGGGAATTAACGGTGAAATTGCCAATATAAACCATCACGAAAATTTCGCCCGGAAAATCATAGAATTGACAAATCGGGAATTTAATGCGGATTCCATCAAAGATTCCATTAAGTCCCGGTTTGACAAAGGCCTCATCATGGAGAATTTTAACCGGGTTTTTGAAGAGCTATGAAAAAAGTTTCGGTTATCGTTCCGGTTTATAACACAGAAAAATATTTAGCCAAATGTTTGGACTCTTTGGTAAACCAAACTTTAAAAGATATTGAAATCATCGTGGTCAATGATGGTTCACCGGATAATTCCCAAAATATGATTGATTTATACGCGGCTGAATTTCCCCAAGTCAAAGCGTTTAAAAAGCCAAACGGCGGTCTGGGTGATGCGCGAAATTTCGGGATTGACCGGGCGAAAGGCGAATTTATCGCGTTTGTAGACAGCGATGATTTCATTGATGAATCCATGTTTGAAAAAATGTACCGACTCGGCAAAAAGCATGGTTCGGACATTGTGGTTTGCGATTTGGAAAAAGTAAATGAAAAAGGGAAGGGTTTTCGGGATTTGCCCCAGTCGCCTCAGTTGCCGGAGAAAATCGACCTGAAAAATGATTTCAGTATTTTTGGTGAAATGTCTTGTTTTGCTTGCAATAAATTATTCAAATCGGAACTGTTTGATACAAATAGGTTTCAAAAGGGAATTCATTTTGAAGATGTGGAATTGATTCCCAAACTTTTTTTGGAAGCCCGTTTTGTCGCAAAAATAAATGAACCTTTGTACAAATATTTCGAACGTCAGGAATCCATCAGCAAAGCCCATACGGAAAAGGGTTTGGACATGTTCATTGCCATCGAAAACGTAAGCCTTGCTTTTAGGAAAAGTAAATTCTCAAATGAAACAGAAGAGTGGAAACGCTTTGTGATTTTACAAGGATTTTATTCTTATTTGGCATATGTCGCATTTGTAAAGAACCGGGAAGTCAAGAAAAAAATGCTGGATGAGTTGGAGAAATGGATGAAACATTTCGAGATCCAAAAATCGGAAGTGGTTTCTTACAGAAGGTTTAATGAGAATTATTTATTTTCTTTGCCTTTGAAGAAGAGGCTTTTTTATGTCTTGGCTTTGATTCATAAACATTTTATCCTTTTTGTCAAGTAGCAAATGAGTTTTATATACAATTTTATGTTGGTTCTGGTGCTTTCTACGTCTCTTTGGGAGATGTACGGGAACCAGAGAGCCAATAAAAATTGGTTTTATGCTGTCATAACTTTGATGGCGTTGGTTGCGGGATTTGCTTATGGACTGAGTCCCGATTGGGTGGCATATTGGAATGCTTTTGAAGGCACTTGGGCGACGGATTTCAGTGGTTTGAACCAATTGTCGGAATCCTTGGACATGGAAATCGGCTATCTTTTTTTGAACAAAATCGTGAGCAGCATCGGTTTGGGTTATGCCAGTTTTACGGTGATAATCGCGTTGATCGCATTGTACCTGAAGGCTTCTTCGATATTCAAATACAGTGGTTATGCTTTTTTGGCATTGCTGATGTATATGGTTCCGACTTATTTTTTTGAAGAGCATGTGCATGTACGGCAGGGGCTGGCCAATGCCATTACAATTTTTTCGGTTCGATACATCATTGAGCGTAAATTGTATATGTTTTTATTGTGTTTTGTGCTGGCGTTTTTGTTTCACAAGGCTTCCATTGCATTTCTTTTGGCTTATTGGATTGTGAAAATAAATTTCAACAATACATTGGTAATCACGGTTGTTCTGGCATCGATCATTGCAAATTACACCGGATTGAGCGTCCTGATTGACGGGGTGATGCAGTTCATGCCATTCGGCGTGGCGGAAACTTACAATGACTATGCGAACGAAACTTTTGAAGCAAGTATTTTGGGCGATATTGTGAAAATATTGACAGTCATCGCCATTCTCCTGTTCAATAAACCGGCGACCGAAAACGACCCTTATTATCCTTATTTCCGCAATATCTATTTATTTGGTGTGGTATTGTTTTTCTTTTTTGGCAAAGGGATTTTTGCCGCGCGTTTACCCGGGTTTTATACCGTTTTCATCATTTTTCTGATACCAAGGATGGTAATGGCTTTGAGGCACAATGAATTTTTTAAAAATGTGGTTTACGTTTCTTTCACCGTTTATACGCTTATATTGTACATTAATTTTTACAATAATTGGGGCCATAAATCCGGATTCGGGAATTATACCACCTCATTGAACGAATGGGTTCCTTATTCTTTTATTCACAAAAAATAGCCGTGCCACCGAAAGTTTCCATCATAACGCCTTGTTACAATTCCGAAAAATTCATAGCGGAAACCATACAATCTGTTTTGAATCAAGAATTTACCGATTGGGAATGGATTATTGTCGATGATTGTTCAATGGATGATTCTGTCGAAATCATAAAGCAATTCAATGATGAACGGATTCATTTGGTTCAATTAAATGAGAACCAAGGTGCCGCAAAAGCCCGGAACATTGCATTGGAAAAGGCCAAAGGACGTTATATTACGTTCATCGACAGCGATGATTTATGGCTGCCCCATTTTTTGGAAGTAAGTTTGAGGTTTTTAATTCAAAATAAGGAAGAATTGGTTTACGCGTCTTACAAAAGGGTTGACGAGGATTTGAACCCTGTGTTGGATGATTTCATTGCCGAAGATAACATTGATTTTAAAAGGCTTCATTACAATTGCCCGATTCCCATGTTAACAGCCATTTACGATTCAGAACGAATTGGCAAAGTAGAAATCCCGGATGTGGATATGCGTGAAGACTATGCCATGTGGCTGAATGTTTTGAAAGTAATTCCTTTTGCCAGAGCCATTAAAGAGCCTTTAGCGGTTTACCGAATCCGGAAGTCGTCTTATTCACGCAATAAATTTCTAATCCTAAAAAAGCAATTTTTGGTGTATTATGAATTTTTAAATTTATCTTTGTTGGAATCAACCTACTATATTGTTCACTGGGCGGTGAACGGAATGAAAAAGTATGAAAAGCTTAAATTTAGAAACAATAGCTAACTTTTTAGGGATTTCATTATTGTACATCAAAGTGGTTATCGCTTTTGTGCTTTCATTTGTATTGGTTTACACGGCAATTCCCAAAATCATCCGCGTTTCTTATCGGAAATACCTGATGGATGTACCGGGCAGCAGGAGTTCTCATTCAAAGAAAATTCCGACTTTGGGCGGTGTGGCGATTTACTTTGCCATCACCATCGTAACGACTATTTTTTCTGCCGATATGTTGCACCAAGAAATCTTCTTCTCCGCAGCTCTGGTCTTGCTCTTTTTCATCGGTCTGATGGATGATATGCTGGTAGTGGCTCCCAAGAAGAAACTCTATGCGCAAATCGTTAGTGCGTTGATGATTGCCATTGGGTCTGATGTCCGCATCCAAAGCCTTTTCGGCTTGGGCGGTGTTTATGAATTGTCCTATTGGGTCAGTATCTTACTCACTACTTTTGTGTTTGTCATCATTATCAACGCTTACAATTTAATCGACGGGATTGATGGTTTGGCCGGAGGTGTGGGCATGCTGATATCCCTTTGTTTTGTATTTATATTTTTCCGGATGTATGATTATTCCACCGGATTTTTAGCGATTGCCATGCTTGGTTCATTGCTTGCGTTCCTGAAGTTTAACCTCTCTGACCAATACAAAATTTTCATGGGCGATACAGGTTCCATGGTTGTCGGATACCTGATTTCATTCATGGCCATCAAATTCATGAACCTCTCGTCGGCGGAATGGATTATGATCCAAAACGCGCCGATTATCGCTGTCGCCATTCTCATTGTTCCCATCATTGATACTTTGAGCGTTATTATCATTCGGTTGTCTAAAGGGAAATCCCCTTTTACGCCCGATAAAAACCATATCCATCACCGGATATTGCGGTTGGGGTTTACCCATGGAGAGACTTCATTGATTATTTGTCTTTCGAATGTTTTAATTATTGCATTTGCGTATACAATCAGGCATTTAGACATTAATCTCATGCTCTTTCTGGTGATGATAGCCGCATTGTTATTGTCGTATTTGCCTTTGATTTTGGTCGAGAAAATTAATAAACAAATCCACGCAAAGAGGTCAAGCCATCAACCATATGAATAACCAAAAGCCTTATATTTGTCATTTAAACAGAATATCTTGAAACCTATAAGAATTGTCACGTATTTCTTCGTTTTTATTTCAGTAGTTATTTCTTGCATTCCACTTAAAGATATTCAATACATTCAGCCTGATGAAAAGCTGAAATTAAATGAATACGGTATGATTGTAGAAAACCGGCCTACTTACCATCTTCAGCGAAATGATTTAATCAATATCCGTATCACCACCCGAAATTCGGACATGCTGAATATGTTCCAAGATTATACCACCCAGAGCGGGCCTTCGGGTTCATCGGGTAAAAGCGTACTCATTCAGGAAGACGGAAACATTGAACTCCCTCGAATCGGAAAAATTCATTTAGAAGGACTTGAACTCCAAGAAGCCCGGGAGAAAATTGAATCTGAATTCTATAAAATTTTCAATCCGGAGGCGGCCTATATTGAAGTTATTATGCCGGGCATCAATTTCACCATCGTTGGCGAAGCTGCCTCCGGGAATTATTTCGTTCCGCGGTATGATTTTAATTTGTTGGAGGCCTTCGCGATGGCAGGCAATTTATCTGATGTCGCTGACCGGAAACGCATCCAAATCCTTCGAACCACGCCCCAAGGCTCTCATAGGGTCGAAGTGGATATTACCCAAGAATCGGTGATGAATTCAGAATATTTTTGGCTCCAGCCCAATGATGTTATAATCGTTAATCCCAAAAGGCAAAAACAATGGGGAATCGGCTTGAACCCTATCCAAACCGTTTCTACCGTTTTCGGTGCTGTGGCCACCGTCATTGGGATTTTCTTTTTCTTTAAAAACCTGTAAAAAATTGAGTATGCAGGAAAACACCCCCAACCTCAAACCCCGAAACGACCACAGGAAAAAGGAAGCCTCTTTTTTTGAATTTGATCGGTTCATTTACCGGATTCTACGAAACTGGCTGCTTTATATATTTTGTGTAATCGTCGCTGTATTTGTTGCTTTATATCTGAATAATTGGCATTTGGACAGGGCATACATGGCCGAGTCCAATTTCCATGTGGCAAGCGGTACATCGCCAAACTCCCAATTCGGAACCAATTCCATTAATTTTATTTGGGGTGGCACATCCAATAAAATAGACGTGCTCACCAATGTTTTATTGTCACGGACTCATTCGCTTGAGGTTGCCAAAGCTACTAACTCATATGTGTCTTATTTAGAGGAAGGGACGATTAAAAAATCCAATTCCTATCGATTGGATTCCCCGTTTCATGTGGTGGTTGACACGGCGCATAACCAGGTTTTGAATGTTGAATTAGAAATAAGAAAAATTGATAACTCTTCTTTTCAAATCCGGCCGCTTTCTCCCACATATACCAATATCATTTTCAATTATGCCAAAGATTCTGCCGTAGCAAAAAACCGGAAAATCAAGTTCCCTGAAACCGGAAATTTTGAGGAATGGATAGAATCGGGTGATTACCGTTTTAAAATCAAAAAGGGTGCTGTTCCTTTTTATCCCGACAGTAAATACTCCTATAAATTGACCACGATGGATGCTGCGGTAAACAGGGTTAGATCCGGTGTTTCCGTCGTTCCGGTTGCGAAGATGAGTTCGATCCTTCGGATTTCCAAACGTTCCTCTACCCAAAATGAAGCCATGGATATTGTGAATGTTTCCGTACGGATTCTCCGTGAGAAAGAATTGGAGGAAAAAAATCAAATTGCGTACAACACCTTGAAATATATCAAGGAACAATTGGGAATCGTTAAAGTAAAAGTGGACAGTGCTTCGGCCAACTTTCAAAACCTTCAGAAAGAAGAGGGTATTTATGATATGGGCGGGGAAAAGGGAAATGTTCTGTCCAATATCTTAGACTTGGAACGTCAAAAAGTCAATTACCAAGAAAGAATTTCCGCGCTTAATTCGGTTAGCAACAACGTCCGTGAGGTAGGAACACGCGGCATGATTGCGTTGGAAATTGCCGGATTGAATGAAGGTAATTTTCTGTCAGAAGTCCGAAATCTCAAAAATTTAGAAGAACAACGCAATGAATTGGTTCTCTTGTATCAGCCTTCTGCGCGTGAAGTCCGGGAATTGGATCAAAAAATCAATGACAGCAAAACACGGATTCAAAATACGATTGCCTCCAACCGGGCTATTATAAACAAAGAACTTTCCGATATCAATCGGAAACTTGCCCAATACGAAGGGGAAGCCTACCAACTGCCGGAGAAAGAGAAAAAATTTCTGGACGCTTCCAGAGGCTATGCCATCAATGACGCGCTCTATTCGGAATTGCTCGGGAAATTAAGCCAAGCCGAATTGGCCATCGCTTCGAATGTTTCAGACATTACGGTCATTGATTACGCAAAGAATTTAGGCCAAGCACCTGTTTCACCCGATGCCAGATCCAATTACCTAATGGCATTGATTATTGCGGGGCTCATTCCGACAATTTACCTTTTATTGCGTGAAATTTTTGACACTAAAATCAAAGGGATACCCGATATCGTAAGGCGGACATCCATTCCTTTTATAGGTGTAATCGGCAACAATACCGACTCTGAAAAACCATTGGTGGTTTTGGAAAGGTCTAAATCAGGAATTTCGGAATCTTTTCGCGCCATTCGGAGCAATTTATCTTTTTTATACAAACGCACAAGTGGTTCCCCTAACAAAATCATCGTGATTACTTCATCCGTGGGCGGTGAGGGCAAAACATTTATGTCGATGAATATTTCTTCCGTTTTGGCTGTGAGTGGTAAGAAAACGCTCCTCGTTGGAACGGATATGCGTAAACCAAAAATATTTTCCGAGTTCGGTTTAGATAACCAAAAAGGCCTTTCCAATTATCTTTCAGGGAATGCGACTTTAGCCGAAATTATTAAAAATACGCGGGTCGAATCACTCGACATCATTACCGGAGGTCCGATCCCACCAAACCCCTCTGAGTTATTATTGCAGGACAGTATGGGGGATTTATTGAATGAGTTGCGTGAAAAATATGATTTTATCATCTTGGATACGCCTCCGGTGGCATTGGTTTCCGATGCTTACGATTTGATGAAATTTGCGGACGCCACCCTTTATGTGACCCGTTTTGATTATACTTACCGCGGCCTTTTGAAAGCCATTTCCGACAAATACGACGATGGTGAAGTAACCAATGTCGGGATTGTTTTGAACGATTTCCAAGCCAAAGGGAATTATGGATACGGTTATGGATACGGTTACGGTTATGGATACGGTTATGGTTACGGCTACGGTTATTTTGAAGAAGATGCCAATTATGACCCCAGTAGAATCGGGAGAATCAAAAGGTTTATTGATTTTAGAAGATACCTCAAAAGGTAATGGGGATTAAAACGTTTTTTGATTACACATTGGCCGTTTTATTATTGCCTGTATTTCTCCCTGTAATTTTAATTTTAATCGTTATTTCAACCATTGATACCCAAGAATTTGGTGTGTTTACGCATCAGAGGGTAGGCAAAGACGGCAAAATCTTTTCCATTTATAAAATCCGTTCCATGAAGGGAAATAAGGAAGCCGAGTTTACTTCATCCGGTTCTCCGAATATCACCGCTTTCGGAAAGTTTATCAGAAAAACCAAATTAGACGAACTGCCTCAATTGTTCAATATATTATTGAACCAAATGAGCTTTGTAGGGCCAAGACCCGATATTCCCGGCTATGCGGATGAACTGAAAAATGGCGACAGAATCATTCTGACGGTGAAACCCGGTATCACAGGGCCGGCTCAACTCGCGTATAAAAATGAAGAAATTATCCTCTCACAACAGAAAAACCCCCTGCAATACAATGATGAGGTGATTTGGCCTGACAAAATCAGAATCAATAAAGAATACGTTGAAAACTGGTCTTTTTACAAGGATTTAACTTATATTTTTAAAACCATTTTTTAAATTAAGTCTGTATCACTCCCAAATTAAACGGTTTCTCAATCGGCGCATGGTTGGCTGCTTCAATCCCCATTGATATCCATTTCCGGGTGTCCAACGGGTCGATGATCGCATCCGTCCACAAACGGGCCGCAGCATAATAAGGGCTTGTTTGCGCATTGTACTTCGCGGTGATTTCTGCCAAAAGTTCTTCTTTTTTCTTTTCGTCAATGATTTCACCTTTGGCTTTTAAAGAAGCTTCTTGGATTTGCAATAAAACTTTAGCGGCCTGCTCACCGCCCATCACCGCCAATTGTGCCGAAGGCCAAGCAAAAATCAACCTTGGATCATAGGCCTTTCCACACATGGCGTAATTGCCTGCTCCATAGGAATTTCCGACGATGATGGTAAATTTAGGAACGACGGAATTGGAAACCGCATTCACCATTTTCGCGCCGTCTTTGATGATGCCGCCGTGTTCAGATTTTGAACCGACCATAAAGCCTGTTACATCCTGTAAAAACACCAAAGGAATTTTTTTCTGGTTACAATTGGCGATGAACCGGGTTGCTTTGTCAGCTGAATCCGAGTAAATTACACCTCCGAATTGCATCCCGTCCTTTTTAGACTTCACAATTTTTCTTTGGTTTGCTACAATTCCCACAGCCCAACCGTCGATGCGCGCATAGCAACAAATGATTGTTTTTCCGTAATCAGCCTTGTATTCATCCAATTCTGAATGGTCCACCAAACGTTTGATGAGGTCATACATATCGTATTGTTCCGCCCTTGAAACGGGAAGGATTCCATAGATTTCCTTTTCGTCCAGCTCGGGTTTTGCCGGTTCTGCACGGTTAAACCCGGCTTTTTCATAATCCCCGATTTTGCCCATGATGGATTTGATTCTATCCAAAGCATCTTCGTCATTTTTGGCTTTGTAATCGGTTACCCCCGAAATTTCACAATGGGTCGTAGCACCGCCCAATGTTTCATTGTCAATGTCTTCTCCGATTGCGGCTTTTACCAAATAACTTCCTGCCAGGAAAATGGAACCGGTTTTATCGACAATCATTGCTTCGTCGCTCATAATCGGTAAATACGCACCACCGGCAACACAACTTCCCATAACGGCCGCAATTTGGGTAATGCCCATAGCACTCATTACCGCATTGTTCCTGAAAATCCGTCCAAAATGTTCTTTATCTGGAAAAATCTCCGCTTGCATCGGTAGAAAAACGCCGGCGCTATCCACTAAATAAATAATCGGCAAACGGTTTTCCATTGCGATTTCTTGGGCACGTAGGTTTTTCTTTCCGGAAATCGGAAACCAAGCCCCCGCTTTTACGGTTGCATCATTGGCGACTACAATACATTGCTTCCCCGCCACATATCCGATTACAACTGCTACACCGCCACTGGGGCATCCGCCGTCTTCCTCGTACATTTCATAGCCTGCGAAAGCACCTATTTCGATGTGTGGTTTCCCTTTATCCAAAAGGTAATCAATGCGTTCACGAGCAGTCAGTTTGCCTTTTTCCTTGTATTTTTCGATGCGCTTCTTACCGCCTCCCAAATGTATTTCCGCTAATTTTTTTCTGAGTTCCGAAAGCTGAAGTTTATTTTTGTCTTCTCGTTGGTTGAAAAGTAAATCCATTCGTAGTTTATTTGTCTAATTGTCGGCTAAAACTACAAAATAAGGTTGAATTGAGAAATTTACCGCAAAGAATTCAGAAAGGATTTGCAATGGTTTCTTATTTCGGGAAAAAAAACATGAAAATCTTTCTCCAGTACGTCCTTATATATAAGCATTTCTTCCACCGCGGAGGCGATATTGTTGGGGAATTTGCTTCTTTGGCTGATTCCGGACAAAGTCTGTTGAATGCCCGCCAAGGTTTGGTAATTTCGGAACCAATCTTGTTCCAGCAAATGCTGGACAATAAATTTTAATCGGGGCGGAAATTCGGAGAAGTGTTTTTGGAATAATAGGTAACAATCGGCTACAAATTCCTCATAAGATTCTTCTGAAAAATTTTCCCAATTGGAAATCAGGATATAGTCATACAAAATATCTACGATGACGGGCGAATATTTGCCATAGCGTTCATGGAATATTTGGGAACTGTTTTTTACTGCGGGATGGCTGTCTGTAAAAGAGTCGATTTGTCTGTGAAGCAATATCCCTTTTTGCCTGTCACCTTCGAAACGCAGAAAATCTTTGCCCCGAACCACTTCTCCGTACAGATTGCCGATTTGAATTTCAGGATTTCGAAAAGAGAGCAATTGGTGGGCAACAAAATTCATATACCCACTAAGATAAAGAGAAATTCCAATAAAACACTATTTAGGCGAAAATTCCTCAAAGGTTCCGTCTTCATAAATCAACAATATCTTTTTGATTTTTTTCAGATCGGGCGGATTTTCTTCGTTCAGGTTAGAGTCCTTGTGCTGGGTTTCCAATTCATTTTCCAAATCAAAAAGGGTGGGAGCAGGGTTGGTTACGGAAGTTGTTTCGACGATTTCTTTTTCGACTTTTTCGAGTCCGAAGACCAACCACTCGGCATCAATTTCCGGAAATTCTTTTTTGATTTTAACCAGAAATTCCAAACTCGGTTTATTCCTGCCGGAAGTGATGTGTGAAATCGCTGAACGCTGCACCCCAATTTTGTCGGCAAATTCAGAGGGTGTGAGCCCTGATTTTTCCAATATTTCTAAAATCCTATTTACAATACTCATTTTACAAATTTAAACTAAA
>Ga0172382_10002456_pt1 | contig 30942 bp, 34 predicted proteins | sample Leawel138RmetaG_FD_122245 | JGI IMG/M metagenome (GOLD analysis project Ga0172382, IMG submission 122245) | Leachate microbial communities from a municipal landfill in Southern Ontario, Canada - Leachate well 138R metaG | ecosystem: Engineered > Solid waste > Landfill > Unclassified | place...
CTGTCCGGCGGGCCCGGGAACGATACGCTCATGGGCTCGTTCGGGGACGACTGGCTGGTGGGCGGCCCGGGCGAGGACGTGCTGTTCGGCGGGCCGGGGAACGACCTGCTCGACGGGCGCGGCGACGACGCGCACGATTTCCTCAACGGCGGCCCGGGCGACGACATCCTGCTGGGCGGCACCGGCGACCACATGAACGGCGGCCCCGGCGCCGACCTGTTCGTGATCGCCGAAGGCGCGGTCACGATCGACGATTTCGACGGGGCCGAGGACATGATCGCCATCGTCCACCACGCCGGGGCGGCCGAGGTGACGGTCGAGGCCCTCGCGGACGGCCTGCGCCTTTATGTCGACGGGGTGCTGAAGGCCGAACTGCCGGGGGCGGCGGCGCTCGATCCGGCCGCGATCCGGCTGGTCGCGCCGCATGACCTGCCGCCCCTGCCCGACATGGCCGGTTGAGGCTTTCCTTCCCGCCCCGGTTCCGTTATGGCGGCGCATCCCTCCAAGGGCCCTGCTGGACGACATCCCGGCTTGTGCCATGACCCTTTTGCAAAGGAGCCCCCGATGTCGATCACCGTTGAAGAAAAGACCCGCCTGATCGGCGAATACGCGACCAAGGCCGGCGACACCGGCTCGCCCGAGGTGCAGGTGGCGATCCTGTCCTCGCGCATCGCCACGCTGACCGAGCATTTCAAGATCCACAAGAAGGACAACCACGGCCGCCGCGGCCTGCTGAAGATGGTGGCGCAGCGCCGCAAGCTGCTCGACTATCTCAAGGCCCATGACGAGGGGCGCTATACCGCCCTGATCGGCCGCCTCGGCCTGCGCCGCTGATCGCGGGCACCCGACGATGACAGGCCCCGCCCGCGCGGGGCCTTTTCGTTTCTCACCGATGCTGGAACTGCGGCTCGCGCTTCTCGAGGAAGGCGCGCATCCCCTCCTTCTGGTCCTCGCCGGCGAACAGCGCGCGGAACAGGCTGCGCTCGTGGCGCAGACCCTCGGCCAGCGGCGAATCGGACGCGGTGCGCACCGCCTCCTTCGCGGCCATCACCGCCGGCAGCGACAGGCCGGCAATGGTGGCGGCCACGGCCATCGCCTCGTCCAGCAGGGCGTCGGCCGGCACCACCCGCGCCACCAGCCCGGCGCGCCCGGCCTCGCCGGCATCCATGGTGCGGCCGGTGAGGATCATCTCCATCGCCTTCTGGGGGCCGATGGCGCGGGTCAGGCGCTGGCTGCCGCCCATGCCGGGGATGATGCCGAGCCGGATCTCGGGCTGGCCGAAGGTCGCGCCCTCGGCGGCGATCACCAGATCGCACATCAGCGCCAGCTCGCAGCCGCCGCCCAGCGCATAGCCCGCCACCGCGGCGATCACCGGCTTGCGCAGCGCGGCGATCCGGTCCCATTCGTCGAAATGGCCGGCGGTGGCCAGCGAGACCGGGGTTTCCTCGGCCATCTCGGCAATATCGGCCCCGGCGGCAAAGGCGCGGTCCGAGCCGGTGACGACCATGCAGCCGATGGCGGGGTCGCGGTCGGCGGCCTCGAGCTCGGCCAGCAGCTCGCCCGCAAGCTGCCGGTTCAGCGCGTTCAGCGCCTTGGGCCGGTTCAGGGTGACGAGGCGGGTGCGGCCGCGGGTCTCGGTGAGGATGGTCTCGTAGGGCATCGGCATCTCCGGTCCGGCTGGGTCGGGCGCAGGGTGGCGCGCGGCGCGGGCGGCGTCAAACGCTTCGGCTGCCGGGTCAGGCGGTGATCCCGGCCAGCAGGGCCCGCGCATCCACATCGGCAAGCCGCGCCGGATGCCATTGCGGCTTGCGGTCGCGGTCGATGACGGCGGCGCGGATGCCCTCGTAGAAATCGGCCTGCCGCAGGATCAGGGCATCGCCCTCGAGCTCGCGCGCGAGGCAGGTCTCGAGATCCGGGCTTTCGGCGCCGAGCCGCAGCAGATGCAGCGCCACCACCAGCCCGGTGGGCGAACGGGTGGCGAGGATATCCCCGGTCTCGCGCGCGAAGGCGCTGCCATCCGCGGCCAGTGCCGCCATGATCGCCGCCATGTCCGGGGCCGCGAAAGCGGTGGCGATGGTCGCGACCTTCGCCTCCAGCGCCGAGGGCCCGGGATCCGCCGCATGGGCCGCGATCGCCGCGCCGGGCGCGCGCCCGGATTCCAGATCGGCGACCAGCGCCGGCAGCGCGTCGGCGGGCACCATGGCATCGGCCAGCCCGGCGGCGATCACATCCGCGGCGCCGATGCTGGCGCCGGTCAGCCCCAGCCACAGGCCCAGCGCCCCCGGGGCGCGCGGCAATGTCCAGCTCGCGCCGACATCGGGGAAATAGCCGATCCCGGTCTCGGGCATGGCGAAGCGGGTGCGTTCGGTCACCACCCGATGCGCGCCATGCATCGCAAGGCCGGCGCCGCCGCCCATGCAGATGCCGTCCATGAGCGCCAGCCAAGGCTTGCCGGCCCGCGCGATACGGGCCACGAGCCGGTATTCGCTGGCCCAGAAATCGAGCGCCGCCGCCGGTGTGCCTCGCCCCAGCGCATGCAGCGCCTTGATGTCGGCCCCGGCACACAGGCCACGCGGGCCCGCGCCCGACAGCACGATGACCCGCACATGCGCATCGGCAAGATGGCGGTCGAGCCCGGCATGCAGCGCCTCGATCATCCCCGCGGTCAGGCTGTTGAGCGCCGCCGGACGGTTCAGCCGCAGATGCCCCGCCGCGCCCGCGCGCGTGACCAGAACCTCGTCGTCGTTCATCGCTCTCCCTCCCGATGCAGCGGCCGCACCATGACGATGGCGGCCCGGAAACCAAAGACCCAGCGCAGGATCCCGGTGCGATGGCGGCCGATGGCGGCAAAGCCGTGCCGCTCGTAGAGCGCCCGGGCGCGGGTATTCTCGTCGATCACCTCGAGGCGCAGCTCGGGGTAGCCGCGCGCCAGACCCTCGGCCGCGAGCGCCTCGATCAGGGCGCTGCCGATCCCCTGCCCGCGCGCATGGGGGGCGACGAACAGCCCGTCGACCAGAAAGCGCCGGTTGTCGATATCGCCGCCGAGCGCGCCCAGCAGCGCCATGCGCCACAGCGCGCCGGCGCGGCCATAGACCCGGGACATGGCCCGCATGCCGCCGGCGACCAGCCCGCCGGCCGGGGTCTTGAAGCCGGCGACGCCCAGAAGCTCGCCCTCCGCGTCGCGGGCGCAGATCGCATGCTGCGGATCGAGCGCCGATTCGAGGAAATCGAGCGCCAGATCGTCGGGCCCGAGCGCGCGGCCGAGCTTGCGCCCGAACGCCTCCCAGTAGAGCGCGGCGACCTGCGGGCGCTCGGCCCGGGCAAAGCCGCGGGCGACGGTGATCCCGGCGGGCAGGGTGCTCACCGCAATTCCTCCGGGGTGTTGATATTGGCGAACGGGTCGGGCGCGGCATCGGGGAACTGCGCGACCGCAAGGCCGGCCTGCCCGGCGAACAGCCGCAGCCGCCGTCCGCCGCCGGCAAGATAGTCGCCCAGCGCCGGCCCGAGCGTCACCGGCCACAGCGCCACGGTCGGATGCAGCCGCCCCCCGGCATCGGTCGCCATCGCCCCCTGCCCGGCATCGGCACCCGCCAGCCGCGCGGCCAGATCCGCCGGCAGATGCGGCGTGTCGCAGGGCACGGTCAGCACCCGCCCGTGCCCCAGCGCCCGCGCCCAGCCCAGGGCCGCCAGCACCCCCGCCAGCGGCCCGGGATGATCCGGGACCGGATCGGGCAGCACCGGCAGGCCGAACCGGGCGAAGCGCCGGGGATCGCCGTTGGCATTGAGCGCCAGCACCCCGGCCTGCGGCGCCAGCCGGGCAATGACCGCATCGAGCAGCACCCCGCCGCGCCACGGCCGCAGCCCCTTGTCGCCGCCGCCCATCCGCGTGGCGAGGCCCCCGGCGAGAATCACCGCTGCGGGCCGGTCCATTCCGGTGATCCTCTCGGGCCGGCGCTCACGCCGCCCCGGCCTCGTCCCCGGCCGCGGGCGGCGCGGGCATGCGGGCGAGAACCTCGCGCGCATAATCCGCCTCGGCCGCCTCGCGCCAGGGATCATCGTCGAGATAGACGAATTCGGCCGCCACCCCCGGCACGGCCGCGAACTGCCGCATCAGGTTGTCGGGGAACAGCGAGGCCCGCAGGGTCGCAAAGCGCGGCACCGCCTTGAGCACATGCGCGGCGGCGCGGGTGCACTGGGTCCGGGCCACCGGCCCCTCGGCCCGGGCGGCGGCGAAGGCGAGCGCGGCCTCCTCGGGCGCCAGCAGGCAGGTGAGCTTGATCAGGTGATAGCCGCCGCTGGCCTGGAAGGCGGTATATTCGGCTTCGAGCGCGTCGGTGACGCCGTAGTAGAGATCGTTGCGCTCGACCAGCCCGGGCGAGGTGAAGCTTCCGGCCGGGTCGAACAGCACCCGCTGGTCGGCATTGATCAGCAGCCCGGTATGGGCGCCGTTGCGGGTGTCGTTGTTGAGGCAGGTATAGAGCGTGACCAGCGGCGGCCCCGGCGCGACGAACCGCGCGCGGGCAACCGCATCGTCGGGCGCCCAGACACCCTTGCCGGCACAACCGGCCAGAACCAGCGGGGCACCGGCCAGAAAGGCGCGCCGGCCCAGCATCAGACCCGGCATCAGGCGTTGACGAGCGCGATGAACACCAGCACGACAAGGAAGGTGATGACGGCGCGGGTCGAGATTTTCAGGAATCCCGCATAGGTCCGTTCCTGCGCGGTGATGTCCATGGAACCGTGAGCGTAGTCCTGTTCGGCCATTGCGGCGCCTCCTTCGATCTGCTGCTGCCCGGTTAGCCCATTTGCGCGGGGCTGTCACCTGCCCGGGGCGGCCGCGGCGCGCGGGTGACGGCGGCCGGCGGCCCCCTGGAGCGTGTCGCGTTCATTCGCATTCACGCGACCCGCTCCGACTTGGTGTCCTGTCGCACTGTCGCGGGCGTCAGATGAGTCCATTCGACTGCGAAATGCTCTAGTTGAGCGGCACCTGCAGCGGGTAGTGGCCGTCCTCGAACGGGCCGAACAGGTCGGGAAGGTCGGGATGGTCCACCGGGCCGCCGGCATTGTCGGCGACGAGGTTCTGCTCGCTCACATAGGCGATGCAGTAGTCGTCGGCATTCTCGGCCAGCAGGTGATAGAACGGCTGGTTCTTGGGCGGGCGCGCGGCTTCGGGAATGGCCTGATACCAGTCCTCGGTATTGGCGAAGCGCGGATCGACGTCGAAGACCACGCCGCGGAACGGGCGGTCACGGTGCCGGACCACCTGGCCCAGGCTGTATTTGGCACTCACGGCAAGCATCGGACATCCCCATCCCGTGCCCCCTGATACCGTCCCGCCCCGGCGCTTTCCAAGAAAAACCCCGCCGGAGCCCGGAAACAGTCTGTGAATCGGCCTCCAACAGTGGGCCGGCGGCGATATCCTGCGCAAATGTGACCGGCGGCAGCCGCAACATTGTTGGCCGGCGGGGGACAATCCGCTACAGTCGCGGCAACGACCGGCCATCCAAGGCATCCGGCGAGAGGCAGATGAGCAGATTTCTTACCGCCCTGATCCTTCTGGGGCTGCTGGCCGGCTGCGGCGGCCGCGACTATCGCGCCCCGCGCGAGTTGAACGACGCCTGCGCGATCGTGCGCGAGCATCCCGACTACCTGCGCGCCTTCCGCGCCACCGAGCGGCGCTGGTCGGTGCCGGTGGGGGTGCAGATGGCGGTGATCCACCAGGAGTCGAAATTCATCGGCAATGCCCGCACCCCGCACCAGTTCGCGCTCGGGGTGATCCCGGTCGGGCGGCAGTCCTCGGCCTATGGCTATTCGCAGGCGCTCGACGGCACCTGGGAGGAATACCTGCGCTCCGGCGCCCGGCGCGGCGCGCGGCGCGACGACATCCGCGACGCCACCGACTTCATGGGCTGGTATATGAACCTGACCCTGCAGGAGACCGGGGTGCCGCTCAACGACGCCCAGAACCAGTATCTCGCCTATCACGAGGGGCGCTCGGGCTATCTGCGCGGCACCCACAATTCCAAGGCCTGGCTGCTGCGGGTCGCGGCCGAGGTCGGGGTCCGCGCGGTCATGTATGACTCGCAGCTGCGCGGCTGCGGGCGGCTCTGACGCCGCCCGCGGGACGGTCACGGATTCCAGGCTGCCATCTCGGCCTGGATGTTGAACTGCCGGTCGCTGACGCTGCCGCCGGTGCGCACGTCGTTGAGGATCACCGTGGTCTCGCCGCCGCCGTCGTCGCGCACCACCCATTGCCGCAGCGCGACCGGATCGGCGGTGAACACCAGCTGGATCGAGCCGTATTCGGGATGGGCCGGATCCTGCGCGATCACGCTGGTCGTGGTCCCGTCCGAGGCATGCCCGGTCACCATCCCGCGCCGCGACAGGTCGACATTGCGCTCGAGGATGATGTTGAGCGGGGTCTGGTTCAGCGGATAGCGTTCCGGCCCCTCGTTCGAGCCGGGATCGAAGATCGCCACCTGCCCGCCGCCGGCGATGAACATGCCGGCATCGGGCGGCGCATATTCGAAGCGGATGCGCCCCGGCCGCTTGATCCAGATCTGTCCGGTCGAGATCGAGCCGTCGGCATTGATCTGGGTGAATCCGCCCTGCCCGGTGGTGAAGCGGTTGAGATAGGCCGAAATCTCGTCCAGCGACAGCTCGCGTGCCCGGGCCATCGCCGGCACGAGGCCGAGCGCGGCAGTCGCGGTGGCAAGAAAGCGGCGGCGGTTGATGGTCATGGCGTCGTCCTCTTCGCGGCGGCTCCGGGTCGGGCCCGGCGGATCCGTCCGAGCAGATTCCGGCCCGTCAGGCGATAACACAAGGGCCGCAGGCGATGACGGCGGCCCCTTCACGGCAATGTGGCGCCGGGCCTCCCCGGGGGGAGGCCCGCAGGCCGGGGGCAGGCGCCCCCCGGCTTTAGTGGACCACCGCACCCTCGGGCTTGGGCCGGTTCGAGCCGCCGATGCGCGAGCCGACGATCAGCCCCTCGGGGCCGACCGTGACCGGCACGGTGGAATCGTCCATCACCTCGCCGGCGAGGATCATCTCGGCCAGCCGGTCCTGCAACGCCCGCTGCAGCACCCGCTTGAGCGGCCGCGCCCCGTAGACCGGATCGTAGCCCTCGTCGGCCAGCCATGTCCTCGCGGCCTCGTCGAGCTGGAGCGCGATCTTGCGGGTTGCCAGCCGGGCCTCGAGGCGCCGGAGCTGGATCGCCACGATCCCGTCCATGTCGGCGCGGCTCAGCCGGTCGAAGATGATCATGTCGTCGAGCCGGTTCAGGAACTCGGGCCGGAAGTGGCGGCGCACCGCCTCCATCACCTCGGCGCGGGCGGCGTCGGACTGCTCGCCCTCGGCCAGCGCACTCAGCGCCTGGGTGCCGAGATTCGAGGTCAGCACGATCAGGGTGTTCTTGAAGTCCACCGTGCGCCCCTGCCCGTCGGTCAGCCGCCCGTCGTCAAAGACCTGGAGCAGCACGTCGAACACCTTCTGGTGGGCCTTTTCCACCTCGTCGAACAGGATCACCTGATAGGGCCGGCGGCGCACCGCCTCGGTCAGCACCCCGCCTTCGTCATAGCCGACATAGCCCGGCGGCGCGCCGATCAGGCGGGCGACCGAATGCTGTTCCTGGAATTCCGACATGTCGATCCGGGTCATGGCCTGGTCGTCGTCGAACAGGAATTCGGCCACGGCCTTGGTGAGTTCGGTCTTGCCGACCCCGGTGGGCCCGAGGAACAGGAACGAGCCGAGCGGCCGGTTCTCGTCGTTGAGCCCGGCCCGCGCCCGGCGCACCGCGTTCGAGACCGCCCGCACCGCCGCCGGCTGGCCGATGACCCGCCTGCCGATCTCGTCCTCCATGCGCAACAGCTTCTCGCGCTCGCCCTCGAGCATCCGCGAGGTGGGGATGCCGGTCCAGCGTTCGACCACCTCGGCGATCTGCTCGGGGCGGACGACTTCCGAGACCAGATCCTCGCTCTCGCGCGATTCGGCCTCGGCGAGGTTGCGCTCGAGTTCCGGGATGCGGCCGTATTGCAGTTCGCCGGCGCGGGCGAAATTGCCCTCGCGCTTGGCCTGTTCAAGCTCGGCGCGCGCCTGGTCGAGCTGTTCCTTGAGGCTGCGGGCCGATTCGAGCTTGTCGCGCTCGGCCTGCCAGCGGGCGGTCATGGCCGCCGACTGCTCCTGCAGATCGGCAAGCTCGAGCTCGAGCCGCGCGAGCCGGTCCTTCGAGGCCGCGTCGTCCTCTTTCTTCAGCGCCTCGGCCTCGATCTGGAGTTGCAGGATCTGCCGGTCGAGCGCGTCGAGCTCCTCGGGCTTGCTGTCCACCTCCATCCGCAGCCGCGAGGCGGCCTCGTCCATCAGGTCGATGGCCTTGTCGGGCAGGAAGCGGTCGGTGATGTAGCGATGCGACAGGGTGGCGGCCGCGACCAGCGCCGAGTCGGAAATCCGCACCCCGTGGTGGAGTTCATACTTTTCCTTGATGCCGCGCAGGATGCTGATCGTGTCCTCGACCGTCGGCTCCTCGACCATCAGCGGCTGGAACCGCCGCGCCAGTGCCGCGTCCTTTTCGACATGCTTGCGGTATTCATCGAGCGTGGTGGCGCCGATCGCATGCAGCTCGCCCCGCGCCAGCGACGGCTTGAGCAGGTTGGCGGCATCCATGGCGCCGTCGGCCTTGCCGGCGCCGATCAGGGTATGCATCTCGTCGATGAACAGGATGATCTCGCCGGCGGCCGCTTCGATCTCCTTGAGGATCGCCTTCAGCCGTTCCTCGAACTCGCCGCGGTATTTCGCGCCGGCGATCAGCGCCCCCATGTCGAGGGCGAGCAGCTTCTTGCCGCGCAGCGATTCGGGCACGTCGCCGTTGACGATCCGCAGGGCGAGGCCCTCGGCGATCGCGGTCTTGCCGACCCCGGGCTCGCCGATCAGCACCGGGTTGTTCTTGGTGCGGCGCGACAGCACCTGCATGGCGCGGCGGATTTCCTCGTCGCGGCCGATGATCGGGTCGATCTTGCCCTCGCGCGCGGCCTCGGTCAGGTCGCGGGCGTATTTCTTCAGCGCGTCGAACCCTTCCTCGGCATTGGCCGAATCGGCGGTGCGGCCCTTGCGGACCTGGTTGATCGCGGCATTGAGTCCCTGCGCGGTGACGGCGCCGCTTTCCAGCGCCTCGCGCGCCTTCGACTTCACCAGCGCCAGCGCGGTCAGCAGCCGTTCGACCGGCACGAAGCTGTCGCCGGCCTTCTGGGCGACCTTCTCGGCCTCGTCCAGAACCCGGGCGAGCAATGTGTCGATATAGATCTGGCCGGAATCGCCCGTGACCTTCGGGTTGCGGGACACCGCGGCATCCACCGCCTCGCGCACCCGGGCGTCCGAGCCGCCGGCGGCGTTCACGAGACTGGCGGCCATCCCCTCCGGGTCGTCCATCAGCGCCTTGAGCAGATGTTCGGGCATCACCCGCTGATGCCCCTCGCGCATGGCGAGGGTCTGGGCGGCCTGCAGAAATCCGCGCGAGCGTTCGGTGAACTTGTCGAGATTCATGGTGTTGCTCCTGTCCAAGCGCCCCTGCGGATGCCCTTGCCGGCACATCCCCGGGGCCTCGGGCTTCAGGTGGGGAGGGGGCGGCCGTTGCGCAAGGGCCACAGTGGCCGAAAGCGCCGGCTCAGCGGGCCGCCGCCATCGCCGCGCGCAGGGCACGCACCGCACCGGCCGCGGTCTCGCGCCGCTCGGGCGGGGTGAAGCCCAGCGCCACCGCCGCCGGCAGTTGCGCCGCCCCGCGCGAGCAGGAGGCATGGAGTGCGTCCACCGGCAGCGCCGCCAGCACCGCGCCGGCATTGCCGGCGGTGATGCCGCCGCCGGGCAGGATGGCGATGCGGCCGCGCGCGCGCTCGACCAGCCGGGCGAGCAGGTCCAGGCCGTCGGGCACCGCCGGCCTGCCGCCCGAGGTCAGGATGCGGTCGAAGCCAAGGCCGATCGCGGTCTCCAGCGCCTCGAACGGGTCGGGGCACAGGTCGAAGGCCCGGTGCAGCACCGCCTCGCGCCCCTCGTCCACGCCCGAGAGCAGGCGCCGCAGCGCCCCCTCGTCCAGCCGCCCGTCGGGACGCGAGGCGCCAACAACCACGCCAAGCGCGCCCAGCGACTGCATGGTCTCGATTTCGCGCTCCATGAAGGCCAGTTCGGCCCCGGTCCAGGCGAAATCGCCGGCGCGCGGGCGGATCATCGCGACCGAGGGCATGTCGAGCCGGCTGGCCATGGTCAGCAGCGCCGGCGAGGGCGTGAGCCCGCCCAGCGCCAGCGCCGAGCACAGTTCCACCCGGTCGGCCCCGCCCTCGTGCGCGGCCAGCAGGCCCTCGGGCCCGTCGATGCAGACTTCGAGGATCATCGCTGCCTCCCTTGACTCCGGCGGCCGGACCCGCCCATCACGCCCGCACAAGCGACAGCCCGGGGAAAAGTCCATGTCCGACGACCGCCTCATCGTTGCACTCGACATGGGCCATGCGCTCGCGGGGCTCGACCTCGCGCAGAAGCTGGGGGATGCGGTCGGGTTCTACAAGATCGGGCTGGGGATGCTGACCGGCGGCGGGCTGGCGCTGGCGCGGGAGCTGAAGGACGATTTCGGCAAGCGCATCTTCCTCGACATGAAGTTGTTCGATATCCCCGCCACGGTGCGCGAGGCGGTGCGGGGGCTGGCGGCCTTCGACATCGACTTCCTGACCGTGCATGGCGATCCGCATGTGGTGCGCGCCGCGCAGGAGGGGGCGGCGGGGCGCACCAAGATCCTTGCGGTGACGATCCTCACCTCGCTCGACCGGGCCGATCTCGATGCGGCGATGATCCGGCCCGGCGATCTGGCCGAGATCGCGGTGGAGCGCGCGGCGCGGGCCTTCGAGGCCGGCGCCGACGGCGTGATCGCCAGCCCGCACGAGGCGGCGGCGATCCGGGCCCTGCCGCAGGCCGCGGGGCGGCTGATCGTCACGCCCGGGGTCCGGCCGGCGGGGGCCGAGGCCGGCGACCAGAAGCGCATCGCCACCCCGGCGGCGGCGATCGCCGCGGGGGCCGATCACATCGTCGTGGGCCGCCCGGTCTGGCAGGCCCCGTCCCCGCGCGCCGCGGCCGAGGCGATCCTGCGCGAGCTGCGCTGAGCGCTCAGGCAAGGGCCGGCGCCACCCGCAGCTCGCCCACCGTGAGCCCGCGCCAGTTGCGCAGTTGCGCGTTCATGTAGCGCCGGGCCGCCGGATCATCGGGTGCCAGCACCCCGAGCCGGACCAGAAGTGCCGCCACCACCGCCTCGGCGGCGCGGATCGAGCCATCCTCGATCTTCAGCGCGATGCCGGTCTGCCGTTCGGGAATGATGGCGATATAGACCCCGTCCGCCCCCACCTTCAGCGCCGCGCGGCCGGCGCAGGCGCGCATCAGCGCGGTGCAGGCCCGCCCCTCGCCGGCGACGAGGTCGGGATGCGCGACCATCGCCGCGACCAGCCGCGCCTGCGCCGCCGCCCGCACCCCGCCGCGGGTGCCGGCGGTGGCGAAATCGGCCATCGCCCGGGCAAGGCCGGCCAGGCTGGTGGCGAAATTCGGCGCCGAACAGCCGTCGATGCCGAAGCCGGGCGAGGACTCGCCGGTCACCTCCTCGAAGGCGGCGCGGGCGGCGCGCTGCACCGGGTGGCCGGGATCGACATAATCCGGCCCGGCCCCGAGATGCCGGTTCAGGGTCAGGAAGCCCGCATGTTTCCCCGAACAGTTGTTGTGGTGCTGGCAGGGCGCCTCGCCGGCGCGGATCAGGGCATCGCGGGCGGCGCGGTCCGAGGGCTCGTGCGCGCCGCAGCGGAAATCGTCATCGGTCAGGCCGAGCCCGGCGATCCAGTCGCGCACCCGCCCGGTATGGATCGCCGCCCCCGAATGCGAGGCGCAGGCAAGCGCGAGCTGTTCCCCGGTCAGGCCGAAGGCATCGGCAGCGCCGCTTTCCACCAGCGGCAGCGCCTGGAGCATCTTGCAGGACGAGCGGGGGAAGATCACCGCCCCCGGGTCGCCCCAGGCGGCCTCGATCGCGCCCGCGCGCATGATGACCGCATGGCCGCGGTGGCGGCACTCGACCATGTCGCCACGCCGGACCTCGACCAGTTCGACCGCCTCGCCCATCCTCGCCCGCTCCTGTCCCGCCCGCCGACCGGCATGAATCCGCGCAGCCTTGTGACCGGGCGGGGGTTCCCCCCCCGGCCCCGACTGCGCTATGGCTACCGCTATCGAGTTGACAGCGGTCTTTCCAGAGACAACAGGCATGAAGCCTGTGCCGGAGAGGCCCGAGGCAAGGGACAGTTGGAGGCTGCGGCATGATGACAGCACTGGTCCGGGTGGCCGCTCTGGCGGTGGCGCTCGGCGCGACGGCGGGGCACGCGCAGGAGACGACCTCGAACCGGGTCGCGGCGACGACCGACTGGAGCGTGTTCGAGGAGACCGATCCGCGCGAATGCTTCGCGGTCTCGGCGCCCAAGGAGCAGGTGAACACCCGCGACGGCCAGCCCGTGCAGGTGCAGCGCGGCGAGACGCTGCTGTTCGTCTTCTACCGCCCCTCGGAAGGGGTGAGCGGGCAGGTCACCTTCACCGGCGGCTATCCGTTCGCGGCCAATTCGACCGTGACCCTGGCGATCGGCGGCACCGACTACACGCTGTTCACCGAGGGCGAATGGGCCTGGCCGGCCACCCCCGAGGACGACAGCCGCATCGTCGAGGCGATGAAGCGCGGCTCGGACGCGGTGCTGACCGGGGTCTCGGGCCGCGGCACCCAGACCCGCGACACCTTCAGCCTGCTGGGCTTCACCGCCTCGGTCGACGAGGCCCGCACCCGCTGCAACTGACGGGCCGCCGGCCGGCCGGTGCGGGACGGCCCCGGGCCGGGCCCTGCGCTCGGCATGGGCGGCTTCGCTGGCGCTCGCGATGACGGGAAATCCCGGCCGGCCGGCGCGAGGCCATCGCCTCGCGCCCTCACCACCGCATCAGCCATCCCGGCCGTGCGCCAGGCGCACGGCCAGCGCCCGCCCTGCGGGGGGCGGGCGCTATCGCACCCGCCGGGCGGGCCCTGTCCGTGCCCGGAGCGCCTTTTCCGCTGGATACCTTCCCCGCCCTCCGCTCGCGCTCCGGGCGGCGGGCCGGGCGAGGCTGCGCGTCGCTGATCCGGCCCGGGGGCAAGAGACGGGGCACCTCTCTCCCCGTCATTGCGAGGCGGCGCAGCCGCCGTGGCAATCCACCGGCCCGGGCGCGTGGATTGCTTCGCTGGCGCTCGCAATGACGGGGACAGGCACACGCTCCCTCTCCCCTTCCGCCATGCTTGGATTCCAGCGCCAGCGGTGCTATCTGCCGCCCACCCCCGGAGAGCCGCCATGACCACCGCCCCCATGCCCGAGTCCACCGTGCCCGCGCCCCGGCCGCTGGCGCCGGTGACGCAGGACCTGCACACGATCCCGCGCAAGCTGCCCGAGGGCGGGCGGCCGAATCTGGTCGGCATGACCCGCGACGGGATGCGCGCGGCCCTGATCGCCGCCGGCACCCCCGAGCGGCAGGCGAAGATGCGCATGAACCAGCTCTGGCAATGGGTCTACCACTGGGGCGTGCGCGATTTCGCGGCGATGACCAATCTCTCCAGGGATTACCGCGCGCTTCTGGCCGGACATTTCGACATCGCCCTGCCCGAGGTGGTGACCCGGCAGGTCAGCCGCGACGGCACCCGCAAGTATCTGGTGCGGATCGCCGGCGGGCACGAGGTCGAGGTGGTCTATATCCCCGAGGAGGAGCGCGGCACGCTCTGCATCTCGTCGCAGGTCGGGTGCACGCTGACCTGTTCCTTCTGCCATACCGGCACCCAGAAGCTGGTGCGCAACCTGACCACGGCGGAAATCGTCGGCCAGATCATGCTGGTGCGCGACGACCTCGGCGAATGGCCGGTGCCGGGGGCGCCGAAGGATGAGACCCGGCTGCTCTCCAACATCGTGCTGATGGGCATGGGCGAGCCGCTCTACAATTTCGAGGCGGTGCGCGATGCGATGAAGATCGCCATGGACGGCGAGGGGATCGCGCTGTCGCGGCGGCGGATCACGCTCTCGACCTCGGGGGTGGTGCCCGAGATCCATCGCGCCGCGACCGAGATCGGCTGCCAGCTTGCCATCTCGCTGCACGCGACCACCGACGAGGTGCGCGACGTGCTGGTGCCGATCAACCGCAAGTGGAATCTCGAGGCCCTGCTGGGCGCGATCCGCGACTATCCGCGGCTCTCGAACAGCGAGAGGGTGACGTTCGAATATGTCATGCTCGACGGGGTGAACGATTCGGACGCGGATGCGCACCGGCTGGTGCGGCTGATCCGGGGGATTCCGGCCAAGATCAACCTGATCCCCTTCAACGAATGGCCCGGCGCGCCCTACCGTCGCTCGCCCGCGCGGCGGATCGCGGCCTTTGCCGACATCATCTATCGCGCCGGCTATGCCACCCCGGTGCGCACCCCCCGGGGCGAGGACATCATGGCCGCCTGCGGCCAGCTCAAGTCGGCGACCGAGCGCGCCCGCCGCAGCCGTGCCGCAATTGCGGCGGAAACTGAGGCGGCGCCGCTGGCACAGGGCGGGGCCGCGCGCTAGAGAGGCCCGGCAGCAGGAGGGCAGCAGAGATGCAGATCCGGATCGGCAAGATCGACTTCGAGGTAATCCAGGTCCGCCCCGACCTGCGCGCTGCCGTCACCGCCGACCCGGTCATGGCCCAGGCCCTGCGCCGCGCGGTCTGGGAATGGGACGCCGGGGCCGGCAAGGGCCGGCCGCTGGTGCCGGTGGTGCAGGAGCGGGTGGTCACCCTGCCCAACGGGCTGAGCTTCTTCGTGCCCCGCACCGGCCGCGACGGGCCGCTGGTCAAGAACGAGGGCGCCTCGGCCAAGATGGCGCAAAGGATGCTGAAGGCGACCGGCGCCAGGGACCTGCGCGAGCTGATGGGGGCGCTGAACCGGGTCATCGACCTGCCGCGCCTGCGGCTGCCGCTCGACGTGTTCCGGCCGCTGAACGCGACCGCCTCCTACCGGCTGGTGCTGGTGAGCGATTACGCCGTGGTCCAGCTGCGCGCCGCCGACCGCAACCTGGTCGCGAACCTGATGATGCCGTCGCAGGTCGGCGTCCATGCCGAGATCACCGCGATTCCCGACGAGGCCGCCCATGCCGCGGCCGGCGTCGATGTGGACAACCTGCGGCCGGGCTTCATCGTCCCCGCGCATACGCCCGCGAGCCAGGGCATCCGCCGCTCGGCGCTGGCGCAGCGGCTTCAGGAGCTGCAGGCGGAAATTGCCGCCCAGGGCGGGACCGGGACCGCGACCGAGGCGCAGAAGCGCCTCGCCGGCCAGCTCTCGGCCGAGTGGAAGGTGCTCACCCCGAAGCCCGCACCCGCCCCGGCATCCGCACCGGCGCCCCGGGCCGCGCAGGGATAGGGCCGGCAGGGATAGGGCCGCGCAGGGTTAGGGCCGGCGCCCCTCCCCGCCGGTCAGGCGGTGGCTGCCGCGGCGGCGCCGTTGCGATAGGTCTCGATGATCCCGACCGCCTCCTCCGCGCTCTCGACGAAGCGGAACAGGCCGAGGTCGGCGGCGGCGATCGTCCCCGCATCGACCAGCGCCTGCCAGTCGATCAGCCGCTCCCAGAACCCGCGGCCGAACAGCAGGAACGGCACCTTCTCCATGCGCCCGCTCTGGATCAGGGTCAGGGCCTCGAACAGTTCGTCGAGGGTGCCGAAGCCGCCCGGAAACACGCAGACCGCCTTGGCGCGCATGAGGAAATGCATCTTGCGCATGGCGAAGTAGTGGAAGTTGAAGCAGAATTCCGGCGTCACATAGGGATTGGGCACCTGTTCGTGCGGCAGCACGATATTAAGGCCGATCGAGCGCCCGCCCGCCGCCGCGGCGCCGCGGTTGCCGGCCTCCATGATGCCGGGGCCGCCGCCGGTGCAGATCACGTTGGTGGTGCCGCCCTCGGCAAGCGAGCGGCGGGTCAGTTTCTCGGCCAGCTTCTGCGCCTCGGCATAATGATGCGACAGCGCGGCAAGGCCGGGGTTGCGGGCCACCCTTGCCTGTTCCGGCGCCGGGATGCGGGCAGAGCCGAACATCACCACGGTCGAGACGATCCCCGCCTCGTCGAGCGCCATCTGCGGCTTGAGCAGCTCGAGCTGCAACCGGACCGGGCGCAGCTCCTCGCGCAGCAGGAAATCCCGGTCGGTGAAGGCCAGCCGGTAGGTGGGCGAGCGTGATTGCGCGGTATCCGGAATCGTGCCGGCGCTCAGCGCATCCTCGACCGAGTCGCGCAGGCGGTGCGGGCGTCTCCGGCGCTGTTGCTTCATGGTGCGGTCCTTGTCGTTGCCCGGCCGGACATGCCATTGTCGCCCGGCATTGTCCAACCAGAGCCTGTCCATGCCCGCAGATACCGCCGCCATCGCCGCCGTCACCCCCGGGGCGATCGCCGCCGCCCATGCCCGAATCGCGCCCCATCTGCACCGCACCCCGGTGATGACGGCCCGGGTCGCGGGGTTCGACCTGCAGTTCAAGTTCGAGCACATGCAGCGCACCGGCAGCTTCAAGGCGCGGGGCGCGTTCAACACCCTGCTGTCGGCCGAGGTGCCCGCCGCCGGCGTGGTCGCGGCCAGCGGCGGCAATCACGGCGCCGCGGTGGCGCTGGCGGCGGTGACGCTGGGCCATCCGGCGCATATCTTCGTGCCGGAATATGCGGGGCCGGCCAAGATCGCCCTGATCCGCGCCACCGGCGCCGGGCTGACGGTGGTGCCCGGCACCTACCAGGAGGCCGCCGACGCCGCCCGCATCCACGAGGACCGCACCGGCGCCATGCAGGTCCATCCCTATGACGCCCCCGCCACCGTGGCCGGGCAGGGCACCTGCTTTCGCGAATGGGACGAGCAGGGGCTCGATGCCGACACGGTGCTGATCGCGGTGGGCGGCGGCGGGCTGATCGCCGGTGCGCTGGCGTGGTGGGACGGGCGGCGCCGGGTGGTGGCGGTCGAGCCCCGGCTCGCGCCGACCCTGCACGAGGCGCTGCTGCACGGGCCCGAAACCCGGGTCGAGGTCGGCGGCATCGCCGCGAACGCGCTGGGCGCCAGGCAGATCGGCCGCATCCCGCACCGGCTCGCGGCCCGGCACGGGGTGCGCTCGGTGCTGGTCGAGGAAGAGGCGATCGCCGCCGCCCAGCGCCTGATCTGGGACGAATTGCGCCAGTTCGTGGAGCCTGCGGGCGCCACCGCCCTCGCCGCCCTGACCTCGGGCGCCTATGTCCCCGCCGAGGGCGAGCGGGTCGCGGTGCTGCTGTGCGGCGCCAACCCGGCCCCGGGACCGTTCGGCTGAGAGGGGAGCGGGGGCGCCCGGGGCGTCCTTTTTCCGTCGTGGGGAGCGGCAGGCGAGGCAACCGATGCGGGGCCCCGTGGATTGCCGCGTCGCCTTCGGCTCCTCGCAATGACGGGGGAGCGCGCGGCCGGGCATATCGCCCCGGGCCGGGCCAGCGAGGCGCAGCCTCGCCCGGCCCGCCGCCCGCAGCGCAAGCGGAGGGCGGGGAAGCTGTCGGCGCGCATGACGCTCAGGGCACGGACAGCGACCGCCCGGCGGGCGTGAAGCGCCCGCCCCCCGCAGGGCGGGCGCTGGCCGTGCGCTGGGCGCACGGCCGGCTCTCGCTGACAAGGCGGCGAGCGGCGCGAGGCGATGGCCTCGCGCCGGCCACCTGCCGCGACAGCTCCACCTGATCGCTCCGGCCCCCCCGGGGCGTTGCTTCCACGGCGCGCGGGCGTTACCTTCCGCCGGTCCTGATGATGACGGAGGCTGCCATGACCGACCCCGCCCTTCAGCCCGCGATCGAACGCGCCTGGGAGGAACGCGACACGCTCTCCCCCGCGACCCGCGGCCCGGTGCGCGAGGCGGTCGCAGCCACGCTGCACGCGCTCGGCAAGGGCGAGTTGCGGGTGGCCGAGAAGCACGGCGCCGACTGGCGGGTGAACGACTGGGCCAAGAAGGCGGTGCTGCTGAGCTTCCGCCTCAACGACATGCAGGTGCAGACCGGCGGGCCGCAGGGCGGCACCTGGTGGGACAAGGTCGACAGCAAGTTCGCCCGCTGGGGCGAGGCCCAGTGGCAGGCCGCCGGCTTTCGCGCCGTGCCGCATGCGATCGTCCGCGAGTCGGCCCATATCGCCCGCGGCGCGGTGCTCATGCCGTGCTTCGTCAATCTCGGCGCCCGGGTCGGCGAGAACACGATGGTCGATACCTGGGCCACCGTGGGCTCCTGCGCGCAGATCGGCGCCAATGTGCATCTCTCCGGCGGGGTGGGCATCGGCGGGGTGCTCGAGCCCCTGCAGGCCGGGCCGACCATCATTGAGGACAACTGCTTCATCGGCGCCCGCTCCGAAGTGGTCGAGGGCGTGATCGTGCGCGAGGGCTCGGTGCTCGGCATGGGGGTGTTCATCGGCCAGTCCACGAAGATCCTCGACCGCGAGACCGGCGAGGTGAGCTATGGCGAGGTGCCCGCCGGCTCGGTCGTGGTCGCGGGCTCGATGCCCTCGAAGGGCGGTGTGCATCTCTATTGCGCGGTGATCGTGAAGAAGGTCGACGCGAAGACCCGCAGCAAGACCTCGATCAACGAGCTGCTGCGCGACTGAGGGCCCCTCCCCCGCATTGCCGGAGATGCGCCCCATTGTGACCCGATTCGCCCCCGAGAAGGGGCGGGTCGAAGCGGCGGATCGAAGGTTGCGCGTGCATTGGGATACCATGGAAACGGGTGACGGTCCCGCCGCCGCCGCGGCCGGGCCCCCGCCCGGCGGCGGGCCGGCGCGCGCCTGGGCACGGGCCTTCGGCCATGATCTGCGGACGCATCCGCCGGCGGTGGTGCTGTTGCGCGGGCTGCGCCGGGCGCGGCTGCTGCTCGATCCCGGGCGGGTGCGGGCGTTGCTCGCCTCGCCCAGCCTCGCCGCCCATGCCGCGGCCGAGGGCGGCGGCGACCCGCTCTTCTGCCTGTCCTCGCGGCATTACCTCGCCCGCGACCTCGCCCCCCGGGCACGGATCGCGGCGGCGGCCTGCCACTACCCCGAACTCGACCGCCGGTTCGATGCCGCCTGGCTGCGCGCTGTCAACGGCGCCGGCGAGGGGCTGGTGCTCTGGCGGCATCCGGTCGGCGCCCATGACCACGACATCGTCCTGCGCCGCGGCCGCGACGTGGCCGACGAGGGCGCGCTCAGCCTGATCTTCCGGGTCGATCGCGGCATCCATTGCGTGCTCTCCTTCACCCGCGTGCCCGGCCGCCTGCTCCAGGCGCCCGGCGGCCCGCCGCTGCCCGGTGCGGTCTGGTTCATCAGCCGCAAGCACCTGACCATGCGCCGCGACTACCAGGCCGATTTCCACCGCGCCTTCCACCGGGTCGGACCGGCGCAGATGGCGCTGGCGGCGTTTTCGGGGATGGCATGCGCGCTCGGCGACGAGGCTGCGGTCTGTATCGGCGCCGCCCGCCAGCCCTCGAACGCGCCCGAACGCGCCGGGCAGTTCGCCACCGCCTATGACGGGTTCTGGCGCGCCTGCGGGGCCCGGCCGCTCGGCGCCAATTTCCTGCTGCCGCTGCCGCTGCCGCGCAGGCCGGCCGAGTCCCTGCCCGGCCCCAAGCGCAAGCGCGCCCGCCTGCGCCAGGCCGCCCGGCAGGAGGTCGAGGACGCCGCCTTCGCCGTCACCCGGCAGCATCTGGCGGGCTGACCCTTTCCGCCCGCCCGGGCCTGCGCTAAGGCGGCCGTCATGGCGATCACCCTCGGCTCCATCACCGACCTGGCCGCGCTCGGCTTCGACGACATCATCGACGTGCGCTCCCCGGCCGAGCATGCGCTCGACCACCTGCCCGGCGCCATCAGCCTGCCGGTGCTGAGCGATGCCGAACGCGCCCGGGTCGGCACCCTCCACCACCAGGTCGATTCCTTCACCGCCCGCAAGACCGGCGCCGCGCTGGTGGCCCGCAATGCCGCGCACCATATCGAGACGGTGCTGCACGACCGGCCCGGCAACTGGCGGGCGCTGGTCTACTGCTGGCGCGGCGGCATGCGCTCGGGCGCCTTCGCCACCATCCTGTCGCAGATCGGCTGGCGGGTCGAGACCCTCGCCGGCGGCTACCGCGCCTGGCGGCGGCTGGTGATCGAGGCGCTGACCACCCGGGACATCCGCGCCCCGGTGGTGCTTCTCGACGGCAATACCGGCTCGGCCAAGACCGAACTGCTGGCGCTCCTGCGCGCGCGGGGCCTGCAGGTGATCGATCTCGAGGGGCTGGCCAACCACCGCGGCTCGGTGTTCGGGCATATGGGGGCGCAGCCGGCCCAGACCGGGTTCGACACGCGGCTGGCGCTGGAACTCGCCGCCCTCGACCCCGGCCGGCCGGTGGTGATCGAGGCCGAGAGCGCGAAGGTGGGCGAGATCAACCTGCCCGCCCGGCTCTGGGCGGCGATGAAGACCGCGCCGCGGGTGGCGATCCGGGCCGGGCTGCCGGCGCGGGCCGCCTATCTCGCCCGCGCCTATGCCGATGTCAGCGCCGATCCCGCGCGGCTGGCCGCCTCGATCGAGCGGCTGCGCCCGCTGCAGCCCGCGACCCGGATCGCCGGCTGGCACGCGCTCGCGCAGCAGGGCGCGTTCGAGGCGCTGGCGGCGGGGCTCATGGAACATCACTACGACCCGCGCTATGCCCGGCAGCGCGGCAGCCGTCCGCCGCCCGTGGCGGAAGTGGCCGCCGCCGACCTGTCGCCCGCCGCCCTGCCCGGCCTTGCCGCAAGGGTGGCCGATGCCGTCCTGTCACTGGATGCAAGATCATGACCGAGACACCCGAACCCCGACTGACCTCGCTGGCCCATGGCGGCGGCTGCGGCTGCAAGATCGCGCCCGCGGTGCTGTCCGAGATCCTGCGCGCCACCCCGGCGCTGCCGGTGCCCCCCGAACTGCTGGTCGGGATGGAGAGCGCCGACGATGCCGCGGTCTGGCAGCTCAACGACAGCCAGGCGCTGGTCGCCACCACCGATTTCTTCATGCCGATCGTCGACGACCCGCACGACTTCGGCCGCATCGCCGCGACCAATGCGCTTTCGGATGTCTATGCGATGGGCGGGCGGCCGATCATGGCGCTGGCGCTGGTGGGGATGCCGGTCAAGGTGCTCTCGCCCGCGACCATCGGCGCGATCCTCGCCGGCGGCGCCGCGGCCTGCCGCAGCGCCGGCATCCCGGTCGCCGGCGGCCACACGATAGATTCGGTCGAGCCGATCTACGGCCTCGTCGCGCTCGGCCTCGTCGATCCGGCGCGGCTCAGGCGCAACAGCGGGGCACGGCCGGGCGACGTGCTGGTGCTGGGCAAGCCGCTGGGGGTGGGCATCCTGTCCGCCGCGCTCAAGAAGGGGGCGCTGGACGCAGCCGGCTATGTGCGGATGATCGCCACCACCACCCGACCCAACACCCCGGGGCCCGATCTCGCCGCCCTGCCCGGCGTCCATGCGATGACCGATGTGACCGGCTTCGGCCTTGCCGGCCATGCGCTCGAGATGGCGCGGGGCGCGGGGCTCGACATGGCGCTCGACTGGGGCGCGGTGCCGCTGATCGAGGGGGTGCGGGCGCTGGCGCGGGAGGGCCATGTCACCGGCGCCTCGGGCCGCAACTGGGAGAGCTGCGCCGCCGAGGTGGCGCTGCCGGAAGGGTTCGACCCGCTCGAGCGCGCGCTGCTGTGCGACCCCCAGACCTCGGGCGGGCTGCTGGTCGCCTGCGCGCCCGACACCGCTGCCGCGGTGCTGGAGACGTTCCGGGCCGCGGGCTTCGCCGAAGCCGCGGCGATCGGCCGGATGGAACCCGGGCGGGGCGCCGCCCCGATGCTGCGCCTCTGAGCGGCCCCCCGGGGGGTATCCGGGCCGGATGAAGAACCGCCGGCCCCTTCATCTTTCCATAAGTATCCTCGGGGGGTCCGGGGGGCGAAGCGCCCCCGGGGCCGGCACCGGGCGGGCGGTCTCCAAGTTGACAGGCGCCGGGGCTGCGGTTATGGCACGGGCCTCATGAGATTGCCGGCCGGCGCGATTCCCCAGGGATCAGCCCCGGCCCAGACGGAGAGCCCGCGATGAAGCGCACCTTCCAACCCTCGAACCGCGTGCGCAAGGCGCGTCACGGCTTTCGTGCCCGCATGGCGACCCGCAGCGGCCGCAAGATCCTTGCCGCGCGCCGGGCGCGCGGGCGCAAGGTGCTCTCGGCCTGAGGCCGGACCCGGCGTCGCGGCCCGGCCCGGTGATCGCGACCCCTCCTGCCGGGACGGACCGCCCCGCCCCCCCGCCTTCCGTCACGCCGGTCGCCACCATGACCGAGCGTGCCGATTTCCTGCGCGCCGCGCGCGCGGGCCGGGCCGCCATGCCGGCATTCATCCTCCAGGCCCGCCAGCGCCGCCCGGACGAGCCGGGGGTCGACGGCGGCCGGATCCGCGTCGGCTTCACCTGCTCGAAGAAGGTCGGCAATGCCGTGGCCCGCAACCGCGCCAAGCGGCGGCTGCGGGCGGCGGCGCGGGCGGTGCTGCCTCTGGCGGGGCGCGGGGGATGGGATTATGTGTTGATCGGCCGCGCCGGCGCCACGGCCTCGCGGCCCTTCGCCGCGCTCTGCGCCGATCTCGAGGACGCGCTGGCCCGCGTCCACCGCAAGAGGGGTTCGCCATGACTCCCGCCGCCTGGGCCCTTGCCCTGCCGGTCCGCGCCTACCGGCTGTTCCTGTCGCCCTGGATCGGTCACGGCTGCCGCTACCAGCCGACCTGCTCGGTCTATGCGCTCGAGGCGCTCGAGAAGCACGGGGCCCTGAAAGGCGGCTGGCTGACCATCCGCCGCCTGTCGCGCTGCCATCCCTGGGGCGGATCGGGCATCGACAACGTGCCGGACTGACCCAACCGACGAGTGAGCCCATGCTCGACGACGACCCGATCGACGCAGCCGAAGACATCCACCCGCTGTTCCACGGCGCGCCGAAAACCACCGCCTTCCGCAAGCTGAGGAAGCGCATCGTCCAGAACACCCGCGAGGCGATCGAGCGTTACGGCATGATCGAGCGCGGCGCCCGCTGGCTGGTCTGCCTCTCGGGCGGCAAGGACAGCTACACGCTGCTCGCGGTGCTGCACGAGCTGCAATGGCGCGGGCTGCTGCCGGTCGATCTGCTGGCCTGCAATCTCGATCAGGGCCAGCCCGGCTTTCCGGCCACGGTGCTGCCCGAATTCCTGTCGCGCATGGGGGTGAGGCACCGGATCGAATACCGCGACACCTATTCGGTGGTGGTGGACAGGATCCCGCAGGGACGGACCTATTGCGCGCTCTGCTCGCGGCTGCGGCGCGGCAATCTCTACCGGATCGCCCGCGAGGAGGGCTGTTCGGCGGTGGTGCTGGGCCATCACCGCGACGACATCCTCGAGACCTTCTTCATGAACCTGTTCCACGGCGGCCGGCTGGCGACGATGCCGCCCAAGCTCGTGAACGAGGAGGGCGACCTGTTCCTCTACCGCCCGCTCGCCCATGTCGCCGAGGAGGATTGCGACCGCTTCGCCCGGGCGATGGGCTATCCGATCATCCCCTGCGATCTGTGCGGCTCGCAGGACGGGTTGCAGCGCAAGCAGGTGAAGGCGATTCTCGACGGCTGGGAGCGGAACAGCCCCGGCCGCCGGCAGGTGATGTTCCGGGCCTTGATGAATGCGCGGCCGTCACATCTGCTTGACCCCGGCCTGTTCGATTTTGCCGCGCTGGCACGGGGCGGGGGCCGTGCCTCGCCGGAGGTGCCGATCCTGCGTTGAGGGGGTTCGGGGGGCTGTCTGCCCCCCGCGCCCTGCGGGCGCCCCCCCGAGAGTATTTGCGCAAGGATGAAGGGGAAACGGCAATCGGTCTTGACCTCGGGGGGCCTTCTCTGTTCATGGCCCTGCCCCGGACCTGAAGGGAAATCCGCATGGACGGCCAGAACAAGAACCTCATCCTTGCCACGGCGCTGAGCTTTGCCGTGATCCTGATCTGGCTGGTCCTGTTCCCGCCGCAGGTGCCCGAGCCGCCGGCGGGGGAGACCGCGACCAGTTCGCAGCCGGCGCAGCCGGCCGAGGCCGCCGGCGAGGCCCTTGCCGCCGCGCCCGACGACGGCATCACCGAGGCGACGGCGCCGCGGGTGGAGATCCGCACCCCGAGCCTTTCGGGCTCGCTCTCGCTGCAGGGCGCGCGGATCGACGACCTGTCGCTGACCCATTACCAGGACTCGCTCGAACCCGGGGCCCAGGATGTGCGGCTGTTCTCGCCGGTGGGCGAGCCCTTCGCCTATTACGCCGTCCACGGCTGGAGCGGCAGCAACCTGCCCGAAGGGGTGCTGCCCGGGCCCGAGACCGTCTGGACCCAGACCGGGGGCGATGTCCTCACCCCCGAGACGCCGGTGACGCTGAGCTGGGACGGCGGCGAGGGGCTGGTGTTCACCCGCACCATCTCGGTCGATGACGACTACATGTTCACCATCGCCGACACGGTGAGCAATGCCGGCGACCGGGCGGTGACGCTGCAGCCCTGGGGCTTCATCGCCCGACACGGGCGGCCCGATACCCCGGGCTACTGGATCCTCCACGAGGGCGTGGTGCGCATGGCCGACGGGATCCTCGACCTGATTCCCTACAAGAAGCTTCCCGATACCGGCACGGCCGCCGGCGACGGCAGCCGCACCGATGACGACACCGTGCAGGAGAACGGCTGGACCGGCTTCACCGACAAATACTGGATGGCGACCCTGGTGCCGACCCAGGGCGAGGGCTTCGGTTCCTCGGTCCGGGTGCTGCCCGATCAGGGCATCTACCAGACCTTCGCCTGGATGCCGCAGATCGAGATCGCCGCCGGCGGCGAGGCCGCGCATGAGACGCAGCTTTTCGCCGGGGCCAAGGACTGGGAGATCCTGCGCCACTACCAGAACGACGAGGGCGTGCAGGGTTTCATCAACGCCATCGACTGGGGCTGGTTCTCGTTCATCACCAAGCCGATGTTCTGGCTGCTGCACAACCTGCACAAGCTGATCGGCAACATGGGCTGGGCGGTGATCGGGCTGACCTTCGTCATCAAGGCGCTGGTGCTGCCGCTGGCCTGGAAGAGCTATGCCTCGATGGCGCGGATGCGCGAGCTGCAGCCCGAGATGGAGGCCCTGAAGGAACGCTCGGGCGACGACAAGCAGGCGCTCCAGCAGGGGATGATGAAGCTCTACAAGGACAACAAGGTGAACCCGGCGGCGGGCTGCCTGCCGATGCTGATCCAGATCCCGATCTTCTTCTCGCTCTACAAGGTCATCATCGTCACGATCGAGCTGTATCACGCGCCCTGGATCGGCTGGATCAAGGACCTGTCGGGGCCCGATCCCTCGTCGCTGTTCAACCTGTTCGGCCTGCTGCCCTGGGCCGCGCCGCCGATGGGCAGCCTCCTGCACCTGATCTTCCTCGGGCTGCTGCCGCTGGGGCTGGGCGTGTCGATGTGGCTGCAGCAGCGGCTGAACCCGATGCCGGCCGATCCGACCCAGAAGATGATCTTCGCCTGGATGCCCTGGGTGTTCATGTTCATGATGGGCAGCTTCGCCTCGGGGCTGATCCTCTACTGGAGCACCAACAACCTGCTGACCTTCGTGCAGCAATATCTGATCATGCGCAGCCACGGGGTGAATCCGGACGTGTTCGGCAACATCACCGCGATGTTCCGCCGCAAGCCGCAGGCGGCCAATCCGGCCCGCAAGCCGGGCGGCAAGTAGATGGTCGCGGTCGCCGCGCTCTGGCGGCACCCGATCAAGGGCCACGGGCGCGAGCGCGTGGCCGCGGCGCGCGTCGCCTCGGGCGGCACCTTTCCCTGGGACCGGACCTGGGCGATCCGCCACGGCCGCAGCCGCATCGACCCGCAGGCCCCCGCCTGGGGGCCCAAGGCCAATTTCCTGAACGGCATGAGGGTGCCGGCGCTGGCCGCCATCGCCTCGCGGCTGGACGAGGCGCGGGGCGAGATCACCCTCACCCATCCGCAGGCCGGCGCGATCACCCTGCGCCCCGACGACGCCGGCGATGCGCAAAGGCTGCTCGACTGGCTGGCGCCGCTCTGCCCCGAGGGCCAGGCGCAGCCCGATGCGGTGGTGCGGCTGGACGCGCGCGGCATGACCGATACCGACTGGCCCTCGGTCAGCCTGCTCAACCTGGCCTCGAATGCCGCGGTGGGCCGCGCCGCGGGGCAGGAGATCGCCCCTGAACGCTGGCGCGGCAACATCTGGATCGAGGGCGCCGAAGCCTGGGCCGAGCGCGGCTGGATCGGGCGCGGCCTGCGGATCGGCGGCGCGGTCCTCGCGGTGCGGCAGGCGATCACCCGCTGCCGCCAGACCGAGGCCAGCCCCGCGACCGGCACCCGCGACATCGACATGCTGGCGCTGCTCGCCGAAGCCTTCGGCGGCCCGCAGTTCGGCATCTATGCCGAGGTCGTGCAGGGTGGCGAGATCCGCGCCGGCGACGCAATCGAGGTGCTGCCATGACCGCCCTGCCCTTTCCCGTCGCCCCCGAGCCGGACCTGCCGGCGCGCGAGGCCGGGCGGCGGCTGTTCGCGGGCGAGGTCGCGTTCCTCAAGGGGGTGGTCGCGCTTGCGGGGCTGCCGCCGGCCGACCGGGTCGAGGTCTGCTTCGCCGGGCGCTCCAATGTCGGCAAGTCGAGCCTCATCAACGCGGTCGCCGGGCGCCGGCAGCTCGCGCGGGCCTCGAACACCCCGGGGCGGACCCAGGAGATCAATTATTTCACCGCCGGCGAGCGGCACTACCTCGTGGACCTGCCCGGCTACGGCTATGCGCAGGCCCCGAAGCCGGTGGTCGAACGCTGGCAGAAGCTGCTGCGCGCCTATCTTGCCGGGCGGCAGACGCTGCGCCGGGCCTTTGTCCTGGTCGACGCCCGCCACGGGGTGAAGCCGGTCGACGAGGAGATCATGGACCTTCTCGACCGCTCGGCCGTCACCTTCCAATGCGTCGTGACCAAGACCGACAAGGTGCGCGAGCCGGCGCTGGAAGGCACGCTCATGCAGGTGAGGGGCGCGCTGGCCCGGCACCCGGCGGCCTTTCCCGAGATCGTGCTCACCTCCTCCGAGACCGGCGCCGGGATCGAGACCCTGCGCGCGATCATCGCCGGCCTTGCCTGAGCGGCGGATCATGGCAAGGATACGCGACATGGAGACCGACTGGACCCTCACCGCGCATACGCTGTCCGAGGCGCTGCCCTATCTGCAACGCTATGCGGGCGCGGTGGTGGTGGTGAAGTTCGGCGGCAACGCGATGGGCGACGATGCGGCGATGGCCGAATTCGCCCGCGACATCGTGCTGATGCGGCAGGTCGGCGTGAATCCGGTGGTGCTGCATGGCGGCGGGCCGATGATCAACGACATGCTCGCCCGGCTCGGCATCACCTCGGACTGGGTGCGCGGCAAGCGCGTGACCGACAAGGCCACGGTCGAGGTGGTCGAGATGGTGCTCTCGGGCGTGGTCAACAAGCGCATCGTGCAGGCGATCATGGATGCCGGCGGGCGCGCGGTCGGCATCTCGGGCAAGGACGACGATCTGCTGGTCTGCGAGGCCGACGATCCCGAACTCGGCTTCGTCGGCCGGCCGGTCGAGGTGAACGTGCAGGTGCTGCGCGATCTCTACGGCGCCGGCATCATCCCGGTGGTGGCCCCGGTCGCCACCGGCCGGGCCGAGGGCGAGACCTTCAACGTCAACGGCGACACCGCCGCCGGTGCCATCGCCGGCGCCCTGCGCGCCGACCGGCTGCTGCTGCTGACCGATGTGGCCGGGGTGCGCGGGCCGGGCGGCGAGGTGCTGACCCAGATTTCGCCGTCCGAGGCCGAATCGCTGATCGCCGACGGCACCATCGCCGGCGGGATGATCCCCAAGGTGGAAACCGCGCTGGCCGCGGTGGCGCAGGGGGTGCGGGCGGCGGTGATCCTTGACGGGCGGCTGCCGCATGCCTGCCTGCTCGAACTGTTCACCGCCCATGGCGCCGGGTCGATCATCCGCTCGACCGAACCGCGGGTGGCCCCGTCGGTGCCATGACCGCCGGTGCCGTGACCATGGCCGGGATCGAGGCCGCGGTGCGGCAGGCGGGGCTGTTCGTCTCGGGCCATTGCGCCGCGCTGCCCGAGGACGGGCTCGGGCCCGGGGTGCGGGGCGTGGCGCTGCTCTCGCCCGACGAGCCGCGCTTCTGGGAGATGCTCAGCACCAGCCCGGAGGGGCAGGACGGCGGCGCCGATCCGGTCGACCGCTGGTCGCGGCGCGTGGTGGGCGACATCGCCGCGCGTCTGGGCCTGACCCCCGCCTTTCCGTTCGGCGGCCCGCCGTGGATGCCGTTCCCGCGCTGGGCCCGGCGCTCGGGCCGCTGCCACGAATCGCCGGTGAAGCTGATGGTGCATGACGCGGCGGGGCTGTTCATCTCGTTCCGGGGGGCGCTGCTGCTGCCGTTCGCGCCGGCGCCCGACCCGCGCCCCTCGCCCTGCCTGACCTGTGCGGACCAGCCCTGCCTGACCGCCTGCCCGGTGGGCGCCCTGACCGGCGCCGGTTACGACGTGCCGGCCTGCCATGCGTATCTCGACACGCTGCCCGCCGCGACCGGATGCCGCGCGGGCTGTCTTGTGCGCCGGGCCTGTCCCGTGGGACAAGGGCGCAGGTCCGAGGCACAATCGGTCCATCACATGAGGTATTTCCACCGATGACCCTGCGCCTCATCCTCACCCGCCATGCGAAATCCGACTGGTCCGGGGGCGCGCAGGACGATTTCCACCGGCCGCTGAACGCCCGCGGCCGCGACGAGGCGCGGCTGGTCGGCGACTGGCTGCGCTCGCGCGGCTATATGCCCGACCTGCTGCTGTGCTCGCCCGCGCGGCGCACGCTCGAGAGTGCCGAGCGGATCGCCGCGGCGCTCGGGGCGCCGGTGGAGCCGGTGCCGGTGGCCAGGCTATATGGCGCCGACGGGGACGCGGTGCTGGCGCGGCTGCACGAGGTGCAGGGCGCGGCCACCGTGCTGCTGGTCGGGCACAACCCCGGCATCGCCCGGCTGGCGGCGGCGCTGGTCCATGACCGGGTGCTGCATCCGCGCTTTGCCGACTACCCGACCGGCGCCAGCGCGGTGATCGACTTCGCGCTCGGCGACTGGCGCGACCTCGCCCCGGGAACCGGGGCGCTGCGCGACTTCACGGTGCCGGACGACCTGGCCTGAGAGCCCCCGCCACCCGCGAGGCGGCCCGCCCTACCGGAACGGCGCCGCATATTGCAGCCCGCCCTTGGCCCAGAGCGCGTTGAGCCCGCGCGCGAGGCCGATCGGGGTGTTCTCGCCGATGTTGCGCTCGAAGATCTCGCCGTAATTGCCGCCGGCGGCCAGCGCGTCCACAGCCCAGTCCTGCGGCAGGCCGAGCATCGGGCCGATCTCGCCCTCGGTGCCGAGCAGGCGGTTCACCTCGGGATTCGAGGAGGGCGTCGCCGCCATCTCGCGCACATTGGCCGAGGTGATGCCGAGTTCCTCGCCGGCGAGCAGCGCAAGGAAGGTCCAGCGCACCACATTGGCCCAGCGGTCGTCGCCCTCGCGCACCACCGGCCCCGAGGGCACCCGCGAGGCACCGTCGTTCACGATCACATGCGCAAGCGGGGTCTCGAAGGTCGCGCGCACCGCGGAAAGCTCGGCCGCCGGCCGTGCGTAGGCATCGCAGTCGCCGGCAAGGTAGAGCCCCCGCGCCTCGCTGTCGCCCGCGGCCGGGACCGGCTGCCAGGCGATGCCGTTGCCGCGGAAATAGTCGTCGAGCGCCGGCCCGGTGGCCATGTCGTCGACAAGGCAGATGCGCGCCCCGGCCAGTTCCTTGGGCGAGGACACCCCGAGCTCGACCGGCAGCAGGAAGCCGAGCTGGTCGTAATAGCTCACCGCCACCTGATCGAGCTCGCGGCCGACATCGGGGCCGATCGACCAGGCGCCGCCGCGCGAGATCACGTCCACCTCGCCGGTCACGAGGTCGCGGTAGCGGCCGGCGGCCGGCAGGGCGTGGAACTCGACCAGCGCCGGATCGCCGAGGATCGCCGCGGCGAGGGCGCGGCAGAACTCGACCTCGAAGCCCGACCAGACGCCGTTCGAATCGACCGTGGCGAACCCGGCGAGCCCGGCATTGACGCCGCAGGCCAGCGCCCCGCGCGCGGCGACCGTGGCCAGCGTCGCGCCGGCGCCCTCCTGCGCGGGCACGGCGCCCGCGGCCAGCATCAGCGCCAGAGCCGCCCCGATCCCGCGCGCCTTTCGCATTCCCCGCACCCTCCTCCGGCGATTCGAGTCCCGTTCAGACCAGCGCATGAAACCGCGCCGCAAAGAGAAACGCCTGCCGCCGCAATCCGGCCGCAGCCTCGGCCTCGGCGTCATGGCCCCATTGCGCTGCCTGCCAGTCCTCGTCGATGCGCGACAGGCACCAGGCAAGCTCCGGGTCGCGCACACCGTGCACGACGGCAAGGGCAATGATGATCGAGCCCGAGAGTGTCACCAGTTCGTGAAGGGCCGCAAGCCGGAAATCGTCCATCGCCGCGACTTCCGCCTCGATCCGGGCCAGCGCGGCATCGTCCTGGGGGATCGGCATGACGCCGGTGCCGACCCTCAGCGGCGCGCCGAGGGCCGCGGCCCAGTCGATCAGCGGATCCCAGCCCGCGGCCTGCCGGGCCACCAGTTCCGCCGGCGCCTCGGCCCGGTGGCAGAGCAGGTCGGCGCGGGCATAGGCCGCCAGCAGCGCCACCACCCCGGCGCGCACCGGGCGCACCTTCTCGATGGCGGAATTGGCAAGCCGGGTGGCCGGCATGGTGTCGGGGCGGATCACCCCCTCCTGCGCGGCCCATTCCGCCGCCACCGCCTCGGCCAGCGGGCGCGAGGGCAGGGTCAGCGCCGC
>Ga0172382_10002458_pt1 | contig 30938 bp, 23 predicted proteins | sample Leawel138RmetaG_FD_122245 | JGI IMG/M metagenome (GOLD analysis project Ga0172382, IMG submission 122245) | Leachate microbial communities from a municipal landfill in Southern Ontario, Canada - Leachate well 138R metaG | ecosystem: Engineered > Solid waste > Landfill > Unclassified | place...
CCATCTCTATCGTATTCGATTTCTTGATTTTCACGCATATAGTCAGTGTAAAAATCTGAAATCTCAAACTTTTCAGCCCCTTCAAAACTATTGGTCACATCATTTTCAAAATAATAATCTAACCGAACGATGATATTTTGTTTGACATAAGTCGCAAAATGATCAGGATAGCCGACGGCGACGTTAGGAAAATCACCACTCGTCGCGGCGAGTTGAATCGCTTGTAATAAACCGGTATAACCAGATTTAGTTTCATAGTTGACATGAACTCCGGTCAAAGCGGTGAACTCATCGAGCATATCTTCGACAACGGCGTTGATATCAGTCCCAAAACCAGTCCAGAAATCGATTGTCGTTCCGCTGACATCGACTTCAAAGTCGAGATCATAAGCGTAATTGTTTCGCCACGAACTGCATGACGTGGCGGAAAATGCAATTCCACTCATCAGTAGAGGAATGAGGGCGGTTTTAAGAATATTTTTTTTCATTCTTAGTCCTCCTTTCTTTTTTTATTATTTTACGTAATCTGATAATATTCGATAAACAGCGTCAAGAATATCTTGAATCGTCGGATATTCTTCGTTGAACATATAACCGGGAATCAAACCGATTTCATCTCTGATATCGCTTGAACCGCGGAATCCTGGATCGACGAATTTGGTCCATCCAAGATCGTCATTGTTATAAATTAGTCCGTTGACTTTTCCGGCGTCATTATTTGCTTTATCGATAGCAGATCCGCCTGGATTATTGAGCCAATCTTGATAGATATCACTATTAGCAACTTTTTCACCAGTTGGGAAATAACCACTTTGTGAAGTGAAGGTTGCGTTTTCAGCTTGTGATAAGAAGACGATGAGTTTCCACGCGGCAACTAGTTTTCTTTCACGATCAGAATCGTTAGTCGGAACTTGGAAGAGCGCGAGGTTTGTTCCTTGTGAAAGAACGAATTTGTGTTCGACATCTTTATAAGGAATTGGAGCGATACCAAGAGCGAATTTACCGGTGAGATTTACAAGACCTCCACTGGAGCCGACATTCATCACCGATTGTCCAGCTTTAAAGGCGTTAGAGCAATATCCGGTTGAATCTTCCCATGGAGTGGAAGCGATACCGATGACTTTTAAATCCCAAAGCTCTTGAATCATCTCGAGGGCGTTAATCGTGATTTGCTTTGTGTCAGCATCATTGAAATTCACATAACCTTTACCGGTTTGTGTTGCATCGATGGTCGTGAGTTCACCACCGTATTGACGGATTAAGGTCGTGACTAAGTTTTCAGTTGAGTCATAAGAGAATGGACGGAATTTATCCGCTTCTCCGATATCATGACCGCTAAAAGCAAGTGAAACTCCGGCTGGGAACGACGTTTCGGTAGCATAAATAACACCGTCAGTTCCAAGATAATTGCCGATAACAGTTTTATTAGCACTATCTTTATGAAGGACGAGTTTGCGAAGTTCTACTCCGACTGCTTTGACATCTGCCCAAGTTTCAGGGACAAAAATGTCTCCGACTCCCCAGCTAGTTAAAATTGCTTTTCCAGCTGTGGATTGAGCCCAATCGAAGAGTGTCTTGTTATAGACCATGACTTCGGTTGATTTATTAAATGGAATACCAAGAATGTAACCGTTACCTTCGTCATCGAATTCTAGAGTTTCGTTTTCAAGTACGTAGTCACTATAGAAATCTTCATAGTCAAGTCTTGGTAAGGTCGTGACGGTTTCTCCGTTTCCATTAACATAAGAACCGGGTTCTGTGATGTTTCGGTTCTTATCATTTTCAATAAGACCATTTAATCGGAGTTGAATGTTGGAGCTGATGTAGCCAGCAAAGTGGTCTGGATATCCGTTAGCAACTTGCGGAAGTTGACTTAAATTAGTCGCCGCTAAGTTGATTGCGGTTTGAAGATTTTTGTATCCACCCTTTGTTTCGTAATCGACATTGATTCCAGTCAAAGCGGTAAAATCGTCCAATAATGGAGTTAGAGCAGAGTTTACTGCACTACCAAAACCAGTGATCATGTTGATTGTCGTTCCTCTTGTTTCGATGTTGACATCTAAGTCATAGGTGTCAATTGGTCCACCCAAACTTCCACACCCCGTCAAACTGCCGACTAGAAGTGAAAGAAGTGGAACACCAACCAATGTGAGAAGTCCTTTTTTGGATTTTTTCATATCCTTTATCCTTTCTTTAATTGATTTATTAGATTTCGCATCTGCGAATACTAACCTTTGATACCAGAACGGGAGACGCCACGCATGATATATTTTCTAAAGATTAAGAAGAAGATAAATAGCGGGACAGTCGCGAACATTGAACCAGTGATCTTTGCCGGATCATCGCTAGAGAATTCACTTGATTGGAATTTAGCCATCAAGCCGTTAGAAACTAGCAACATGCTATTTCCAAAGCGCGGGTTTTTACCACTGGCAATGAGTTGGGGCCAGACGTAAGCATTCCACGCTCCCATTAGGGAGAGAATGATAATGCTGACAATTGTCGGTGAGGCGATCGGGATCATGACCTTCAGCAAATATGAGAAGTGCCCATAGCCATCGACTTTGGCCGCAAGGAATAATTCGTTTGGAATTTGTTGGAATGTCTGACGTAGATAGAAGATGTAAAAGACACTGACACCATGGACTAAAATTAGCGCGGCATAAGTATTTTTCCATCCGAATGAAAGAGCGGTTTGATAATTCGTTAAAATCATCATTTCACCTGGAACCATCATCGTCGCCATCAAAATCATGAAGATGAAATTTTTACCTTTGAAATCAACGCGCGCAAACGCAAATGAAGCAAAGATAGTTGTGACGATGGTAAAGGCAGTTGAAGCGACCGCGACGATGACTGTATTCAAATAGAAATAGCCAAAGTCTCCTCCTTTACTGAGGACTTTTGCATATTGTTCGACGGAGACGTTTGTCTGATTGAGCCAAAAAACGAGTTCTCCGCGAATTTGTTCATTATCATATGCTGTAGTCGATTTTAACGACGTAATAATCATGTAATAGAAAGGAATAATGATAAACAAACCGATGAGCGTCAAAAATCCATAGAGTAGGACTTGAGTAATGATTTTTCTTGCTTTGTATTGCCTTAATTGAGCTTCTGAGGCGAAATACATTTCATGTTCAGCCATTTTTTTGTTCCTTTCTAATAATAAACTCTCTTATTGGAAACCAAGAATTGGAGTCCAGTAATGATTAAAACGATGACGAGGAGGATAATTGAGCCCGCTGCAGCTCGGCCAAGAGCGGATTCGTTAGTCGAAAGCATGTATTTATAAATGTATCCGACAATAGTGATCCATCTATTTCCATCCGTACCTCCGAAGTCGATTTGACCACCCCCGAATAATGAGATGATCTGAGTATAAGACTTCGTTGCACCGATGAATGAAGTGATGGTGATATAGAGGATTTGCGGAGATAAAAGTGGGACGGTGATTTTTTTAAAAATCATCGCTCTTGAAGCTCCATCAATTCTCGCCGCGTCATAGTATTGTCTATCGATTGTCGCAAGTCCCGACATAAAGACGAGAATCTTAAATGCGAGGCCATTCCAAATCGAATAGATGACGATGACGAGGAACATATTTGCTTTAGGGGCCATATCACCTAACCAGTTTTGAGGGTCGAGCCCAAAAACACCGATTAAGGAGTTGAATAACCCAGCACTTCCACTTGAAAACATGACGTTAAACACCATTCCTAGAGCAATGGAGTTAGTCACATATGGAAGGAAGAAGACTGTTTGATAAAAGCCTTTTAAAGGTTTGATTGCATTGATACACACAGCGATGAGAAGCGCGATGATAATTGTCAGTGGCACTGAAATGATGACGATCATTCCGGTGTTGCCTAAAGCTTGCCAGAACAGATCATCGCTGAAGCATTTGATGTAGTTGAGGACACCCCATGAAACTTCAATCCCAGAACGTGTGTTATCTATAGCGGCGAAATAATTGATAATCGCGAATGATGAATTGGAGCCACCCACCCAATAGAAGTTATTGATGAATGACATCAAAATCGCATTGATAATCGGATAGATCATGAATATGATGAGGAAGAATAGTGCTGGAATAAGCGCCACCCAACCTTTCAACCCTTCGGGCATGATCCAACGATGTTTTTTCGGAAGCAAATAACCTTTTTCGTTTCCGAATTCTATAGCCGCTGCACCTGAGGCATCAGGGACAAGTCCTTCGATTTTCCTTTCTTTTAATTTTGCCATTTTTATACCTTAAACAACCTTTCGGTTATTTAATCCTTTCTCCTGATTCTTCAAAGACGAAGAACCATTTCGGGTCACAGGCAATTACTTTCTTGCCGACGATTCCGGAAGCGTGTTCGCTTGGGACGATGATTTTTAATTTGCTTTCTTTTTGTTTAGCGACATTACCGATGATTGAAATATCTCGACCGATATGTTCAATAAATCTGATTTCGACTGGAATTTTTCCTTCAGGCGAAATCTTGAAAGCTTCTGGACGAATGCCGATTTTAACCGGACGATCAGTTCGACGGACTTCTTCTTTGATGACAATCTTTTCAATATCCGGATTTCTGAGCGCTTCGAGTTTCTTCATGCTCAATCCTTCAACTTTCTCAGGATGTTTCTTCAAATCTTCGATGTATTCATCATGAGTGAGATTTGTTCCGGCGACGACTTCACGTCTTCTTTCGATAAAACCATGAAATTCATTTTTGTAAATTGGATCTTCGTCAAACAACACTTTGTTGACATATAATTTTCCTTTACGGATTTCACCATCGAAAATATTAATAGCTGGTGAACCGAGGAACTTAGCAACGAAAAGGTTGATCGGTTGATCATAAACTTTTTGTGGGGCATCGATCTGATTGACGACACCGTAGTTCATAACGACGATGATATCAGAAATCGACATCGCTTCTTCTTGGTCGTGAGTGACGAAAATCGTCGTGACGCCAGTTTCTTTTTGAATGCGGCGAATTTCCTCACGAGTTTGAAGTCTCAAACGAGCGTCAAGGTTTGACAAAGGTTCGTCGAGTAAAAGAACCCGGGGTGATTTAGCAAGTGCACGCGCGATTGCGACACGTTGTTGCTGACCACCTGATAATTCTTTTGGTTTTCGATCAAGGTATTGTTCAATGTCGACTAGACGAGCGGTTTTATGAATGATTTCATCTTTGTCTGCTCGTGAAAGTGTTCTTCTGACAGTCAAACGATATTTTTCGTTTTTCTCATCAAACACTTTTTTAGCTTCAGAATAAGCAGCCTTGTCTTCAAGTGGTGCATCTTTAGCAGATGCGACTCGTTTAAGTCTTGCTAACTCTGCCGTCTCTTCTTCAGTCGGCTTAATCGCTTTCAAAGCCTCAATGGCTCTATCTAATGCGACATGAGCCTTTTCCAATTCTTCCTGAAGTTCAATTGCTCTTTGTTCGACTTCGAAATGTGTCGCTTTTAATTCATCGAGCAATTTCATTTCTTCTGACTGTTTTTCTACATCAACATCCGGTTTCGCAGTTAGAGCGGCAATTTTTTCCTCTCCTTTTACAATTTTCCGGTCGAGAGCAGCTAATTCAGCACTGCTTTCTTTGATGTCTTTTTCCACTTCCTTAATGCGGGTTTTAAACGCATGTAAAGGATGAGGGAATCGGACATTGTCGAGTGGAAACGAGATGTTTTGTCGGACAGAAAAATGAGGATACAGCGCATAGTTTTGGAACACTAAGCCGATCCCGCGATTTTCTGGGGGGACATTGGTCACATCTTCATCACCAAACCAAATCTTTCCTTCAGTCGGTTTGTGCAGTCCAGCGATCATATAAAGAGTCGTAGACTTTCCACACCCCGAAGGACCAAGAAGTCCAACAAGCTTACCATCAGGGACAACAAAATTCATGTCATTAACGGCGGTTGTTTCAACTCCTTTTTTCCCAATGAAGGTTTTTGTAAGATGTTCAATTCTTACTTCCATTTTTTACCTCCCAATTATGGCGTATAGGTTTTATACATGTTGATTATATCAAAAGTTAGATGATATTAAAATACTAATTCTAGGAATTACCATTCCATTATTGAAATATTTTCGCAATATTTTTGTCTTTAAATATCGGTTTTAAAAAAAGAAAAGACGAATATTCCTTTAAAAACAAGGTTTTATATTCGTCTTTCGAAATATTTTCAGATTTTTTTGATTTTTCAGTCGTTTTTTTCTTCGTCTTCAGAATCGCCTTTTTCCTGATTTTCAAAGTCTGGATTCACATAGAGAATGTTCGGATTTTTTTTATAATCTTCTTTTTTTCCAAAACTGATTTTCTTAGATTCGGCAATTCTTTTTTCGACTCCCGCTTCTTCGCTTGCGTTTTTAAACCAAGTCGATTGAGTCATATCGATAGTCGTCGTCAGTGCGAGGAAATCATGAATCGCTCGATGCTCTTTGGTAAAAATCATCAAGAGGAAAGAGGCTAAAAAATACACGGTCGCGATGGCTAAAAAGACGAATAGTCCAAACGGAACATATGAATTGCAAATGGCAAAAGTTGCCGCAAGTAAGAAAAACTCAAAGAAAAATCTTTCGATGATTTGAACTTTTTGAACTTGATAACCAAGTTTATTGACCAGTCCTAGATGGAAAGTTAGTTTCCCAAGTGTCTGACCATTTCTAGTGGAAATTGGAATGATGAAATAAAAGATCAACATCGAAAGGACAATTCCACTAGCCATCGGAACATATTGATACCAACGCAGTAAGGTTTTTTCTGCTAGTTGGAAATAATCCGTTGACCTCAAATCCACAGTCGCATAATTATAGACGTGATTTTGATTATCATTATTTTCGTTTTGAGGAATGAAATAATATCGCAAAGCGATAGCTTCCATCGTCTCTGTTTCTTCTTTTAAAAGCGGAAGCGCATTATATTTATCAAGCGCGTCTTCATCGTATTGAAAAATATCTTTTCCTTTTTCAACAAAACTCGGAAGTGTTTCTAAATCATCATAAGGTGTTGCTAAAGGATCTTCTTCAAGTCCTAAAATATGAACGTTGTACCAATATTGAGTGTATTTAGAATCGCGATATTCTTCTGGACATTCACTTGTTTTATATACGGTGAAATAGTTGATGATCATCGCTTCATAATCTTTATAATCGGTCGAACTTATTTTTGGAACGACTCCTGATGTTACTACACCGTCGACGACTTCATATTCAAATAGACCGCTCGCGACATAATATTCGCGTTGAAGAGTAATATTGTCATTCACCTTATCGGTCTTCTCGGCAATCTTTTGTCCACCAATATAAAATAATCCTCCGACAAAAGCGACGATTGCTAAATCGACAATTGCCGCGACAGTTCGCGAAAAAAGTCCCCCAGGAACGATTTTCTTCGTTTTTACTTTTCGTCGATCGTTAATCAATCTTTGTTCCATCTTATCTAGTTAAAAATATACCACAAACGATTTTAAAATCGTAAAGAAATTTTTGAAAATAAAAAGCTCATCCGAAGACGAGCTCAATATTCGTGCAAAAGTAGAACTTATTTCAAAATTTCGTTGACGGTTCCAGCACCGACTGTTCGACCACCTTCACGGATTGAGAATTTTGTTCCTTTTTCAATCGCGATTGGGTGAATGAGTTCGACGGTGAGTTCGACGTTATCGCCAGGCATGACCATCTTCACTTCAGCAGGAAGAGTGATGACACCGGTGACGTCGGTTGTTCTGAAATAGAATTGTGGACGATAATTCGTCAAGAACGCAGTATGACGTCCACCTTCTTCTTTGGTTAAAACGTAAACCGAAGCTTTGAACTTCGTATGTGGAGTAACGCTACCAGGTTTAGCGAGAACTTGTCCTCTTTGAACTTGGTCACGGTTGATTCCGCGGAGCAAGACACCGACGTTATCGCCAGCGAGTGCTTCATCGAGTTGTTTGCGGAAACTTTCCACACCTGTGATGACGGATTTGATGGTCGGTTTAATTCCGACGAGTTCAACTTCATCACCGAGTTTAGCGCGGCCTCTTTCGACTCGTCCAGTGACGACAGTTCCACGACCAGAGATGGTCATGACGTCTTCAATCGCAAGTAAGAAAGGTTTGTCTAAATCATGGACTGGATTTGGAACGAAAGCATCGACCGCATCCATCAAATCGACAACCGCTTGTTCGGCTGCTGGATCTCCATCTAAAGCTTTCCGGGCTGAGCCACGGATCACTGGTGTATCATCACCTGGGAATCCATATTTTGAAAGTAAATCACGGACGTCCATTTCGACGAGATCAATTAATTCTTCATCATCGACGAGATCGCATTTGTTTAAGAAAACAACGACGTGTGGAACTCCGACTTGACGAGCGAGCAAGATGTGTTCGCGAGTTTGTGGCATGACACCATCAGTCGCGGCGACGACGAGAATTGCTCCATCCATCTGGGCTGCCCCAGTAATCATATTTTTAACATAGTCAGCGTGCCCTGGGCAGTCAACGTGGGCATAGTGACGGGTGGCAGTTTGATATTCGATATGTGAAGTATTAATCGTGATTCCACGAGCTTTTTCTTCAGGCGCTCTATCGATTTGATCATAAGCCGTTTTTGTTGCTCCGCCGCGTTTGGCGAGAACAGAGGTAATCGCCGCGGTCAAAGTTGTTTTGCCGTGGTCGACGTGTCCGATAGTTCCGATGTTCACGTGAACTTTGCTTCTATCGAATTTTGCTTTTGCCATTTTAAATTCCTCCTAGTAATGTGAATTTCTTAATTCATCGCAAATAGTATAACAAATGATGGTTTTATGTCAATACCAATAGGTATTAACTGTTATCACCGGCTGGACATCCCAGACTTTTTGATGATTTCTTCAGCAACAAAGCGTGGGCATTCACCGTAATGATCGAATTGCATCGAGTACGTTCCTCGACCTTGAGTCATCGACCTAAGGTCAGTCACATAACCGAACATTTGGGCGAGCGGAACTTGAGCATCGATGATCTTCGCATTACCGCGTTGATTTTCACCCATGATCAGTCCTCTGCGACGGGAGATATCTCCGACCACATCGCCATAGTACTGTTCAGGAACAGTAATCTCTAGACTCATAATCGGTTCTAAGATCACTGGACTACATTTTTTAGCCGCTTCTTTTAGGGCCATCGAAGCTGCGATTTTATAGGCTGATTCCGATGAGTCAACATCGTGATATGAACCATCGAACAAGGTCGCCTTAAGGTCGATGATCGGATAGCCAGCGACTAATCCGCGACCGAGTGATTCTTCTAGACCTTCTCTGGTCGGTTTGATGTATTCTCGAGGAACAGTTCCACCGACGATTGCGTCGACGAATTCAAATCCTTTTCCAGGATTTGGTTCAAACTTCACCCAGACATGACCGTATTGACCACGTCCACCGGATTGACGAATGTATTTTCCTTCGCATTCCGCACTTCCTTTAATCGTTTCGCGATAACCGACTTGCGGTGCTCCAACGTTGACTTGAACATTGAATTCACGTTTTAAACGATCGACGAGAATATCAAGATGTAATTCACCGACTCCGGCGATGATCGTCTGACCGGTTTCTTGACTTGTATGAACTCTGAAGGTCGGGTCTTCTTCTGCGAGTTTAAGCAAAGCGAGAGTCATTTTTTCTTGATCTGCTTTGGTTTTTGGTTCAACCGCTTCTTCGATGACTGGTTCAGGGAAAACCATCTTTTCAAGAATAATCTTATTATTCTCTTCGCACAATGTATCTCCGGTAATCGTGTTTTTGAGTCCGACCACCGCGCCGATATCTCCAGCGTGAAGTTCACTGACTTCTTGACGATGGTTGGAGTGCATCAAGACGACACGAGCAATTCTTTCTTTGACTCCTTTAGTCGAATTGAGAATATAAGTACCAGACTTCAAGACTCCAGAATAAACTCTTACATATGCGAGTCGTCCAATGAATGGATCAGTCGCGATTTTAAAGGCTAAAGCTGCAAGTGGAGCTTCATCTTTAGGTTCGCAAACTATTTCTTCTTCTTTCGCGTTTTCACCTTTTGCAGGTGGAATATCTAACGGAGAAGGAAGGTAGTCAACTACTCCGTCAAGGAGAAGTTGGATATTTTTGTTTTTATAAGCGGAACCGCAGAATACCGGGAAAAATTGTCCGGTCAAAACCGCTTTTCGAATCACTTCTTTGATTTCTACTACGGTCGGTTTGATCCCTTCGAGAACTTTCAGCATGAATTCATCATCGAATTCTGCTAACGTCTCGATTAATTTTTGATTTAAAGAAATTGCTTTTTCTAAATATTCTTCTGGAATTTCAATTTTGTTTGGAGCGTCATCTTTATCGCTATCGTATTCCCAACCGATCATTTCGATCAAATCGATACAACCTCTCAGAGTTGATTCTATTCCAATTGGATATTGGACTGCGGCAGCATTAGCTGCAAGTTTGTCATGAAGCGAGGTGACGCACATTTCAAAATCGGCTCCAATCGCATCGAGCTTGTTGACAAAGACAATTCGGGGAACTCCATATTTAGTTCCTTGTCTCCACACCGTCTCGGTTTGTGGTTCGACTCCGTTTTTACCATCAAGGACAGTAACCGCTCCATCGAGAACTCGAAGTGAACGTTCAACTTCAACCGTGAAGTCGACGTGCCCAGGAGTATCGATGACATTGATCCGATTTCCTTTCCAGACAGCGGTAGTCGCTGCGGAAGTGATGGTGATTCCTCTTTCTTGTTCTTGGGCCATCCAGTCCATCGTCGCGGCTCCATCATGAGTCTCGCCGAGTTTATGAATTTTACCTGTATAGTAGAGAATTCTTTCAGTAGTCGTTGTCTTACCTGCATCGATATGGGCCATGATTCCAATATTGCGGGTTTTTGCTAAATCATAATCACGTGCCATAATTTCACCTTTTACCAGCGATAATGAGCATACGCTTTATTAGCTTCTGCCATCTTATGCGTATCTTCTCTTTTCTTCGCTGATGCTCCAGTTCCATTAGCGGCATCGATAATTTCGCCAGCGAGTTTATCGATCATCGTCTTTTCACTTCTCAAACGAGAGTAATTGACGAGCCAGCGAAGTCCTAATGTGACTTTTCTTTCCGGAGTGACGGCGATTGGAACTTGATAGTTAGCGGCTCCGATCCGACGAACTTTTAGTTCGACTTCCGGCATGATGTTGTTGATCGCGGTCGCAAAGACGTCCATTGCTGGTTTTCCAGTTTTCGCTTCAACTTTATTAAAAGCGCTATAAAGAATCGTCTGAGCGGTACCTTTTTTACCATCGAGCATTATTTTGTTGATTAAACGAGTGACCAGTTTCGAATTGTAAATTGGATCTGGCAACACGTCGCGTTTTGCAACGCTTCCTTTACGTGGCATTATTTTTCCTCCTCTTTACTTATTGTTCGGCTTTCGGCTTTTTTGTTCCGTATTGACTGCGTCCTTGACGACGAGCTTCAATTCCAGCGCAATCGAGCGTTCCGCGAACGATGTGATAACGAACACCTGGTAGGTCCTTGACTCGACCTCCGCGAATCATCACGGTTGAGTGCTCTTGAAGGTTGTGACCTTCCCCACCGATATAAGCGGTGACTTCATAACCATTTGATAGACGAACACGAGCGTATTTTCGCATCGCAGAGTTCGGCTTTTTCGGGGTCATGGTTCCAACACGCGTACAAACACCACGCTTTTGTGGTGAATTTTGATCCGTTTCTTTTTTCTTCAATGAATTCCAACGTTTTCCAAGCGCAGGTGATTTTGATTTCTCAACGCTTCGAGTTCGACCTTGGCGAACTAATTGATTGATAGTTGGCATGGTAATTTCTCCTTTCACAATGTTAGTGTTATTGTCCACAGTACCTGGTGTATCAATTTCTTTTTTAAAAAACTGACCTTCAAGGTCGAGCGGGCTCATAAACACACGCTCATATATAATATATAAAGATTAAAAAACGTGCAAGAACAAAATAATATTTTTCTATTACAACATTTAAAACATCGATTAGTTTTTCATAGTACCGAGTTATTTGGATTCAAAAACGATTTGAATATTAGCACTATTGATCGCGGTAATTTTAAATTTATATTTTAAGGTTCCACCATTATTGAAAGCGAAATCACTAAATGTCGTATATCCAAATGAATCGTTAAAGAAAAAAAGTGTATCATCAGTGGCCGGTAAACCTTTGATAAAAGAGTTTTCTCCACTTTTTTCTAAAAGATGATAAAGCGGTTTTTGAGTTTCGAGATTAGACACTGAATTCGAATTGAGGAAATCGAGGTAATAACTCGTCTTTCCACTCGCTCGATAATTCGCTAATTTCGTCGCCGCATTTGGATCATCTAGACTGGCGATCAATTTAGGATAAACGTGATTATCAAAATAACCGATTCGAGCATCGACATGATAAACCTTTAGTCCCCGCTTACTAAAAAGATGTCCGGTTTGATCTTTACCATTTTCATCTTGATAGGTAAAACGAAGTTTGGTGTCGTATCCATTTAAGCCATTCGGCGTATAAAATTCTAACAGGAGAAATTCGTCATAAGGAGTGCCATTCCATTCACTAGAAGGGATGAGGATAAGTTCTCCGCTATTAGTAAAAGATTTGAGGGCAATTCGGCCAGGATTTTTCATCACTTTCGGAGTGAGCCAATTTAAAATCATCTTGCTCCATCCGGTGTGATCGCCGAGATTAGAATCCATCAGATCCATGAATCCAGTCGGTTGATAAGTATAAGGCGAATAATAATCTAAAAGTCCGAGTAAATGTCCACTTTCATGAGAAAAGACACGCGAATCGACGCGTTTTTCTTCAATTTTCAGAAAATCAATCGAAGCCCAAACATAACCATTTATTGCGATTTCACTCGTGTTCAAAGTGAGCCACTCGTGATTGTTGGCCATGAATGTTTCCGCTCGGTTCATCCGATCGGTATACGCCCAAAATAAATCACCAGTCGTTTTATAAGGGTAATCATAAACGAGATATAGTCCATCGATAAAACCATCATCATCGAGGTCATAACTAGCTAAATCATCGTGAGAATTCAAATACCATTCAATGGCTAAAGAAGCGACATAGCGACTTCCTAAAGCAGTCGGGTGAATCTCGGTTTTTAATTCATTAGAGCTTAAATTTAAATCAAACCAATCACTCACTTCTCCATTTAATTTGAAATGTCCATAACTCGATTTATTATAAAAAGAAGCGACGGATTCATATGCTGTCAGATTTTCTTTTCCAAAAAATGCATTTTTGATTTTGTTAAGTTTTTCTGCTTTAGTGCTTTTTTGAGAATCGGTGAAGCTGACTGGAATGACGAGAACTTTTTCTTCTCCTAGACTATTCATGTTTAAATATGGACGATTATCAACCCGGGAATTAAATAAGTCTCGGTGAGTTTCAATTTTTCCTTCACTCCCATCGAATTTTTCATAACTGAGTGATTCGTAATGATCTTTACTATAATAGATATCCGTCTCGACATTTTTTTTCGTCTCCAAAGGTTCTAGATAATCTTCAAATGGGGCAAAAGTGAAATCGACTTGGCAACTGCTCAGTCCTAAAGAAAATAATAATCCTAAAACGATGAATGATAGACGTTTTTTCATGCTCATATATTAACATATATATAAAGACAAAAAAAGGCATCAACGATGCCTTTTATTGAAATATTAAGATGCTCAAGCGACGTAAAAATCGATTGTGCAAGAAGTTTCGTTCATCTCCGTGATTTGGAATTTAAAGCCGAGTTCTGCTCCACTATTCATTTTGAAATTGGAGAAAGTATCATATCCAAATGAATCACCTTGAACGAAAAGGTCACTATTTAACGCAGTCATAGTCATCAAAGATCCGCTTTTAGACATGACTTGTGCAAGACGATTGCCTCTTACGGTGCGAGATAAAGTATTATCGTGCGCAAAATAAACGTAGTTCGCATCGTTTTCAATTTTTGATTTTTCCGTATAACCGAGGAAACTATGAGATGATCTTGAAAAGACACCGATTCGAGAATCGACGTGAATGACTCTGACTCCTGCTTGAGAAAACCAAATCGGATACGCGTTTGCGTATTTGTGTAAAGAATCAAAGACGACTAAATTGTCGATCGTGTCATATTCGAGAATTAAATATTCATCTAAAAGAGAATATGTTGTCTCTTTCCAATTCGAGGACCGAATCGGAACGATGATTGAATCTCCGGTGTTTTGGAAAGAATCGATCGTAATCGTCGCTCGACCTTCGACGACATATGGACTAATCCATCCATATAAAGCTTTACTGTAAGCATTGTGGTCACCGACATTATAATCCATCATGTCGAGTTTCCCCATCGCAGAGATATCACCATCATCGTAACTATAATAATCTGCTAAACCGAGTCCGTGACCGACTTCGTGGATGAAGGTATGAGCGTCTAATTTTGCTTCGCGATTAGCGATTTGACCACTAGTCCAATCTTTATGGGTGTTTCCTTCCCAATAACCATTTTCAAACATGAAGTTTTGCGACAACCAAATGTAGCGAGAAATATTCGGATTATCGAAATCCGCACTCGTGCTTGATTGAGTGCAATAAGCCCAAAATACATCATCTTTTTGACCGAGAACTTTTTGTTTACAAGAATAAACCAAAATCACGAGATCGATGTATCCATCTCCATTAGCATCAAAATCCTTTGGATTGACATTTTCATCGGCGCCCGAACGATAGTAATCGTTGATCTCGCCGATTAGACCTTGAACAGATGCTCCAGATTTGAATTGAGTTGGAGATTGATCAACATACCACCAATCGGTCGTATAGCCTTCGATATTACACTGTTCATAACTACTTTTATAATAAAAGCTTTTTAAGCTTTCCCATTGCACTTCACTCGTCGGATCTTCACTAGGACTAGCACCAAAGACAACATTGTTGATCTGTTCTCGAGTTCCTTCTCTTCCCGCAGGTAACGAGGAAGCCAAATAACCTTTGAGTTCAACTGGAACGACTAAAACTTTGACATCTCCAGATTGATTAGCTTCCGCCTTATAGACATAGTCAGTCCGCAATTCGTTAAATGTCGATTTGTATTGACTTTGGTCAATTTGAAAATAATTGTCAGTTGTTTCTTTTACACAACCACTGATCGAAACGACTAAAGCGGTGAGAACTAAAGCAAATCCATACTTTTTAATTTTCATAATTCCTCCTTTTGTTTTTTGATATGACAGAACCAAAAACTGATGTTTTTAGTGTATTTGATTATAACAATCTATATCGCGATGTCAAACATAGTTTGTCATTAAAAAGATAAGCCTACGCACCATGCATAGGCTTATCAAAATTATTGTTGTTGCTCTTCTTTAGCTTTTTTTGCTAATTTTTCTTCGATTTCGCGAATCGCTCGATCGTGAGCTTCAATGTATTGTTCTTTGACTTCTTTCATTTTGCTCGAGACATCGAATTTTTCTAAAAGCTCTTCATTTTCTTCATCACTTAAAAGTCCGCGTCCTGCTGGGACGAGTCGTCCGGTGATGACGTTTTCTTTTAATCCGTGAAGTGGATCATCAGCACTTTGAATCGCCGCATCGGTCAAAATCTTTGTCGTCACTTGGAATGACGCAGCGGATAAGAAACTATCAGTTTCTTGAGCTGCTTTAGTAATTCCGAGAATAAACGGAGTGAAAATCGCTGGCTTTTTGCCGGATAAAATCGCTTGTGAGTTCGCTTCGGTAACGATTTGAATCGAAGTTGGAGTGTCGGTGATTAAATTCGTATCTCCAGAATTGATGATAAAAACTTTGCGGAGCATCTGACGGACGATGACTTCGATGTGTTTGTCACTGATATCGATATTTTGTAAAGAATATACTTTGTGAATTTCTTTGAGGATATATCTTTCAACAGCGATGACATCGCTAGTTTCAAGGAGTTTGACTGGCCAAATCGCACCTTCGGTGATCTTTCCACCGTTTTCGACGGTATCACCTTTTTTCACTCTGAGACGAGCTCCAAATGTCGTCGTGTAAGTCTTTTCTTCTAATTCATTTTTAACGACGACAGTGTAAAAGCCACTTTCTTCTTTGATGCTTTCAATCTTTCCAGAAATCTCGCTGATCAAAGCTTCACCTTTCGGACGTCGCGCCTCAAATAATTCTTGGACACGCGGCAAACCTTGGGTGATATCGCTTCCAGCGACTCCGCCGGTATGGAACGTTCTCATCGTGAGCTGAGTTCCTGGTTCTCCAATCGATTGAGCGGCCATCACACCGACAGCTTCTCCGACTTCGACTCGTTTACCAGTCGCGAGATTTCTTCCATAGCAATGTGCACAAATTCCATCTTTGGTTTCACAGCCAAATAAGGAACGAATTTCGACTTCTTTAATTCCGGCATCGATGATCTTCGTCGCGCTGATTTCATCGATCATCGTATTGCCTTCAACGATGATTTCATTTGTTTTTGGATCTTCGATTGAATGAAGGGCAAAACGTCCGACTAGCCGATCATATAAAGGAACGATGACAGTTTTTCTTGCAGAGTCATAAATCTCTCTTACTTTAAAGCCATGGTCAGTCCCGCAGTCTTCTTCTCTGACAATAACGTCATGAGAGACGTCGACAAGTCGACGAGTCAAATAACCTGAGTCTGCAGTTTTTAAGGCAGTATCAGCTCCACCCTTACGCGCACCGTGAGTGGCGATAAAGAATTCGGCAACCGACATTCCTTCTCTAAAACATGATTTAACCGGGAGTTCAATAGTTCCACCTGAGGTGTTGCCCATGAGGCCTCTCATTCCGGCTAATTGGACGAAGTTTGAAATATTTCCACGGGCTCCAGAATCACTCATCATGAAAATCGGATTTCGGGTATCTTTTTGGAATTGCGCGGTCAATTTTGTCTTCACTTGATCAAGGACATTATTCCAAGTGTCGACGACTTGTTTATGTCGTTCTTCTTCGGTCAATAATCCTCTTTCAAATAATTGAGTGATCTTTTCCACTCGCTTATCGCCGACTTCAATCATCGCTTGTTTACCTTCTACCATATTGATGTCGGCTAAGGAAACAGTGACTCCAGCCGCAGTTGCGAATCGGAAGCCTTGGTCCTTGAGTTTATCTAAGACCGCACTTGTTTTAGTCGTTCCATAACGTTGGAAAATCTCGTTGATGATCTTTCCTAAATCCTTTTTCTTAAAAGGTGGATTGAGCGGTAATTCTTTGATCGCTTGATCGATTCTCGTTCCTTTTGGAACAAAGAATCTCTTCATGTAATCGACATCCGCCCGTAAGTTTTCTTCATTGACGACGTTTAAATATGGGAAATCTGCAGGGAAAATCAAATTGAATAAAACTTTTCCAACAGAGGTGAGCAAATAGGATTCATTCATTTCCGGAGTGAAGACATCTTCGGTTTTAAGAAGAGCTTTACCGACGATTGCAATTCGGTCATGAAGGTGAATTTGTTTTGTTTCATATGCTTGTAAGACGTTTTCAACAGTTTTAAAAACTTTGCCTTCACTAGCAGCATATAAGTCATAGCGGTCCGCTTCTTCTAAATCGCCATAAGCGCGAATTTTCTTCGCTTTTTCTTTAAAGTCTTCAGCGGTTTCTTCTAAGGTCAAATAGTAATTGCCTAAGACCATGTCCTGAGATGGGGTGACAATTGGTTTTCCATCTTTTGGTCCGAGAATATTATTCGAAGCGAGCATCAGATCAAGAGCTTCTTCTTGGGCTGCTCGACTGAGTGGAACGTGAACCGCCATCTGGTCACCATCAAAGTCAGCGTTAAATCCTGTACAGACTAAGGGGTGAAGACGAATCGCCCGTCCGTCGACTAAGACCGGTTGGAAAGCTTGAATCCCTAGCCGGTGAAGAGTCGGGGCTCGGTTTAATAAGACCGGATGATCAGAGATGATATCCTCGATGATGTCAAAGACGATATTATCATAGCGGTCGATGATTCGATCCGCTTGTTTATGAGCAGTCGCCCATCCGCGTTTCATCAATTCATGAGCGATGAAAGGACGGAGGAGTTGGATTGCCATTTCGCGTGGTAATCCGCATTGATACATTCTTAAAGACGGACCTACAGCGATGACACTACGTCCGGAATAATCAACTCGTTTTCCAAGTAAATTCTGTCTGAAACGACCTTGTTTACCTTTTAAGGTTGAAGATAGAGATTTGAGGGCTCTACCACCTGCACCAGTAACCGGTTTATTACGACGGCCGTTATCGATTAGAGCATCCACCGCTTCTTGAAGCATTCGCTTTTCATTCATCAAGATGACTTGCGGTGAATTCATATCGATCAATTTTTTAAGACGATTATTTCTTGAGATCACCCGACGATATAAGTCGTTTAAATCACTAGTTGCAAATCGTCCACCATCGAGTTGGAGCATCGGTCTTAAATCCGGTGAAATGACCGGAATCACATCGAGGACCATCCATTCAGGTTTGTTGTCTGAATTGCGGAAGGCTTCGATGATTTTTAATCTTTTAATTAGATTTTTGCGGGTTTGTCCACTCGTTCCAGGAAGCTTTTGATTGATTTCTTCTGATTGTTTAGTCAAATCAACAGCGGCTAAAAGCTGTTTGATCGCTTCTGCCCCTTCTGAGAACTTCGCACCGGTAAAGCGGGTGATGAAAGTCGCAATCGTTTGGAAATCGAAAACCTCATTGCGGTTTTCCATTTTTTCGATGAATTCGGCAGCGAGTTCAGAATCATAAGAACCGGGTTCGATTCCATATTCTGGATTTTCGATGATCTCTTTGATCACCGGAATGAAAATTTCTCTTCCGTTTTTCTCATCGATGAATTGCGAGGCTTGTAAATTTTTTGAAGTTCCGGGTTTTAAACAGACGTGCGCTGCAAAATAGACGACTTCTTCTAAGTGTTTCGGCGAAACGTCTAAGACCAAACCGATTCGGCTTGGAATACCTTTAAGATACCAGATGTGCGTACATGGAGACGCGAGTTCAATATGTCCTAATCTCTCTCGTCTAGCTTCGCGTGAAGTGACTTCGACTCCACATTTTTCACATACGATTCCGGCGAATCTAATTTTCTTATATTTACCGCAGTGACATTCATAGTCTTTGCTCGGACCAAAAATCTTTTCGCAGTAAAGACCTTGCATTTCCGGTTTTTGACTCCGATAGTTAATCGTCTCAGGTTTTAAGACTTCTCCGTGTGACCATTTGCGAATCTTTTCAGGAGAGGCTAAACCTACTTTAATCGATGATAATTTTTTGACATCAAACATTCTTTTTCCCTCCCTTAATCTTCTCGGCTTCGGACGGTGAGATCTTCCACCATCGAAATTTCGCTGCTGTCGATTGCGGTTTCACCGGTCATCGCCCGAATTGAAGAATTGATTTTTCGTTCTTCTTTTTCGGCTTCTTTTGATAAGGCCGCTAAATCGATATCATTTCCTTCTTGGTCGAGGAGTTTGACATCCATCGCCAAGGATTTTAATTCTTTGACTAAAACTTTAAATGCTTCTGGAATACCAGCTTTAGGAATTTGTCGACCTTTGATAATCGCTTCATAAGTCTTTCTTCGTCCGACTCGATCATCGGATTTGATCGTCAACATCTCTTGTAAGACGTGAGCTGCTCCATAAGCTTCAAGAGCCCAAACTTCCATTTCACCGAATCTCTGTCCACCGTTTTGTGCTTTACCACCAAGTGGTTGTTGTGTGACCAAAGAATAAGGTCCAGTCGCCCGGGCATGTAATTTATCGTCGACCATGTGGACGAGTTTGATCATATACATCACTCCGACCGTGATTCGTTCATCAAATCTCTCTCCGGTTCTTCCATCATAGAGGATGGTTTTACCATCATCGGCCATTCCAGCTTCTTTCATTAAGCCGAAGATCTCTTCGTTGGTAATTCCATCAAAAACCGGACTAGCGATCTTATAACCGAGTTTGCTAAGGGCCATTCCAAGGTGAACCTCGAGAATTTGCCCGATATTCATTCGGGATGGAACTCCAAGTGGATTGAGCATGACATCAATCGGGGTACCGTCTGCTAAAAACGGCATATCTTCAACCGGGAGAATTTTTGAAATAACTCCTTTATTACCATGTCGTCCAGACATTTTATCCCCTTCAGAAATTTTTCGTTTCTGAGCGATGTAGACCCGGACAACTTCGTTGACACCTGGTGGAAGTCCGCTGTCTTTTGAGCGGACGACAGTTTTGACATCGATGACGATTCCAGCTCCTCCATGAGGAACGCGCAAAGAAGCATCTTTCCCTTCTTTGGTCTTTTCAGCAAAGATCGCCATCAAGAGTTTTTCTTCAGGAGTCGGTTCAGTAATTCCTTTTGGAGTGACTTTACCGACGAGAATATCTCCTTCTTTCACTTCCGCACCAGGAACGATTACTCCTCGAGCGTCTAAATAAGCTTTAGCGTCTTCACCGACATTTGGAATGTCTCGGGTGATTTCTTCTTCACCGAGTTTAGTTTCTCGGCATTCGAGTTCATATTTTTCAATATGGATTGAAGTATAAGTATCGTCGATGACGAGTTTTTCAGACATGATGACCGCGTCTTCATAGTTATAACCATTCCAGGTCATGAAGGCGATCTTGATATTTTGTCCAAGCGCTAAATCGCCATTTTGCATCGCTGGACCATCGGCGATGATATCGCCTTGTTTGATTTGATCGCCGACTTTGACAATCGACCTTTGCGAAATGCAAGTCCCTTGGTTACTGCGATCAAAATTTTGCAGTGGGTAAGATTTAGGTTCTTTTAAACCTTTTTGTTTGACTTTGATAAAACGTGAATCGACATAGACGACTTCTCCATCTTCACTTGCGACAATTGCAAGTCCAGAGTCACGTGCAATCTGATGTTCTAAACCGGTTCCGACTAATGGAGCCTGAGGTTTTAATAATGGAAGTGCTTGACGTTGCATGTTCGCACCCATTAGAGCACGTGTTGTGTCATCGTTTTCAAGAAATGGAATACAAGCTGCCGCGATCGAGACGATTTGTTTTGGTGAGACGTCGACGAAATTGACATCTTGTTTTTTAGCGATGATATTTTCCCCACGGTGACGAGCGACGACGACGTCGTCTAAAATTTCACCCTCAGGAGAGAGGTTGATATTAGCCTCTGCGATCACGTATTCCCATTCTCGTGAAGCATCTAGATATTCGGTGTTTTCTTTTCCATCGAGAACGAAAGCTTTTCCTTTATCGTGTTTGACATGACGATAAGGAGTCTCAATGAAACCAAATTTATTAATTTTTGCATAAGTTGCAAGGTTATTGATCAAACCAATATTTTGTCCTTCAGGAGTTTCAATCGGACAAATTCTTCCATAGTGCGAGACGTGGACGTCACGAACTTCAGTCGAAGCACGGTCACGAGTTAGACCGCCTGGACCTAAAGCGGACAGACGTCTTTTATTCGTCAACTCTGCTAAAGGATTAGTTTGATCCATGAACTGCGAGAGCTGTGAAGATGAGAAAAACTCTCTAATACTCGCGGTTAAAGGACGAGGATTGATCAATTTCCTAAGAGTGCTTTCACCCGCATCAGAAATTGACATCTTTTGTTGAACAGCTTTATTCATTTTGCTCAAACCGACTCGGAATTGATTTTGAATCAACTCTCCAACACAGCGAACGCGTCGGTTACCTAAATGATCGATATCATCGGTTTGTCCGATTCCATCCATCAAGTTTAATAAGTAAGAAAATAAAGCGATGATATCACTGCTCATCAAACGTTTTACGCTTGCGAAGCGAATATCTTTATCACCTTTTTGGGGAAGTTCGACTAAACTTGTTCCGATGACATTAGCCGTCGCTTCTTTTTTATCATTTGTATAGACTTTGACGAGGTTTACTAAACCGTGATCATCTAAATCTTGGTTGATTTTAACGATTTTAGTATGTGCACCGCGTTCAAAGAATTCTTCATCTTTGAGCTTTTCAACGAATTCTTTGCTCATCAATTCGCCTTTTTTAAGGACGACTTCACCTTCACTAGAAATCAAGTTTTCGGCTAAATATAGACCAGGAAGACGATTGTAAATTCCGAGTTTCATCGAAATCTTATGACGTCCAGCTCGTCCTAAATCATAACGTTTTTCATCAAAGAATTTTTGAAAAAGGAAGTTGAGCGTCCCTTCACGCGTGACTGGTTCACCTGGTTTTAATTTTCTAAAGATGTCGATCAGCGCTCCTTCGATACCTTTGATATCTCGGTTTGCTTCAAGAGTTGAGAGAAGCGAACTTTTTTCTCCAAACAGTTCGATGATCTGTTTTTCATTATCGAGTCCGATAGCTTTTAACAAGGTGATGGCATTCATCTTTCTTTGGCGATCGATTCGGACGAAGAAGACATCTTTTTTTGGATCGTATTCGAACTCAAACCACGTTCCTCGTCCAGGAATTAAATCCGCTCCATAGACAGTTCGCCCAGATTTTGTATCTAATACTTTAGATAGATACGCTCCAGGAGAACGGACGAGTTGAGAGACAATGACACGTTCGGCGCCATTGACGATAAAAGTTCCAGAGTTAGTCATAAGCGGTAAATCACCCATGTAAACCTTTGACTCTTGAATTTCTCCGGTTTCTTTATTTAAAAGCCCGAGGGTCAAATTCAAAGGAACACTATAAGTGAGATCACGAGCTTTGCATTCTAAGTACGGATGTTTTGGTTCACCGAATTCCACTTTCCGATATTCGATAGACATCGTTCCGGTGTAATTGACGATGGGAAATACTTCCCTGAAGACTTCGTCTAAGCCTTGATTTTTAAACTCTTCGTATGAACGGGTTTGAATTTCGACTAAATTCGGAAGAGGTAAAGTTCCAGAAATCTTCGAAAAATCAATTCGGTCATTGTTGAGTTTTTTTAGTTTTGTAATATTTCTTGTCATCTATGGCTCCTTTGATCTATTTATCTAATTGTTCATTTTTACTCGCTTTGAGAACGTAATAACCACGAGTTCTCTTTAGAAGAGAAATGTTTCCAAATATGCTTTCGAGATATTTAGAAGCACTTTCCGCTCCTTGAGCTTTTCTTATAACGATGTAAAGTGAACCGCCATCAATCAAGTGTTGCTTCGCACCTTCATACATCGCGTAAGTCACTTTCTTACCCGCTCTGATCGGTGGATTGATAACAATTGAATCAAATTTTTCTTCAATATTGGCGTAAATGTCACTCGTTATACAGGTGACACGGTTTGAGACTCCGAGATCGTGCGCATTGACCTCACAAAGATGAAGCGCACGCTCATTGATATCAGCAAGTGTAATACTCGCCTGAGGATGGAAATGGGCAAGGACTAATCCAATCGTTCCATAACCGGCTCCTAAATCGAGGATTTTCTTTCCTAAATCTAGAGGGACAAGAACTTTGAGAAAAATACTTGTCCCTGAATCGATTTGGGCTTTAGAAAAAACTCCGTTATCGGTTTTAAGAGTGAAATGTTTATCTAAAAGGTCAAATTCAATTTTCCTTTCAAAAGACGCAACTTGTTTATCATTTATAAAATAATGAGACATTTACTTACCTAAAAACCGCAACATTTAAATGAGTTGAGTAATTATTTAATTTCAACTTCTGCTCCAGCAGCGACGAGCACTTTTTTGTGTTCTTCGGCTTCGACTGGAGAAATGTGTTCTTTAATTGGTGAAGGAGCGGCATCGACGACTTTCTTAGCGTCCATGAGTCCTAAACCAGTGATCGCTTGAACAGCTTTGATGACTGCAACCTTTTGTGGTCCGCAAGCTTTGAGGATGAGTGAAACTTCACTTGGTCCTTTTGCAACTGCTTCTTCTTCAACTGGGGCTCCACCCATAACTGGGGCGGCAGCGGTCACGCCGAATTCTTCTTCGACGGCTTTCACTAGATCATTGAGTTCAACCACGGTCATCTCTTTTAAGGCCGCGATAATTTCTTCTCTTGTTAATTTTGCCATTTTACTTTTTCCTCCTGTGTGGCTTTACTTGTCAGCAACTGCCTTGACTATGCAAGCGAAGTTGCGAATCGGTGCTTGTAAGCACGATAAGAACATAGAAATCAAACCTTCACGTCCTGGGATGCGGGCTAGTGATTTGAGGGTTTCAACATCGATATATTGACCTTCCACTAAAGCGCCCTTTAGGACTAAGTGCTCATTTCGTCTTGCAAATCTAGTCAGAATTTTTGAACTTGAGAAAATGTCATTTGCGAAGATAATCGCATTAGGCCCGGTGAGAGCATCTGCAAGTTCTTGTTGTTTGAGCTGCTCAGCTGCTCGCGAAACTAAAGAATTTTTGTAAACTCCTAAATGCGCATCATTTTCTTTTAGTTCATTACGCAAATTGTGTAATGAAGAAACTGATAGACCACGATATTCGACAACAATCGTTGCCATATGCGCGGAAATCGACTTATTCAAGGAATCGACGATGACTTTTTTTGCATTGAGTGTATTTTGATTCACAGTTCTACCTCCTTTTTCTTAAAATTTTCTTTGAGGCTTCAATATCCATTGAATCTTACATAGTAAGAGGAAGAATCTATTTATTTCTTGCCTCGGTAACGTGATTAAGTCCATAGGGGACCGTTACTGTCTTAGGTATATTGAAATCTTGGTGATTATCGACCAGCGAACGTGATTTTAAGTGCTGGGCCCATGGTCGTATGGATCACAGCGTTTTTGATAAAGATTCCTTTGACAGCGGCAGGACGAACTCGAACGATTGTCTCACAGACCGCATTTAAGTTGTCGACAATTTTTGCCGTTTCAAATGACACGCGCGCAATGGAAATATGCATATTGCCTTCTTTGTCGCAGCGGTATTCGACTTTACCAGCTTTAATTTCGGTAATCGCTTTGCCAATATCAGGTGAAACGGTTCCGGTCTTTGGATTAGGCATTAAACCTTTAGGTCCTAAAAGACGGCCCATCTTCCCGAGTTCTCCCATCATATTTGGAGTGGCAACGATGATATCGAAATCAAACCAGTTCTCATGTTGAATCTTTTCTAGTAATTCTTTTCCACCGGCAAAATCAGCTCCGGCAGCTTTTGCTTCTTCAACTTTATCGGTAATTGCTAAAACGCGTTTGGTTTTTCCATTACCGTGTGGGAGGACGAGAGTTCCCCGCACTTGTTGGTCAGCGGATTTTGTGTTCACGTTCAAGTTGAACGAAATGTCGATTGTCGCATCGAATTTAACCGTAGAAGTTTTTTTGACGAGTTCAGCAGCTTCTTCAATCGTGTAAAGCTTATCGGCTTCCACTAATTGTTTGACAGCTTGGTATTTTTTTCCTAGTTTCATATTCTTACCTACTACTCATCAATCTTAATGCCCATATTACGGGCAGATCCAGCGACGATTTTCATCGCGGTTTCGACATCACTGCAATTCAAATCTGGTAATTTGTATTCAGCGATTTTACGAAGTTCTGCTTGGGAAATATGACCGACAATATTTTTTGAATTAGGCGAACCTTTTTCAATTCCAGCTGCTTTTAATAAAAGACCTGCAACCGGTGAGGTCTTGATGACAAAATCAAATGTTTTGTCTTCGTAGGCCGTGATGATAACGGGAACAATCTCTCCGCGTCTATCGGCGGTTTTAGCATTGAAATCCGTACAGAATTTCGGCATGACCACACCGGCAGAAGCGAGTTTAGGACCTGGTTTTGCGTCTCCACCAGGTAGTTCCATCTTCACGACTTTAGCGATTTTTTTCACGTGACTACCTCCTTATTTTCAGTGTCAGTGTCGTGGGAAGCGGGTTAATCACATCCCTGCCACGAACTGCTATGTACATACACGCTCTCTCTAGCGCATAAGGCCATAGGCTTGTATATCATATCAAAAGTATATTTACATATACAACAAATATTTTAAGTTTTTTTAGGAGGTGTTTTTTCTCCTGCAATAAAATTTCACTCTAAAAGAAACATTTTTTAATATTTTTCAGAGACAATTTTTTATCGCTCGAAATCAAGAAAATAACAGATTTAAGTCTTAAAACGGACAAAAAACCATGCAAAAAGCCTATTTAATCGATTTTTCCCTCAATGCGTGAAGTGTGTAAATTTGATATTTACCTTTTAAAACTCTTTAATATTTAAGTCTAATATCTTGCAAGAATATTAAAACAACGAAACATCAAGAATAAAGAAATTCTGTCTCATCGTTTTTAATTTTCAGCTGTAATTTCTTGTTAATTATTTCTCTCAGATCTTTGATTTTAATCTGTCTTGTAGCAAGAATTTATCAAACTTATGAATCGTAGATCATTATTTTAGTCATGTCTTTTAGTACGCTAAGTGATGGGTTCAACTTTATTTAGAACCGTTTTGACTGTGAATATAATTTCATTAATACTACTTATTAGATTCGCGGTTTCAAAAAGCTTTAAATAATTAAAATTAGGTTTAAGGCATTAAAAAAATCGGCGAGTACAAACCCACCGATTTATTTTTTTCTTAAGCGTGGCAGCGATTATAAAATGTTGAAGACCAAAGATCTTTATCGATATCAAGAGTCGAGCCGTAAGGAGAATTTAAGGAATTAGAATATCCGTTTTGTCCACCGATTAGTGAAGATTTTAAAGGCGCTCCAATGAAGTAAATTGGATCAACTAAACTGCCGTTAGTGACGAAATGCAAAGTTCCACTAGCAGAATTTAAATAGGTTTTAACATTTGCGTTTTTAAGCCTACTCAAAGTTTGAATATGAGGATGACCTGAACACGCTCCCGTTTTATTACCATATGAATTCGAGGAATCGACGCGTCCTGCAGAAATGACTCCTAAAGTAGGTCTTATCTTAGACAACAAGGGTGCATAAGTCGCATTTGTTGAGCCGTGATGACCGACTTTTAACATTGTCACTTGATGAAATAAAGGGTCAGAGGTATGAGCCTCCGTCATAATTGTTTCGCCATCAATCGAACCATATGAAGTACTATTTTGCATATCACCGGTAAGCATAAAAGAAAAGCTCTTGTAATTAAGAATTCCGACAACACTAGTGATATTCAAATCTTCGATTTTTTCGCCGAGATATTTGAGATTTGTATAATTTAAGTCAGGATTTGCTTGATAAAAACCAGTGTCAATCCAATCGATAAATAATTCTTGGGTGACATAAGTTCGACTTAAGGCACCATTTAAATTATTCACTGAATCATAGGCCGAATGATAAACCCCGTGCCATCTAGAAGACATTTTGCTGCGAATGTTATTGTAGTAAGCGTTGTCGTTATAACCGTATCGATATCCATAATCGACAAGCATCCCGATTGAACGGACATCAGAGGCTAAGAACCCATCTAATCCTCCGATATGATCTGAATGGGGGTGGCTGATGATCATCAGTTCAACTTTTTGATCGGTGATCCAGGTGTTGTATTGATCTTTTAAATAATTCTTATACAAAGTGGAATCATCAAAATCGAAATCGGCTGGATTACCAAAGTCGACAATGATTTCGGCATTTCCGGCTTTGATTAAAAAGGCGTCTCCGTATTGCTCGGGTTGTTCAAAGGCGATGATTTCTAAATATTCTGAACTCACTTGGTCGAGCAAGGGATGTGCGGCACTACCGAGTACGGCTTCTTCATCATATGAAGCAACCTCGGGCGTGTTAGCGTCAACTGGACGCGGCATCTTCCCAGTAGACACCATATTTTCAATTCGTTCTGTAAAAGTGTTTTTAATCTCTTCGCTAGAGCCTGAACTATTTATGAAAGGTGGTTCACTACTCGAGATTGGAAAAAGTGAACACGAAGATAAAAGTGTGACAAGTAAAGCGATAAAGACGGTATTTCTAATTTTCATAATTTTAAATTCCTCATTTACAATACGCTATTAAAATATATCACTTTTTATCAATTATAAAAAAACATTATACATCAGAGACTTTTTTAAACTTAACGAGTAACTAATTTTCTGAATGTTACTTTAAAACTGATATGATGATCATTTTTAATTATTATTACTGAACTCCACGATAAGATTAAATTAAATCTGAATATAATTAAAACAGCCATAACGGCTGTTTTAATTTAAATTAACGGCTTTAGATTTACCTAATTAATTCCGCAAATCTGTTTAGTTGTAGCGTTTGTATTGCCCCAGATTTTACAAGCGTATTCTGGGTGATCGATAAAAGCATTGCGATTTCCTTGAATATCATAGACAACTTCATTTCTAGTCATTTCTGTTTCAGAAATCGGTTCTTCAAGGTTCCACTTCAATAAATCAGATAATTTTCCAATTGTCTTAGAAGCGCCGCTGCCATCGACAATTGATAAGTTGTATTGATTTCCCCAACGTGCTTGCACATAGAAAATAATTCTCGCTGTTTGGCCGCGGTATCCTTTTGCAGGATAAAAGAAACTTTTACTGCGATAGCAAAGATAATCGCCTGTCGCGTAAGTTGAAGATCCATTTTGTTTAGCAATATTAGCAGTCGTCTGATCCACGACTCCAAAACTCAAACTTCCACGTGTCGAATTCAGATTGGTTTCAAGTGGTCTTAAGTGATGTGAATCACTTCCAGGACCAGATTCAGCAGGAAATGCTTTACCGGCGTCTTTAGGCCAAACGTGTTCGCGGTTTGTATTTCCACTACTTCCACCAAAAGCCGTGAAGTTCACCGAAGTTCCAGTATAAAACCAAAGTATTTTACCCGGATTTTTTGGATCGGCATCACTCTTTTTAAAAACAGTCGCAAGTCCAGCGTAGGTTGTATAAGTAGTGTGGGTGCTTGTCATTAAATTGGCAAGTTGGCTTCTAAGTGCCGTCCCATTTAAGTTTCCGTCAATACCGTCATAATAAGCACCGGCATACGAACCACCGCCACCACTACTTGAAGAAGAACTACTAGAAGATGATTCACTACTTGAAGAAGAAGTTCCACTACTCGATGTAATTTCGCTTGAAGATGTTTCATTACCTGGATGACTTGAAGATGGTACATTGGTGGCACAAGCGGTCAAAGAACCGATTAAGCCAAGAAGAACAAATAAATTGAGTTTTTTCATTTGTAAGCCTTTCTTATATTTTTTCAATTTCTGAAAAGTCGACTTCTAAGCGCGTAGCGCGTCCAAAGAAAATCGCTTCGACCATCACGGAACCGGTTTCTTTATCTATTGAGATAATCTTCCCTTCCGTGCCTTCTAATGGACCGTGAATGACTTTGACTAGATCATCTTCAGCGTAGCGGTCATACATTGAAGCATCAACCATTCCCATTCTTTTTAAAACAGGTTCAACTTGTTCACGAGGAATTGGAAATGGTTTAGTCCCTTTCCCCGATGAACCGACGAATCCGGTGACTCCAGGTGTATTACGGACGACAAACCACGCATAATCAGTCATGATCATCTCGACAAAAACATAACCTGGATAAAGGTTTTTCATTCTCATTTTTCCGGTTGGTAGACCATCTTTCATCACCGGAACTTCTTGTTCAGCGACGATGATTCGGAAAACGAGATTTTGTAATCCCATCGATTCTACTCTTCGTTTTAAATTATCGGCGACTCTTTTTTCGTGTGTGCTATAGGTATTGACCACATACCACGATTTATCACCGAGTTTTTCATCTTTTGAACCGTGTTCACTAAAATCTAGAATATCGGTTTTTTCTTTTATTGCCATAATCAATATCTCCTTATTTTGCTAAGTTAGAAAACGCATCTTTTAGAATTTCTAAAAGTGAATTCCCCGCCCAATCTTCTAGTAACAACATAATTCCAAAAAAGACAGTGATCACGACAACAGTTAAAATCGCCGGTAACAATACATCGCGTTTTGGCCACCGCACTCTTTTCCCTTCTTTAGCGACACCGGTCACGTATTTCTTTAAACCCATAAATACTTATCCTCCTATTTGGATTGTTTATGAATGGTGTGTTTGTCACAGTGAGGACAATATTTTTTAATCTCTAAACGTTCTAATTGTCCGACTTTTTTCACTGTGGTCACGTAGTTCCTAGATAAACATACCGAGCAAATCAAAAGCACTTTTTCTCTCATTTTCTTCACTCCTTATGACATTTAGTATCTAGAAGATATCACACACAAGTGCGGGTGTCAACGTAAAGTAAAAAACATTAATTAAATCTTAATCGAAAAACTAAATTCAATTTTCAATTTCTATAACATCGATTCATAATTTTACCTTTTCAAATAAATGTTATTTTTACTGTAACGATAAGTTATAAACACTTTTGATATTTCATAAAAAATAAAAGTCTATATAAAAAGGGTACGAAACTGCTTTCGTACCCTCTCCACGTTTAATTTAATAGATTTTGTGGTTTAGAACTATCATTCTACGTTTTTCCACGTTTTATTTAATAGCTCCATTTAATTTTAGTTTAAAACTATTCAGTTACTTTTCTTCTCTTGCTGATGAAATAAAAGCCAGCAATAGCAGTAATTCCAAAAATGGATGCGACTACCACCAAAATTAAAACTGAATTGCTTTCATAAAATTCATTCAATTGATTAAAAGGTGAGGTCACTCCAACATTCATGAAATCAGTATAAGCATACTTAGTAGCAATAAAGACATAACGTTCCATCGCAGCGCTAATTGTCTCATTTTCAGAGTCAACGACAAGCAATGCTTTAGATGAGGCGCCTAAATTTCCATAAACGTGCTGAAGTGAATTCCAAGTAGTGGTTTTGACATCTAAAAGTGCGCATTCAGCATCAGTTGTATCTAAGAAATAAGTTGCGTAATCCTCAGGCAAACTTTCTAATGTTTTTAAAGTTATTTCAATTGAAGAGGTCCAAATTCTCGAAGTTCCAAGAGTCGAAATAACTAAAACGTTATCATATGGTTTTAAAGTTGCTGAAGTCATTCCGCTTGCAAAAGTGAATGATGTTTTATCATTGATTTTCAAAGTCGGAGTAGTTGCATCGCTTCCAACAGACAAG
>Ga0172382_10002459_pt1 | contig 30930 bp, 31 predicted proteins | sample Leawel138RmetaG_FD_122245 | JGI IMG/M metagenome (GOLD analysis project Ga0172382, IMG submission 122245) | Leachate microbial communities from a municipal landfill in Southern Ontario, Canada - Leachate well 138R metaG | ecosystem: Engineered > Solid waste > Landfill > Unclassified | place...
AATAGCCCCGCAATTGCTGGAGGATTGTTCAGCCAGTTGTTCCTCGGTATCTAGGTTGAAATTGGTGGTTTGGATGCTGATGAAATGCATGGTTCAGCCTCCGGTAACCGGAGGAAGCAGGGCTACTTCAGCATTTTCTGGAATGTAGGCGTTTTGATGGGCAATATTTTTATTGATGGCAAGCTTGTATACGTTTTCGGGTGCCAGGGTTTTGTGCCACAGTTCGTTGCGGTTACGCAATAACTGGATCAGCTCATCGCTGGTGCCGCCGGGCCATTCGATGGTTTCTTCAGCAATGGATAATTGTTCTTTTAGTTTAGCCATGTAGATGATTTTTAACATAATGTGTAATGCCATGGTTCTGGTAGTGGAGTAAGCATTATAACCAAAGTCTACGGGTATCTCACTTTCACCCATTTTGGGTTTGTGGGTGAATTGTGAAGGGATAAGATTGAATTTTCAGGTTTGTTGTAAATTGCTCATGTTTTTTGCTTGAATTTAACAAGACATTAAAAAAAGGCTTGCCAGCCCTGAAAAGGGTCTATATAATTTAATTCTTCAGTTAGGCAATGGGTGCTTAGCTCAGTTGGTAGAGCGGCGCCCTTACAAGGCGTAGGTCACAGGTTCGACCCCTGTAGCACCCACCATTGCAAAATTGGCAAATCAAGCACTTACATTGGTAAGTGCTTTTTTTTATGGTGCGCCCAGCGAGGGCGAGCGCAGCCTACAATGACTGCCCCCTATCCCGATCCTGTTTTAAACCGAAAGCAATTATGCTATCAAGAATGGTCAAACCAGCTTTTGAATAACTGGATTACTTCGGGGTTGCCCGATTGGGTCTGGCTGGGGTCCAGTTCTAAAATGGCATCTTCATCAACCGGGAAGTATTCGTTGGCAATACGTGTGGCCGCTTCATAAATGGGGTCAAGCTCGAAACCTGGCTTGGCTATTGCATCCAGAAAAGTTTCAAGTGCATATCTGCCCTTTTCATTTAACTTGTACATATTATTCTCCTGTAAAGCAGAATGTATTGATGGCAAGACGCTAAATACAGCTTACATCTTATAGTGCTTGTTAAACAGCTTGCAAGTGCTATAGGTTATGTTGCAACACTTGTATGGCTTTTGTTGTAGCGCTTATGGCATATGTCACGTTTGTGTCGCATAGTGACATCATAATTCTATTGTTTTCTACAGGAGGGAGCAATGAGAATATTTGCCGGGCGTGTATATAGCTGGTTAGCCTTTTGTGTCAATGTTATTGGTGATTGTGCGGTAGATGTGGTCAATGCCGATTTATCGGCTCAAGACGAGTAATTATCTTGTGTGCTTCAGGCTTTAGGAGGTAAGGCTGATTGTCGGACTCAATTTCTTGCTCGGATTTCTTAATACGTTAAAATGCAACTGCGATCATTGGTGGTCGTTAACGTTAATATAAAAAATTAAGATTGTTGCATGAAATTCATTCATACTTCTGACTGGCATTTAGGCCGTCAGTTTGCCAGCCGTTTACTGATTGAAGACCAGGAATATGTGCTGGACCAGATTATTGCCTATCTTGAGCAGTATCAGGTGCAGGCATTGCTCATTAGCGGAGACATCTATGACCGCTCGGTGCCACCGGTCTCGGCCGTTGCCTTGCTGGACAAGACGTTAAACCGGGTAGCGCAGTTGAATATTCCGGTTATCATGATTCCAGGCAACCATGACAGCGCCCGTCGACTTGGGTTTGCCGCCCGACAGTTAAGTGCTTCCGGAGTGCATATCATTGCTGATTTTGAACAAATGCTCAGGCCGGTTGTGATTAATGCCAATGGTAATCAGTTTGCATTTTATGGCATGCCCTTTAATGATCCTGAGCTGGTGCGCCATCATTTTCAGGAGCCGGTCAACTCCTATGAAGCAGCCCATGGTCTGCTGACAGAAAAAATCAAACAAGTCATGGATACGGGAAGCATCAATGTGTTGCTGGCGCACTGTTTCCTGGAAGGGGCAGTCAACTCAGAATCCGAACGGCCTTTATCGATTGGCGGGTCAGATGTGGTACCGCACACGGTTTTTGACGGCTTTGAGTATGTCGCACTGGGTCATTTGCATGCGCCGCAATACAAAGGGGTTGAGCATATTCGTTATTCTGGCTCCATTCTGAAATACAGTTTTTCAGAGCAGTTTCACAAGAAGGGCGTTACTTTGGTGGAACTGGATACCAATCGCAGGGCAAGTATCCAGAATTTGCCCCTGAAACCCTTACACGATGTTAGGACCCTGGAAGGCACATTGAGCGGAATTGTTGAAATGGGCAGGCAAGATCCCAATGCGCATGATTATGTTCTGGTAAAACTCACGGACACGCATGCCGTGTTGGATCCCATGGGTAAGATTCGTGAGGTGTATCCCAATGTATTGCAATTGGAAAAACCTGGATTGTATCGTGCCGAGGGCGAAGTGCAGGCGCCGGGGCAAGCCCTGAAACGGGATGAGTACGATCTGTTTTGTGATTTTTTTGAGCAGGTGGCCGGACAGGCGCTTAGTGAACCCCAGAAGCAGGCGGTTAAGGAAGTGATTCTAGATGTGCGTAAAGAGGAACAGGCATGAAACCCATTTATTTGAGCATGCAGGCTTTTGGTCCTTTTGCGGAAAAAGAAGAGGTTGATTTTACCCGCCTGGGAGAAAATCCCCTGTTTCTGATTAATGGTCCAACTGGTGCCGGTAAAAGTACCTTGCTGGATGCGATCTGTTTTTCCCTGTATGGCCAGGCGGCCGATGATGAACGGGAGCCGGCCGCCCTGCGTTCGGATATGGCAGAATCCCAATTGTTAACCGAGGTCCAATTTCAGTTTGCTTTGGGTGAAAAGCAATATCGTATTGCCAGGATACCAGCCCAGAACAAGCCTAAGCAACGTGGTGAAGGCTTTACTACGCAAGCGACCGAAGCAAAACTATGGGAAATGCAGGCTGACGGGAATGAGGTTTTGCTGATTCCGAAAAAAGCCACCGAGGTGACGGAAAAGGTGGTTGAGCTAACGGGTCTGACGGCTGAGCAGTTCAGGCAGGTCATGGTGTTGCCACAGGGCAAGTTCAGGGCTTTGTTATTGGCTAACTCACAGCAAAGAGAAGGTATTTTCAGTCAACTGTTTCAAACTTCCATTTATCGCAAAATAGAAGAAAAACTGAAGCAGCGTGCGGCAGGCATTGAAGACAGCAAAAAAGAATACGACCTGAAAATTGCCGGCTTGCTTGAGTCGGCAGACAGTAGCGCCGAAAGTGAACTGAAAGAAAAAATCAGTCAATTGAAGCCGCTCGTAGAAAAGTTAAAAACTCAGAAAGATCATGCTTTTGATCAATTCATGCTGTTTGAAAAAGAGCGATCAAATGCAACGGCCTTGTGGGAACTGTTTAAGCAGAAAGAAAGTTGCCAGAACGCACTGGCCGGGCTTGGGCTGGAGCGCGAGAAGCTTCGGCAAACTGAACATAAACTTGTCCGTTCCCGTCAGGCTGCTTTGTTATTGCCGGTTATCCAGGCGCAGGAAGTGGCGGAAAAACGCAGCGAAAGTCTTCAGCAGGAATTGGATGCCTTGGTGATGAAAATGGCCAGTGCCGGAGAAAATCTGCAAAAAACCCGGCAGGGGCTTGAACTGGCAACAACACAGTACCAACAAAAAGATGCGTTGAATGTGCAAATACATGAGCTTGAGCGTTACCGTGAAAAAATGGTTCTGCTAAAGCAAAAACAAGCGGACAATGAGCGCCAGCAAGCGGCTTTTCGTCAAATAAACCAGACGCATACAGCGCAGACAGCAGCTAGGCAAGATAAACAACAACAACTTGAGCAGGGCAGGATAAGAATTGTAGCGTTGCAATCGTCCATGGATGAGTTGTCCGATGCCGTGCAGCAATTGGATCAAGCTGAACATATTCTGCAATTAAAAAAACGGTACGATCTTTTGTTGGGTAAAAACCTGGCATTGCAAGAGCGTGCGCTGGCTGAAACTGCTTCTGTGGAGAAGTCGCGGCAAGCTTGTGAGAAGTGGCAGAAAGAAGATGTTCAGTTGCAAATTCAGTGGCATCAGGGGCAGGCGGCGTTACTGGCCAAGGGGTTGCGGTTAAATGAGCCTTGTCCGGTTTGTGGTAGTACCATTCATCCGCAACCCACACAGGCACAACAGGTGATGGTTAGCAAGGAAGATCTTGAAGCGTCTGTGCAAAGGCTTGAAAATGCCCGCCAGCACTTGCAAAAAATGGAAAGCACCCTTATTCAGACCCGTACCTTGCAAGAGGCGCTGGCATTGCAAATAAATGAACAGGCAGAGATGCTTGGGGATAAGGTTGCCATAGCTGTCACTGCTTTGCAGGAAACTTGTGAGCAGGCCCGGAAACAGGTTAACCGGCGTCAGCAGGCAAGGCAGTCGCAGTCTTTGCTACAAGAGCAATTAGGTGTTTTTGAAAAAGAACTGTCGCAGCAGGATGAGGCTTTACTGCAAACTCAGGAAAAACAACAGGTTATCAGACTTTCCTTGGCCTCCATTGAAAATGAAATCAAGTTTAGGCTGGCTGAATTGCCTGAACCGTATCGTGATGCCGCAGTGCTCGCGCAGACGCTGGCAGAACATAAGCAGCGCTTGGCTTTATTGCAAAATGAATATGAGTTGTCCCAGCGGGCGTTTGATCAGGCCAGGCAGGAAATCGTGCAGATACAGGAGCGCAAGGCTGGCTTGCAAAACCAGCAGGAACAGACAGATATTGACTTGCGGCAGGCCCGGCAGTCATGCTTGGCTCAGCTTGAAAAACATGCTTTTGACAGTGAGCAGGCATGCAGGCAAGCGGTGCTGGCCGACAGTGAAATGCAGGTAATGGAACAGTATGTGGCGCGTTTTAACCGCCAACAGTATGAACTGGAAGGGCAGTACAAGCGTATTTGTGAGCAGCTTGAGGGTAAGACTGTGCCTGATTTGGTGCAAATGGAAAGCAGGCATGACGAGATTAAACAGTTGCGCGACCAGGTTCAGCTTGAGTGGCAGCATAACGCCGAGCAACTGAATCAACTGGAATCGGTTGCGGTAAAAATTGGCCGAATAAATGAGCAAAATGCTGGACTGGAACGGGAATATGCCATTTATGGCACCTTAAGCCATATTGCCAATGGTCGTGGTGATAGCCGGATCAGCTTGCAGCGATTTGTGCTTAGCGTTTTGCTTGATGATGTGCTGGCTGATGCCACGGTGCGCTTGCGTATTATGAGCAAGGGGCGTTACCAGTTGATCAGGAAAGAGGATAGGGCCAAGGGTAATAGCAGGTCTGGGCTGGATCTGGAAGTCATGGATGAGTACACGGGTATTGCCCGGCCAGCGGCTACCCTGTCGGGGGGCGAGTCTTTCATGGCGGCCCTGTCGCTGGCGTTGGGTTTATCTGATGTGGTACAGGCCTACGCTGGCGGTATCAGGCTGGATACCCTGTTTATTGATGAGGGTTTCGGTAGTCTGGACATGGATTCTTTAGACTTGGCCATTCGGACCTTGCTGGATTTACAGGCCAGCGGACGAACCGTCGGAATTATTTCCCATGTAACCGAGCTGAAAGAGCAAATGGCGCTGCGCATTGATGTACTGCCTTCGGCCATGGGTAGTAGCATCCAGGTAAAAGGCATTCAATAACGCCTTTTGCTGCGCAGCCGTGTTTATATCAGGGAAGCCTGTTGGGTCTCATGGCGTAACAGCCATATCTTGCGTTCCAGGCCCCCGCCATAGCCGGTCATACTGCCGTTTTTGCCAATCACCCGGTGGCAGGGTATGACGATCGAAATAGGATTGGCGCCGTTGGCCAATCCTATGGCGCGTGAGGCTTTCGGGTTGCCGACTTTGGCCGCCAGTTCACCATAGCTCATGGTTTGGCCGTGCGGAATTTTTTGTAAGGCATGCCATACGGCACGCTGGAAAATGGTTCCGCCGGTTGCTACCGGGATGTTGTCCAGTGCGTCAAGGTTACCATTGAAATAGTCTTGCAGGTTTTTGACATAGGGACAGGGTGTGCTGGCAGGAATAATTTCTATTTGTCCGTATTGCCGTTGCAGTAATTGCTGCATTCGTTCAGCATAATCGGAAAAATCTAGCACCCTGAGGTTCTGTCCTTCATCGGTCATCAGAATGATTTCTCCCAGTGGAGACGTCATTTTGGATAGATAGAGTTTCATCATATTTTGACCAAGGATTAAATTTTGCACAAATTGATATACCATTTGATATTTTAAAGCGATTAATTCAACAAGAAAGCGCAAAATGAGAATATTGGTAATTGAAGATGACAACATCCTTGGTTCTGCCTTGCAGGAATTCCTCAGGGCGCAGGGTTATGCGGTTGACTGGGTAAATAATGGTAGTCAGGCTTTGGGGGCAGTGTCGGCACAAACGTATGATTTGCTGGTGTTGGACTTGAATTTGCCCGATATGAGCGGGCTGGATGTGCTGAAACGATTAAGGGCGCAGGGGCAGCAAGCGCTCACCCTGATTTTAACCGCCCGGGATGGGGTGGAGGATCGTGTGGCGGGCCTGGATGCTGGCGCCGATGATTATGTGACTAAACCCTTTGAGTTGGCAGAGCTTGCTGCCCGCGTTCGTGCTTTTGCCCGCAGGCAGGCAGGTCAGCCCAGTCCTATGCTGGAGGTTGGTTCGCTTGCGTTTGATATGGTGGGTAGAGAAGTTCGGGCTAATGGCGAGCGCTTGAATTTATCCGTGCGCGAACTATCTGTGCTGGAAATGCTCATGGTGAGAACGGGCAGGGTGGTTACCAAGCGCCAGATCGTGAATTCTTTGTCAGCCTGGGATGCGGACTTTAGTGAGAATGCGGTCGAAGTTTATGTGTACCGTTTACGCAAGCGGCTTGAAGGGCTGGGGGTTTCTATCCAGACCGTACGGGGGTTTGGTTATCTGCTGGAAATTGATGTTGAGCCTTGATAATCTGTGCCAGCCAGCTCTGGGGGTTGGTTTGTGGTGCTTTGTTTTGCGAAGGGTTGTCCATGCATAATCTCAATTCCTTGAAACTGTTGAAAAAGAACACCCGGCTTTTGTCAAAAGGTTCCCTTTCCCGGTATTTGATTATTCGTCTGATACCTGCCTTGCTGGTGTTGTTTTTGCTGGATTTCAGCGTGACCTGGCTGATTACCCACGAGTTCTCGGTGGCTTACTGGGATTTGCAGGATATCCTGCTGTTGATTCTGGCCGGTCAGGTCATACTGGTTATTTTGTTTGCCTGGCTGGTGGTGTATGGAATTCGCTCCGGACTGCGTTCAGTTAATCTTATTTCTACCCAGATTGCCCAGCGCAATGAAGAAGATCTGCAGGCCATAGATATGACCAATGTGCCTACCGAGCTGGCCCCGTTGGTATCGCGGATTAATGAACTGTTCCGAAGGCTGGATGAGTCCATGGCAGCACAAAGGCGCTTCATCGGTCATGCCGCTCATCAGCTAAGGACTCCTCTGGCTGGCTTGCGGCTTGAGTCCGAACTTATGTTGGCGCAGCCTTTATCTGAAGATGTCAGGAACAGGGCCGAAAGGATTAAATCCATTAGTAACCGGATGATTCATTTGGGTCAGCAATTGCTGGTGCTGGCGCGTGCCGACCCGGGAATACGACCGCAAAACAGTTTCACCCGGATAGACTTGTGTGAATGGGTGCAAACCAGCGGTTCCGAATGGGTTCCCAAAACCCGGCAGCAGCATATTGATCTCTTGCTGGAAGCGCCTGCTTCTACGGTGTGGATTGATGGTGACCAGCTATTGCTGGAAGAGTTGTTGGGCAATTTAATTGACAATGCCCTGAAATATGCCAAAGGTGCAAAAAATATTGTGCTTACCGTGGGCCAGAATCCGCCCTCCCTGTCAGTGGAAGATGATGGGTGCGGTATTGAGCCGCAAGACCGGCTGCATGTTTTTGAGGCGTTTTATCGTGCTTCAGGGGTAGAGGCCAGTGGTTCGGGACTTGGTCTTCAGGTTGTGCGGGAGATTGCCCGGGCGCATGGTGCCTGGTGGAGCCTGGTCAGCAAGCCGGTTATACAAGGCACGCGCATTACGGTTGTTTTTCCGGGGCCCAGGATTGGGACGCAATTGTCACGTCAGGATATCGCGACTAAAGTCTGAGGAACGATACAACAGGACTCCCAAAAAGAAAAAAGCACCCATGAATAAATGAGTGCTTTTCAAGGCCAGCCTATGGTTAATAGGCCTGAATATCGGGTTTGATCAGTACTGTCTGTGTGATATATGAGCAGTACTTCCCTGGCATGGGTGTATCAGTCTTCTTTGTTATGGCCAATGAAGGGTGTTACTTCGCCTTCTTTATTGGTGCTAAGCAGGCCAATATTGCTATAAATCTGAAGCTTGTCACGGGTATCACGGATATCCATGTTACGCATGGTGAGCTGTCCAATCCGATCTAAAGGTGTGAATGAATCTTCACCTTCTTTTTCCATGGTCAGGCGTTCTGGATGGTAGATCAGGTTGGGGCTGGTCATGTCTAACAGGGAGTAGTCGTTGCCACGGCGTAATTCAATGGCGACTTCACCGGTAATGGCACTGGCAATCCAGCGTTGGGTAGTATCGCGCAACATCATGGATTGTGTGTCAAACCAGCGGCCTTCATAAAGCAGGCGGCCAAGGCGACGGCCATTGGCGCGGTATTGCTCAATTGTACCTTCGTTATGAATACCGCTTATCAGGCGTTCGTAAGCAATATGCAGCAGGGCCATTCCGGGAGCTTCGTAAATGCCGCGGCTTTTGGCTTCGATGATGCGGTTTTCAATCTGGTCGGACATGCCCAGACCGTGGCGTCCACCGACTTCATTGGCGTAATAGAAGAGGTCAACAATATTATCGAATTCTTTGCCATTGATGGCTACAGGACGGCCTGCCTCGAAGCGAACGGTCACTTCTTCTGCGGCAACCTTGACATCATCCTTCCAGAAAGCAACACCCATAATCGGTTCGACAATGCGAATGCCTTTGTTCAGGAATTCAAGGTCTTTGGCTTCGTGGGTGGCGCCAAGAATATTGGAGTCGGTAGAGTAAGCTTTTTCGACATTCATTTTATAGCTGAAGCCGTTGGCATTCAGGTATTCGGACATTTCCTTGCGTCCGCCCAGTTCGTCGATGAAGTTTTGGTCTAGCCATGGTTTGTAAATTTGCAGGTTTGGATTTGCCAGCAGGCCGTAGCGATAGAAACGCTCGATATCGTTACCCTTGTAGGTACTGCCATCACCCCAGATGTTGACGTTGTCTTCACGCATGGCGGTAACCAGCATGGTGCCTGTTACGGCACGACCCAGTGGGGTAGTGTTGAAGTAAGTGGCGCCAGCGGTTGTAATATGGAAAGCGCCGCATTGGATGGCGGCAATGCCTTCTTCAACCAGCTGTTTACGGCAATCAATCAGGCGGGCTTTTTCAGCGCCATATTCCAGTGCTTTGCGGGGAATGTCGTCGTAGTTGTCTTCATCAGGCTGACCCAGATTGGCGGTGTAAGCGCAGGGAAAGGCGCCTTTTGCTTTCATCCAGTGAACGGCCACGCTGGTATCCAAACCACCGGAAAACGCAATACCCACACGCTGCCCGACAGGCAGGTGTTGCAAAATTGTACTCATATTATTTAGTGCTCCAATAAAGATGCAAAATTTTAACCCATTTGTTTGTTGTTTACTTACTGTTTGGGATCTTTACCCAGTAACAGGAACTCCATTAAGGCTTTTTGGGCATGCAGACGGTTTTCCGCTTCATCCCAAACCACGCTTTGAGGACCATCGATGACTTCGGCGGTTACTTCCTCACCACGGTGGGCAGGCAGGCAGTGCATGAAAATAGCATCTTCAGCAGCGACTTTCATCATATCCTCGTCTACGCGCCAATTGGCAAAGGCAATGCGGCGTTTTTCATTTTCATCTTCATAGCCCATGCTGGTCCAGACATCAGTGGTAATAAGATGGGCGCCGTTGCAGGCTTTGATGGGATCATCAAATTCTTTAAGGGTGCTTTCATTGATATTGCCAATGCGTTTGTGATCCAGTTGATAGCCTTTGGGGGCGGAGACATGCAGGGTAAAATTGAGCATCTTGGCGGCCTGGATCCAGGTATAGGCCATATTGTTGGCATCGCCTATCCAGGCAACAGTTTTACCTTCGATGGGGCCGCGGTGCTCTAAGAAAGTAAGTAAATCAGCCAGGATTTGGCAGGGGTGGAATTCATTGGTAAGGCCATTGATAACCGGTACCCTTGAGTGGGCGGCAAAACGTTCAAGGCGCGTTTGCTCGAAGGTGCGGATCATGACTATGTCCACCATACGTGAAATGACCCTGGCGGTGTCTTCAATGGGTTCTGAACGGCCTAGTTGGGAGTCGCCCGAAGTCAGGTTGATGACAGAGCCGCCCAACTGGTACATGCCGGCTTCAAAGGAAACCCGGGTACGGGTACTGGCTTTTTCAAATACCATGGCAAGCGTTCGGTCATGCAGGGGCATATGGGGCTCATAGCGCTTGAATTTTTCTTTAATAAGCAGTGCGCGCTTTAGAACATACAGGATTTCTTCTGGCGTAAAATCCTGGAATTGTAGAAAGTGCCGCATGGGGCCGGTGATATGAGAGCTTGTCATGGGTACAAAGTGAGAAAGAAAATTGAATATAGTTTAAAATAAGAGAATAGATGTATTTGTATAATCCTTTATCATATACAATTCTGCGTTTAGTATGTCCATCTTCCTGTATTTGTTTTTAAAAAAGTACCGGTTTCTCGTAAAGTCTGATTAAGTGCAACAACTAATTATTCATGGTGTAACACAAGAAGGTCATCGTTTTCGTCCCAGTGACTGGGCCGAACGTTTGGCCGGTGTAATGTCACAATTTCGTCCTGCCGGATTTATGGGCAGCCACCTTACTTATTCGCCTTATGTCGTGCCTAATATGCTTAATGGTGTCAAATGTGTGATTGTAGATTCGCGCTTACGCGAACTGGAGCCCAAGGCCTGGAAATTTGTCGTTGATTTTGCAGCCGATAATCACTTGACTACTTCAATGAAGAAAATTGAAGAAATTGAGGCTGAACAAAATAAAAGGACGCTGTAGCGTCCTTTTATTTTTGCTGAAAAACTCGACAGCTTGTAAAGGCTGTCAGAGTGAAGCAAACTTAAGCGATTGCTTTGATGGCAGCAGCCAAACGGCTTTTTTGACGCGCTGCTTTGTTTTTGTGGATGATATTTTTATCAGCCACGCGATCGATTACGCTGGTTGCCTTGGCAAAAATTTCGTTTGCCTGGGCTTGGTCACCGGCTTCGATAGCCTTACGAACGTGCTTGATGTTTGTGCGCAGCAATGAACGTAGGCTAGAGTTATGTTTGTTGCGTGCTACAGATTGACGTGCACGTTTACGGGCTTGGGCAGTATTGGCCATATCAGATTCTTCTATTAAGTTAATTCAGCAAAGTTCGTCATTTTAGCATAAACTTCACTTTTTGCAAGATTTCTTTTTAAATACACGAATTTACGTGAGGTCTGCAACAATTGCGTTTGTATTGAGCGACATTTGGTTTTATTTGCGACGGGTGAAATCATGTATTCTGAAGCCACAGGCCAACAGTACACCAAAATAAACAATGCCGCATCCGGCCAGTACCATGAAAAGGGTAATGAGCCTTGAAACGGGAAATATAAAAGCAGACTCTCCAATAATACCAGAAATAAAGCTGCCTATTGCCTGTATAAGTGAATTTGAGCTTGCTTCGGTCCAATTAATATACTGCTGAATGAACAAGAGCCAGCCTGTCATGCATGCCAGGGCAGGTGCCAGGCGAAGAAAAAATGCCAGCCAGTTTATCTGGGGGGTGTAGATTTTTTTTCTACGCAGGCCCATATAAAGGAAAAGGGCATTAAGGGTTGCACCCAGCCCGATGGATAGCGCAAGGCCTGCGTGGTCCAGGAACGGTACAAAAACCAGATTCAGTATTTGGGTGCTGATTAATACAAATATGGCAATTTTAACGGGCGTGCGAATATCTTGCTTGGCATAAAAGCCCGGAGCCAGGATTTTAACGCTAAGTATGCCAATAAGTCCGACAGCGTAAGCCATAACAGCACTGCGGGTAAAAAAAACATCGTCGCTGCCAAAGGCACCATAATTGAACAGGGTGGCTACCAGACCATCAGCCAGGAAAGCCAGACCCAGTGCGGCAGGCATGCCTAGCAGGAAAACCAGTTTTAAACCCCAGTCCATTAACTGGCTGTAAGCCTGAGAATCATTTTTTGCATGGGCGGCAGACAGGCTAGGTAATAGAACGGTACCCAAGGCGACGCCCAGCAGGGCAGTGGGGAACTCCATTAAGCGATCGGCAAAAGAAAGCCATGTGACGCTACCGGCTGCCAGCCAGGTGGCAATATTGGTATTGATGAGGATGGAGATTTGCGCTACGGAAACCCCCAGGGTTGCCGGTCCCATTTGTTTGACAATACGCCTGACAACCGGATCTTGCCAGGCCTGACCGACTTTAAGGGATAAACGAGGTACCAGGCCCAGTTTGGCCAGGGCCAGCCATTGTATGGTTAACTGGGCAATGCCACCGGCCATGACACCAGCAGCAAGTGCATAAATGGGGGTTGAAAAATAACCGGTTAGGAACAGGCTGGCCAGTATCATGGCGATATTCAGCAGTACCGGCGTAAAGGCCGGGATGGCAAATTTACGCCAGGTATTAAGGACGCCCGAGGCAAAGGCTACCAGTGACATGCACAAAATATAGGGAAACATGACTCGGGTCATCCAGGTGGCCGCTTCAAAGGCGGTCTGGTTTTCGGGGCGAGTCAAGCCCGAGGCCATTGCTGTGACAATCCAGGGCGTGGCGATAATACCGAGCAAGGTGACTAGCATAAGGGCAATGGTCAGGAGCGTGGCAACATGATCAAGCAGGACTTTTACTTTTTCTTCGGAGTGATTGTTGCGTGCTTCACCAAGGATGGGGACAAAGGCCTGGGCAAAGGCACCTTCGGCAAATAAGCGGCGTAGCAGGTTAGGAATGCGAAAAGCAACCCAGAAAGCATCGGTCAGGGGGCTGGCTCCAAATGTTCTTGCAATCAGGATATCTCTGGCCAGCCCGGTGATTCGGGATAAAAGTGTGAGGCCACTGATGGTTGCGGCAGAACGGAGTAAGCTCATGATGAAATAAAATGGGAAGTTAAAAAAATTAGCGCCCGAAAAGCCAATGATAAGACATTGTGACGGGCGCTAATTGTATTGGATTAAAAATGATTATTTTGGCTGCAGGCGAATGGCCCCGTCAAGGCGAATGGTTTCGCCGTTAATCATTTCATTGGTAATGATGCTGTACACCAGTTTGGCGTAGTCTTCGGGAGTACCCAGGCGCGAAGGGAATGGAATATTCGCGGCCAGGGAGTCCTGGACTTCCTGTGGCATGCCAAACATCATGGGGGTGCCAAAAATGCCGGGGGCAATGGTATTGCAGCGAATGCCAGAGCGGGCCAGATCGCGGGCAATAGGCAATGTCATGCCAACCACACCGCCTTTAGAGGCGGCGTAGGCAGCCTGGCCAATTTGGCCTTCGTACGCAGCTACCGATGCGGTATTGATAATCACACCTCGTTCGCCAGTGGCTTCCGGGGTGTTTTTTTCCATGGCAGTGGCAGCCAGACGCAACATGTTAAATGAACCAATCAGATTGATATTGATGACTTTCTGGAATAATTCAAGTGAATGAGCACCTTGTTTGCCGACGGTACGGGAAGCCGGTGCAATACCTGCGCAATTAACCAGGCCAAACAAAGGGCCCAGCTCAGTGGCGGCAGCAATAACAGCCTGCGCATCGGTTTCGTTGGTCACATCGCAATGAACATATTTTTGATTTAGTTCAGCGGCGATTTGCTGGCCTGCTTCATCTTGCAGGTCGGCAATGACAACTTTGGCGCCATTTTTAACCAGCATTCTGGCTGTGCCGGCACCCAGGCCAGAGGCCCCACCGGTCACAACGAAAATTTTTCCTTGAATATCCATGTCTTCTCCTGATTGGTTATTTAGATAATGCGTCTTGTATGCGTTTTGTGATTTCCTCTACTTTGCCCAAGCCGGATACCTTGACATATTTGGGCGCTTTAGGATCATTCTGGGCAGCCCAGCCTGAATAGTAGTCAACCAGGGGACGCGTTTGGTTCCGGTAGACTTCGAGGCGTTTTTTAACCGTATCTTCCTGGTCATCATCGCGCTGCACCAGGGGTTCTCCGGTGATGTCATCTTTTCCTTCCACTTTGGGTGGATTGAACTTGGTATGGTATGAACGGCCACTGGCAGGGTGAATGCGACGACCGCTCATGCGCTCGATGATGTCTTCTTCAGGAACATCAATCTCAATCACGTAGTCAAGATCAATATTGGCTGATTTCAGCGCATCAGCTTGTGGAATGGTGCGTGGAAATCCATCGAACAGGTAGCCGTTTTCACAGTCGTTTGCCTGTAAACGGTCTTTCACCAGTCGAATGATGATGTCATCGGAAACCAGGCCGCCATTATCCATGACTTGTTTGGCTTCCAGGCCAACGGGTGTTTGGGCCTTGACTGCAGCACGAAGCATGTCACCGGTGGAAATTTGGGGAATGGAATATTCTTGGGTGATAAAGCTGGCTTGTGTGCCTTTGCCGGCACCAGGTGGCCCTAACAGTATTAAACGCATGAATCCCTCCTGGGTAAAAATGAATGTATTAGTTTATAAATAAATAGGTGTATTTTATATGATGCATTGCAAAAAGTTACTGGTTTTTTAGAAAATTTCTAACTCTTTCCAGATCTTCCTGTGTATCAACGCCGGCTAAAGGGGCTTGGCTGGTTTGCAATACGTAAATTTTGTGTCCATGCTCAAGCGCCCTTAGCTGTTCCAGCGCTTCGATTGTTTCAAGCGTACCTTGCGTCAGCAATGGGAATTGCTTCAGAAAAAATGAACGATAGGCGTACATGCCAATATGGTGCAGCGCGGAAAAAGACGGGGGTAACTGTGAACGGTCCTGATTGAAGGCATCACGTGCCCAGGGAATGGGTGCCCTTGAAAAGTAGATGGCAAAACCTTGGTTGTCTCGCACTACCTTGACCACATTCGGGTTGAAGAATTGTTCACTGCTACTGATGGAGTAAGCGCAGGTGGCAATGGATGCGTCAGGGTGGCTGGCAAGGGCATGGGCCGTCTGATTGATTAGTTCGGGATCAATCAGGGGTTCGTCGCCTTGCACATTGACAACAATTTGCGCGTTGTCAAAGCCCAGTTTGTTGGCCACTTCTGCCAAACGGTCCGTGCCGGAAGGGTGATCTTCCCGGGTAAGCAGGGTTTCAAAACCATGTTGACGGGCGCAATCTTCAATTTGCCGGTTATCGGTGGCGATAAGGACACGACTGGCCTCGGAGGCACGGGCACGTTCAGCGGTATGGATGACCAGTGGTTTGCCAGCAATATCAGCAAGCATTTTGCCCGGCAGACGGGTGGAGGCTGCACGTGCAGGTATGACAGCAATAAAATCTGTCATTTTGAAGCGGGCTGGTCTGGTTCTGAAAGGGAGCGGGCTTCGCTGGGCAGCATAATGGGAATGCCATCGCGAATCGGGTAAGCTTTTTTATCGTTTTCGCAAATGAGTTCCTGCGCTTTGGGGTCGTGTTTCAAAGGGCCCTTGCAAACGGGACAAACCAGCTTATCTAATGGAGATGTTTTCATTTTATTGCTTGAATTATTGGTTAATTCGAAGAGTATAACGGCAACTGACGGATTTTTTCTTCAATTAGATCAAAAAAATGAGGATTTGAAAAGTGCGGTTCAACGTTCACAGACCATAAACGTGTGTCTGCCAATGCGTGGCATTTGCTGGCATCTTTGCTGGTCATGAGGATGAGATCTGCGTTGATTGCCTTGAAATCATTGGCCCTATAGGTGTAGTGATCGGGAAAAGGGATGGTTTTCGAGATCTTTAGCTGAAGCTGTGCCAGTGTGGCAAAAAAACGGTCGGGCTGACCGATTCCGGCAATGGCGGCCATATGTTGGTTTTTATATTCGTCTATGAATTGCGCGGGTGTAAGGGTGCGGCCGGTGGCCAGATGCGTTAGTGATACGGGTTCCAGGGTCATGGCTATTTCATGCTTGAATTCAGCCTGAAAGGCGTTCAGCGGCGTGGATTTAAGATTGGTAATAATAAAATCCACCTCCTTCAGCCGGGATGCCGGTTCACGCAGGGGGCCTGCTGGCAGCAGTTTTCCATTGCCGGTCCGGCGGTTGTCCTGAACGACAATTTCAATATCCCGTAGCAGCTTCAGGTGCTGGAGTCCGTCATCCGAAATAATGATGTCTGTGGTGGGCCAGGTGGCTAGCAGTTTTTCAACCGCCTGTTGTCTTTGTGGATGTACGCTAATGGGGGCGTACTTTGCAATCAGGCTGGGCTCATCGCCTATTTGGCTGGCACTGGCACTGGCATTGGCACCAAAAGCTGCGCGTGCTTGGGGGCCAATATCTACCCCATACCCACGGCTGATGACGCCGGGTGTAAAACCTTTTTTTCTTAATGCCTGTACCAGGGCGATGACAAGAGGAGTTTTTCCGGTGCCGCCAACATAAATATTGCCTACAATGATGACTGGGCAGGGGGCACGGTAAACGGTTTTTAAGTTCTTGCGGTATAAATATGATTTTACCGCAACCAGCACACGGACTAGCCAGGAAGCAGGGGTAAGCAGGGTGGACAATAGGCCACCTTGGTGCCATTGTTTCTGCAAGGACTGGGCAAATGCACCGGTACGGGATTTTTTCATATTTGGGTTGCCTGGATGGATTTGGTTTGCGTAAAGGTGTTATATAGGGTACTTGAAACAAACCGATGGCAGGCCAACGTTGTTTGCAGAAGAATGTGACAGTTTATAATTCCTTTTTTATGAAGGCAATTGTAACTACCCACAAAATCTGTGGATAATTCTGTTGATAACATTAGGAAGGTCGTGTTTATACGTGTTGTACGTGGCTTTGCTTAATCATTGTGCAATTTAACTGAAATATTTAAAGTTCTTTTATATCAATAAGTTAGCATATTTTCATGATATTTTGCTTTACATGTCAGAGCTAAAAGGCAGAATAATGGGCTAAGTTATTGATTTTTAAATTTTGTGGAAAGATTGCATCTTAACCACGTGAGAAATATGAGTTTTTCTGAAAATTTAACAAAATCCATAACCGAAATCCTGAGTGTTTCCCAATTAAATCGTATGGTTGGCATGCTTTTTGAACGGGAATTGTCGGTGATGTGGATCCGGGGTGAGATCTCCAATTTTGTGCAGGCTGCATCCGGACATTGGTACTTTACTTTAAAAGATGAACGCGCTGCGGTCAAAGGCGTTATGTTCAGGGGAAAGGCTGCGTCAACTGGATTTACGCCCCGTAGCGGAGACAAGGTAGAGGTACGGGCAAGGGTTTCTTTATATGAACCGCGCGGGGATTTCCAGCTGCAGGTGGACATGATGCGCAGGGCAGGCCAAGGTGATTTGCACGAGGCCTTTTTGCGTATCAAGCAAAAGCTGGAAGCAGAGGGTCTGTTTGATCCGGCCCGTAAAAAAACCATTCCCCTGTTCCCCAAGGCGATCGGAGTAGTCACTTCCTTGTCTGCGGCTGCCTTGCAGGATGTGTTAACGGCTTTGGCACGCAGGGCGCCTTATGTACCCATCATTATCTACCCAAGTCTGGTGCAAGGGCAGGAAGCGGTAGCCTCTCTGATGGCGGCGTTAGAGCAGGCGGAGCGGCGTCAGGAAGTGGACGTGCTTTTACTGGTTCGAGGTGGGGGTAGCATAGAAGATTTATGGAGCTTCAATGACGAGGGATTGGCGCGTCTTGTTGCCAGGTGCAGCATTCCTGTCATTAGTGGAGTGGGGCATGAAACAGACTTCACTATTGCCGATTTCGTTGCCGATTTGCGGGCGCCAACACCAACGGCAGCGGCAGAGCTTGCCTGCGTTTCAGGGCAAGACCTGTCAAGGCGTATCAATCATGCCGTTAATGTGCTTAACCGGATACAGCAGCGTCAACTTGAAATGGCTGGCATGCGGCTTGACAAGGCAACTGCCCGTCTGGTTTCCCCGGCACAGTTACTGCTTAGGTACGGACAGAAAAACAGTTATCTGCTGCAGTCGCTCGAAAAATCTTTTCGCCGGAAAAAAGACGCCTTGCAAACTCGTGTCACATTACTGAACAATGCCTTGCAATACAATAAACCTGATATAGCCAAAGAAAGGGTCAGGGTCAATCAATATACAAGCCGGCTCCAGCAGCTTTGGTCGTTTCAGATGAGCAAACGTGTTGCCGAGCTTGAGAAACTGGGTAGCAATTTACGCAATATGAATCCGCGTGCTATCTTGGGTCGCGGTTTCTCGATTACCTATGACGAATTTGGTAATATAGTGAGGGATCCTGCCAAGCTTTGCGTCAACCAGAAGTTGCGCCTGGAATTGGAAAAAGGTATTCAAAATGTTGTGGTCATTAAAGACAATCCCCAGGAATTGCTTTAAGATCATATGTTTTTTACAAAAGGAAGGAAAGAAAAATGGCACATACATTACCCGCTTTGCCGTACGCACTAGATGCGCTGGCTCCACATATTTCCCAGGAAACACTTGAGTTTCACTATGGCAAGCACCATCAGACATACGTTACCAACCTGAATAATTTAATTGCAGGTACCGAGTTTGAAAACGCAAGCCTTGAAGATATCATCAAGAAATCTTCAGGTGGTGTATTCAACAATGCCGCTCAGGTCTGGAACCACACTTTCTACTGGAACAGCCTGTCCCCCAATGGTGGTGGCGAGCCAACTGGTGCGCTGCTTGAAGCTATCAATGCAAAATGGGGCAGTGTTGCCGCATTCAAAGAAGCTTTCAATAAATCTGGCGCAGGCAACTTTGGTTCAGGCTGGACATGGCTGGTTAAAAAAGAAGACGGCACACTGGATATCGTTAATACCAGCAACGCAGCAACTCCATTGACCGGTAATGATAAACCCCTGCTTACCTGTGATGTATGGGAGCATGCCTACTATATCGACTATCGCAACGCACGTCCCAAATATCTGGAAACATTCTGGAATATTGTGAACTGGGAATTCGCGGCAGCCAACCTGGCTTAAATCCAGTACAGCTATAAAAAATCGGCCATAAAGGCCGGTCAGGAACCCCCAACCATTGAACTAACACACAATGGCTGGGGTTTTTTTATGTATATTCAAAGACAGTCTTTGACCATTTGCGTGATTTGTGGGTCGGCGCCGGGTATGGCAAGTAGCCTGACCTTTGCGGTTAGCAGAACACCGGTGTCTACCAGTGCCTGAGCGATATCGGCATCGGGGCCAGGAATTGTGACAAGATAAAAATCGGTGGTTTGTCTTTGGATTTTGGTGGCCGGATACAGGGATTTCCATTTTTCGTGAATGCAATTTGCCGCCCTAGCCGGTGTTTTTCCGGAACTGCTGTTGATTACCGTCGGTTTAAGGGGGTAAGGGTTGCTGGAGGAGGTGCAGGCACTGATAAAAATGCCGGTAAGTAGAGCTGCATAAACCTTTTTCATGGGCGTCCTTAATGCTGGGCGAAAAAAAACGGGATATTAATGGGGCAAGAACCGTATGATATCCTGTTCCTTGACATTGTTGTCCCTGAACCAGTGCCGGTTCATTTCCAGCGCGTACTTTGCCGGGCCTGCCGAGCAGTGATTTTTATCGCGTAGTGGCAGCATTTCATGAAAATTCAGGATTTTTCCCTGTTCATCCGTAAAGGCAATAGCCAGTGGAAGATACGTGTTGCGCATCCAGAAACATAGCGGCTGGCTTTCTTCGAAGACAAACAGCATGCCGTGATCAGGCGGCATTTCCTTGCGATACATGAGTCCTTTCATGCGCGTTTCAGGGGTATCGGCTATTTCAGCGGTAATATTGATGTTATTGATGGAAAGGCTATGGGTTTTCAGGAGCGTTGTATTTTCAGCATGGCTGGGTGACACACACAGAAGAAAAACACATAGTACGAGGGTGATGTAAAAAAAACATTTAATGGGACATTGCTGTCCCATTAATTTGAGGCGTTGCATTATGTGTGTCCAGTCAAGCTTCAGTAATGCTTAAGGCTTGTTTGCCTTTGGGGCCCTGGGCAATTTCAAAAGAAACTTTTTGACCCTCTTTAAGGGTTTTAAAGCCATTCATCTGAATAGATGAAAAATGAGCAAAAAGATCTTCTCCTCCGCCATCAGGGGTAATGAACCCGAAACCTTTGGCATCGTTGAACCATTTGACGGTTCCCGTCTGTTTTTGTCCGTCCCCTTGAATGTTTGATTCTGTTGTTTCTGACATATCTACTGCCCTTGATGAAAAATGAAACATATTCGGATAAAAAAATAACCTTATCCTTAGCACACTTAAGCGTGGTTTTGTTATCCACTTGCGCTAAAGTGTATCTAAATAATGCGTTTAAAGCGACAGTCAGTCAATAGTGGAAATTACCGATTACGTCTATTATTTGTAGATAAGTGAAATAACAGGCAGAATCATGTTTACAATATTGTTTTATTTGTACATGTTTTTTCAAGAGTAGATAATGGGGCAACAATCTGGATTAGTTACCGAGACGCAAAAGGCAAAACTGGCGCCACCGCCTTTTTATCAAGTGTTGTTGCTTAATGATGATTACACGCCAATGGATTTTGTTGTTGCGGTTTTACAAAAATTTTTTGCAAAATCTGAAGAAGATGCTACTTTAATCATGTTGAAAGTGCATCATGAAGGTAAAGCGGTTTGTGGTGTTTATCCTAAAGATGTGGCAGCAACCAAAGTGGCCATGGTGGCCCAGTATGCACGTTCCAACCAGCACCCTTTGCAGTGCGTAATGGAACCTCTTGAGTCATAATGAGTCTACGTGAAGTAGTGTTTGGCAGTTTAAAGAAGTATCGGAGGATGATGTGATTTCTCAAGAATTGGAAGTAAGCTTACATATGGCTTTTGTTGACGCCAGATCATCACGTCACGAGTTCATTACGGTTGAGCATTTATTGCTTGCCCTGCTGGACAATGCCGCTGCACTTGACGTGCTCAAGGCCTGTGATGCCGATATTGAATCCTTGCGTGGAAAACTGCGTAAATTCGTCAATGAAAATACGCCTGTCGTACCGGGTGAAGAAGATGTGGACACCCAACCCACGTTGGGTTTCCAGCGGGTGATCCAGCGTGCGATCATGCATGTGTCATCAAACGGGAATAACAAGAATCCGGCTACAGGTGCCAATGTGCTGGTGGCCATATTCAGCGAAAAAGACGCTCATGCGGTTTTCTTCCTGCAAGAAGAAAACATAACCCGGCTTGATGTGGTCAATTATATTTCGCATGGTATCTCCAAATTGCCTCCGCCCAAGGAAGAGCGCAATGAAGAAACGGTGGCAAATCCGCGCGAACCGAGTGATTTTGACAAATCTCCTCTGGCGTTGTATGCGCAAGACCTTAACGCCAATGCGCAGGAAGGTAAGATAGATCCGCTAATCGGGCGTGACCCGGAAATTGAACGGGTCATTCAGATTTTATGCCGTCGCCGTAAAAACAATCCTTTGTTGGTGGGTGAGGCAGGGGTTGGCAAAACAGCCATTGCCGAAGGCCTGGCATTAAGAATTGAAAACAGTGATGTCCCTGATATCCTTTCATCCGCCCGGGTTTATGCCCTTGATATGGGGGCATTGCTGGCAGGCACCAAGTACCGTGGAGATTTCGAGCAACGCCTGAAAGCGGTTCTCAAGCAATTGGAAGAACACGAGAATGCGGTGCTGTTCATTGATGAAATCCATACGCTTATTGGTGCCGGTTCGGCTTCCGGTGGCACCATGGATGCTTCCAACCTGCTTAAACCTGCCTTGTCTTCCGGTAAATTGCGTTGCATGGGAGCGACAACCTATAAAGAGTATCGGGGTATTTTTGAAAAAGACCACGCTTTGTCACGTCGTTTCCAGAAAGTGGATGTCGTTGAGCCTACTGTAGAGCAAACCATCCAGATCCTGCGAGGCCTGAAATCCAAATTTGAAGAGCATCATGGTGTGCGTTATTCATCGCCCGCTCTGGTTGCCGCGGCTGAACTCTCTGCCCGTCACATTAATGACCGTCACTTGCCAGACAAGGCCATTGATGTGATTGATGAAGCGGGAGCGGCACAAAGATTGCTACCTAAATCACGCCAGAAAAAAGTGATTGGCAAGGCAGAAGTGGAAGCCATTGTTGCGAAAATGGCACGTATTCCACCACAAAGTGTCTCTACCGATGACCGAAACAAACTAGCCACGCTTGAGCGGGATTTGAAAACCGTGGTGTTTGGGCAGAACGATGCCATTACCGCCTTGGCAGCGGCTATTAAAATGTCGCGTTCTGGTTTGGGTAAACCCGACAAGCCAATTGGTTCATTCCTGTTTTCAGGCCCTACTGGGGTGGGTAAAACCGAAGTGGCAAGGCAACTGGCCTTTACCCTGGGGGTTGAGCTGGTTCGTTTTGATATGTCAGAATACATGGAACGTCACGCGGTTTCCAGACTGATTGGGGCGCCTCCTGGTTATGTCGGATTTGATCAGGGTGGTCTTTTAACCGAAGCCATTACCAAACAACCTCATTGTGTATTGCTGCTTGATGAAATAGAAAAAGCGCATCCGGATATTTTCAATATCCTGTTGCAGGTCATGGATCACGGCACCCTGACTGATAACAACGGCCGCAAGGCTGATTTCAGGAGTGTTATCCTGATCATGACCACCAATGCAGGCGCTGAAATGCTGAATAAACCTACTATCGGGTTTGCCGCTTCTCGTCAGGTGGGTGATGAAATGGCTGAAATCAAGCGGCTCTTTACCCCTGAATTCCGCAATCGTCTTGATGCAATTATTCCTTTTGCCGCCCTCAATAAAGATATTATTCTGCGTGTCGTGGATAAATTCCTGATTGAACTCGAAGAGCAGCTGCATGCGAAACGGGTAGAGGTTACCTTTACCGATGAACTGCGTGCCTATCTGGCCGATAAAGGTTTTGATCCGCTTATGGGGGCAAGGCCAATGCAGCGGCTTATTCAGGATGTCATTCGCCGCGCCCTGGCCGACGAGTTGCTGTTTGGCAAACTTGCCAACGGGGGTTCTGTGCGCGTAGATGCCAAGGATGGACAGGTTTCCCTGTCTTTTGAGGAGCCCGGTTCAAAAGCCAATGATCCAGAACACAAGGAAGAGGTGCTTGTTTCCTGATGCGGGATTCGGCAATCAGGCTGGCTTGTCATCATTGTGGGCAGCTTCATGTAAAACCGCAGCTGCATGAGCGCCAACGCGCCTCATGCGTACGCTGCGGTACTATTCTGCTACAAAAGGGAAAATTTAATGTCAATGCCTGGCTAGCCTTGTCAGTAGCGGCATTATGGGTTTTCCTTATTGCCAATATTATGCCGGTTGCCACGCTTTCCTCTGCCGGTATGTCCCGTAGTGCCACGTTTCTTCAATCTATACAGGTAACCTGGGGGCAGGGCTTTCCTCTGGTTGCATTCATGTGTTTGATGGTGGGTTTCGTGGTTCCGCTGCTTCAATTAAGCCTGCTAACGTGGATTCTGTCTTTTCTGTACAAGAAGAAATTCCCTCCTGGTTTGCGTACTTTTTCCCGACTTACATGGCTGTGTAAACCATGGTCCATGATCCCGGTTTTCATGCTGGGTGTGCTGGTGGCGGTGGTAAAGCTTGCCGATATGGCCTCCCTGGAACCCGAAGCGGGCTTGTGGGCGTTTGCCGTACTGACCTTTTTGTTAACTTTCCTGAACAAACTCAATTCCCGAAAAATCTGGCAACTGGCGCAAGAACAAGGGGTAGCCAATGATTTGCCGGTTAACCCGCATGCAGCACAATACGTACTTGCCTGTGAAGTTTGTTCACAGGTTAGCGTGAGCCATCAAGCAACAGGGCGCTGCAACCGTTGCAATGCTATCGTTCATTATCGTAAACCTAAACATAAATCCCGAACCCTGGCCCTGCTGGCAGCGGCTATTGTTTTTTATGTGCCAGCCAACCTGTATCCGGTGATGGTGATAGATGCCTTGCTAGGCTCCAGTGGACATACTATTCTGGGTGGTGTGCTTCAGCTTTGGGAGTTGGGTTCATGGGACCTGGCATTGATTGTTTTTGTGGCCAGTGTTGTAGTACCCATTAGCAAAATTGTTATTATGCTGGTTTTATACTTCAATGATAAATCGGGCAGTCATGCCGTCCAGCAACAGCATACCCGCTTGTACCAAATTGTTGAATATATCGGGCAATGGTCCATGCTGGATGTTTTCGTGGTGATATTGCTGGCAGCGCTGGCCAATTTTGGTAGTTTGATGAGTGTCATGCCTGGGCATGGCGCGACTGCTTTTGGCCTGGTGGTTGTTTTTACCATGTTGTCAGCTCAAAGTTTTGATATCAGGGAAGGGTGGGACTGTGTCGATGACGGCATTGAGCAGGAAGACTTTGAGCCGGCAGAAACGGCACCCACATTTCAATGAAGCAGTTTGTGTAAAGTTACCGGTTTATTCATGGCGTTAATTATGCGGAAAACAAAAAATGTCTGAGTCTGAAGACAAGCAATCACACCCTCAAAAGACGATTGATACATCTGCGGCAAATAATTCATCTGCGGTAAATGGGATAAAACCACCTATTGTCAAAGAACCGGTAGTCAGCCAGAAAAAAGGGAAAAACATCTCATGGATCTGGCTGGTTCCTTTTATTGCCGCCATTGTGGGCCTGTCATTGCTAGTCCGTGATTATATGGAGCAGGGACCGGAAGCCAGCATTATATTCAAAACGGCCGAAGGGCTTGAGGTTGGAAAAACGCAGGTCCGCTACAAGGATGTCGTGATTGGGCATGTGAACAAAATTGGCCTTACCCCGGATAGAAATGGAGTGCAGGTTAATGTCAGCCTTTCCAATGAAAGTGAATTCCTGATGCAGGAAGGAACCCGTTTTTGGGTGGTCAGACCCCGCCTTACCGTTAGTGGGGTATCCGGTTTGGGAACCCTGGTGTCGGGTTCGTATATTGGTGTTGATGTGCCTGATGATAATGAGAAAGAGCCGGTTGATACCGATGAATTTATTGGTTTGGAGCATCCCCCGGAGATTTCAAGTAACCGTCCTGGCAAAAAGTTTGTGTTGAATGCCCAAAATCTGGGTTCCTTGGATCTGGGCTCCCCGGTGTATTATCGACGCATTCAAGTGGGACAGATTATCAATTACCAGCTTGGCAAAGATGGTCAGGCCGTTAATATACTTATTTTTATTGACTCTCCCTATGACCAGTTCGTGACGGAAAATAGCCGTTTCTGGAATGCCAGTGGCCTTGATTTTTCACTGGGTGCCAGCGGCCTGAATTTCAAAACCCAATCTCTGGTTTCATTGTTAAGTGGTGGTGTCGCCTTTGCCGATCCACCTGGCAAGCATGGACAGGAAAGCAGGCTTGCCCAGCCCAATTCTGTTTTTTTGCTGGAAAATACCGAGGAACGCGCCATGTCTGATCCGCATGGCCAGACCTATCCGGTTCGCATGAGATTCAGCAATTCGGTAAGGGGCCTACAGGCAGGAGCACCTCTTGATTTTAAAGGGATTAATTTGGGTGAAGTGCGTGCCATTAGTCTTGAGTATGATGCTAAGAGCAAGGAAAGCTTCGCTGTAGTAGATGCCATTGTTTATGAAAACCGGCTGGGTGTGGTGCTGAACAGTAAAAAATCGTCTGGTAACAATGTAAAAGTGATTGGAGTTGAAGAAATAAAAGAATTTTTTGCCAGTGGTTTAAGGGGGCAATTGCGCTTTGCCAATATTTTTACCGGCCAACTGTATGTTGCCCTGGATTATTTTCCTGATGAACCGCCTTTGTCAGAACCGGATTTGTCGCAAGACCCGTTCATTATTCCCACGGTGGGGGGGAGCTTTGATCAAATTCAGGAGAACCTGAACCAGATTATCCGCAAGCTCAAGGATCTTCCCCTGGATTCAATGGGAAAATCATTGGACAGCGCCTTGCAAGGGGTGTCCAAACTGGTTGATAATCTGGACAGCAAGACCATGCCTGAAGTGAACAAGGCCTTGCGTCAGGCTACCCGCTCACTGAACGGGGCAGATAAACTGGTTAATAGCATGGATGGCACCATTCGTCCGGATGGTGCTTTAATGTCCGAGGTGCGTACCATGCTCAGGGAGTTGACGCGCACCATGCGGTCATTTCGTGCAATGAGCGATTTTCTGCAGGCTGAGCCCTCTTCAGTGATCAGGGGCAGGCAGAAAGATCAAATACCGTTTATGGAATAATTCATCATAAAACTTATGCAACAACATCACGCTATTTTGAAAAGAATTGCCTGTTTCCTGGGGACCGGGGCGGTTGTCAGCTTAATCGCTGGCTGCGCTTCCGCACCGGAGGTTAAGTATTATTCATTACAGCCTCAAACGCAGGTCGCCACGGTCATGGGCAATGCGCCACTAGGATTACAAATTGCGTTACCGCAAATTCCCGAGTCCGTAGACAGGCCTCAGTTGATGGTGCGCAATCCGGCTGAACCGCAGGTTATTTATGCCCTGAATGCGGCCCGTTGGGCTGGTTCTTTGTCTGATGAAATTGGCCAGTCCCTGTCATTTTATCTGGCTGGTCAGCTGGGCGCCATTAATGTGCAGAACCTGCCGGTTGTGCCGGGTTCATTGCCGGTCTGGATAGTTCAAACCAATGTGCAGCAGTTTGACCTGATGCCGGGTAATCGCGCGATTCTTGATGTAGTATGGACGCTTAAGCCAACATCGGGCGCCCTTACTTCATGGATTTGCCAAACACGAATCAGTGTCCCTGTTATTCAAAAAGATGCCGCTGCCGTCGTGGATGGGCAGCAACAGGCGATTCGTTTGCTGGCCAATGAAATGGCTAAGAAAATTCATCCTGGTGTCATGGCGGCCGATAATACGGTACAGGCTTCGGTAAAAACCGGTGCTTGCCGCCAATCGTAATTAGGGGCGCAAAAAGCCCCGAATACCAGCAATTTGTAAAACTTAGGATAATATTTGCAATGAAGAAGAAAATTCTATTCTCTGGAATCATGGTTGCATTTGCCTTTACTTCTGCCAGTCAGGCTGAAGTAGTGGTGGGTGTGAATGTATCGGCTACCGGTCCTGCCGCCGCCATTGGCATACAGTCTCAAAATGCCATGACGCTATGGCCAGAGACACTGGGCGGAGAAAAAGCCAAATATATTATTCTTGATGATGGTACCGATGTTAGCAAGGCAGTAAGAAATGTGCGCAAGCTTACTTCGGAAGATAAAGTGGATATCATTATTGGTCCCAATACAACCGCCGCCGCGCTGGCTTTGCTGGATGTCTTAAAAGAAACCCAAACACCCCTGATCGCACTGGCTGCTTCCAGCTCGATTGTAGAGCCTGCTGATGACCCAGGCCGTCGCTGGGTGTTCAAAATGCCCCAGAATGATGGTCTGATGGCTGATGTCCTGATTGATGAAATGATCAAGAAAGGATATAAAACCGTTGGCTTCATCGGTTTTGCCGATTCTTATGGTGAAAACTGGTGGAAAGAATTTACGTCACGCCTTGATGGCCGGATTGAAGTCGTTGCCCGAGAATCTTTTCAGCGTACTGATTCATCGGTTGTTGGCCAGGCCCTGAAATTGATTTCCGCCAAACCCGATGCCATTTTGGTGGCCGGTGCCGGCACGCCTGCCGTATTGCCTGAAAAAACCCTGAAGGACCGTGGTTACAAGAACCCGATTTATCAAACCCATGGCATTGGTACGCTTGAATTTCTTCAGGTGGGTGGCAAGTCAGTTGAAGGAACCCTGTTTCCAACAGGTCCGGGTGTCGTTGCCCGCGGCTTGCCAGACAGTAATCCAGTCAAGGAAGTCGCCATGAATTTTACCGAACGTTATGAGGCCAAATACGGCCCAAATACGGCAACTCAATTTGCCGGTGATGCCTGGGGTGCCTGGATTGTGGCTGACAAGGCCGTGTCACGCGTGATTAAAAAGGGTATCAAGCCGGGAACGGTCGAGTTCAGGAATGCCCTGCGTGATGAAATTGAAAACACCAAAGACTTGATTGTTCCCAATGGCGTGTTAAATATTACGCCCCGTGATCACCAGGGTTTTGATACCCGTGCTGCTGTTATGGGCACGATCAAGGATGGCAAATTTGTGTATGCCGGTGAGCAATAAAACAGGCTGTATGGCTCACTGATTAAAGCAGCTTTGGCTGCTTGTCAGTGAGCCAGCTTTGTGGCTAATCAGTTAATGGTTGCACCCGAAATTTCAACAATTTCCTTGTACTTTTTATGCTCTGAATTGACGAAATCGGCAAATTCCTGTGCAGTACCGGGTTTGGTATTGGAACCCATGGTCTTAAGCTGTTTTTGCACGGCCGGATCATTCATGGCATTACTATAAGCTTTGTTCAATTTGTTGATAATGGGTTCGGGGGTGCCACCGGTGGCAAATACACCAAACCAGGTGCCAATATCAAAGTCTTTGATACCAGCCGCTTCCATAGTGGGCGTGTCTGGCAAAAATGGTGTGGCATTTTTGGTAGTGACGGCCAGTGCCTTAACCTGTCCTTCATTGATCAGGGGCAAGGATGAAGCCAGGTTGTCAAACATGAACTGGGTCTGGTTGGACAACAAAGACAGTTTTGCCGGATTGGCACCACCATAAGGCACGTGTACCGCATCAATGCCGGTGCGGGATTTCATGAGTTCACCGGCAAGGTGACCGGCACTGCCACTGCCGCCAGACGCATAGTTAAGCTTGCCAACATTTTTTTTGGCATATTCAACGAGGTCTTGCAGACTATTGATATTGTTGGTTTCGGCAAAGTCTTTGTTGACGATCAAAACATTGGGAACCGATGAGACCATAATGACCGGTGAAAAATCCTTGATGGGATCAAAAGTGATGTTTTTGTATAACCATGGGTTAATGGCCTGAATCGCAACGGCACCCATTACCAGCGTGTAGCCATCGGGCTGGGCTTTGGCCACGGAAGCGGCACCAATATTGCCACCGGCACCGGCTTTGTTTTCGACAATAACGGTTTGTTTAAGTTCTTGCTGTGCTTTTTCACCCAAGAGACGGGCAATGGTATCAAGTGGGCCACCGGCCGCGTAAGGAACAACAAAATTAATGGGCTTTTCGGGCCAGGCGGCGGTATCCTGTGCTATTGCCATAGTGGAACCGAGTATGCCAGATGCCAGGAGGGCGCCAGCGCTTTTTAGAACCATTCTGCGTGTCAGTGTCATTATTATGTCCTTGTAAAAAAATTAACGGCGACCGGTACTGCCAAAACCATCCGTGCCACGATCACTGTCTTCAAATGCATCAACAATATTGAATTTTACTTGCTGTACCGGAACCACCACCAATTGGGCAATGCGTTCCATGGGAGAAATAACAAAATCAGTCTGGCCACGGTTCCAGGTTGAAACCATGAGTTGTCCCTGATAATCGGAATCGATAAGGCCAACCAGGTTGCCAAGCACGATGCCGTGTTTATGGCCCAGTCCCGAGCGTGGCAAGATAACAGCCGCATAGTTGGGGTTATTGATATGGATGGATAAACCGGTGGGGATCAGGGTAGTCTGGCCTGGTGCCAGTGTAATGGCTTCATCAAGACAGGCTCGCAGATCAAGGCCTGCAGAGCCACCGGTTGCGTAGGCCGGTAATTGTGACCGCATTCGTTCATCGAGGATCTTCAGGTCTATTTTCATTTTTTCCTATTTGATTTGGTAGATTTGAAAACTGATGCCATGAACCGGAGCACGGCAATGGCAATAATGATAAGTAATACAATCGCCCCTTGCCCATCAGATTCGGCAAGAATAGAACCCAGAAAAACAATCAGAAAAATAAGGAAGAAAAATTTTCTGAGATTTTTATTGAAAGAAAAAGCGGTATAGGGTGGGGATCTACTTGCATTCGTGGATTTTTCGGGGGCGGGTAAGGCATATGTAGGGGCGTGGGCCTTTTCAGGCACTTTGGATGGGAAAGCGTCATCGCTAGAGAAGTTTTCAGTGAAATCCTGGACAACGTCATCTTTCTTGTTTTGGACACTGGAAGATAAGGATGATTGCTTTAGCAGCTCATCAATATAAGAAATATAGTCCCCATTTTTGGGACTTTCGTAGTTCTTCAACATGATACATCCTTTACCTTGTTAATGACGGTTACCGGCCTTGATCCTTTCCCTTATTGGTTTTGTTTTTTTCAGGTGGCTTTTTTATGAGTGAATATATCAGCCAGACACCGGCAACCACGGACAATATGGTACCAATTAACAGCGTGCTTCCACCACCTGCACCGTGGGAATCTGAAATGGCCTCGGCACCTTTGGCGCCCAGATACCCTGGCATAATCATGATGGGCATCCAGATGATGGCAGAGGTGACATTAGCGATTTGAAACCGCAGATGCGACATGTTCATGATGCCTGCAACGGCAGGAATCGTGGAACGGATGGGGCCCATAAAGCGACCTATAAAAACCGATAAGACACCATATTTATAAAAGAATAACCTTGTTCGTGCAATCATTTTCCGGTGCTGGTTCAGGGGCCATTTGCGGGTGATATCCATACCAAACCAGCGTCCGATCCAGTAGGAAAGGGCATCACCCAGGATAGCACCGGTTATGCCCCAGATAATGATAGGCCAGGGAGACAGGACATCTGAACCGATCAAGGTGCCGGTTGCCAGTAAAATGGCGGTTGCCGGGATAGCCAGGCCAATAATAAGCATGGACTCGCCAAAGGTAAGCAAGGCAATAATGGGGCCTGCCCAGACCTGGTTGTCCTGGATGAAGGTAATGATCTGTTGAAGCAGCTGATCCATG
>Ga0172382_10002460_pt1 | contig 30920 bp, 21 predicted proteins | sample Leawel138RmetaG_FD_122245 | JGI IMG/M metagenome (GOLD analysis project Ga0172382, IMG submission 122245) | Leachate microbial communities from a municipal landfill in Southern Ontario, Canada - Leachate well 138R metaG | ecosystem: Engineered > Solid waste > Landfill > Unclassified | place...
ATCGGATCCTGCAGCGCGATCCCGCCTGTATCGTCAGCCGCGCGACCGCGCAGCCGCAGGCAGAGGACGCGGAGGATCCTTACGCGGACTACAAGGTTCCGGATGATCTGATGTGGTAGGCGGTATGGGTTGTGAGGCGTGAGGAGTGAGGAGTGAGGAGTGAGGAGTGAGGAGTGAGGAGTGAGGCGTGAGGAGTGAGGAGTGAGGCGTGAGGAGTGAGGAGTGAGGAGGAAAATCTGTTATTGGCCACGGAAGCACACGGAAAAACACAGACAAGACCACAAGACCATAGGCTGCACAAGGCTACCCACGACATCCCGCGTTACCTGCCAAGCGCTGATGCTGCGTTGCTACGGTCCGTAGCCCTGCAACGGCCGTGCGGCATACGGCGCATGATCAACTAGACTTCAATACAGCTGGATGCAGCGCGGACGTCCGCCCGAGTCCGGTAGCGGTTTCTTCTGTTCACAGGAAGGTGTGTTATGACCCTGTCAGAGATATCCACGGCCCGTGTGTCCGAGCGCGCCGCGTCGCTCAGCGAGGACTACCGGCGCGTGCGCGCGGCATCGGAGGCGTTGTGCGCCCCGCTCGCAGTCGAGGACTATGGGATTCAGACCATGCCGGACGTCAGTCCGCCGAAATGGCACCTCGCCCACGTGTCCTGGTTCTTCGAGACCTTCGTGCTCAAGCCGTTCGCGCGCGGCTACACGGAGTTCCACCCGCAGTTCGCGCACCTGTTCAATTCCTACTACGAAACCGTGGGCACCTTTCACCCGCGCCCGGAACGCGGCCTGCTGGCGCGGCCGACCGTTGCGGAGGTCTTCGCCTACCGCCGGCATGTCGATGCGGCGATGGCGCGGCTGCTGGCGGATCCGCCCGCGCAACATGCCGATGCCATTCGCCAACGGGTACAGCTGGGGTTGAACCACGAGCAGCAGCACCAGGAACTGCTGGTCACGGACATCAAGCACATCTTCGCGTACAGCCCGCTGCGTCCGGTGTATCACGCGAACGTTGCGCCGCGCCGTGCCGCGCCGAAGGCGGACTGGATCGCTTTTCCAGCAGGGCTCCATGAGATTGGTCATGACGGCGACGGCTTCGGTTTCGATACTGAGTTTCCGCGCCACCGGGTGTTTCTGGAGGCGTTCCTGCTCGCATCCCGGCCGGTGAGCAACGCCGAGTACCTGGCCTTCGTCGAGGGTGGCGGCTATCGGCGCGCCGAGCTCTGGCTGTCCGCGGGCTGGGCACAGATACGCAACGCGAAATGGGATCATCCACTCTATTGGGAGCGCACGGCCGGGGACTGGGAGCACATGACGCTCGCGGGCTGGACGCCACTCGATCCGGATGCACCGGTCTGTCATCTGAGCTACTTCGAGGCGGACGCCTACGCGCGCTGGTGTGGTAAGCGGTTGCCCACGGAAATGGAATGGGAGGTGGCTGCGACGCGCCTGCCGGTACAGGGCAACTTCGCCACCAACGGCTGGCTGCAGCCGGCCGCCACTGCGCACACCGGTCTGACGCAGATGTTCGGCGACGTCTGGGAGTGGACGTCTTCGGCCTATGCGGCCTATCCGGGCTATCGGCCGTTGGGTGGGGCGCTGGGTGAATACAACGGTAAATTCATGTGTGGTCAATTCGTGCTGCGCGGCGGTTCGTGCGCGACTCCGGCCGGGCACATACGCGCCAGCTACCGCAACTTCTTCTATCCGCACGACCGCTGGCAGTTCAGCGGGCTGCGTCTCGCAGACGATCTCTGAGGGCCGCCGCCGCGTGTTGCGACCGTCAGCGGCCGCCCGTGCAAGGCGGGCGGTTGTGCTGCATCATGGCGCGACATCGCGAACGAGGACACCGACATGATGCGCGCCATCAGCAGGAACATCCTTACCGGCCTGATCACGATTCTGCCCGTGGTGCTGACGCTCTACCTGTTCTACTGGCTGGTGGTGTCTGCCGAGGCAGCGCTGGGTACGCTGCTCAAGACGGTACTCCCGATGGGCGCCTACTGGCCCGGAATGGGCGTGGCCATCGGTCTGCTGGCGGCATTCGTGGTGGGGTTACTGATGCGCGCCCTGGCGGTGCGGCGCCTGTTCGCGCTGGGCGAGCGGATCTTCACACGCCTGCCTCTGATCAAATCGGTGTACTCCGCGCTCCGCGACCTGATGGATTATTTCTCACCTGAGCGCAAGAAAGACTTCGGCCAGGTGGTGGCGGTCACGCTCGGTGAGATGCAGCTGATCGGCTTCGTCACGCAGGCGGATACCGGGCGCCTGCCCACAGAATTCCACGGGCAGGACCGCGTGCTGGTCTATCTGCCCATGAGCTACCAGATTGGTGGCTATGCCGTGTTCGTGCCACGCAGCGCGGTGCGCCCGCTGGACATGGGCATGGAAGAGGCCATGCGCTTCGTGATCACCGCCGGCGTGACCGGCGACCCCACACGGGATCCGCAAGTCCGCCACTAGCGGCAGATGATCGGAGGCGACGCGCGCGAGCGCGGAATCCGGTACCTCGATGCCGGTCACCTCGATGTCCGGGCTGACGAAGATATGGTCGATGCGCAGCGTCGGGAAGCGCCCCGAGAAGGTGCTGCGCGGGCGGTGCTGCCGCGCCTCGATCTGGACATCGTTCAGGCGCCTGGCGAGTCGTCGGCATACCGCCGACGACGGCAGGGCGTTGAAGTCCCCGCACAGGATCACCGGCGTGCGGCAGTGTACGTTCCCCAGCCAGTCTGCGCCGAGCAGTGCCTCCGTCTGCGCCAGACGCTCGCGCGCGTTCAACCCCAGATGGGTGTTGAGGATCTGCACCGTCCTGCCGTGCAGGTCGACGCTTACCCACAGCGCCCCGCGCGGTTCGAGCTGCGGTTTGTCGGCGAGCCCCGGCAGCGGGGCGGCCCTGACCAGACAGCGTGGCAGGTGCGTCAGGATGGCGTCACCGTAGCGTTCCTCCTCCAGGTGCACGGCCGGATGAAAATGGAAATCCATCTCCAGGCAACGCGCGATCAGCTGTGCCTGATCCAGACCGTGGGTCCGGCCGCGGCCGACGTCGAGTTCCTGCAACGCCACCACGTCCGGCCGGGCACGGGCGATGACACGGGCGATGCGTTCGGGATCGATCTTGCCGTCCATGCCGATGCAGCTGTGCACGTTGTAGGTCATCACCCGCAGGGTCTCCGCGCGTGCCGCGGCTGGGCGTATGGGCGCATCCGAGGGTGCGCGTACGGGTACGCCCACGGTGGCGTCCGCCGGCCGGCGGACCGACCGGCCGAGGTGGCGTAGCGCCGCGGTGCGCAGGTCGAGGGGGCGCAGATAGGTAGCCCTGCGCGCCGCCAGTGGGGCATCGTCGGGGAGCAGGGCGAAGCCGTGGGTCTCGTCCGGTGCGGCACCGGCATGGCTGCCGTTCTCGGTGGCGAAGGTCAGTGGCGGCACGCCCGCACGCCAGCCCAGCAGGACGAAATCGCCGGCGTCCGGATGTTCACACAGACGCAGCAGGTCCGGGCCGAGCGCGTCGAGGAAGGGATGGTCCGGGCCGAACAGCGTGGCCGTGTCCTGCGGCAGGCGGAATTCGCCGCCGTCGGTGCAGGCGTGCAGTTGTCCCGTCCCGTCCCGGTGGAGCACGACCGGCACCTTGTGGGAATGCGCCAGGTCCCGTGCGATGGCGTCGCGCACGGCGGCGTCCAGGGCCAGCGGAGAATAGACATGAGCGACCGGCCCGAGCGCGGCCACGCGGGGCCGGGCCTCGTTGTGGGCGAGGCCGTCCATACCGAGCACCGCGAACAGGCGCTGCACGTGGCGGCCGCCGAGCAGACGCACGCGCTGGGTCTGGATGCCGCCGGCATCCCCCGGACCGGCGCCGCTGCCGGTGTCGATGCCAGGCGCATGCACCCCGGCCGTCGTGAAGGCCGCCGTCACTGCCTCGTCCAGCGGATAGCCCTGCCGGTCCCGGTAGGCCTGGGTCATGGCCTGACCGTGATCGGAATACACCCAGACCTCGTACTGGCGCCACGGCGAGCGGTTGGCGGCGCGCCATAGCCGGGCGATGGCATCGTCGATACCCTTCAGCGTCCAGTGCGCAAACAGCGAGCGCGGCCCACGACGATGCGACTGTTCGTCGTAGCCGAGGAAGTTGATGTGTACGCTGGGCAGACCGCGGGCGACGTCGATCTTGCCGCCGATCACGCACAGTTCGCGCAGCAGGATGGAGATGCCTACCCGGGTCGGGATGAACTTCAGTTCCTTCAGCAAGTCGTACCCGCGCCGGAGGCCACGCACGCAATCGACCAGCGCCAGGCCCAACTCCAGCAGCATCAGCACCCCGACGCGCAGAAAGCTGTAGAGGTTGGCTAACAGGAACGCCGTCACCACCAGCGGATTGGCGGCGCGCAGCGTCGGACCCCAGCCCATGGACGCCGGGCAGAAGTGCGACTCCGCCGCGCCGCCGGTGAAGACATCCGCATAGGCACTGCCGCCTTTGAGCAGCGGCTCATCGCCGTCGGCCACGAGCCGCGCCTCGACCCGCGCCGCCGCCTCCGGGTCGTACATGCGGACCACCTCCCCGCTTTCCCGGTCCAGGAAGGAAAAGGCCGGCACCGCGCCGGTGACGCCATAGAACAGCTCCGCCTGGACGGCGGGCGTGGTTGCCGGCAGGCCCGCATAGTGGCTGTGGGTGCGGTACTGTTCGCGCGCCATGAGCCGGCGCAGGAACGGCAGCTCGCCGCGCGCCAGCGCCCGCTCGAATTCCGGCCGCGACAGCCCATCGATCTGGATCATGACCAGCCCCGGCCGTGTCGGCGCACCCGCGGATACCGGCAGGCGCAGCAGGCGCGCCAGCCAGACGCTGCGGCTGAGGCGGTGGCGCAGACGCCGGAGGCCGATCTCGATCCGGGCGATCATCGCTGCCCGGGAGCCTGCCGGACTGGAGCGATCATGGCGAGCAAGGTGGGAGCGCAGCAGATCAGTCTCACGTCCGACAGGCTCCTATGCGTCGGCGGGGGACGCAGCATCCGCATCAGTCCTCCTTTTCCGGGAACAGGCCGGTGCCGAGCGCCGCATCCCCCGCACCGGCCATGCTCTTCAGGATGTCCCACTCCGTCTTGATCGCGATGATGACCTCCTCCCAGCCGGTTTCGTGCGCGTGGGTGTCGGCCGCCGCGCGCGGCTGGAGCGCGGCGTAGCAGGCGAGCGCGCGGTCGGCACAGCGGGGCATGGAGAAGGCCGCGGCGGTGTCGAGTGCGGCCTGTCGCAACGCACTGCGCACGTCCGGCCCCTGCGCGGCAACCCAGCGCAGGCCTGCCGCGAAGGCTGCCGGCGCCGCCGCGCGCAGCAGGCGGCCGTTGCTGCCGTCGTCCACCATTTCGCGGGCGCCGGGCGCGTCCAGCGCCACCACCGGCAGGCCGGCCGCCATCGCCTCGGTCAGCACCATGCCCTGGGTCTCGCTCAACGACGCGAAGGCGAACACGTCCATGGCGTGCAGCGCATCCGCCAGCTGCCGGCCCTGCAGGAGGCCGAGGATGTGCAGCCGCGTGCTGAGCCCGGCGCGGGCGAAGCGCTCCCGTATGGTCTTCTCCGACGGGCCGGTGCCGATCACCAGGAAGTGCGTGCGGGCGTCGCCGGCGACGACCTCCGCGACTGCGTGCGTCAGGAAGTCGAGGTTCTTCTCCGGGGCGAGCCGGCCGAGATGGCCGACCACGAAGGCCTCGGCGGCGATGCCCAGTTGCCGGCGCACGGCGGCCCCGTCGCCGCTGGCGAAGCTCTCCAGGTGCACACCGGTGGGTACCACCGCGATGGGTGTGTCCACGCCGCGTTCGAGCAGCAGCGCGCGGATGCTCTCGCTGGGCGCGAACACCTGATCGGAGAGATTGGCGTAGCGGGTGCCGAGTTCGATGGCAAAGCGCTTCATCGTCGGCGAGTCGCCCGGCACGTAATGCGTGTACTGCTCGTAGAGTGTGTGATGGGTGAACACCAGCGGCAGTTCCCGCCGGCGGGCGATGCGCACCGCAGTCATGCCGAGCAGAAAGGGGTGCTGGGCGTGGACGATGTCCGGTTGGAAGGCGTCGATGGCATCGTTCATCTGTGCCGCCAGGGGCAGCGCCACAGAGAAGTCGCTGGCATTGAATTTCTGGATCGCGGGCACGCGGATCACGTCCGTCTCGTGCCCGGGCATATCGGGAAACTCCGGGGCCACGATCAGTACGCGGTGGCCGCGCCGGCGGTATTCCGCGGCGAAGGCCGCCACCGAGCGGGCGACGCCGCCGACGTGCGGCGTGTAGGTGTTGGTGAGGATGAGGATGTTCATGCGACCTTGCCGCCGAGCGTGATCGAGGTCATGTCCGCAGCCGGCCGCACCGGCGTGCAGCCCGGCAGGCGGATCTCGATGGGCGGCGCGCCCCGGTGCCACGCGCCGCGCCAGCTGATGCGCGGGGTGCCCAACGGGTTCGGTGTGATCTCGACGGTGACTGCGCCGAATGCCGTCGGCGCGGGGCCGAAGCTGATCGGCGCACCCTGCTCGAGCCAGCGCGGCGGGATGCCGGCGCCCAGGATCAGGCCGTCCCCTTCCTCGCGCACGAAACCGTTGCGCAGCATCAGCACCCACTCGGCCGCCGCCCAGACGTGGTGGCCGTCGCCCATGCAGCCGCCGCCGGTGCGCGGGTGGATGGCCTCCGGCCACTGGCCGGTCGGTGAGGCCAGCGCGGCGACCGCATCCAGCAACGCGAGGTGGCGCGGGTCGCCGGCGCGCAGCAGGACCTGGGCGACGTGCAGGGTGAGGTAGGCGTTGAGCCCGGAGTGGATCATGTCCTGATAGAAGGCACCGTGGACGAAGCAACGGTCGAGCAGAAACTCGACACTATCGAGCAGGCGCGGATCGTCGGGCGCGCACAGTTGCAGCGGATAGCCGCAGGCCAGTGAACCGATGGCACCGGCATCGAGGCGTCGATAGGGCGAGGCCGGCATGGCCGGGCGGCCGAGGCGCTGGGCGCAGGCCGCCAGGCTGCGGTCCACCGCCGCCTCGAAATCCTCCGCACCCCGCGCGCAGCCCACGGCATTGTGGGGGTCCCGCGCGGCGAGCAGCGTGGCCGCCGCGCGCAGGCCGGCGATGCCCCAGAAATCGTCCCAGTAGTAGTAGTCGTTGGGCCCGAGGTGCTCGGCACTGAAACCCGCCGGCAGCAGCCCGGCATGCGGTGCGTCCAGATCGTCGGCCAGCCGCTTGCGGATGATCCAGCGTGCCCCACGCAGGATGGGCCCGTGCCATGCGGCCGGGACGGAGCGTCCGGTCAGCGCGAAGAAGCGTTGCAGGATCCACAGCACCTCGCCATTGGCGTCCCATTCGCCGTCCTGGGAGCGGAAGTAACCGCGTGCCGTCTGCCGCTCCGGGAAGCGCGCCAGGGCGCGCTCGGCGCGCTCCGTCAGACCGACGCACAGCAGGGCGTGGATGATGAAGGCGGCATCGCGGAACCAGAAGCGTTTGTAGGTGTAGGGTCCCGGATAGACGTCGTCGGGCGAATGCAGGATCAGCGAGGTGATCGCGGCGTCGTAGAGGAACTGGTAGCGCGGCTCCGGGCACGTCAGTTCACAGTGGCCACGCCGGGTGCTGTCCCAGGCGTCCGCGAGCAGCGCGCCGGTCGCCGGGTGGGTGTCGCTCGCGAGTGGGATGCGCACGTCGATCGCCGTCGGCGCACCGGCCGCGACCGGAAACAGCGCTGCCGCCGTGACCATGCCGACATCGCAGTGGCCCTCGGTCTGATCGTCCCGATCCGCGAGGTGGATGTAGACGTCGCCGTGGCGGTAATCCGAGACGTGGTGCCGCGCCGCCGGGGCGCTGAATTCCACCCGGTGGGTGTCGTCGACGGTCCAGGCCATACGCGCCCGCGACAGGCGCAGCGCGTGGATGAAGCTGATGCCCTCGGGGTTCTGTGGGCGCAGTGCCAGCACCAGCCGGGCCTGGGTGTCAGCATGTGCCTGCAGGCGCAGCCGGCACACCGGGACGCCGGCCTCCAACTCCACCCAGGCGCTGCTGGTCAGCGCCAGCCCGGGCAGGTCGGTCTCGGTGATGATGCAGGCGCCCGCAGCCAGTACCTGCCGTTGCCGGCAGTCCGCCGCCCGCGAGGGCAGCAGGCAGCGGCCGTCGTCGGCCAGCAGCCAGCCGTCCAGCGACCAGCCGTCGAAGAAGGGCGTGAGCAGGCCGCGTGGATCGACGATCGGCAGCTCCGCGCAGTCCGGATGACCGATCGCGGTCCAGTTGCGGTGGCTGAGGTTGATATGGGTGATGGAGAAGGCGCGCGGGATGAATGACTCATCGTGCGGATCGAACTGGCGCTCGATCCAGTAGGGCCAGACCCAGTCGAGGTTGTGCTGGATGACCCGGCTGTTGATCAGGCCGCGGGCGTGGAACACCACCCCGGCGCGCAGCAACTCGATGGGCTCGCCCACCTCGGAAGGTTGGGCGAAGCTGTGCAGCCGCGCCAGCAGCGCGATGGGATCGAGGAAGCCCTGGCGGCGGGCGAGGTGCCGGATGACGAAACGCCAGGGCAGCCAGTTCATCCAGTTCATTGCGGATCCTCTTCGAGCGCGCCCTGGTCCACGTAGCGCGCCAGCGCGCGGCGTGCGAGCCGGTTGAGGTAGAGCGCCACGGCGACGGTGGCGACGAAGCCGGCACCGTAGAGGCCCCACTCCAGCGGCGTGCGGCCGACGTTGCGCACGCCCAGCGTGCCGATGTCCGCGGCGAGCGAGCCGACGTAGACGCTGGTGACCGAAAACGGGATGAAGCCCAGCAGTGAACCACCGACGTAGCCGCGCAGCGAGAAGGGCGTCAGGCCGAAGAAGTAGTTGGAGATCTTGCTGGGGAAGAAGGGGATCAGCCGTGTCAGCAGGACGATCTTCCAGCCGTGCGGCGTCAGCTCGTCGCTCACCAGCCGCAGTCTGGCGTGCGCCATGACGAAGCGCCGGGCGCGCTGCCCGAACAGATGGCGCGCGATCAGAAACGCCAGCGTGGCGCCGAGCGTGGTGCCGACCACCACGTAGATCGAGCCTTTGACCACCCCGAACACGAAGCCCGCCCCGGTGGTGAACAGCACGCCTGGCAGCACCAGCACCACGACCGCCGCCATGAGCACCACGAACAGCAGCGCGGCCCACGCGCCGTGGGTGTCGAACCATTCCAAAAGTTGCAGGATCCATTCGTGGGCGCCGAGATGGATCAGCAGCGCGAGGATTGCGGCGACGAACAGCAGGCTGGCCGCGAGGCCCCACAGCGGGGAGCGCAGGCGGCTCACGGCGGGTCGTTTCGCGGCCTGTATCGGTGTCATCAGCCCGTGTCCATCGGTGTCCGTCTGCGTCCAGCTGTCAGGGCGCGTCGCTGCGCCGGGTTTTTCGTTGCGTGTTCTTCCGTGGCCAGATATTTTGCCGGGTACGTCGAGGTGCCGCCTGCTGTGCGTGGCAGCGGCGCGTACGCTCACAGCCCCGCCGCCAGTTTTCCCGCCTGCGCCGGCGGACCGGGTGCGGACCGTGTTCCCGCTGCGCCCGGGCGGTTGAATCCGATCGCGGGCACCGCCCTCTCCTGCAGTCTAGCAGGCCGTCCGCAGACACCGGTCGGTGTCACTGTGACCGCTGCGGCGCGGTGTGGCGCTCGTCTCGTGGACCCTGATCCCACAGGGTCTGGCGGGGATCCGGCGGGCCTTTCCGCCCGGGGGCCGTGGCACCGGCAGTGCACAACGGTGTGGGGTCGGTCGCCGTGATGATCGAGGGGGGCACAGGGATGGGCGGAACCCGACCATCGTTCAGCGTCTCGGCTATAGTGTTTCCCTGTACGGCAGGCCCACGCCCACCACCGGCGCAACCAGGCAGGAGATCATGAGGTTCGAGCCATCCCCGCTGCATACGCTACCCACCGGGCTGCGCGCCCTGGCGGGACGGGTCAGCTTCCTGGCCCGTGATCTGCGCTGGACCTGGAGTCATGCGGGCGACGAGCTGTGGAAGCACATCGACCCGCAACTCTGGGAGCAGACCGGAAATCCCCACGTCATGCTGCAGAGCCTGACCAGGGAGCGCCTCGCGGCACTCGATGCCGATGCGCCGTTCAAGGCCCGGCTGCAGCAACTGGCCGAGGCCCACGCCGAGTATTGCCGGCAGCCCGGCTGGTACGGTGAGACCTATCCGCAGGCCGAGCTCAAGCGGGTCGCCTACTTCAGCATGGAGTTCGGCCTGGGCGAGGCATTGCCGCTGTACGCCGGCGGTCTGGGCATCCTGGCCGGCGATTACCTCAAGGCGGCCAGCGACCTGGGTGTGCCGGTGGTGGGTGTGGGCCTGCTGTATCAGGAGGGTTATTTCCGCCAGACGGTGGATCACGACGGCCGGCAGCTGGAATTCTATCCCTACAACGACCCGACCAGCATACCCATCGCGCCAGTGCAGTCCGCCTCCGGCGCCTGGCTGCAGGTATCCCTGCAGCTGCCCGGGCGCCCGGTGCACTTCCGCGTCTGGCAGGCGCGCGTCGGCCGCGTCGACCTGTATCTGCTCGACAGTAATGCGCCGCTCAACAGCCCCAGCGACCGGGGCATCACCAGCAAGCTGTACGGCGACGGGGGCGAGACCCGGCTGCTGCAGGAGATCGCGCTCGGCATCGGCGGCTGGCGGGTGCTCGAGGCGCTGGGCCTGGAGATCGACGTCTGCCACCTCAACGAGGGCCACGCGGCCCTGGTGGGCCTGGAGCGGGCGCGTTCGTTCATGGAGCGCCACCAGGTCGACTTTCAAACGGCCTTGTGGGCGACGCGCGCCGGCAACGTGTTCACGACCCATACACCGGTCGCGGCCGGCTTCGACCGCTTCGATCCCGCGCTGCTGCTCAAGTACGGCCGTCAGTATGCGGAACGCCTCGGGGTCGACCCGCAGGCACTCGTCGCCCTGGCACGCAGCGATACCGCCGCCGTCGGTGAGCCGTTCAATATGGCGTATCTGGCGATGCGCACCTGCAGCACCGTCAATGGTGTCAGTCGTCTGCACGGCGAGGTCAGCCGGTCGCTCTTCCAGGTGCTCTATCCACGCTGGCCGCGCGGCGAGGTACCGGTGACGCACGTGACCAACGGCGTGCATGTGCCGTCGTGGGATTCGCCCTGGGCGGACGAGGCCTGGACCCGGGCGGCGGGCAAGGAACGCTGGCGCAGGGGCGGCGAAGGCCTGGCCGAGGCGATCCTGCAGAACGTCAGCGACGAGGCGCTGTGGGCGTTCCGTGGGCGGGAACGGGCCGACCTGGTGGGCTATGCGCGGCGACGGCTGGCACTCCACCTGGGGCAGCGCGGCGAGGACGCCGGGACGATTGCGCTGGCGGACCAGGCCCTCGATCCGAATGCATTCACCCTGGGTTTCGCACGCCGGTTCGCCGAATACAAACGGCCCGATCTGCTGCTGCGCGATCCGCAACGCCTGCTGCGGCTGCTGACCCGCCCGGGCCGGCCCGTGCAGTTGATCGTGGCGGGTAAGGCGCACCCGCGCGACGAGCGTGGTAAACAGTTCGTCCAGACCTGGATGGCGTTCGTGAGGCGGCCCGAGGTCCGCGCCCGGGTGGTATTCCTGGAGGACTATGACATCGCCCTGGCGCAGGAACTGGTGCAGGGCGTCGATGTCTGGCTGAATACGCCGCGGCGCCCCTGGGAGGCCTGTGGCACCAGCGGCATGAAGGTGCTGGTCAACGGCGGTCTCAATCTCTCGGAGCTCGATGGTTGGTGGGCGGAGGCCTATGCGCCCGAGGTCGGCTGGGCCCTGGGCGACGGCCGCGAGCATGCCGACCCACAGGTCTGGGACGCGCGGGAGGCGGAGCAGCTCTACCGGCTGCTCGAAGACGAGGTCGTACCGCTGTTCTACGCGCGCGACCCCGACGGCATCCCGCGCGACTGGGTCCGGCGGATGCGGGCGAGCATGGCGCGCCTCGCGCCGCAGTTCAGCGCCACGCGCATGCTGCGCGAATACATCGAGCAGCTCTACCTGCCAGCCGCGCGCGCCGTGCGCGCGCGCGGCACGCAAGACGGACGGCTCGGCCGCGAGCTGTGCGAGTGGGATGGACGGCTGCACCGCCACTGGCAGAACGTCCACCTGGCCAATCTGGTGGTGCACGAGGGGCCGGACAGCCGGCGTTTCGAGCTGCAGGTCTACCTGGGGGAGATCTCCACCACGGCCGTACAGGTGCAGCTGTATGCGGATGCCGCGGGTGATGGGGCGCCCCTGTGCATCGTCATGCAGCGGGGCGAGGGCATACCCGGCACCAGCAACGGCTATCTCTACCGCGCCCCGACCGACCTGCAGCGGCCGCACACCGACTTCACGCCCCGCATCGTGCCGTTTCACCCGGACGCACACATCCCCGTGGAGAACCATCTGATCACGTGGTGGTCGGGGCGCGCACAGGTCAGCAGGGACGCAGCGACACGGTGATGGCGGCCGACGACGATGCGCCCGGGGACCGGCGTCCCACCCCCCTGCCCAGCCCCCTGCTCGACGTGCAGCGACTCAGCAAAGGGTTCACCGCCGGTGCCGTGCCCCTGTTCACGGCGGTCTCGCTGGCGGTGGCGGCGGGCGAATGCGTCGCCATCATGGGCGAATCGGGCGTCGGCAAGTCCACCCTGCTCAACTGCATCGCCGGCCTGGAGCCGGTCGATGGCGGGCGGATCACGCTCGCCGGCGTGGAGGTGACCGCGCTGGACGAGGACAGTTTCGCGCGCCTGCGGCGGCACCAATACGGATTCGTGTTTCAGGCCTTCCACGTCCTGCCACATCTGGATCTCACCCAGAACGTGGCCCTGCCGCTGTGGCTGTTGGGCGTCGACCGGGTGCAGGCGGCGGCCCGGGCGCAGGCCATGCTGGTGCGCGTCGGGCTGGGCGAGCGCGCCGCCGACTGGCCCCGGCATCTGTCCGGCGGCGAACTGCAGCGGGTGGCGATCGCGCGCGCCCTGGTGCACCGCCCGGCGCTGGTGCTGGCGGATGAACCGACCGGCAATCTCGATCCCGAGCGCGCGGCCGGGGTGCTCGATCTGCTGCTGGAAAACAGCCGTGCCGTCGGCGCGGCCGCGATCCTGGTGACGCACTCATCCGTCGCGGCGGCCCGGGCCGATCGCGTGCTGCGGCTGACACGTGCCGGACTCGTCGCCGCTGACAGGCCTGGTGGCGGGTCCGGTGGCGGGCCGGTATGAATGCCGCGCTGCTGCGCCTGTTCCTGGCGAGCTTGCTGCGCCGGCGTCTGGCGACGGCGCTGTCGCTGCTGGCGATCGCGCTGGGCGTCGCCCTCGGCCTCGCAGTGCAGTTGATCCACAGCGCCGCCCTGGAGGAGTTCGGCCACGACCTGCGGCTGCTGGCGGGTGAGGCCGATCTGCAGGTCCTCGGGCCGCGCGGCGGCTTCGATGCGGCGTTGTATGCGACGCTGGCGCAACGACCCGAGGTGGCGCAGGCGGCCCCACTGCTGGAGATCGAGGCGCACCTGCCGGGGCGCGGGGCACCGCTGCGCCTGCTCGGCATCGATGTGTTCCGCGCCGCACAACTGTACCCACGGCTGGTACCGGTGGCCGCTGCCGAGGCGCTGCCTGCCGGGGCCCCGGACCGGCTCGCGGCGCTGCGGCCCGACAACGTCTTCCTCAGCCCGGCGGCCCGCGTGGCGCTCGGGCTCGATCCCGGCGACCGGCTGGTGGTGCAGGCGGGCCTGGGCGAGCGCGCGTTGCACGTCGCCGGCGTGGTACCGGGCGCCGGCGTCGGCCAGCGACTGGCGGTGATGGACATCGCCGCGCTGCAGCGGCTGTTCGGTCGTATCGGCGTGTTGACGCGCATCGATCTGCGCCTGGCGCCCGGGGTGTCCCGCGCCCAGGCACAGGTACGGCTGCGCGCGCTGCTGCCGGCCGGGGTCGAACTGCTGGCACCGGAGGCGGGCGCGGTGCAGACCGCGGCCCTGACGCGCGCCTACCGTGTCAATCTGACCATGCTCGCGGCGATCGCCCTGCTCACCGGCGGCTTCCTGGTCTTTTCCACCCAGGTGCTGGCGGTGGTGCGGCGCCGCCAGGAGTTCGCCTTCCTGCGTGCGCTCGGCATGGACCGCGCGACGCTGTTCCGCGGGCTGCTGGCCGAGGGCGCCGTGATCGGGCTCCTCGGCGGCGCGCTCGGCGTGGCGCTGGCCTATGCGCTGAGCGCCGTGGCCTTCGCACTGCTCGGTGGCGATCTCGGTGCCGGCTACTTCCAGGCAGTGACACCGCGGCTGCGACTGCAGCCGGGTGCCAGCCTCGTCTATCTGCTGCTGGGCGCGGTCGCCGGCGTGGCCGGTGCCTGGCTGCCGGGGCGCGAGGCGCTGCGCAGCGTGCCGGCGCGGGCCCTGCACGCGGGCGCCGAGGAGGACGTCCTGCAGGCGCGTGGCGGGTGGCGGGCGGCACTGGTCTGCTTCGGTGCGGCGCTGTTGCTGTGCCTGCCGCCGCCGCTGTGGGGCGTGCCGGTCTTCGGCTACGCCGCCGTCGTGCTGATCCTGGCCGGTGCCTTGCTGCTGTTGCCGGGCGCCGCGCGACTCGCCACGCGGGTGGTGCCGGCCGGTCGCGGGCCGGCATCGCGCCTGGCCCATGCGCGGCTCGCCGCGGCCCCGGGCCAGGCCGTGGTCGCCGGCGCCGGCATACTCGTCAGCGTGGCGCTGGTGGCGGCCATGGCGATCATGGTGAGTTCGTTCCGCAGTTCGGTGGACGACTGGCTCGCGCGCATGCTGTCGGCCGACCTGTATGTGCGCACCACCACCGACAGCGGCCTGCTGAACGCAGCGACGGTGGCACGGGTTGCCGCGTTGCCGGGCGTGGCCGCCGTCGAACCGCGGCGCTTCGACCGGCTGCGTCTGGCCGCCGGCCACCCCCCGGTGACGCTGATCGCACGCCCGGTCGGCGCGGCTACAGGCCTGCCGCTGGTCACCGCCGCGCCCGCCACCCCGCCAGGGCGATCGGGCGGGCTGCCGCCGGCCTGGATCTCGGAGGCACTGGCGGATCTGCTCGACCTGCGGGTGGGCGCGACCCTCGAACTGCCGCTGGCGGGGCGCTTGCAGGTCTTCCGTATCGCCGGGATCTGGCGTGATTATGCCCGGCAGAACGGTGCCGTCATCGTCGAACTCAGCGATTACCGCGCGGCCAGCGGCGATACGCGCAGCGACGATCTCGCCATCGAACTCGCCGCCGGCGCCCGGGCGGACACCGTCATGACGGCGCTGCATGCGCTGCTGGGCGAGCAGGTCATCGAGATCGAGACGCCCGGCACGATCCGCGCGACCAGCCTGGCGATCTTCGACCGCACCTTCCTCATCACCTATGTGATGGAGGCCGTGGCGGTGCTGATCGGCCTGTTCGGTATCGCCACCAGCTTCGCCGCCCTCGCCACCAGCCGCCGCAAGGAGTTCGGCATGCTGCGCCACCTGGGGGTGCTGCGCCGCGAGATCGGCACCCTGCTCGGTATCGAGGGCGCGCTGACGGCCGTGATCGGCGTCACCGTCGGCATGGCGGCGGGCGGCGCCATTGCCCTGGTGCTGATCGAGGTGATCAACCGGCAGAGCTTTCACTGGAGCATGGACCTGCACCTGCCGGCCGGCCGGCTGCTGGCCTTCGCACTGGCGCTGGTGGTACTCGCCGCACTTGCCGCGCGCCTCGCCGGCCGCCAGGCACTGCGCCAGGATGCGGTACTGGCCGTGCGGGAGGACTGGTGAGGCGCGTGCGCAGTACCATGCTGATCGGGCTGCTGGCACTGTCTGGCGCCGCCATCTGCGCTGCCGTCGAACCACCGCCGGAGGCGACGATCTATCCCGCGGTGCGCCCGGGCCAGCCGTTGAGTTTTCCCGCCGACCACGGCGCCCATCCCGACTACCGCACCGAGTGGTGGTACATCACCGGCTGGCTGGAGGACGGCGCGGGCAACGAACGCGGTTTCCAGGTGACCTTTTTCCGGGTGCGCACCGGCATCGGCGAGGACAACCCCAGCCGCTTCGCGCCCCGTCAGCTGATCCTGGCGCACGCCGCGGTCGCCGATCCTGCCACCGGCCACTTGCTGCATGCCGAGCGGGTCGCGCGCGCGTTCGACCCGCTCGCCGGTGCGGCCGTCGGACACACGCAGGCCTGGATCGGCACGTGGCGGCTGGAAGGCGAAGACCGGGGCGCGGCCGGCGGTGACCGCTATCGCGCGCGCGTCCAGGCCGAGGCCTTTGGCTTCGATCTGCACTTCGAGGCGCCCGGCACACCCGTCCTGAACGGCGCCCAGGGCTTCAGCCAGAAGGCGCCCGATGCCATCAACGCCAGTTATTATTACAGTCGACCGCAACTCGCCGTCAGCGGCACCCTGCAGCTCGGTGCGACGTCACACCCCGTCCGTGGCCGTGCCTGGCTGGACCACGAATGGTCGAGCGAACTGCTGCCCGCGCCGGCGAGCGGCTGGGACTGGATCGGCATCAATCTGCACGACGGCGGCGCGCTCATGGCCTTCCAGATGCGCGGCCACGACGGCATGCCGCTCTGGACCGCCGCGACCCTGACGTCCGCGCAGGGCACGACGACGGTGCCACCGCGCACGCGCATCCGCTTCGTGCCACAGCGACGCTGGCGCTCGCCACGCACCGGCGTCGAGTATCCGGTAGAGTGGCGCTTGGAGATCGGTGATCGCCGCCTGCAGCTGCGCCCGCTGCTGGACGATCAGGAACTCGACGCGCGTCCCTCGACCGGGGCGTTGTACTGGGAAGGTGCGGTGCGCGTTTTTGAAGATGCCGGGGCGGGTGAAGAGGAGAGCGGACGGGATAACGGCAGGGATACCGGGCGGGAGATCGGCCGCGGCTATCTGGAGATGACCGGCTACGGTGAACGGCCGCCGTTGTGAACCACCAAACCTCCGCCACGAGGGGCGACCCCCGGCACGGACAGGTCGCCCGGAACGCGACCCGGATCAACGATACGCAGGCCGCCAGGCCTGTACGACAGGGGAGATTTCAAGATGCGTAACCAGACGAAGGGCGGTGTCCTGAGCGCAGGGATGATGGGACTTGTGCTGCTGCTGGGCGGTGCCGTCGGCGGCGTGCCGGCGGTGGCCGCGGAACTCGACAATGCCGCGGCGCTGCAGGGCCTGGAGACGGTGCACGCGGTCTATGATGTGCGCAAATCCAACCCGCAGGTGCTCGCCGGCTATCTCAAGGCCATCGTCAGCAACCACGCAAATCTGCGCGCGGCCGGCGTGCAGCCGGATCTACGCATCGTGTTCATCGCCGAGGCGGTGAAGTTCATCACCACCGAGCCGACCGCGGAGATCGCACTGGAACACGAGGCGGTGCTGCAGGACATCGCCACGACCATCGCCGAGCTCGATCGCCTCGGTGTGAAGATGGAGGTCTGCAGCGGTGCGACCCGCGCCTTCGGTGTCGACAACGACACACTGCTGCCGCAGCTCAAGGCGGTGCGCAGCGGCTTCATCGCCATCATGGGCTATCAGAACCAGGGCTATGCGCTGGTGCCGGTGTACTGACAGCGTACCGACGGTGCGCGCTGACGCTATCTTCCCCGGCCATAGGCGCTGCACGCCGCCACGCCTGACATGCGAGCTTCTGGCGGGGCTGGGCCGGCGCGCGACCGGTTGCTGTGCTGCCTGAGCGCCGCGGACCTGTGAGTATCCACCTGCCTGCCACGCTGCGCGCCTGGGATGGCAACGGGCATGAAAGTGGGGACGGTGTGGCCTGCGCCACCGCGCTCAAAGAGGAACTCACCGTGCTACCGACGGGCAGTCTACCGCTGGACGAGGGCACCTCGCAGGGTGGCTATGTCGACGACCGCGGCATGGTCGTCACCGTCCTCCGTGTGTGCGGCGATGCCGCAGCGGTGCAGGCACGCGTCGGCGTGTTCTTCACCGAGATCATCGCCTCCTGCGGCTGCGGTGACGAGCCGCAGGCGACCAATGCCTATTGTGAACTCGAGGTGCGCATCGACCGTCAGACCGCGGCGGCCGTATTCACTATTTCGACGTGAATAGAAGCTACGTCAGGCTGCGCCTCGATGTACCTCACCAGCTTACCGTTTTCCAATAAGAAGTGACCCAGACCGATGCACTACCTTCTCGGCACAGCCCTGGTCACCGCGACGGTGACCGCCATCGTCCTGCTGGCCATCCACCTCGGTTTTCGTGCCCCGCGGCGGGTCGAGCGCGGCAGTCCGGCGGACCTTGGCCTGACCTACGAGGAGGTCAGCATACCCACCGTCGACGGCAAACGGCTGTTCGCGTGGTGGCTGCCCGGTGCGAACGACGCAGCGCCGACCGTGGTACTGATGCATGGCTGGGGCGGCAATGCCGAACTGATGCTGCCGTTGGCCAAACCCCTGCATGCCGCCGGCCTGAACGTGCTGCTGCCGGATGCGCGCAATCACGGGCGCAGCGACGCGACATCCTTTTCCTCCATGCCCCGTTTCGCCGAGGATGTCGGCGCGGCCATCGCCTGGCTGCGCACGCGCACTCCGCAGCCGCAGGCGATCGTGCTGCTGGGGCACTCGGTCGGTGCCGCCGCCGTGCTGCTGGAGGCCGCGCGACGCCACGACATCGCCGCCGTGATCAGCATCGCCGCGTTCGCCCACCCGGACTGGATGATGCGCCGCCAGCTGGCACGTCTGCGGCTCCCGGGGCCGCTCATCGACGCCGTGCTGCGCTATGTGGAATGGGTCATCGGCCACCGCTACGACGACATCGCGCCGCTCAACACCGTCCGCCGCGTCAGCTGCCCGGTGCTGCTGGTCCATGGCAAGGCGGACGACACCGTGCCGGCGACGGATGCGCTCGCCATCCGCGGCAACCCCGGGTCGGAGCAGGTGGAGCTGCTGCTGCTCGACGGGGCCGGCCACAACTCCGTGGACCTGATCGAACGGCATGCCGACCGGCTGCTCACCTTCCTGCGGCGCGCCGGCGTGGTTCAATGAGTCACGCGGGAGATGTCCCGGATGGCGTATACTCGCCGCCATTCGAGGCCTGAGGCCGTCAGCCAGGGGTTGGGTGCGGGGCGGGTGCCGTGGGGTTATGGGTTTTTCTTATGGGCGGATCATCACAACTTTCCCCCGGACGACCGTCCTAACCGGTACTATAGGCCCACCCGAGCGGCAGCCTGGCTGCCCCGCCCGTCCTGTTCACCTTACACGCGGAGATTTGAGATGCGATTGATTCTTTTGGGCGCCCCTGGCGCTGGCAAGGGCACGGTGGCCAAGCTGCTGACCGCCCTCGATGGTTCGGTACAGATCTCGACCGGAGACATCCTGCGCGGTGCGGTCAAGGACGGCACCGAGTTGGGCAAGAAGGCCGATGGCTACATGAAGGCCGGCGATCTGGTGCCGGACGATCTGATCCTGGGCATCATGGCCGAGCGCCTGCAGCAGCCCGACTGCGCCAAGGGTTTCCTGCTCGACGGGTTCCCGCGCACCATCCCGCAGGCCGACGCGCTGAAGAAGATGCTGGCCGATCTGAACATCAAGCTCGACGCCGCCGTCAACCTGGACGTGCCGCGCGACGTCATCCTGGACCGCCTGACCACCCGCCGCACCTGCTCCAACCCGAGTTGCCAGGAGATCTACAACGTCAAGAGCAAGCCACCGAAGAAGGAAGGCGTGTGCGACAAGTGTGGCAGCCCGGTGATCCAGCGCGACGACGAGACCGAAGAGGCCATCAGCAAGCGCCTGGACACCTACAACGAGAAGACCGCACCACTGGCCGAATTCTACCGCAAGGAAGGCCTGCTGCTGGATGTGAACGCCACCTCCAGCGACATCGTGGTCAACACCATCAAGCACAAGCTGGGTGTCGGCTGCTGCGGCGGCTGTTCCTGAGCCGCCTGTAACGCCGGCATCCACGCCGGCAGGTGTGAGAGAAAAAGGGGCCGAAAGGCCCCTTTTTTTCGGGTGGTACGGACTGCAGGGCGCACCGATCTGGAGATGAAAACTCCGGTGCAGATCGATCATCACTGCTGTCCCGTAAGCCAAAAACAATATTTGCCACGGAAGCACACGGAAAAACACGGAAAAATAATTATAGGATCACGGGCTTTAGACGACATCCCTCGCCACCTGCCAAGCGCTGAGACAGCGCTTCGTGACACGGTTTCATTCGTGGTCTTCCGTGTACTTCCGTGTGCTTCCGTGGCAAATAGGATTTTTCGGTTTATGAGCCAGCCGTGATCGAACACCGTTATTACCAGGCCTCGCGTCGGCAGATGCCACTCATGGTGCAGCGCCGGCAGGTCTGCGGATCACCCCAGGCGGGCAGGGGCTGCCCCGCCGCGATGGCGGTCTGGGTCTGTTGCAGACGGGTGGCGACGGCGCTGCGCAGGGCCTCCAGTTCATCGCCCTCCAACGCCCCGGCGGTGCGCACCGGCGCCTCGTCCAGGCGCAGATATTCCACCCGGGCGACCGCGCCCTCCGTCAGCAGCGCGTAGAACGGCAGCTGGACCGCCTCGCCGCTGTCGATATCGCGCTGCGAGGGCAGCTGACGTCCCGTCTTGTAGTCGACGATGGCCAGCTGTCCGTCGGCCGCGCCGTCGGTGGCGCGGTCGATGCGATCGAGCCGGCCCCGGAGGGTGCCCACCCCGGCGCAGGGCCGTTCGCGGCGCGCCTCCACCTCGTGGACCTGCCAGTGCGTCGCCCGCTCGATCTGCCAGTCGATGTAGTCGGGGATCAGCCGCCACCACAGTTTCAGCCAGCCACGGTGCTGAAAATTGTCTTCGAGATCGCGGGCGAACACCTGCGCGGTGATCGTCTGCAGATGCGCGATCGCCGCGCTGCGGGTGGTCGTATCCAATGGCCGGGTGAACGGCTCGGGAAGGCCCTTGACGCTGCCGTGGAAGGCCTGCAGGCAGCGGTGCACGCGTTCGCCGTAGTCGGACTTCTGCAGCAGTTCGCGCACCGTCTCCGCGGGCGCGAGCCGCAGACCGTCGGCGGCGAAATAGAGGTAGGGACAGTCGATCAGGTGCTGATGGCTGCTGGCGCTGACCGTCTCGGGCAGCAGGGCACGCGGCAGGCTGGGCCGTGGCTGCACCGGCCGGACCGGCAGCGGCGCAGGCTGTGGCGGGCTGATCCGGACGTCCGCGTCGAGCAGCGCCTTGAGTTCGCGGTCTTGCAGCGAGTGACCGAAGGCGAGCGTGTGCAGCCGTTCGAGGATCTCGATCCACGGGGCCGGCAGCAGCGGCTCACCCTGGTCCTCGCGATGCCAGGTAAGCAGCACGCGCGGCGCCGCCTCCAGCAGCCGCCGGAATTGGTACAAGCGCCGGTCGAGGCGCTCCTCCCAGGTGGGCAGGCCGAGTTCGCGGCGCACGCCGGCGTTGAAGAACGGTGTCGCCCGGTCGCTGCCCGGCAGGTGGGCGCGGTCGCAGGCGCAGAGCACGACGGCATCGAAGCTCGGCAGCAACGCCTGATCGAGGTCGAACAGCTGCACCGGCCCCTCCGCGAGCCCCGGACGGAAGGTGTTCTCCTCCAGGGCGCGGCCCAGCCAGATACGGAACTCGGCCCAGTCGAGCTGCAGCGGCGTGTGCCGCGCGGCGGCGTTCAGTTCCTCCCACAGGGCCAGCAGGCGCTGGCCCGCCGCATCCTCTTCCAGCAGTGCCCATGCCCCGAGCCGCTGCAGACTGTCGCGCAGGGCTGCCAGATAATGCCCGGCCGGATGGGTACCGACACGCGCGTCGAGCAGCGGCCGGGCGGCCGTACCGATGCGGTCGAGCAGGGCGTGCAGTGCCGCCACCGATCCCGGCAACCACGCGTGCAGGCGCTGGCGGCGGTATTCGATGTGGCGGCGATAGCGTTCCAGGCCGCGCGCGATGTTCTCGTGCTGGATGATGTCGTGCTCGAGGCGGTAGACGCAGGCCAGGTGTTCGGTGCGCTCCGTCGCGGTGTACAGGAACGGCGACTTGAGCACGTCCAGCAGTGGCTGCTGGGCGAAATCCTCTTCACAGCACTGCAGCCAACGCTCCACGCAGGCGGCGGCGCTGGTGGTCGACAGCGCCCAGCCGCCGCTGTCGGCGAGCGGCACACCGGCACGCTCCAGCAGGGCGCGCACGCGCCGGGCGAGACGCCGGTCCTCGGTGACGATGCCGATGCGGGTCCTGCCCTCCAGCAGCCAGCGGCGCACCTGCACATCGACGGCCCGGGCCTCGTGCTCGGCGGAATCCGCGGCGAGCATGGCCAGGCGCGCGGCCACAGGGCTCTCTGTGAATGCGGCGTGCAGCTGCGCGGCGCGTTGCCGCAGATCGCTGTCAGTCTGCGGATACACGGCGTCCAGGCAGCGTGCGCCCGGCGCAGCCGGTGCGGCCTGGCCGTGGTCCGGCCCATCATCAGGTCCAGCGTCCCGCCACGCACGCCACGCCGACAGCGTCGCGTCGGCGCGCGTGCGGCGTACCGGCGGGTTGCCGTGCAGGAGCAGCATGGCGCGCCCTGCCGCCAGGCGCGCGTCCACCCAGGCCTGCTCCGCCGGGATCAACGCCTGGTGACCGAGGATGAAATAGTACGGCTCGGTGGGCACGATGCCGTGCCGGGCGCGCAGCGCATCGAGATAGTGGACCCAGGGGTCGGGTCGGCCGAGTGCCTCGGTCTGTTCGCGCCAGGCCTGCCACAGGCGGTGCACGATCTCCGCCTCGCGGGTGAGTGCGGCCGGCGGTTCGCCGTGGATGTCGTAGCCTGCCGCCAGGTGCACGGCGAGGTCCGCGGCGGTCGCCGGCAGGGCGGTATGACAACGGCTGAGTTCGTCGAAGAGTTGCAGCAGGCTGTCGGCGACCCGCCAGGGGTCGTCGTCACCGAACAGGCTGCGGTGCTGGCGCAGGGCCTCGACCAGCAGCAGTCGGCGTGCCGGTTCGCTGAGCGGGGTGCGGGTTTCGGCGGGGTCCGCGCCACCGGCCTCGATCCAGGTACGCAACGTGGTCACGCGCAGGCCCAGCAGGGCCCGGTGCCCGAGCGTCTGTGCCTGCGCCGCCAGCCGGGCGCGCAGCAGGGGTGCGGTCAGGACGTCCGGCAGGAGGGCGATGTAGCCGGACAGGTCGGGCAGGCTGTCCCGCGCCTGTCGGAGGATGACCTGCGCCGCACGTTCCAGCAGATCTTCGTGATAGGGGAGCAGGTGCAGCGTCATGTCAGCGCCCTGTGCCGGCACCGTCCGTCAGCGCTCCCCGTCAACGCTCCAGGTAGTCGAGTTTGTCGGGCTTGCCGTTCCACTCGTCGGCATCGGCGGGCGGATCTTTTTTCTGCGTGATGACCGGCCATTCCGCCGCCAGCTCCGCGTTGAGTTCCAGGAAGTGTTCCTGGTCCTCTGGCACGTCGTCATCGGGGAAGATGGCCTCCGCCGGGCACTCCGGTTCGCACAGCGTGCAATCGATACACTCTTCCGGGTCGATCACCAGGAAATTGGGCCCCTCGTGAAAACAGTCTACCGGGCAGACCTCCACGCAGTCGGTGTACTTGCACTTGATGCAGTTTTCGGTAACGACAAATGTCATGACATGCTCCCGCAATCGGAATACGGAGCCCGGCGGTGCCCTGGTCAGGCGGCGGGTCGAGGCGCCAATGATAGAGATTGGCGGCGTGTTTGGCGAGCGCCCCCAGGTCGTGAATGTGATTTAGGAACGTGCCTGGTTGAGCTTCGAGCCGGCTTCGTCCTGGTCGTCGCAGGCGGCCACCACGATCCGGTTGCGGCCGTCTTTCTTGGCGCGATACAGGGCATCGTCGGCGGCGGTGAGCAGCCTGTCAGGGTCCTCGCCGCCGCGCGGGCTGCGTGCGGCGATGCCGATGCTGAGCGAGATGCGGTCCGCGACCTTGGAGGCGGCGTGACGTACGTCCAGGTGGGCGACAGCCTGACACATCTGGGTGGCCACATGCCGCGCACCGTCGGCGTCCGTCTCCGGCAGGATCACGGCGAATTCCTCCCCGCCGTAGCGCGCCACCACATCCGACGGACGATGCGCAATCCGATCGAGCGTCGCGGCGACCGCCTTCAGGCAGTCGTCACCCGCCTGATGCCCATAGCTGTCGTTGAACGCCTTGAAGAAGTCGATATCGATCATCAGCAACGCAAGTTGCGTACAGTGGCGCAGCGCGCGCTGCCATTCGAGATCGAGCATCGTGTCGAACTGGCGGCGGTTGGCGATACCGGTCAGACCGTCCAGCGACGACAGGCGTTGCAGCTCGCGGTTGCTCTCCTCGAGTCGCGCATTGCTGTTCTTCAGCTGCTGCTGCAGATCGTGCAGGGCCTGATAGGCGATATCGCGTTGCAACTGGGCGAGATAGCTGCGTGAATGGGCGCGGATGCGCGCCACCAGCTCCACCTTGTCCGGCAGTTTGACCAGGTAGTCGTTGGCACCCTTGCTGAAGGCCTCGCTCTTGATGGTCGGGTCGTCCTTGGTGGACAGCACCACCACCGGGATGTCGCTGGTGGCCGGGTCTTCGCGGTAGGCGTGCAGCAGTGCCATGCCATCCATTTCCGGCATGACCAGATCCTGCAGGATGATGGTGGCCCGCAGACACTCGGCGGTCGCGACGGCCGCGTGCGGGTCGCCGCAGTAATGGAATTCGATATCACCCTCGTCGGCGAGCATGCGCCGGATACCCTCGGCGATCATGGCCTGATCGTCGACCAGCAGCACGACCGCCCGGTGGTCGGTGGGCAGGGCGTCGGTTCCAGTGCGGCTGGGGGTGGAGGTCATCGGTGAGGGGAGCCTGTGTTTATCGTGTAGTTAGCGTCTGCTGCAAGAATTTCAGGAGGGCCGGGGCGATCGCGTCCAGGGGCAGGATCTCGACCGCCGCCCCGAGTTCCGCGGCGGCCTTCGGCATACCGTAGATGGCACTGCTCCCCTGATCCTGCGCGACAGTATGACAGCCGGCCTCGCGCAGGGCCAAGAGCCCGCTGCCGCCGTCGCGACCCATGCCGGTCAGCAGCACGCCGATGGCCGTCCCCCGCCAGTGCCGGGCCAGGCTGTGGAAGAACACGTTCACCGACGGGCGATAGGCGTAAGCGGCGGGCTCCGCCGTGTAGTCGAGGCTGCCGCCGGGCGTGAGGATCAGGTGGTCCTCCCGCCCGGCGACCAGCACCTCGCCGGGCCGCGGCCGGTCGCCGGGCCGGGCCAGCCGTACCGGCAGCGGCGTCTGCGCGCCGAGCCAGCGGGCGAAGCTGGCGGCAAACTGCACATCGACATGTTGCACGACAATGACGGCGGCGCCGAGGGTGGGCGGCAGTCCGTCGAGGAGGGTCTGCAGCGCCGCCGGTCCGCCGGTGGACGCACCGATGGCGATCAGCGGCGGACGGGCCGGCGCCCCGATCGCTGCCGGTAGCCGGCGGACCGGTACCGGCGCCGGTGTGTGGGCGCCGGTCGCGGTACGCCGCGGTGCGTCGATGAGCTTGGCGACGGTGTCGATTTTGTGCAGCAGGGCGGCCTGGCCGTCGCCGTCGCCGTTCATCTCGAGGATCGGGGTATTGATGGCATCGAGCGCACCCGCCCCCATGGCCTCGAAGACCTGGGCGGCGTTGCCGTCGACGCTGGCCGTGACCACCACGATGGCGCAGGGTGTGCGGCGCATGATCTCCCGGGTCGCCGCCACCCCATCCAGGTTCGGCATGATCAGGTCCATGAGCAGGATATCGGGCCGGTCCTCGCCGCAGCGACGCACGGCCTCGGCGCCATCCTCGGCGATCCAGGCGACCTGATGGCGCCGGCTGGCGGCGATGACCCGTCGCAGGCTCTCGGCGGCCATGGCGGAATCGTTGACGATGGCGATGCGCATGCCCTTGCTGTCTCCCGTCAGGCCTTGCCGATCAGATCGGCGACGGCCTCGAGCAGCGTCTCGTCGTGGAAGCTGCCCTTGGCCAGGTAGTAGTCGGCACCGACCTCCAGTCCGCGGCGGCGATCCTCCTCGCGGTCCTTGTAGGACACGATCATCACCGGCAGCGATTTCAGCACGGGATCCTTCTTGATCAGGGCGACGAACTCGAAACCGTTCATGCGTGGCATGTCGATGTCGCTGATCACCAGGTCGTAGCGCCCGGTGCGTACGGCGTTCCAGCCATCCATGCCGTCCACTGCGACCTCGACCACGTAACCGCGATTAACGAGCATACTCCGCTCCACCTCGCGTACGGTGATGGAGTCATCCACGACCAGGATGCGTTTGGCCGCAGGCCGGGTATACGCCGCGGTTTCACCTGCGCGCAGGATGCGATCGAGCCGCCCGCCGGTGACGAGGATGTCCACTGAACGCAGCAGATCCTCGACGTCCACGATCAGGCAGGGATCGCCGTTCTCGAGAATGGATGCGGCGCTGATGTCCTTGAGCTTGCAGAGCCGCGGATCCAGTGCATGCACCACCAGACTGCGCTCACCGAGGAAGCGGTCCACCACCAGACCGTAGCGGTCGAGGCGCTCGCCGAGCACGATGATGGCGACCTCCTCGTCATCCGGCGGTGCGCCTCCCAGCCCGAGCACCTGATTGGCGGCGACCAGGCCGACGTGCTGGCTGCCGAGCGTGAAGTACTGGCGCCCCTCCATGGTCTCGATGGCCCGGCGCGGCAGGCGCAGGGTGCGATGGATCTGTGCCAGCGGGAATGCATAGGGCTCGCCGGCGATCTCGACGAGCAGCGCGCGGATCATCGACAGTGTCAGTGGCAGCTGCAGATGGAAGCGCATGCCCTGGCCGGGGCGCGCCGTGGCATGCACGATACCGTGCATCTCCTGCACCGTGCTGTGCACCACGTCCAGACCGACGCCGCGGCCGGAGAGTTCGGTGACCTGGTCGCGCGTCGAGAACCCTGGCAGGAACAGAAATTCCATGAGTTCCGCCTCACTCAGATCGGCGGCCATGTCGCTGGACACCAGTTTCCTGGCGACGATGCGGTCGCGAAGTGCGCTCATGTCCATCCCGCGGCCATCGTCCGCGACGACGATGGACAGCATGCCGGCGCTGTGCAACGCCTCCAGACGGATGGTCGCCTCTGCCGGCTTGCCGGCCGCGGCGCGCGCCGCCGGCGTCTCGATGCCGTGGTCGATGGCATTGCGCAGCAGATGGTGCAACGGTGCCTCGAGCCGCTCCAGGATGTCGCGGTCGACCTGCGTCGCCAGGCCGAGAATCTCGAGGCGCACCCGCTTGCCCAGGCTGTGCGCCAGATCACGCACCCGGCGCGGGAAGCCCTGCACACCATCCGCGAACGGCCGCATGCGGCTGGCAAGCACTTCACGGTTGAGGCGGCTGGCGAGGGCGTGGCTGCGACGGTCGTATTCGTCGAGTTCGTTGAGGCGTTCTGCGAGCTGTTGGCGGCAGGCGCCGGCACGCTGCAGGATATCGGCGAGCAGGGCGTGCGCGTAGTCGTTGCTGTGTGCGTCCTGGAGGGTATCGCGCAGCCGGTCGAGCAGGCTGATCAGTTCCGTGTGGCGGTGTTTGAACTGGACCAGGGAATCGGCATAGGGCCGCAGCCAGCGCGACTCGACGCGGACCTCGCCGGCCAGCCCCATGAGGCGGTTGAGGCTCTCGGCGGAGACGCGGATTGTGTTATCGACGTGGGATCCGGGTGGCCCGGCGCCGACCGTGGCAGCCGGCGGGGCAGTGGGGTCTTCGTCGCCAGCGGGCGTTGCACGAGGGGGTGGCTCGTCCGTGGCCGTGGCGGTCGCGTGTGTGTCGGTCCCGGGTGTGGCAGCCCCGGCTGCGGCAGCCCCGGCTGCGGTGAGGATGCCGTGCAGCGCATCCAGCACCGGTGCGAGTTCCTCCTCGCGGACCTCGGCCCCGTCGGAGCGGCTCGCCTCAGCGGCGATGTGCCGGAGCATATCCGTGCCCCGCAGCAGCTTGTCGATGGCCGCGGTCGGCAGGGGCAGGTGGTCGTGCTGCGCGGCCACGAACACGTCTTCCATGACATGTGCGATACGGACCGCCGGCTCGACGTCGACCATGCGCGCGGCGCCCTTGATGGAGTGCGCGGCGCGCATGAGCGCTTCCAGCGCATGGCCGTCATCGGGCTGCGTTTCCAGGATCAGCAGATATTCGTTCAGGCGGTCTGCCTGGGTGGCGACCTCGGAGCGGAACAGCTCGCGCATGGAGAAACCCTCCAGGCCGCTCATGTCAGACTCGCGTTCAGGGCCTTGAACAGGAGGTCGGCATCCAGGCAGGCGACATGTGCATCGCGCCAGGGGAGCACGCCTCTCGTGTAGCTCGCCGTGGCCTTGCCGAGCGTCGCTGGAACCGCTTGCAGCTCGCCGGGAGGGTGGTGATGCAGGCCGTGCACCTCGGTGACCGGGAACACATAGCGGTTACCCTGGTCACCGATCAGCAGCATACGGTCGGCGATGCCCACGCTGCCGACAGACCGCGGCTGAGCACCTTTTTCCAGGCCGAGCAGCGCGCCGAGTGACATGCACAGCTGCAGTTCGCCGCGGATGTTGACCAGACCCTTCACCATGGAACGGGCGTGCGGCAGCCGGCGGATCGGCCGCGCCGAGGTGATTTCGCTGACGATACGGCTGGGGATGGCCAGCCATTCGTCGCCCAGGCGGAAGATGATGCAGGACTCCGTATCGGCTTGCTGTCGGACTTTGGGTTCGGCCAGCACGCGGGTCCATGCGTCCCGGTAGCCGGGCGGGATCTCGCGCTGCAGGATCTGGCGCCCGGCCGCGGTATAGTGTTCGCAGTTGCGGCAGTGGATGACGCGGGCCAGTTGTGGACAGATCTCGTCGCCACGGCGCCATACACCGATGCGGTTCCAGCAGTCGTCGACGGTCATGGGGGGCACGTTGGCGTCGGGAGGGGTGAGCGGCTCGTTCATGTGCCGCCGGCGCTGCGGGCCGCCTCCTGCCTGCGTTCGAAACTGCGCCGGGCACGCTGGCGCAGCAGTTCGGCATTGGCGTGGTCACCTTTGCCTTCCAGGAGTGCCGCCAGATGGGTCAGTGCCTCGTAGTGTGTCGGGTCCAGGTAGATGGCCTTGCGCAGGCACGCCTCCGCCGCGTCCGGTTCGCCGGCCGCCTCGCGCAGCAGACCGAGCAGATGAAAGGCCCGGGCATCGGGTCCCTGCTCGCGCAGATGGCGTTCGCAGAGCACGGCCGCCTCGGCCAGCTGACCTGTATTCGCCAGTTGCGTGGCGGCGGCCAGCACCGGGACGCACGGTGGTGCGGCCGATGCGCCCGTGGGTGCCGCGGCCACGGGCTGGGGGCGGTCGGCGGGCCGCTGCGGGGGCCGAGCCCCCGGCCGGACGCCGGGCTGTGCGCCTGGATGGGCGCCTGGATGGGCGCCTGGATGGGCGCCTGGATGGGCGCCGGGGCGGCGACGGGCAGGTGGGGCGAAGGGCGTCGGCTGCACCCCGGTGGCCGTGGTCCTGCGGCCGCCATGTACGAAGGCGAAGCTGCGCGGCTGGTCGAGGGGGACGAAATCGCGCCCGGCCAGCACCCGGGATTCGGCATGGCCGAGAAACAGCAGACCGGGTCGGGCGAGCAGTCGTTCGATGACGCGCAGGGCACGTGCCTGGGTCTCGCGGTCGAAATAGATGAGCAGGTTACGACAGAACAGCACGTCGTAGGGCGCCGCGCCGGTCAGAGTGCCGGGCGCCAGCAGGTTCCCGTGCAGGAAGCGCACGCGCTCGGTGATCTGTGGCCGCAGCCGGTAGTGGGCGCCATCCTGCACGAAATGCCGCTGGCGGAAGCCGCTGTCGTCGCCGCGGAAGGAGTGCTCGCCGTAGCGGGCGGCGCGGGCCCGCGCCAGATTCACCTCGCTGATGTCGATGGCATCCACCCGGAAGCGCTCCGGCGGCAGACCGGTGTCGAGCAGGGCCATGACGATCGAGTAGGGTTCTTCGCCGGTAGAGCAGGGGGCGCTCAGGATGCGCACCGGGGTCGTGGTGGAGGTCGCCAGCCAGTGTCGCTGCGCATGTCGGGCCAGCACCTCGAAGGGTACGCGGTCGCGGAAGAACCAGGTCTCGGGGACGACTACGAGTTCGATGAGCGCTGCGAGTTCAGCACGACTGGCCTGTAGCCGCGACAGATAGTCGGTGACGGTCGTTATGCCGCATTCGCGCATGCGCCGCTGCACGGCGCGGGCAATGGCCGGGCTGCCGATCGACGCCGGGCTGAGACCCATACGGTCACGCAGCAGCGCTTCGATGCCGGTGAAGGCCATCAGGCACACTCCGTGAACAGCAGCCGTTGCAGGTCGTCCGGCAACAGCCGGGCGGTGTCGATGCGCTGGATCAGCGTGCTGTCCTGTCGCGCCAGGCCGCCGAGATAAGGCGCCGCACGCGCGCATACACCGGCGTCCTCGAAGGTGGTGGGGTCCAGCTTCACCGTCTCGGTGATCTGTTCGGCCAGCAGGCCGAGGATATGGCTGCGGCCGTCGGCCGCCGGATAGTCGACCAGGACGATGCGTGTGGTGTACAGCGCCCGGCAGGGTGACGCACCCGTGAGGCGGCACAGGTCGATCACCGGCACCAGCGTGCCGCGGTAATCGAACGTCCCGGCGACGCAGGGCGGCGTATGCGCCAACGGCCGGCAGTGCACCAGCGGCACCACCTCGACGATGCGCCGCACATCCAGGGCGTAGCACTCGTTTCCCAGGTGTAGCAGGAGGTGCAGCATCATGCGCCCTGCTTGTTCACCTTGAAGTGGGAGACGCCTTCCTGCAGGCGGCGTGCGGCATCGTTGAGCTGCACGATGGCACCGTTGGACTGGCGCAGCGATTCCGCCGTCTGCTGCGAGGAGTCGGCCAGCTGCACCATCGCCTCGCTGATCTGCTGCGCGCCCTTGGACTGTGACTGCATGCCCTCGTGGACCTCCTCGAAGCGCGGGATGAGGTGCTCGACCTGCTCGATGATGTGGGCGAGCTGCCCACCGACGCGGCGCACATCGTCCACCCCCTGGCGCACCTCGGTGGAGAATTTCTCCATACCCATGACGCCGGCCGAGACCGCCGATTGCATCTCCTTCACCATCTG
>Ga0172382_10002463_pt1 | contig 30891 bp, 24 predicted proteins | sample Leawel138RmetaG_FD_122245 | JGI IMG/M metagenome (GOLD analysis project Ga0172382, IMG submission 122245) | Leachate microbial communities from a municipal landfill in Southern Ontario, Canada - Leachate well 138R metaG | ecosystem: Engineered > Solid waste > Landfill > Unclassified | place...
CGGAACGTGTCAAGGGGTCTTGGACAGATTTTGACTTTAATTTAGAGAGCATTTGGCTCGTTTTTCAGGCGGGTTGATGTAGACCGCTCGGTCAAGTGTTTTTGGCTTGGGTGGGCCATTAAGAAACCGCTCAGGCTTCTGGTTGTAGGCGTCCAAGATCTTCTCGTAGCGCTGAGCCAGAATATCGTCGGCGCGACCGTAGTGAACCGTCGCAGGCGTGAGATACAGGATGCCTGAGTGATGGTGTTGGTCATTGTAGCGAGGGAAAAAGCCACGACAGAAGCTCAGTGCATCATCGAAGCAGCCGAAACGGTTCGGAAAGGCTGGTTGGTATTTGAGCGTTTTGAACTGAGCCTCGGAAAACGGGTTGTCGTTGCTGACGTGCGGGCGGCTGTTGCTTTTTGTGATGTCCAGCTTTGCATGAAGGCTTACCACGGGCTGCGACTTCATTGCCGGACCCCGGTCTGAATGGATGGTCAATTGATGAGGTTGAATATTCTGCTTAATATAGCTCTCTTCGAGAAGCTGGGTGGCCAAATCTCCGGATTCTCTGGTGGCCAGCATCCACCCGACTACGTAGCGACTGAAGATGTCGAGCACGACGTAAAGGTGGAAATATTCCCATTTGCCGGGGCCCTTCAGCTTGGTGTAGGGGTCGGACCGCGGCGCCCTGGCTGGCTTTCGCCTGCTGGGTTTCCGCGGCCCGCCCTCCGAACCGGACGTGCGACTCTCACCGCATCCGGCTCTCCACATGTTCATGCCGATGATGTCCAGGGTGTGGGTATCTGTGCCCCTCGGTAGCGATAACGGATTATCGAGACCGTCTGGGGCTTAAACAAGGAGACTCGACCGTGCGCAATCTCCCAAGTGGGAAGAACGCGACTAACAAGTTTCTTCTTGCCGAGTGGAGCGTGTCGCTTCAGAAGCCATCGGAAGACCCGGTGCCACGTAAAGTGGTCTAGGTAGCCGAAGGTCCGGGAGGACACACCATGTCGGAAATACACGCACCATCCCCGCAGCACCCGGTTAACCGAGTGCAACAGTTCTCTGAGCGTACGATGCTTGGCACGACGGGTCAGTGAGCGGACTTTGGTCGTCACTGAGGCCAGTGCCTTCTTAGACGGGTAGGTATAGACTACTCGTCTGTCGCCACGACCTCGCCAGCGACGGCGTTGTATTCGCCAGCCAAGGAAGTCGAGGCCCTCATCAATGTGGCACACCCTAGTCTTGTCGACCGATAGGGACAATCCCATCGGCGCAAGGACTTCCTCCACCTCCTGCCATAGCGCTTCCGCGTCGTCGCGTTTGCCGTTAACCAGGACCACGAAGTCATCCGCATAACGGACGAGTCTCATTGCTGGGACGCCTGAACGACGAAGCTTGGCACGTTGCCAACAAGGCCCTAGCGCTTCCCATTTTCGAGCAAAATGCTCGTCGAGAACCGATAGCGCAATATTAGCCAGGAGCGGGGACAGGATGCCGCCTTGAGGCGTACCGGTGATGGTCTCTCGTGCCTTGTTGTCCTCGGCGAGGACGCCGGCCTTGAGAAACCCGCGAATCAGCGCGATTACTCTCTTGTCTCCGACACGTTTTCCCACGCGGCGCAATAACGCCGCATGTTCAATGTTATCAAAGCAAGCCTTAATGTCCGCCTCGAATACCCATTGGTAATTTCGTGTTGGAGCAGCAAGGAAGCGAATCTCGCTGATAGCGTCTTGGGCACGACGATTGGGCCGGAAACCGTAGGAGCACGGCAAAAAGTCGGCTTCAAAAATCGGCTCAAGCACCATCGTTAATGATGCTTGCACTACCCGGTCTGCGGTCGTGGGTATACCAAGGCGGCGGACCTTGCCGTCGGTCTTTGGTATTGCCTTCTCCCGGACCCGAGCAGGGGTGTAGCATCGAGCTTTGAGTGCATCTCTCAGCTCAGTGAGGAACACCGCCGGAGAATCGATGGAACTGGGTGCAACTCCATCGACTCCAGCAGTGCGCCCGCCTTTGTTGCCTCGTACCCGGTACCACGCCGAAGCGAGGAACGCGGGGTCATAGATGAGGTTAAACAAGTCATCAAAGCGACGGTCGGCATCGCCCGTCGCCCATCGGTGCAGCTTGGTTTGCATTTCGAGTACCCGTGTCCTGGCCGTTTCCTGGTCAGGCCACGGTGCGCCGATATTCACCAGCGACCTCCTCGTCGTGCCGCCTCGCTGCGAACACGCTGGAGCCCTTCGCCATGTACGCGGCTTTCCCGCGCTCCGACTACTACGGCTCCTCCGTCCCACATCAAAAGCATCGGCTGGCAACGAGCTTTTCCTTCATCGCGGACGATGGTCGGAGCTATTGATGTGGTTCCCACGTTCATTTCCTGCCGCTTACGAGGTGAGGTGTCCAGCTATGCCCCTGTAGCTTCGCCGTCGTTACGCCGCAGGCTTTCACGATGGCCTCCCTGCCAGCGACATCTGTCGGCGAGGAAGTTCTCCACGAAGACTCGTGGATGCGCACTACAACCCAGCCCAAATCCGTCAGGTTGGAGCTGGTGGATCTCTCTTGAGGAGCGTTACGCCACTGGTTCACTCTCGTTACACCTTCCTTGTTCGCTTGCCGGACCCACAGCATCTGACGGTGCTGCCGCGTCCCGGCTTTGTCAGGGCTGCTCCTACCTTTCCCGGCGTTCCCCGGTTCGGGCTGCCCTCAGCTTGTGCCCGACTGCTGCGACAGGCGGGCCGCGGAGGTCTTTCACCTCCGCACGGTCAGAAAACGCCTCGTGGCGCACGATGTCCCATGTCCAGACCTGATTGGGGGCAGTCGCAATAAGCTCCGGCTTCTGGTAGTTGGCGTGGCGCCGCTGGGCACGCCGCTCACGGACCTCGTTATTAGCCTCCAGGATACGGTAAATTGTGCGGACTGAACCGATGTAGATGCCTTCATCCAGAAGGGTGTGATAGGCTTGGACCGGGGTCTTGTCGATGAAGCGATCACTGTGCAAATGGTCCAAGACCTCTTGCCGCTCTTCGGGTGAAAGGGCGTTTGGGGGGAGGGACTTTTCTTTCGGATTGTGTTCCCGTGGAGACGCGATGGAGTGATAGTAGGTCGAGCGTGGGATCGATAGCACTTCACAGGCCTGGCTGACTTGGCCAAGCTGAGGTACCAGTTTACGAACTTCAGCAATCATGTCAATTTCGCCCCCGTCATCGAGTCCACTCCGAAGAGCGTGCACAGTTTTTTTTGGACATCGATGATCAAGTGGGCTTTCTCGAGCTCCCGCTGGAGCTTTACATTCTCCCGCTCGAGTTGCGTCAGCCGACGTGATTCTGCTGACTTGGGTTTAGCGCCACGCTTTTTCGGGCTTTGAGAGTCAAGTTCGCCCCGCTCCTTCTGCTTTCTCCAGACTGAGATGTTCGAGGAATATAGACCTTTCCGACGCAAGTAGGAACCGACTTGGCCTCGTTCTAGGTTGTCGATCTCCTCAAGAATCGCAAGTTTCTGCTTGGCAGACAGGTTACGCCGTGTAGGCTTCTGTGGCTTAACTTCCGGATCTGGTGCCTTCACGGGGGCCGCCTTTCCATTGAGGTGGGTTGAGTTGTTCATGCCGTCAATCATCAGTGATGACCTTTCTCCGCCCTTGGGTACAGATGCGCTCGTGGGCGCAGTGGCAGTTTGAACCTGCGTTACGGCCATCGCCTTCGGCTCTGGCCTTCACTCCGGTTCAAACTGCCGGTGTGAGTCCTAGAATGTTAGCTTAATTCTAGGGCGTCAATCTGTCTAACCCCATCTTGGCACAAAGGGCAACCAGAGAAAGACACCGAGCCCATCAAAAGAAAACCCAAAATAAGAATTTTCTGAATTCGGTTCTTCAAGCCAAGCCCCCCAAACTCGATGTCTTGCATCGTTGCTTCTTATACCCACAAAAGTTAGTCTAAGACGTATGAGAGCAACGGACGAGTCTAAAACGAAACCGCGCCTTCTCCTCTTTCCAGATAAGGCCTGAGTCTTTCTTGCAGGTTGAGTTTGGCCCGGTGGATTCTCGACTTGACCGCCGGGATGGAGAGGTTGAGAACTTCGGCGATCTCTTCGTAGGCGAGCCCCTGGAACCGTTGCAGGCTGACTGCCTCTCTTTGTTGCTCGGGTAGGGACTCCACGGCTTCCTGGACCGCCATCGATAGCTCCAGGCGAGAGACGTGCTCTTCAGCCGAACCGAGGGGATCGACGAGTTCGAAGCTCGGTCCGTTGTCCCCGCTCCCGGCCGCATCGAGCGAGGTGGTCTGGCGGCGGCTGGCCTTGGTCCGATGGTTTCGGCATAGATTCAGAGTCACTCGATAGAGAAAGGTGAAAAACTTGGCCCGGGGTTCGAAACGCTCGGCTGCCCGATAGATCCTCATAAAGACTTCCTGGGCCAGGTCGGGGGCGATCTCTCGGTCGCCGGTGAAACGGTAGATCAGATTCAGCACCGTCTTCTCGTTTCTGCGCATCAACGTGTTAAAGGCCTCCTCGTCGCCGGCCTTCACGCGCATCATGAGTTGCAGGTCGACATCTCCGGCGTATTGCGGGGGAAGGGCTTCCACCTTCTCAGCTGCGGGTTTGCCAACCACGGAACTGTTTAAAATAGCTTGGGTCATTGCGAACATCGCTAACCTCCATCCCTTGGACTTTGAGCATACAAGTTATGAAAAAGAGTTTCCGGACAAGTCCTGACAAAGCAAAAACCTTCACCTCTCGCAAAGGGCACAGACCCTTCACCACAAAGACCCCTTGAACAATTCATGCGTGTTTTTGTCTCCCCCGATAACCACCGGCGTTTGGATGTGGCCAGGGACTTTTTGAAGCAGTTCCCGCCCGGCCAACCGGTATTGCTGGTTGCCCCAACCCGGCGCACCGCCGACGAGTTGATCCACCGGGTGGCCCACACCACCGGCGGTTTATTCGGGGTGACCCCGAGCAGTCTCCAGCAGCTCATCGACAAACTGGCCGCTCCCGGTCTGGCCGCCAAAGGAAGGCCGGCGGCGACTCCCTCCGGGCTGGAAGCCGTGACCGCACGGGTGGTCCACGGCAGTCCCCTGGGTAAGTTCGAGCCATTGCGCGACAGCCGAAGATTTCCCCGGGCGCTGGCCCGCACTTTGAACGAACTCCGGCTGGCACAGGTCTCTCCCTCCCGACTCGACCCCGTCATGGCAACGCTGCTCCAAAACTACGCCGAGGAACTTCAAAAAGCCAATCTCGCGGATCCCTTGGAGGTCCTGCAGACCGCTCTCGCTCACCCCTGGCCGGGCCAGCCCGTTCTGTTTCTCGATCTGATCCTCTGCCAGCCCTTACAGGCCCAGTTCATCCAAAAGCTCGCTCATGGCCAACAAGCCTTGACCACCATCCCCGAAGGCGACGCCATCACCCTGAAGCTCCTCAACCAACCCGCCGATGCCGACACCATCCAGGCTCAGACCTCCATCGAGAACCTCAAGCACCACCTCTTTCAGGCCGGCAGCCACTCTCCCAGCGAGCAGGATCGAGTCAGCTTTTTTTCGGCCCCCGGGGAGGGGCGAGAATGCGTGGAGATCACCCGGCGTATCCTTGAAGAAGCCCGTAGAGGCGTGGCCCTGGACGAAATCGCCGTGGTCTTGCGCTCGCCCCACTACAGCTCCCTGCTGGAGACCGCTTTCAATCGGGCCGGACTCCCCGCCTACTTCCTCAAAGGGACCCGGCGCCCCGATCCCTCTGGGCGGGCCTTTCTGGTCCTCCTACACTGCGCCCAGGACGGTCTATCGGCCCGCCGTTTCGCCGAGTACCTCTCGCTGGGGCAGGCTCCCCTCACCGATCTCCACGGTGCCCCTCCTCCCCCCAACGGAGCCTGGGCGGCCCCCGACCTCGAAGAAAGAGAGTTGGCACCTGAGAGTTCTGACGACACCGCCGAAGGGTTCATACCCGCTCCCCGCTGGTGGGAACGGTTGCTGGTGGAAGCCTCCGTCCTGCAGGGAGCCGAGCGCTGGAGGACTCGCTTGGCCGGGCTGGAGGTGGAATACGGTATGCGCGCCGCCGAGCCGGATCCTGAATCCGTCCGAAAAGAGGGTTATGAAAGAACCGCCCAGCAGCTCTCCTCGCTGCGCAAATTCGCCCTACCTCTGATCGAGGAACTGGAGATGCTACCCGCCCAGCCCGCCCCCTGGACCGAGTGGGTGGAACACCTGAGCAGACTGGCCGAACGCGCGCTGCGAACTCCTCAACCGGTTCTCTCACAGCTACTCCAGCTCAATTCCCTGGGGGACAATCTCTCGGCCGATCTGACAACCGTCATCAAGGTCCTCGAAGGGCAGCTCCTGAACCTGCGCCTCGACCCTCCTCATCGTCGTTTCGGGCGTGTGTTCGTGGGAACTCCTGAGTGCTTGCGAGGGCGGTCTTTTCAAGTGGTCTTCCTGCCCGGTTTGGCCGAGGGGGTGTTTCCGGTCAAGCTCGTTGAGGATCCCCTCTTGCCCGACCAGGAGCGCAAGAAGCTGAGCCCCCATCTTCAAACCAGAGAGACCCGGGCCGCTGAAGAGAGGCTTCGACTTCGCCTGGTTCTGGGAGCGGTCCGAGAGCGGATTCACCTCTCCTATCCCCGCCTGGATGCGGTCCAGGGAAAGCCCAAAGTACCCAGCTTCTTTGCTCTAGAGATCCTGCGTGCCGCGCGCGGTCGATTCCCGCTGCTCAAGGAGCTGGAAACCGAAGGAATAAAGGCCTCCGGCAGTCGTCTCGATTGGCCCGCTCCGCCCTTGCCTGAACAGGCCATCGACGCCTTCGAACACGACCTTGCGGTGCTGAGGCTCCTGCTCTTTGACGACCCCGCCAGGGCCAAAGGAAGAGCGCGCTATCTGCTGGTAAACAACCCCCATCTCCAGCGTTCGCTGAGCCGCCGATGGCTTCGTTGGAGCGAACGCTGGACCCCCTACGACGGCTTCCTCAAACCCGGCCCCGAAGCCCTGGCCGACCTGCAAGAAAAGACCCTTGGGAAGAAGGCCTACTCCCCCACCGCACTCCAGCGCTTCGCCCGTTGCCCCTATCATTTCTACCTGGCCTGCATCCAGGGGCTGAGCCCCCGGGAAGAGCTCGAGGGCAACGAGGAGATCACCCCCCAGATCAAGGGGCTCATCGTGCATGAGACGCAAGCCCGATTCATGCTGGAAGGGTTCCCCAGAAACCCGCAGGGTCTAAATCAGGCCCTCGACGAGGTAGCCCAAGAGTATGAAGAGACGCTGGCCCCGCCCATCTTGCGGGTTTGGCAGGACGAGATCGAGAGGCTGCGCACGGACCTCCAGATCTGGTTTCAGCAACTCAATGAAGATGATGAGCCCTGGGAGCCGCTGGCTTTCGAGTGGTCCTTCGGACTGGCGCCAAGCTCTCCGCGCGACCCCAAGAGTATCGAGAATCCGGTAGCCGTCGACGGCCGATTCTTGATCCGAGGTTCGGTGGACTGGGTGGACAAGCACTCTCAAAATGGGCAGCTCCGAGTCACCGATCACAAGACGGGAAATCCGCTCAAAGGGTTCCTGGGATCCGTCCAGGGAGGGCAAGTGCTGCAGCCGCTTCTCTACGGCCTGGCCGCAGAACATGGACTGGGTGCTCCGGCCGTCTCTGGACGACTCTTTTACTGCACCACCCGAGGTGGATTCAAGACCCGGGTGGTCAAGCTGGGCAAGCGCGAGCGGAGTGATCTTTTGAAGGTCTTAGAGACCATCGATCAGGCCATCCAAAACGGCTACTTCCCGGTCTCCCCCCGCAAGGGAGGCTGCGCCCGGTGCGACTATCGAGCAGTCTGCGGTCCGTTAGAGGAAGAGCGCACCAGACGTAAGTGTGAAGACGCTCGGCTACTCCCCCTGGAGGAGGTCAGAGGACTCGAATGAGACTCGCCGATCAAAGCGCCCGCGACTGCATCCAGAACGATCTCGGCTCCACCCTGGTGGTGGAAGCGGCAGCCGGGACCGGCAAAACCACTGTCCTGGTGGAGCGCATCCTTTCCTTGTTTCGAGAACAGCGCTGCCAACCCGGGGGCCTGGCAGCCCTCACCTTCACCGAAAAGGCCGCCGGCGAGATGAAACTCCGAATCCGTGAGCGACTGGAGAAGGCGCGCCTGGACCACCCCGCCCTGGAGCAAACGCTGGTCCACCTGGAGGAGGCTCAGATCACCACTTTTCATAGCTTCTGCGCAACCTGCTTGCAGGAATATCCTGTGGAAGCCGGCGTTGATGTGGACTTTGAAACCCTCGACCAGGACGAATCGCTCCGCCTCTTTGGCCAGACCTTTCAGCTCTGGCTGCAGCAAAAGCTGGAGGACCCTCCCGAAGGCATCCGGCGCTATATGCGCCGACTGAAAGGGGGCTATCAGGTACGAGCCGCCGGGGAAAGGTTGGAGTCCATGGCCTGGACGCTCGCTTGCTGGAGAGAGTTCCGCTGCCCCTGGGAGGGGATCGAAGTCGATCGAGAGTTGCGCACCCGCGGGCTCATAGAGAAGCTGGAAGAACTCCAGGCCATGCGCAAGGGTGCCTCCGATCGCAACCACAACTACGTGAAAGACACCTGGGCTCTGGAGTGGTTTCTCACCCGACTCCAGCAGCGAAAGTCGGTCAACGCCGAACCCGATCTCGATGGCCTGGAGGCCGGACTGGCTTGGCTTGCCAATCAGTCGGATTTCAAGAAGCCTAAAAAAGGAAGAGGTAAGGATTTCGGCCCTAACCTTAGCCGCCAGGAAATGCTGGCCGAACATGAACTCGTGCTGTCGGAACTCACCGAGTTTGTCAGCCGCTGCGACGCCCACCTGGTCTCCCTTCTCCAGCAAGAACTCTTCGAGGCCGTGGATGCTTACCAGCAAGCCAAGCGCCGTCAAGGAGCCCTGGATTTTCTTGATCTCTTACTGGCCACTCGACACCTGATGGCGGAGTCTCCCCGGGCGCGACAGGCCTTGCAGCAGCGCTACAGTCATATCTTCGTCGACGAATTTCAAGACACCGACCCCTTGCAGGCCGAGATCCTATTTCTGCTGGCCGCTCAGGATCCGGAAGAAACCGATTGGAAAAAGGTGGAAATCAACCCCGGCAAGCTTTTCGTGGTGGGAGATCCCAAGCAGTCCATCTATCGGTTTCGAAGAGCCGATGTGGGTACCTACTTCAAAACCCTCGAGCGACTTGGCTCTCCCTTAGAGCTCACCACCAGTTTTCGCTCCGTCCCCTCCATCCAGTCCTTCGTCAACAGTGCCTTCATAAAGGTTATGACGGGAGACATTCAGACGCTCCAGGCCCACCACGTGGCCCTCAATCCCTATCGGCCGGAAGAGCCTTCTCAACCCTCGGTGGTGGCCCTCCGGGTACCGGTGACCAAACTAACCAAGCAAGAGGTCCAGGCTCAGACTCCGATCGTCATCGCTTCCTACCTGAAATGGATGCTGACGGACAGTGGCTGGACCGTGGGCGAAGAGGATGGCGCCCGGCGTGCGCTGGAGGCCCGCGACGTCTGTATTCTCTTTCGGCAGATGCAAAGCTGGGGTGAGGATCTCACTCGCCCTTACATCGACGAACTGCAGGGTCGGGGTATCGAATCTCTGGTGGTGGGTGGGCGCTCCTATCACTCCCGAGAAGAGGTCTCTACCCTGGTCACCGCGCTTGAGGCCATCGAATGGCCCCACGACGAGTTGGCTGTTTTTGCGACCCTCCGAGGTCCACTCTTTGCCGTGGAAGAGAGTCTTTTGTACCAATACCGGCTTCAGCATCGCCGCCTCAATATGCTTGCGCCGGCCCCTGCCGAGGAACGATTCAGCGCGATCACCGAAGCCCTCGAATTTCTAGCCCGACTCCACCGCCGTCGCAACCGCTGCCCCATTGCCGAGACCGTGGCCGCTCTCCTCGAACACACCCGTTATTACGCAGCCCTGGTCTTGCGGCCGCGAGGGGAGCAAGCTCTGGCCAACGCCCTCAGCCTGGTGGAGAGAGCGCGGCAATACGACGCCCGAGACAACCTCTCTTTTCGCGGCTTTGTGAATACCCTGGTGCAGGAGGCGCGCGACGACGTGCGGGCCGAGGCTCCTATCCTGGAACAGACCAGCGACGGAGTCAGGCTTATGACCGTCCATGCCTCCAAGGGCTTGGAGTTTCCGGTGGTGATCCTGGCGGTGCCGGGTGCTCCACTGATTCAAGAGAAGCCCGGCCGACATCTGGACCCGGATCGGGATCTCTGTCTCCTACGGTTGGGCCAATTGGTGCCCCAACAACTGGCCGATGTGGAACAAGAGGAACTCGCCATCGAGCGTGCCGAGGGCCAGAGGCTCTGTTACGTGGCCGCCACCCGGGCCCGAGACCTGTTGGTATTTCCCGGGTTCGAGCTCACCGACCGTACCCCGGACTGGCTTGGAAAATCCTGGCTCTCGCCGTTGTGGGGAGCCCTCGATGGATACCACTGCGAGGCCCCCTATCACGGACCCCTACCTCAAATGCGCGACTTCAGCACCCTCCCCTACGTGTGGTTTGCCTCGACCCGGCTGAACCTCAAGAAGCACGCTACCGCCGGGGTGCGGCAGGACGAAGTGCTGGTCGATCTCATCACCAAAGAGGTCGACCCTGAAGTGGTGGAAGAGGGGCGACGCGGCTTTCAGGAATGGGAGCGGGCAAAAGAAGAAGCCCTTCAAAACGCTGCCCTTCCCACGATCGTCATACGAGGGCCGAAAGAAGCAGGGACCTCGGTGGAAAAGGTCCGGGTGGGCCGGGTCGAGCGGGAGTCCGGTCGGCCGGTGGGGCCCCGCTTCGGCTCTCTGATCCACGCCGTGTTGGAAAACCTCTCGCTCCAGGCCTCGACCGATGAAGTGAGCGAAATGGTTCACCGCCAGGGTCGGATCTACGGTGCCCCGGAAGTCGAACTGGCTGCGGCCGAACTGGCTATCGTTCGGGCCCTCTCCCACCCCGTTCTGGTGCGAGCCCGCCACGCCGCCGTCTGTCTGCGGGAGTCCCCCCTGAACTATCGACGAGAAGACGGTACGCTGGTCAGCGGTATCGTCGATCTGGCCTTTAAAGATTCCGACGGTTGGGCGGTGGTCGATTTTAAGACCGATGAAGCCCTGCCGGGATACTTAAGACAGGTTGGAGCGTACGTCGAGGGAGTCGAGGCTCTCACCGGAGAGCCCACCGAGGGGTGGGTCTTGCTGGTTTGAGTGAGTTCTTCAACTATTTTTAAGGATGAGCTTGTAATCTGTGACCATAGCACAGGAGGAAAAAACTATGTCACTCATCTCACACATGCAGCACTATGGAATTAATCAAGTCTTCAACGGAGGCCCCACTCTCACCCGGTCCCTCAACCGCAAAGAACTCCCGGATGGAAGTGGCGATGCTTTCTCCGTGGATTCTCAACTCGACCATCCCACGCTCGAGTACGTGGATCGCTTCCTGGTCCAAAGGACCGATGACGGTTGGAAACCGGTTTCAACCCTTCCCGAACAAGGCGTAGGCCGGCAACAAGTGGCCGATAGCTTCGGGATCTGGCAGGATGCCAGCGAAGTTCGTAAGGGCTTTCCGCTCTTCGGAAAAAAAGAAATTGCCAGTAGGCCCGACGGAGCCATCCAAGAACACGAAGTGACCCCTTTTACCTATGGCGAATCCAACGCCGGCATTGCCACATCGTTGCTGGGATCGGAAATTTTGGCCGACTCGAAGGAAGGAAGTTTTAGCTTGCGTAGCACCGCCCAACCTGAATCAGACAACTTCCTCGAGAGAACTCTCAATCTCGGAGAATCCAGTAAGAGTCACCACGACAAAGTTCTCGCCGACGACAAATACTGGATCATCAGAAGCTAAATCAATTTCCCCAATATCAAAGAAAGAGCCCCCGAACTTTTAGCGGGGGCTCTTCTAGTTCTAGAGTTTATCGCCGGCCAGATAGTGTTCCAGGTGGTGGGCCCGGTCTTCGGTGTGCTCGAGTGTTACCTTGAGCAGATGCTCCGTACCGTAGTCTCCGGCTTTCGAAGCTTGACCGATGGTCGTGCGCAAAGCACCGGCGATTATCTTCTCTGCGGCCATGGAGTTTTCCAAGGAAGCCCTAATGGAGTACTTGCCTTCCGGCTCGTGCTCGATGTAAGCGGCCTTTAGCAGAGCAGCAGGGCCAGAACTCGGCACTCCGCCCAGCACGGTCAGGCGCTCGGCCAAAACATCGAGATCGGCGTGAATCTGATTGTATGCCTCTTCCAAATAAAGGTGAAGATCGCGCCACTGAGGGCCCTCCACCAACCAGTGGTGCTTCTGGTATTGGTGAAACAACACAAACAGGCTCGCCTGATGACGATCAAGCTGCACACCAATTTCTTTAGCCACTTTATTGGATAACCCGATCGGGTTCTCTTCAAAGCTACCGGCCTTTCGCTCCGGCTTTCCAAAGGAATGTTTCTTCTGCAATTCTTCTAAATGTTTTTCCAAAGTGTCCATACTGTTGACTCAGCCTCCTAAATTCGTAAAGAAATGAGTGGGGAATCCCCCCTCTGCTCCAGTGTAGGCCAGGGGCCGCTCGGAAGGCACCCTCGAAGGGATAGGAGGGCCCCGCACATAGGATGCATACTTTAGGGTCTGGTCCTAATGGGTCTGCGCGCCCCGCAACTCTTTCAAACACTCCCTGGCTTGCCGGGTATGCTTCTGAGAATCTCTCGAAAACGTTAATCCGTTGAGATACTTCGTGGGTTCGTGAAGGGAGACCAGACCGGGCCCGCCCTGCCAGATGCTTCCAAACCAATCCTCGAGAGGTATCGGGTGCTCCGAGGCCACCGGGTCGAGCACCTGCGCACCCTGGTCGGTAGTCATCGCCACAGTGGCCACGTGATATCTCCATTTGGCCCCGTTCGACTCGAGGTCCTTGAAGAAGGGAGTCACAAAAACTTTCTCCGATTCGATGCCCCGTTCGGCCAATCCGTCACAGAGAAGCTGAGCCCGGGCGTAACAACCATCCTCCGGGCGGTCACCCACCAGGTCCACGCTATCGGACACCTCCCGATAAGCCTCCGCGATCCTGTCCTTGGAAACGCAGTGGTCCGCATCGCTCTGAGCCTTCACCCGGGTGGCGATCAGGGCGTTCCGACGCAAACTCTGCAGGGCGGATTTCCAGTTGACGGGGTTCATGCTACCAGAGTAGTCGTGGCGCCTGAAAGAAGCCTGAATCGAGCTTAAGATCTGATCAGCGGCTTGAAGAGATCCTTACGGTGAAAATCCGGTTCGCTCTTGAGGTCCGGATCCCAATTCCAGGCGAAAAAGGAAGGCTCCGGGCCGTACAGGATAGCGGTGGGTGAAACTCGGAATTCATCGGGTGCCAGGTTTTGCCAGCCTTCCAAGTCTTTGACCTGGGCTGAAAACGAAACGCTCCAGGAGTCGGGGGTCCGGTGGTGTTCGATCTGCGCCGGAAACTCGACCGCCCGGATACGCTCTCGATAGCCCTTGAAGGTGGCGCTCCACCAGGCCCCGCTGGGGCTGATATTAATCTCTTGATAAAACTCTCCGGGACCCCCGAGGAAGAGCTCGGCGACATCCTTCTCCCACAAGCCTTCCACGAAACTCCCGGGCCTTAGCGAGTCGTCGCAGTAAGCAGCTTTTGCAACTCGAAAAGTGTAGTGGAGGGTACCGTTTTTTACCTCCAACGAGAATTCCGGATTCCAGGGAGATACCTCTCCAAACCAATCGGGCGTCCCGCGGAAGTTCATACCCCGGGGCCCCGCCAGGAGCGCTCCACACAGCCGCGCACCCCTTCCAGGCCTTCTTCCAGCTCCGCCTGGGAGATGACCAACGGCGGGGCCATCACGATCATCCCCTGCTCGGCTTTGGGGTAGAGGTGCAATCGGGCTTTCACCAGTTCCCCGCTCAACCGTTCGAAGAAAGGCTGCCACGCCGAATCGACGGCGTTTTTCCACTCCACCGCCCCCAACAGCCCCCTTACTCTGACTTCGTGAGGCTCACCGCCGGCCACCTCGGCGATCCTGGCAAGACCGGTCCGAAAGGTTTTTTCCAGAGCGGCTGCCTTTTCGATCAGGCCTTCCTCCTCGTACAGGCGCACCGCTCGTTCTCCGGCCGCGCAACTGAGGGGATGGGAGTAGTAAGTCAGTCCACAATAGAGCTTCTCGTGATCGAAGTGTTCAGCCACGCGCTGATGCACCAGAACCGCTCCTAAAGGCGCGTAGCCCCCGGTCAGCCCTTTGGCCAGGGTGATCATGTCGGGCACCACCCCTTCCTCGTGGTCGATCCCGAACCAGCGCCCGGTGCGGCCGAAACCGGTCAGGACCTCATCGGCCACCAGCAGCGTTCCGTGGCGATCACACACCTCCCTGAGCGTTCTCCAGTAGCCGGGCGGCGGGATCAGAACACCGTTGGCTCCCGGGATGGGCTCGCAAAAAACTGCACCGACCGAGTTCTTTCCTTCCAGGGTCAGAATGTGTTCGAACTGGGTGGCGCACTCCAACCGGCAGGAGTCTTTCTCGTGCCCGAAGGGGCAGCGGTAGCAGTAGCAGTCCAGAGCGTGCAAAGCTCCCGACATCAGGGGCTCGAGGGGCGGGCGTCGGTAGTCTCCGGAGAGCGAGAGTGCCCCTCCCGAAGCCCCGTGATAGGAGCGGTAGCGGGACACGGTCTTGTAACGACCGGTCACCAGCTTGGCGATCTTCAGAGCGTTCTCGACCGCTTCCGACCCTCCCAGGGTGAAAAACACCTTGCTGAAGCCAGGGGGGGCAAGCTCTAGAAGCCTTTGAGCCAGGCGCTCTTTGGCCTCGAAGGTGTGGTTCGGTAGAGCCAGACAAAACTTCTCGGCCTGGGTCTTGATGGCTTCCACCATGGCCGGGTGGCCGTGGCCCAGGTTGGCCTGATAGCTCAACGAAGCCAGATCCATCCACCACCCCTCGGGGGTCCGAAAGCGCACGCCCCGGCCCTCCAAGATCTCGAACAAGGGAGCCTGGCTCTGCTTGCTCCAGGTGGTGAAAAACGGGCGGTTCACCCGAGCGTGCTCCAGTCGAACTTCAAGGGTACCTGCTCGGGGTCTTTGCCGGTTCTGCTCCAGATCTCCCGACGCCGGCAATCCATCAACACCCGCGCACAGGTCGAGATGCCGTGGGGGGTCGCCTCGGTGGTGCGGTCGGTGAAGAGGGAGTTGGGAAAGTTGATCCGGCAGTTCATCATCTCCCACAGTTGCTCGGCGTTGGGCCGGGGATTTTCCTTCAGCAGGTCGGTGGCCTGGGCGTAGCGGTGGTGAGTGGTGCTGGTGGGCGAGATGCGGCTGAGTTCCAACATCTTGGCGTCCAGGCAGTGGTTGGTGTGGACGTAGGGGCTGCGGCTGCCGTCGTAGACCAGGGCGCTGATGCTTCCGCTGCTCTCCCAGGCTCGACTGCTGTCCGGATCCACCAGGGCGTAGTGATGGCCGCTCCCTACCGGCGATTCGGTCAGGACCTGTTCGGCGGCAGCCACCGAGCCTGCCCGCAGCATCTTGCGCACCAGCGTGGGCCAACTGATGCCCACCCGGGCATCGCCCATCACCAGGTTGTTGATGGTCACCGCGAGGCCTTTGGAAGAAAGACCGCAAAGTGCCAGGCAGCCGGTGATGGTGAGCACCCACACTCCTTCGTCCGGCAGGAACAGCATCAGGCAAAACGGTTCTGCGGTGGCGTGCATGTCCCAGGTCTGGGCGACCAGGACTTCCTCTCCGTGGCGGGCGTGCAGGATGCTACAGCCCTCCTCCAGAGCCCGCTTGGTGTTGCCCATGTCCCGCAGATCGGTGTAGTGGTTCAGGACCAACAGGCGAGCCTCGCTGAGCCCCGCCGCCTGGGCGATCCCCTGAAACTCTTGATAGAGGTCCGCGTCGTACTCCCGCAACACCGGCAGATGCTCTTCGGCCAGGGCCAGGATCTTTTTGCCGGAAGCACCCTGCCAGGCCACGCTGATCAACTCCAGTCGGATCTCGGCCAGTTCCTGCACGTTGTCCTTGAAGGTCTCTCCGTGCACCCAGCCGCGCTCGGTGGCCGATAATCCTTTTTCTAATCTTAGAACCTTCAAACCGCCGGAGCCTCCAGTACCTTGAGATCGTCTCGAAAGCGCAGCTTCGCGCCGGTCCGGGCTTGCAGCTCGTCCCGGGTCATGCCCTGAATCATCTCCTCCACCAGAAAGCCCTCCTGGTCGATGGAGATCACGGCCAGGTCGGTGATTATCCGGTTCACCGTGCCCTGGGCGGTCAGGGGAAAGCTACAGCTATCGACCAGCTTGGGAACCCCCTTCTTGTCGGTGTGGGTGGTCAGGATCATGGTGTTCTTGGCCCCCGCCGCCAGGTCCATAGCGCCCCCCATCCCGTTGACCTTCTTGCCCGGGATCATCCAGTTGGCCAGGTCTCCGTTTTGAGACACCTGGAGGGCTCCCAGAATGGCCCAGTCCAGGTGGCCGCCCCGGATCATGGCAAAGGAAGTGGAAGAATCGAAGGTGGATCCCCCTGGATTCAAAGTGATGGTCTCCTTGCCCGCGTTGATCAGGTAGTAGTCCACCTGCTCCTCGGTGGGATACGGCCCGACCCCCAGTACGCCGTTTTCCGAATGCAATCGGATGCCCCGCTCCGGCTCCAGGTAGTCGGCCACCAGGGTGGGCACCCCGATTCCCAGATTCACGTAGCCACCATTGGGCAACTCTCGAGAGGCTCGCCAGGCGATTTGCCGGCGTGTGAGAGGACCGTCGGTGGGTCCGGGAGCCCCCAATTCCACCTGGTCATTGGAACGGGTGGTCTTGATCTCGATGGGGTTCTGATAGCTCTTCCCCTGAAAAATACGTTGCACGAAGATACCGGGCAGATGGATCTCGTCGGGTCCCAGGGCCCCCGGCTCCACCAACTCTTCTACCTCGGCGATGGTGCAATCGGCCGCCATAGCCATTAGGGGAGAGAAATTGCGCGCCGATTTGTTGAAGATCAGGTTGCCTTCGGTGTCGCCCTTCAGCCCCCGGATCATGGCGTAGTCCGCGGGCAGGGCGGTCTCCAGGATGTAGGTCCGGCCATTTTGTTGGATGGTCTGCTTACCCTCGGCGATGGGGGTGCCCACCCCGGTCGGCGTCAAGAACCCACCGAGTCCGCTGCCCTGGGCTCTGATCCGCTCCACCAGGGTCCCCTGGGGGTTGAGTTCTACCTCCACCTCGCCGGAGAGGATCTGGGCCTCCAGATCGGGGTTGCCCCCCACGTAGGAGCAGTACGCCTTACTCACCTGGCGAGTCTTGAGGAGCTTGGCCAGACCTCGTCCGGCGTTGCCACAGTTGTTCGAGATCACGGTGATGTTTTGGGTGCCCTTATCGGCCAGTTCCTCGATCATATTCTCGGGGATGCCGCACAGGCCGAACCCTCCAAACATGATCCTGGAGCCGTCGGCCACGTCGGCCAGGGCATCTTTTGCTGATTGATAGACTTTACTCATTTCCAAACCTCCTGGGGAAATCCGGGACTGGGAGACTTCTCATACTCACCGAACGGCTTGCTGAGAGAAGCCACCGGGTAGGAGCAGTACTCCGGGGCGAAAAGGGCAGCCGGACGATGATTGCCGGACTTCCCCACTCCGCCGAACGGGAGCCGTCCCGAGGCTCCGTTGGTGGCGCGATTCCAATTGACGATACCGGAGGGCACCTCGGTGAGGGCCCGCCGATAGACTTCTTCGGAGCGAGAAAAGATGGAAAAGGCAAGGCCATAGTCGGAGTGCCCGGCCCTCTCAAACGCTTCATCCAGGTCGGCCACCCCTTCGATGGTGAGGGCCGGACCGAAAACCTCTTCGCGGAGATAGGGGTGCTCAGGGTGGTAGCGCTCCACTCGGTGCAAGCTCGCGCCCACCCCGCACACTCCCTGGCCTTCCCGGAAACCCACCAGCGTCTGCAGCGCCGGATCCTGGTCGGCCGCCTCCACCTCTCGGCGGTAGGTGCGCAGAGCACTGCGGGAAGCCAGCGGCCCCATGAAACTGGTCTCCAGGGTGGGATCCTGGCTCTGCAGCGCCTCGGCTCCTAGAGCCAGACGCTCGGTGAGTGCCTCCAGATGCCGGGGCGTGCAGATCACCCGGGAGGTGCCGGTGCAACGCTGGCCAGTGGTCAAATAGGCGCCCGTGATCACTTCCCCAACAACCTGCTCGAGGTGGGCGTCGTCGGCCACGATGACCGCATTCTTGCCCCCCATTTCCAGGGCCAGGATCTTATGAGGGTCTTCCAGGGTGAGCTTCTTGAAGTGCAGCCCCACCGCCCAGGATCCGGTGAACAGGATACCCTTCACCAGCGGGTGGGTCACCAGTCGGTCGCCGGCCTTTCGGGTCATGGGCAGCAGATTGAAGACGCCCGGTGGGAAGCCTGCCTGGTGCACGCACTCGGTATAGATCTGAGCCACCAGGGGGGTCACCGAACTGGGTTTAAAGACCACGGTGTTGCCGGTCATCAAGGCGGCGATGATGTGCCCGTTGGCCAGGTGAATGGGGAAGTTGTACGGACCGATGACCGCCATGACCCCGTGGGGGCGGTAGGTGTAAAATCCGTCCAGGCCCGGGGGATGGACATCCGCCACTCTCTGGGCAGCCTCACCTAAGGTCACGTCGATCTTACCCGTACAGGCCGCCGCCTCGGCACGAGCCTCGGAAAGCAGCTTTCCCATCTCCGAGGTGATGGCCTGGGCCAGGTCCTCCCGGCGAGCCTGCAGTTGCTCCTTCAGGCGGAGCAGGCACTCCGCTCTGTGGGAGGGTTCCAGAGCTCTCCAGCCGAGAAAGGCCTGATGGGCGCATTCGACCGCCTGGTCCACCTCACCAAGATCGGCCGGGTGCACCTCCAGAACCGTCTCCCCGGAAAAGGGGTTCTCACTCTGGAAGCTACCCTCACCGGGCCGGGGCTCTCGCCACTCTCCGTTTATGTAGACGCCTCGAAATTTGAGGCTCATGGGCAAACTCATGGTCAACTCCTTTACACCCCGGCGGGTGTTCTCTTCTGCTCGAACAGCTCCCACAGAAACTCCCATTGCTCCCCTATTCGGTTAAGGGGAGGCAAGAGCAGATGTCCCTCTTCAAAGATATCCGGATCGCAAGCCAAATCCTCACCATCGAAAAAGAGCAAGCCGCTTCCCCGGTAGAGATCTCCCCGGGAGCCTATCAGCTTGTCCAGTTCATAGAGGCGCGAATCGTCGCGGTGGGCACGCAATAGCTCCATCTGCTGATGGAAGCGCAAAGCCGAGAGTTCGTCGCCGTCCCAGGTGGAGATCAAGGTCAGGGGCTCAGGAATGTAATACTTGTCGTTGGTGAAGACGTGGCCCAACTGCCCTCCTGCGTAGGCGGTCAGAAGGTCGGGCTCCACCCCGGTGGCCTGGCAGTAGAACAGCTCTCGACTCCCCCGGTAGGCCCAGGCCGCCGATTCATTCATGACCAGTGGCACCCCGGCCTCATCGCAGGCGCTTCTTAAGGCCTTCAGAAACCGGACCGACACCCGCCGCCCAGTTTTTTCCTGAACGGGTTCGATGGCCACTCCCAGCACGCTCTCGGGTTGGTGCAGCATGGCTTGGAGGGCCCCCAGGCAGTCTTCCTCTACCGCGTTCAGGGGATCCTCGATCCCTAGGAACGGATCACCTTCTTGATACGGGTAGGGCAGGTGGCTCCAACCGAAATGGTTGCCGAAGTGAGGATCGCTCAAGCTCCGGGCGCAGGCGGTCACGCCCCCCCAGAAGGCACCCTGGAAGCTGATCATGGTCTGAGCTCCCTTGCGGTGGTGGATCAGACACTTCACCAGTTTGTCGGCGGCTTCGTCCCGGCCGGAAGCAAGAAAAGCGTGACCCAGTGGAGAGACCGAGCGAAGCCACTCGGTGTAGCGGGTCATGTTGGGTGTCCACCAGTTGCAAAGGCTGTTCTTGTTGATGGCCGCCAGGTCCCAATCTTCCCAGGTCTCGGGTGAGAGGAGGCCACCGGTGGGCGACTCCACTCCACTCGACCAGCGCAACTCAGGGGTCACCGATTCGGCCACCGGCAAGGTGAGATAACGGCAGGGCGATTGGTCCTCGCCGTAGTCCTTCTCGAAGTAGTCCATCTCCACGGCCCCCAGCGAGCGATTGATCACCTCCATGTTGGTGGCTTTGTCCACCCGGTTGCGGCTCCGGATCCCGTGATAGCCCAACTGACGGGCTCGCTCGATCTGGCGACGCTTCAGGCGGATCCCCACCCCACGCGCCCTGGCCTCCGGGTGCACCAAAAGATCGGCGGAGTACAAGTACTTCCCAGTATTCAGCCCGGGATCCTCATCAGGTCCCCGCACCTCGGAAAACAGCTCCAGGGGGGCGGCCACAGAAAAACCGAGCAGGCGATCCCGCTCGAAGGCCACGAAACAGATGCTCCTGTCGGCCTCCACGGCTGCCTTCAAAAAGGCCTCTTCGTCGACCCGAGCCGGTTCGTAGACGGATCTCTCCAGGTTCATAATGGCATTCCGGTACTTGTCCCAGTTTTCAGCGTCGAGAGGTCGAATTCGAACCGCCTGGCGCCCGGCCAAATATCTGGTGAATTCCAGCCAGGAAAACTGCTTATCCCGGTAAGGCTGCTCATACTGGTCAATGGGTTTTGGCTCCAGCAGCTTGGCCATCTCCTGGCGCCGCTGGTCAGGAAGCTCTCCGTAGGTGCGCAGGATGACATCCCAATTGACGGTTCGGAGTTCCTGCACCGTGACCGGGATGGGATGTTCGGGACCGGCCACCTCCGGCCACACATAGTCATAACGGTCCGGCAAGCTCTCCGGACCTTCTTTCTTGAGGTGCCGGAGCGACTGGGTGATGGAAGCGAAGATGTAGTCGAGATCTTCCGGGGTGGTGCTGTATTGGATTCGGAACCGCAAGGTCTTTTCACCGGCGATGTACACCATAAATCCGTGATAGAACCGCTGATTGACAAAATTGTTGGCGTGGAGACTGTCCGGCATATCGAAGGCGAAAGCCAGACCCTGAGCCCGGGGTGCCTGCACGATATCGAACTGCTCAGCCAGGGCAAACAGCCTCTCCCGTACCGAATCTCCCAGGCTGGTCAGGGCCTCCGGCTCGATGGAAGCCGCGTTCACGTAGCCACGGCAAAACGAGGCAGCGTGGGCGGTGGTGGGGAAAGGGTCGGGTATCGAACTCAGAACAGCCCCCACCTGACATTTCTTGGCCAGGTTGATGAAGTCCGGAGGTAGCGGGTCGCCGGCGCTGGTCTTCAGGTCAAAGGTGTTGGACCACAGCTCAGCGCCACCCAAACCGAAGCCGGTTTGCACTTCATCGAAAATTAGAGCCACCCGCATGGCGTGGGTCAGCACCCGCAGCGACTGAAAGAACCGTTTGCTCCCGAAACGGTCTCCCCCTTCGCACTGCATGGGCTCTACGGAAACAGCGCACACCTCGTGGCCCTGCAGATGCTCTCTCACCTGCATGAGAGAATCGACTTCGGCAGCCAACAAAGGGTCGACGGCGGAGTCCACGGTGGGCGCGCGGAAGTCGGGTTCGGCGGCCAACTCCCAGAGGGCCAGCCAATCGGGATCGGCCGCCTTTTCCAGGTGTGGCTCGGTGTCTTCCGGAAACTCAGCCCACAGTGTTTGGTAGCCTTCCAACTCGAAGGGAAGCCGCTTCTTGGGGTTCCAGGAGGAGAACAGGGCGATCAGAGAGCGCCCGTGAAAACTTCCTTTGAAGCAGACGCACTTGTTGCCCCGGTCGGGAAACTTCACCGTGGCCATGTGGAGCGCTTTTTCCCAGGATTCGGTTCCCGAGTTGGCCCAGGCCACGTACTCCAGCCCGGGGGGGGCCCAACGTAGTAGGACCGCCTTCAGGGCCCTTTCGGCCGGCACCAGGTGGTGGCGGTAGTCGAGATTTTGGAAAGTCTCGGGGTGAGCCAGTACGCATCTCAAAGCGGGCCCGTTAAAGCCCAACAGGTGAGACGCGATCTGGGAGGAGGCGTCCATCAGCAAAACTGCGGGCATGGGGCCGTCGCTATCCACCGAGGCCAGATAGTTACGCTGGCAACGGCGGTAATCCACCACCAGCGGCTTCTTTTCCTGAACGATGAAGCCATCCCGGTAACTGCGCTCCAAGAAATGCTGGGAAAGAGGCAGGTCGTCCATGCCGTTTTCCGGAGTGCGGGGCTTGTCCCAGCGGTAGAGTTCACGACGCCCCAATCGCCGAGGGTTTTCCTCGGCCAGGATCCGAAACATCTCGCGCACCGAGCGGCGCCACTCCGGGAGGGCATCAAGCTCCACCGTCAGCGGAAAGGAGATGAAGTCATCCTGAACCGTGACCTCAGACGGGAGCAAGCCCAGCACATCGGAAAACTTCAACGGCTCCCCGTAAAACTGCAGCCCCGCCAGGGCCTCCTCGGGCAACTGGATAGGGCTGGCCGGACCCACATCTTGCAGGCCGAAAAACCCCCACCGATTTGCTATCTCTTCTACAACTGGTGCTAGCGGCACTCTTGCGCTCATGGTCTGTAAACCTCCGAGGGGGAGGTTCCGGGTACCCCCTCTGGCCTCCTGGGGATGGAAGGCTACAAACCTTTATTTTCCGGGGGGAAAGACCTTTATACTAACTGTGCGCACGCCCCACCTGTAGCAATCGGCTGCGGTGGGCTTCCAAACGTCGATCTTGTTTCCCACGATCATGCCCCCGGTGTCGGCAGCCACCCCCCAGCCGTAACCAGGAACGTAGATACGGCTGCCCAGGGGAATCACCCGGGGATCCACGGCGATGATACCGTGTTCGGTATAGCGGCCGGAAGCGGTTCGGCCTCTCAGGCAGTAAGAATATGCCATCACGCTGAGCTCGCGTCCGCCCACCGGCTCGCCGGGTTGAACGGTCTGGGCTGGTTTGGGCTTGGGAGCCGGCACTTCCACGGCCAGGGCAGCCGCATTGAACATCTCGCCCAACTCCCGACCCACCGCCTCAGAAGCTTCAAGCTCTTCCGCTACGGCCGAACAAGCGAGACACAACACGGTTAAAACAATCAATACACTTCTCATAAGGGCGCTGCCTTTTTCGTTGAAGCGAATCTCCCTTTAACCGCACGGTGGTCCATGCCCCCGCGCCGCGCCGCATCATCATGCAACACCACGCTGAATCCACGCCGCGCTACACAACAACCGCGCGAAAGGCCGAAGTCTAATTCTGACTCAAGCGCACGCCGTAACGAGGCATGGGGCCCGCAGGTAGGGCTTTGACGACCCAGCTATCCCAGACATGGTCGAGACAGTGACAAAATTGAACACCGGCGAATTCGGAGTTTGCCCAGCGAATGGTTGCCCGGACGTCTTTTTGCCCCGGCATGCCCAGAGAGACATCTTGCCCCTCCTGCAGACCCTCGGGCAGGTTGTGCCGGATACCCAGGCCGATCAACGAGATGTTGAGCGCCTCTACCGTCCCCATTTCTCCGCTGCTCGCGGAGAGTCGGAGTTCGAAAGAACAGGCCAGTCGAGTGATGATTCTTTGTTCTAGCAGTGGTGCGGCGTTCATGATTTAATGGGCGTTTATACCCAACAAAAAAGGAGAGATAAACACTCTCCCTTGAAGTTTTTTTGAGGCCGACTACGGTGCTATTGATAGCCGCCCGCTGCCTTGATTTCCGTTGCCCTAAAACCCTGAGGGGTTTGCTCACCGACGACTTCGATCATTTGCCCCGGGGTCAGGTATTGCATGGGGGCGTTGGCCTGGTGCAGCAACACCCGGATCAGATTGGGGTGCTCGAACGACTGCAACACCACGTAGCCGTTTTCAATAGCCGCCTCCAGGATCTGCCCGGTGATCTTCTGGGTGCCACCACCGTAAGCCGTTTCCATTCCGGGCATCGGTTGCACGCTCGAATCTCCGCTGCCGTCGTCCAGGCCCATCATGGTGCCGGGATCAGGGTTCAGCCCCATCTGCGAAGCGCTGTAAGGGTCGTTCATCCCCATCTGTGCAGGAGCACTGAAGGGATCTATGTTCATCATTTCCAGCGGCGCCGTCATCGATTGTCCCTGGTTGGTGTACATCTGGCTCCCGCCGGGGTTAGCGGCCGGGTACGAGGGCTGGGCTTGCGGGTTGGAGTGCAAACCGGTATTGGTGGAGTAGCCGTTGGGGCCGGTGGGTTGGTTCTGTGAGCCACCCTGGGCGATGGCCGCCATGTCCTGGTGGGCGGTGCTATTCATCTTGGGAGCACCATCCGGGGTGCCGCCCCCGCCCGAAGTGGTGGCGTACTCGGCGACCGCGGTGTGGTAAGGGGCCGTGGCACCTTTGGCCACGATCTTCTCGGAGTTGCCCCAGTCCACGATCTTGCCCGCCTTGAGGGGACTGGCGCCCAGTGAGCCCAGCACCTGGATGGAGATCTTTGCACCCTGGCGCAGTGCGCCGGCAGTGGTGTTACGACCCATCCACTCCACCTTGGTCTTGTCGGTTAGCTGAAACTTTCGAACCGTCTTGTCTTCCATCTCCAGAAGTAAGATTCCGGTGCTTCCATCGTACGACTTCAATCGACCGGCCATGGTGGGCATGGCCGAGGCCGCCACCAGGGTGGCTAGCATAAAACCGACGAGAAATTTTCCAAAAGTACTATTCATGCAGACTCTCCGGGCTCAAGTATACCAGACCGACCGATTTTCACGAAGCATTTAACAGGAATGTTACAGGAAAAGGCCCCGGGCGACAAACCCGAGGCCCCTTGTTCCCTACCCTCCGGTGATCTGAGCCACCTTGGCCTGGAATTCTTCCTGAGAGAGGACTCCCATGTCGACAAGTTCCTGGAGCTTGGCGATCTTGGCCTGATTAGGGTCGGCCGGAGGTGCCTGACCCTGGGGTGGTGCCTGCCCTTGCTGGGGATATCCCTGGGGCGGTCCCTGCTGGGGGTAGCCTTGCTGGGGCGGGTAGCCCTGCTGCGGCGGATACCCCTGAGGCGGGTAGCCTCCCTGCGGGGGATAGCCGGGCGGCGGATAGCCTCCCGGAGGCGGTCCGTAACCGGGCGGCGGATACGCTCCCGCCATGTGCTGCTGCATCATCTGGGGAAACATCATGCCCATGCCCAGACCTGCCCCGGCCGACATCATGCCGCCACCGGCGCCTTCGTTCTGAGCCATATCTCGCATGGCGTTGGCCGCCTGGAACTGTTGGTAGGCAGCCGGGCCTTGCATGCCCAACGCGCCCATCTTGGCTCGCAAACGAAACGCTTCCTGGATCTCTTCTGGAACCGAGACATCCTGGATGAAGAAGTCTCGGAGTTCGATGCCGTACTTACCGAAATCATCTCGGACCTTGATCTTCATGGCCGCAGCCATCTCATCGAGGTTAGAGCGGATCTTGGCGTAAGACTCAAAGGTGGTACCCACCAGGTCGTTGAGCTTGGTGCGGACGCTACCTTTCAAGAAGTTGTTCAGGGTCTGGTGCGTGTACATTTTCTGGGCACCCACCAGGGTATTGACGAAGAGTTGAGGATCCTCGATCTTCACCGAGAAAGTACCGAAGGCTCGCAACTGAACCCAGCCCAGGTCAGGGTCTTTCATATCAATGGGGTTTGGGGTGCCCCACTTCATTTCGGTGAGCACGCTCTGGTTCACAAAATAAACCTCGGCAGAAAAGACGTTGTGACCACCGGTCACGTGCTTGATCACGTTGGTCAGGAGAGGCAGGTTGCCGGTCTCCAGGGTGTGGCGACCCGGGCCGAAGACATCCAGGGCTTTGCCGTCGCGGAAAAACACCGCACACTGAGCTTCCCGTACGATCAACTGGGCCCCCCACTTGATATCAGCAGGGCCAGACTCGGGCACCCGCTTGACCAGCATCTCGGGGTGGTAGTCGTTCCATTCGATGACTTCCAGCACCCCTTCAGTGGCGTTGGAGATCCCGTCTTTTACGCTATTGGTGGCGTTTGAAACCGCTTGCTTCAGGCGTCCGAACATCTATTCCAGTCCTTTCAAAATCTTGTCTCGCTGATCCAGGTGAGCGTCGATCTCATCGAGACCTTTCTTCACCTCGCGCAGAGCCTGACCGACGTTGTCTTTGGTGTCGGCGGCCGATTCTGCCCGAGAGACCAGGGCGTCCAGGCTCTCCACCGTGGTCAATAGAGCCAGATCGTGCTCATAGATGGTGTCCAGTCGCTGCACGTCCACGGCGTTGGAATCCATAAAACTGCTAAAACCGGCACTGGCGTGGCGGGTGCGCTCGATCAATCTATCGCACTTGTTGGTGAGACTGTCCAGAGCGGACATCTGGGACATGTCTCCGCTGCCCAACAAAATCTCTCCGACATCCTGAATGTCTCGTTTCTTCTGGGTCAAGCGTTTGGCGATAAACTCCCGGTGCCTCTGGTCGGCATCCCGCCGGTTTTCCCGGTCCAGATATCCCGCAAAACCGGGAATCTTTCGCATCAATTCGTCCAGCACACCGCCCGCACCCTGACGTTCGTCCATGCGGAGGTCTCTAACCTCTTCCATACGCTCCTACTTCCTCGGGCCCAAGCCCGGCCCTTACACTATAGTAAATATTTTATTCACCGGCAAGGATTATTCTAAACCCAACCATCCCTTAATCCGGGTCGTTATGGTAGGTTCCAGAAAAGAAAACAGTCCGCCTGCCAAAAGACCGATAACCGCCCCAAAAAGCACCCCTAGCCCCACTCGAATCAGGGTCACGTCTAAGGGAGTGTGGACGTGGGCAAAAGTGTCCACGATGCCCGCTTGCCCGATCCCGGCCAACAGCGCCAGGCCCAGCGCCGGCCAGAATCCGGTGCGGGTAAACACCAGGGGCAGGCAGACCATGGCCGGGTGAGCCACCATAAACTCTTTAAAGCGGGGTCGAACCCCCAGCGCCTGGTCCAGCACCACTCGCAAGGTGCGCTCCCAATCCGCGGCAGCCCCGCCGGCGTCGTTGCCGGTACGCAACAGCAAGAAGCCGAACAGCCCCGCCACCACCGCGGCTAGCAGGGCCTGGTAAACCGCCACGTAGGAGCGCAACCCGCCCCAGATCTGGCTCACCGAGTAGCGCTTGCAGACAAAGGCCAGAACGATGAGAAAAGGTGTACCCAGGGTCAGAAGCTTGACCCCCCGAAACCGGTCCAACCCCAGCAGAAATGTTGTCTCACTCAGGATCGCCGCCAAATAAAGTCCGGCGCTCAAAGAGACCAGACTGCACAAAACCAGAAGTTTCACCCCCTGGCCCAGGGAACCGGGTGACCGCCCTGTCAGGCAGGGATAAACCCACTTGAGAAAAGCCAGCAAAGGCGCCCCCATCCCCACCGCCAGAGCCAAAAGGCAACGGCAGAGCACCCCCTTCCCCACGGCCCCGGCGGCCAGATATCCCGCCGCCGGCAGCAGCAAGAGGAGCCACCAGGCGCCTTTGATCGAGACCCCCAGATCGTCGAGCAACAGGAGGGCCAGAGCACCCGCCGCGAGGCTCAAGATCAGGGTGGTCACGAGCCCGGGGGGCGGAGTGGCCGCGGTATCGAACAGAGCGGCCGGACCCCCTTGCGGCAATTCCGCCGGCAGACCCATGACAAACTCTTCATCCAATTCGGGTCGACCGGCCACGTTGTAAGGCCGGACATAAAGGAGTCGAATGTTTCGCTCCCGAGCCCCCAGGCTGTACATCCCCAGCACTCTGAAGGGAGCCAGTTTGGCCTGGTGGGCCGGAGCCACCGCCATAACCCTCACGGTCTGCCCAGGCAAGGCTCGAACCAGCGACTCTATGCCGTCCTGTTGAGCTCTCGGAGGCAGCTCGATGTATCCCAACTTCCAACCCGCCTGCTGAAGATACTGGGCGGTCTTCTCCAGCAGATCCGGATATCCGATGGCTTCGTTGAGGCCCCCTCCGAAGATGACTCCCTGCACCTCGGGGAGTGCTTGCCATTCTCGAAAGAGACCGGCCAACTGCTGCTCCGAGAGCCCGCTACGGTTCTCGGGCCTGAGCCAAACAGAAAAGCCCAGCTCGCTCAGCTTTGCGATCCGGGGAACGTCGAACCCCAGCCCCACCGGTTGAAGTGCCCTTCGGGTTTGAGGTAGCCAGAGGATTCGGTGGTCGAGATAAGAGGCCACTTCAGGACCGAACAGGACCTTCCACTGGAGCAATAGAGCTTGAGCAAACTCGGGCTCTCTAAAGATCAGGAAGGTTCCCGTCGCTTCTTCCTGCAGGGCACCCTCCAGCAACTGCTTCTGATCGGGGACGATCTCTCCCAGCGCGCCTCCCGAGAGCGTGAGTGCAAACTCCGGACCGGACTGGGCCACCACCCGACCCTCCTCGATCAACTCGTCTAGATGGAGTTCACCTACCGCAACCGAAGCGATGCCCTTGTCTTGGAGTTCTTGCTCCAACGCTCCCGGTGGCTTCTCCAGGGTCTGGGCCCACTGGATCAGGGCCTCCCCGTCCAGCACGATCTCGGTGCTCTGATGGTGGCTTTCGGCCTCCATCCGGCCGAGCGCAGCCCAGAGCGAAAAGAGCACCCCGAGGAGATAGAGAGCAAAACCTATTCGCTGCACGGGGGTCTTGATCAATGCTGGTCCTGGTTGGCGTCCTTAGACTTCTTCTTGCTGCTTTTCTTGCGCTTGGAACTCGCTTTCTTGGAGCTCGTTCGCTTCGACTTTGAACTCTTGCTCTTAGAGGTCTTCGGGGCAGCTTTCTCCGCTGCTGGTTCGGCCGGAGGCTCGACCGGCGGCGGCTGCTCAATCTTCTTTTCCTCTGTCACGATGGCGTCCATTTCGACGGTGGGCTCCAGCGCCTCGACGTCCACTTCGTCCGAAGGCGCATCCTCGACCCTGGTGATGGACTCCAGGACCTCTTCCAGTTCGCTACCCTCCTCGTCTTCCAGGCTGTCCACCGGCTGACCGGCCAGGACTCGACGGAACAAGCGCTGGGCCTCTTTGGCTCCCTCTTCGTGCGCTCGGCGCATCAATTCGCGCCGCACTTCGTCGGAATCCGGCTGACCGTGCTCGTAGTACAACCGGCAAGCCTCTCCGATCCCGTAGGTTCCACTGAAAGCGATACTGGCTTTCAGGCCGGCGCCCAAATTGGGGAGCAGCTTGACCAGCTTGCGAGAAAAGCCCCGAAACCCGAAAGCCGAACCGATAATGGGCCAGAGCTCCGAGATCCGGTCGAAAAAATCGAGGGGTCTGTTGTGAGCCGCGGCGATCACAAACGACAGCCGGAGTTGACTGGCGGTCAGCATCATGGTCTCAGCGCTAGTCGCCAGCATGGCCAGAACCGGTCCGACCACGGGGACGGCTCGTAAAGGAAGAGACGAGATGCCGGAGCGGATCCCGTTTCTCAAGGCCGTCCGGCGGGTCAGAGTCTTACAAAACACTTTCCGGACGCTGGACCAGTTGCGGGCAAGAATCACCACCACCTGCGGCAGACTCACCATCAACAGCTTGAGAAACTTCTCCTGGGCCTGTCCTCGGGGCAAGGCCTGCACGGTGGGCAGAGTCAGGTCTTTTTCGTGATACACCCCTCCCTTGGGCCCCTCGATCATACACATGAATATGGTCTTTACGTGAATCGGAACCTGCCCGGCCAGCTCTTGGAGCGTGTCTACCTCCGGCGGGCCCTCGGGAAAAAGCACCAGACAGGCGTCGCAGGTCCGAAGCTCGGTGATACCCGCCTCATCCAAGGGCCAGGACAAATCGATAAGCTCCTCGGCCGGGTCACTCCCGTCCAGGGGAGGCACCGGAGTTCCGAAAAATCCCTTGAGTGTCTCGGTGGCGTCGTCGGGCCCCAGTAGCGCGATACGACAACCTCGATCCAGAATCTGCTGGAGCTGGTTCAGCGAGTATCGTACCCGAAAGGCCTGATAAAGAATTTCAATGGTGTTCATGTGTGACGACGTTTCTCGGTCGAGAACCTTGCGCCTTCTTCTTGACCCACGCTCCCGGGCTTCATGAAAAAACCCCTCACCGGGAGGGGTTCTTGGTGGACGTAAACGGATTTGAACCGCTGACCTCTACGATGTCAACGTAGCGCTCTAACCAACTGAGCTATACGTCCCTGGCTTGGAGGTGACGAGCAGAATCGAACTGCTGTACAAGGTTTTGCAGACCTTTGCCTAACCACTCGGCCACGTCACCAGGCTTTGCCATTGATGTAAGTTGTGTCTACACCAAAGGAGCGCGGCTTGTCAATATCCAGGGAAGGTTTGTGGAGTTTTCGCGGAACATTTCGACCGATGACGGAACCCCACGGTGAAGAGAGTTTACGACTGAAGGCCCTGGCCGCCCTGGAACTCCTCGATCAACCCGAGGAAGAGCGCTTTCAACGCATAACCCGTCTGGTCAGGCGGCACTTCCAGGCTGCCGGATCAGCCATCACTCTGATCGACAAGGAGCGAGCCTACTTCCTGGCCCGAGACGGCATGAGTTCGGCCCGAGAAACTCCTCGCTCCAAAACTTTATGCTCCCAGGTGGTCGAAGGCCGGCGACCCGTGGTGGTTTCAGATCACTCGCCAGACTCTCTCACTCCCGCCTACCAGGGCCTGGTCGAGCAGTTGAGCCTCAATTTTTATGCGGGCATGCCGCTTCTAACCCCGGACGGCTACGCGGTGGGTGCGCTTTGTGTGATGGATCACATTCCCCGTAAATTTTCTCGGCGGGAGTTAGAATCGTTAGCTGACTTCGCAGCCATCGTGGAGAACGAAATGCTCTTCAAGGCGGCGGCTGAAAACCAGCGCGAGCTGATAAGCCAGGTAGAGAAATTGAGGATTCGCGCTTTCCTGGACCCTTTGACCGGAGTGTGGAACCGGGGAGGCCTCTTCGACGTGCTCAATCGGGAGGTCGAGCGAGCGCGCCGCTCCTCTTCCCCCCTCACCCTTTGCATGCTGGATCTCGATCACTTCAAGCGGATCAACGACACCTACGGGCACCCGGTGGGAGACGAAGTCTTGAAAGAGCTTTGCCTGCGGGTGCGAGCCGCCGTACGCCCTTACGACGCCCTCGGCCGCTACGGAGGCGAAGA
>Ga0172382_10002464_pt1 | contig 30889 bp, 30 predicted proteins | sample Leawel138RmetaG_FD_122245 | JGI IMG/M metagenome (GOLD analysis project Ga0172382, IMG submission 122245) | Leachate microbial communities from a municipal landfill in Southern Ontario, Canada - Leachate well 138R metaG | ecosystem: Engineered > Solid waste > Landfill > Unclassified | place...
GACTCACTAAGGCGTAGCATGGGGGCGTTAAGGATGGGTTTCAATCCACGCTCCCGCGGGGGGAGCGACGCGGCGGAACCCCGCAATGGAAGCCGCACGCCTGGTTTCAATCCACGCTCCCGCGGGGGGAGCGACAACATCCCCCGAAAAACAGGGGGTAGATATAAACGTTTCAATCCACGCTCCCGCGGGGGGAGCGACCGTTTCTTTCTTACGTCTTGAAATCAATACTACTATTTATTAATTTGCGCGATTATGCGGGAAATTGGTTTTTATATTCAGTTATCAAAGAGCAACATAAAAATATTTGTCAATAATTATGAAAACATACATTCTCAGCGAACCTCCCTGCCCTTTTCTGAGAACTTGGGGTTCGCGGAGCTGTCTTACACGACCAACGGCCCTTCTTGATCAATCGGTTTTTTTGCACCCACATGTTCGACTCTTCGCCGCCAATTTGATCCAAGATAATAAAATCGCAAGCTGTCTTTTTCTTCATTGATTTCTTTAATCAACCTGTCTTTTAACGTTGTCCATTGTGCCGGGTCGACGATGCATTCGAATACCGAATATTGGACGCGCTGGCCGTAATCCTGGCACGCCTTAGAGACGCGGCGCAGGCGCTTGGAGCCTTTATTGTCATCCACTGCTACATCATAGCTGACGAGAACAAACATGAGAATTCCTCTCTTTTTCTGCTATCTAATTTTCACTTTCTTATCGCCAAATAAAAGGCGGATAGCCGTCGAGATCGCCTCGTATGTGACGCGCCAAAAGAAGCGCTTGTACATGGTAAAGAATGCCGATCGACACCTTTTCATCGATAAACGTATGCTGTATCTCAGCCTGCTTGCGTTCCTGATATGATATAAGCACCTTTTTTCTGACATCATCGGACATCAGGACGGCACCGGATTCGGCTCGTTTGAAGTCGGCTGCTCTTACCTGACGCATATTTATCAGCGACAGGGCAAGACGGTCCGCCAGATAGGGTCGGAATTCCTCCATAAGATCCAAGGCAAGGCTTGGCCGACCCGGCCGGTCGCGATGGAGAAAGCCCACGGCGGGATCGAGCCCCACCCCTTCGAGAGCGGACCGCACATCGTGCATCACAAGCGTATAAATAAATGACAAGAGGCAATTAATGTTGTCGAGAGGCGGCCGCCGATTTCTCTCGTTAAAGGAAAAGTCTTTCTTCTGCGTCACAATAAGATGATCGAAGACACTGAAATACAGATGAGCTGCATCTCCTTCGAATCCTCTGATGGTCTCCAATGAATGGTTTCCCTGCAGCTGCTGGAGATAGGCGCCCAGGCGCTGAACGACAAATCCGACTGCTCCGGCATCGATTTTTCCCTGATGGTCCCGCAAGGCTCTTTGCAATACCATGCGTGAGTTCGCGATTTTTCCTACAAGCGCAGATCCTGCCACTGTTGCCGAGGCATTTTCATCATCGGCCAGTCGATACTGCTGCCGCCTAAGGAGTACATTTCCCGAGACCGGTCCCTGAACGCGGGCAAGAAAACGTCCTTGCTCGGTCAAAAAGCTTATTCCTACGCCGTTTTCAGCACAGAATCCCATCAAATAGGGACTGCATGATACGTTTCCGAAACAGACAATGCCCCCGATGGTGTGAACCGGAAGGCGAAGCTTAACATTGCCGTCAACCTTGACTGAAATCGTTTCACCTTCTTTTGCCAAATAGGCACCCTGTGTGGTTACAAAAAGAGTATTTAAATGTTTTTTCATAAATCACCGAGTACACGTTTTAAATAACTCTTGACCGTTCTCCGTTTTTGTAACGGTTTCGGCAAACAGGAAGCCATCATGGAACAGTTTTCACATCGTTTGCTATATTCCGGCTTTGGTGTATGGCCCGAATCTAAAAGTTGGCGAACTTTTATGGCCGCTTCTTCTGTTTCTTTCCTGAGATCGATATCAAAATGCACATCGACCCGTCGTCGGGTTCTTCCGTAGAATAAAGCGCCTTCATTCACTGAAGTCTTCAGCATCTCCTCCAGACAGATGGCTTGTGCACAAAGTTGCACTTTATCACTGTTGTCTTTCTTCGGTTTCCCCCGTTTGAATTCGATGGGGAAGGGTCGCCACATGCCGTCGGGTTGCTTTTGGAATTCGATTACATCCGCCTTGCCGATAAGCCCTAACCGAAGCGACCGAAGGGAAACCCCACGTTCGATGAGCACATTGCCCCTCAATTCATTCCCCTCCTCATGGACACGCTCGTGCATCAGGCGTCCTTCTGCGGTAAGACGATTCTCGTCCCAGACCTGCTCGACATGAATCAGTGCACACTGACGCGGACAAAAGATCATGTGCTGCAGGGCGGAAATGGGGAGAAGGTCGTCTTCAGTATACATGTCATTTTTTCTTTGTCTTTTGCTTCTACATTAACGGTGATGTTGCCCAACCACTGATTTAATTCATTAGTATGTTACTGCTATGGTTCTGCCGATTTGAAATCTTTTAACCAGTCATTCGAACAGTTAATCGCAATATTTCATTTTGATATGCACAAGATTTTCTGGTAAAATTTCCTCATGAAAAAGAAAAGCCTCTTGGAAACAAATCCTTATTTGAAAGATCCCGCCGAACGGGAAGCGCGAATTATTCTCAGTGTGGCAACCTCGTCAGCGATAGAAGGCGTTCCTTTGTCTGCTTTCGGCAGTTTTTCACCTACGTTTAGAATCAGACAAAAAGAATCGGAATTACAAATGTGAAATCCTCTCGATCACATTTTCACAAGAGCATAGCTCTTACTAATCCAGGCTCTCGATATCTTTCGGAATTTCAAGTAATTCAACACCGACTGGCAATACATTTTTGTTGGGTGATACTTCATAATCTGAAAATTTTCTCGGGAATTTAATCCCGTCTTTTAACTTAACAGTTACAGCATCTTCGAAAAGTACTTGTGCCGGACAACAGCCAAGTTTTGCTTGGCGTGCCCGTTGTTCAGGTGAACCATCATCAGTTCCGATATGCTTTAGCGCGTAGACTTTTCGTGTAGTCATGATTCCTTTGCTGGCAGAACGGTCATGCTCATACATATTCAACAGTGCGTCGGCGAATAATTTTAAATCATCATCGGTAAACAGTGTTTGCTCGGCAAGGTATGCACTGACAAATGCTTTTCCTACAAATAGCCCGTAAGGAATAATTGATTTCCGGCCGAACGTTCTTAGCGTATCCTCCGGCTGTTTTTCTTCCCATTCCTTATAATCCTTACTGCTTTTGGCTTTCTTTAAGTCCTCTGCAACAGCCATGCGTGTCATGGAAATATCCAGCGGTATAATGCTATGTTCCGACTTGGCAAATGCAACTTGGACTGGCCCGCGGACTTGCCCCGCGTTGGGACCTGTCGACATAACGGCACCAAATGTACGAACATCGTAAAAATTCTTACACATCCAGTCGCGAGCAGGCTTAACTTCGGCTTTTGTAGCCTTTTTCTCAGAATCTGGTAATTTCCCGTTTGCCTGCTCATGAGCGATACAAATCTGGGTATTCAAATTGGTTGCGTTCTCAATGAAGATAGCATTTGGTGATTTATTATCATGTATAATCTGAACGTAATTCCTAATACGTCTTTTAATGGCTACATCTGAAACCAAGCCCCGCATATCCTGAGGGTCAATTCTCGGAGAATTGCCTGCATCAGGATCCCCATTCGGATTTCCGTTCTCACAATCAAAGAGAAACATGAACTCATACCGGTGTTTGATTACTTTACTCATGTGCATTTTCCTCCTCTTTCTCTTTCTTATTCTTGCCTCTTTCAATCCATTCGCTTACACGTCTATTCATCTCTGCAATCTGCTGATAGTAACCCAATGCAAAATATGATTGTTCACTCATGTTCAGCAGATCGTCAACGTCATCTAGATCGATTTTTTCATGAATAGAAGCCATTTCATTGCGAATAGCCACCGCCGTGCCCGGTTTTGATCGTTCAAGCTTTCGAAGATGATAATTGGATAATGATATCAGGCGACCGTGAACGAGCTTCGGGCTGGTACTCGCGGTTGAATAAAAACGGTCTACGATGGTTGACTTCACTTCATTCTCTTGGGCACGCCGCTGCAAATCCGCCAAGACTGCGAATAACCGGCCAAACTGATACACGCCGCTTTTGCTATCAGGATTCAATCCCATGGTTACCTCCATTTCATTTTTATCGTGGTTTCTAATCAAAAAACTTTTAAGCAGTCCCATGCGTGTGTAAAGACGGGCTCTGCGCATATCACGTTTCTGACCTTTTTCTGCTAAAGCTTCTGCAAATTCCTCATTAAGAACGGATTCCCTGAAACGTAACAACACCTGTTTAATTATAATCGCGGGGAAAGAATGGTTCCTTCCCCTCACTGCTGCATTCCATAAGGCCTCTCGAAAACCTGAAACCGGTTTTACCCAATCGATATATTTCGTTTTCTGTTTTTTTTCTTTTAATAGACAGGTAATGATCATTTCCATTCTCGGGAAATTGGCCGGTCCCTTACCGGATAATCTCACAATTTCTAAGTCGGAAAACCATTCTTCAACGTGTTGTGCTAACTCTGTAAATGATCCTTCCATCCAATTTTGTACTACTGCCCGCCCTTGGTTCCCCACTAACGACATCGCACAATATTCGATTCCCATGAACTCAGGGCGCTCGCCATTGGCAATTGATTTTAAGAACCTCATAGCCTTGATGTTGGCGACGGCTTCTTTATATTCAGTGTTTTCACGCTGAGCATCTTCACCCTCAACAAACCCGCCAATACCTTCCAAAGCTCCTTTTAAAACATCATCATTCGGGGGAATATCCTTTGTATACCAGTATACAATTTCAGACCCGGCAAGCTGATAATGATGATGACTCAGCAATCCGTTTAATGCAGCAGAATATTGTTCAACTTTTTCGCTACAGATAGCAGCATTTTCGGATTGAGAGAAACCATATGAAGAAAACGAGTCTTTGTCATATGCAATTAATGTAACCTCCCCCGTACCCCCAACCTGTCCTAACCCCTTAATTTTGGCATGTTTCAAACGAGGAGGTCGAAATTCACCTGACAAAAAACACCGCATAGGGTTTACAGCCCTGTCTCCTGTCAGTTCTTTAGTTTTCTCTTTCCACCACTCATGCCAAATCGAATCCTTAACGAGAATTCGTGTAGAATCGTTGTCAATTATTGTAACCGTCGCATTGTTTTCCGGTTTTGCTTTATATTTTGCTGAGTCGAACTCGTTTATTATCTGTTGCCGCACAACATCATCTTTAAGGGAGTTCGCAATCTTCCCAAAGACCTCATCAACAACAGAAGCATTTTCCAGTAAACGCAAACAAAATTGATGTTTTCCAATTCGTTTAAAAGTTTCATTCTTCGCTATTTTGCTCAAATCCTTTTGTATTTCACTCAGAAAAGGATACTTGCCTTCTTGTTTTTTGATTAATGCAGAACAGCTCTTTAGTAGACCTTCTTCCCTCAGTTTAAGACATTCATTCTTGATAATGGCATCCCTTATCAACTCAAGGTTACCTTTTATTTCATCACACTCACCTGCATCACAAAGTTTTTCAAACATAAAATCCAGATGACTTTCAAATTGTGAAACAATAATTTGGTATTCATCATCCTGCTCTGATGATTTATACAGCAGCAAAAACTCCAACTGTTCTACCAAAAATTGCCGCATAGGTGTGTCGCCTTCAAATTGCAGATGAGGAACATTTAAAAATTCTCTTCCAGATTTGCCGTAATCATACACACCAATAAATTCACCTGCCGGATTAAACTGGATCAGCCAACGGATTCGTTTTGTTGAAAAACCCTGTTCACCTTTAATTCCATGATCGTCTGCATATTTGATCAACCTATTCAGCATGATCCACCTCCGGTTTCAATACCTCAGGGCTTTCGTATGGAGGAATCAGCAATGTTCCTTTTAAAATTTCTGCTTTAAAGATACTTACGAACGGCTTTGCATGGGGGGTGTTTACCTTTCGCAGATCAAATACATCATAGAGCATGTAACCCAAATCCTGATTATAGGAAACCGGATCTGGTTCATAAACAATAGTGCTCTGGGTAATGTATTTGAAGAAGGTAGGAAACTCTCTCATTCCCATGCATGGTTGCATAAATACCTTCCCGTGCATCGCTCTGCGCATAAACTGCGAGTCAAGTGATTTAATTTGATTTGCGAATTTGGGACGCGGCACAATATGGGCGTGAATTCGGAAACGTGGCGAGCGTAGCGCCATTGTCTGACGTTGCTGGCGGCATTCATCAGCAAATAACGGTTCTACCTTTTCTGGGTCTATCATCCATTGAGAGATGGTTCTGTTGGATTTTACTTTTTGAGAAACTTCATTACGTCGCAGTGCTATATAGGAGGGCAAGTTCAGTAATTCGATCTTTGTTATCTGCCAATAAAACTCTGATACCTTTGTGTCACGATTATATCCTTTCGAATAAATAGCATCAAAAATGCCACGTGCTGCGCTCGGGGTGGGGCAAGGATATGAAAATCTTTCCGTCTTGAATTCCGGCCGTGAAAAACAACCAAAATCACCCCAGATTTCTAATGTATGGGGTTCACCTCTTATCATAACTCACCTCCTAACAGATATTTATGAACTCTTTAGGTAACTTCAAACCCAACAATGAATCATATTTCGCATCGGGAAGGCAATAAACCCAATCCGCCTCTTGATTGTCATATTTGAACTTTGGACCGAACTGAATGGGTTGCAAAACCTGCCATGCGGGACTGTCCAACTTGGGGCGATAGATACTAACTGAGAATTCGCGTGCTTCAGCCACCCATTGCCGAATATCCTGCGCATTAAAAAAAGTGCCGGATGTGACTCGTTCTTTCAAAATTTCAAACCTCTCACTGCAATAAGGTACTAGCACATTGATCATGTCGCCTGGAATAAGCCGATAATTTACAGCAACATCTTCAAAAGAACCCGCTCGTATGGCCTCGAAAAGTGCCCGCTGTTCCGTGCGGTCACCGGTATAGTCACCCAACGAATAAAACATCTTGAAGTAGTTTCGTAATAATCCACGCGAATTCAAAATATTGAGATTGTCAAGGTTCTTACCCGATTTTCTTAACTCAGTTAAAAATGTCTTTGTAGTAGAAATACCTTCGCCGTATCCTTTAGGGTAAAACCCTTTTTCATCTTCCGGCACAAAAACAGTAACAATTCCTTTATACGGTAAGTGGTGTCTATTACACCGCCCAGCCGCTTGAGCAATTGATTCAAGAGGTGCTAAAGCTCTAAATACCCTTTGAAAACTTATATCTACGCCAGCTTCAATGCATTGCGTTGAAATCAAGCGGATATCATCATCACTGTTTAACGCTTTATTAACTTTATCAAGAACCGCTAATCGATGTGCCGGACACATATTGCTAGAAAGGTGATAAATCTTTTCCTTGGGTAGTTTATTGTAGAGTAACTCTGCCAATTTTGCAGCATGCCGTTTTAAATTAAGAATACACAAACTTTGTCTATTATCCTTTTGGCACAATTCGTTAGCCAAATCTTCAAGACTTATTGGTGTGTCCTCACGCCATGAAACACGAACACGCTTCGACATATCAGCAAACATTTGGGATGAATTTTCGACTATCTCCCTTGGACACCACCCTGTTGATGAATATTTTTCAATCTCCAAACTCATATCATCAAACGCCGGTTGCGTTGCAGTCGAAAACACCACTGAAGAACCATATGGTCCATCTGGATCGGCTAATCTACTCAGAGTAGATAATGTCGGAATTACTAAATGCGGAGGAATTGACTGTGCTTCATCAAAAAGAATCACGCTCTTTGCAAGCTGATGAAGCCTGCGGCATCTTGATGGTTTATTCTCATGTAACGATTCAAAAAATTTTACTGTAGTTGTGAGAACAATTGGAGCATCCCAGTTTTCCGATAAGAATGCACGTGTCCTAAGTAACTCATCTTCAGAATCCAAGGCCCTTTTACTTGCTTTCAACTCGGCCAAGCTATGATCTTCAAGAATGTAATTGTTTGGGAAACCATTCTCCTTTGAAAAAAGCTTCATATATATTCGGGCAGTCTGATCAATGATATTAAGAAAAGGCATTACTAATATAATTTTCCGAAGGCCATGCTCTTTTGCATGCTTCAATGCGAATGACAACATTGCGAGTGTTTTGCCTGCACCGGTCGGCGCTGTAAGAGTAAATAAACCAAGGGGTTTTTTAGAAGCCTTTATGCATGTATTATGAAGTAATTGGCGAACTTTGGATACTGTACTTCCATCCATCTCTGAATTCATACTATTAATATGTTCGTTCAGAACTTCAATTGCTTGTTCCGTATTGAGAAATGGTCCTTGCGGTCGGTATCTGCGATGTACATTTGCATCTCCATTGAAATGAGCCTCTGTTTCAACAAAGTCGGCATCAACCAATGCAGAAAAGATCATTCGGATATCCAGCATATCAGCGCACATTTTACCGGATAAGATCGGAGGAACGGTATATGACGACAATTTATTTTCCACATCCATTTCGAGCCTTTTAATCAATAAAGCGAGATTCGTTTCCGTATATTTTCCCGGGTGTTGTCGTAAGTCCTGTGCGATCGAGTGACAAAAAGACTTTCGATTTTCCGGTAATTGAGTCAGTCCTATGTGGTGCCCCATGATTGCTAACGCTATTGGTAAACCATTAACAAATTGGGAGGCAACAAAAAGTGCTCCCAATGACCAATGATCCCGTCCTTGAACATTTTGGGGGTCTCGAATTCTCGCTTGAAATTGATCTCCGTATTTAGCCAAATCATGCAACATTCCAGCAATTTCACCCGCAGGGCCACATCTCCAACAACTTGAATACTTCTTAGCTCTAGCCGCAACGAATTTAATATGATCCTTCAGCAGCTCTTGAATACCGGTTCCCCTTCCGTTTCTAGAATGACCTAAAAACGCTTCTTTATTTTGCATCCCCAACATACCTTTATTTTATTCAACAAGTGTCAGGCTATTTCTGAAATAGTGAACAGCTATTCTTCTGACAGTTACCCACATATCCTGGATTCCTATCAAGGTTTTAGGTATGATATTGTTTTTGAAGTCATAGTTCCTTCTTCGTGTTTCTTCATTTTTGTTCGAACAGTAATCTACCACAGGGGATGAGTCATATGATGTCCTATGCAAAAATATTTTTCTAATTCTCTCCAAGGCATCAGGTAGCAAGCTATTAAGTTATCGAATTAATTTCTTTTTCACCCTCACCCCTGCCCTCTCCCATTTCAGGGAGAGGGTGTTTTTGTGCCGTAGAGCTCCATCATCCGTCCGATATCCTCTTTGATCATTTCGCGCAGTTCTTCCGGTTCGATTACTTCCACATCGGGACCGTACTGCAGCACGCGGAGGTGGATTTCACGGAGGTCGGCCACTGGCAAGGTCAGCTCAAGGGCCCCGTCGGAAAGGAGTTTCATCTCCTGTTTTTCATGCCATTTCTGCTCTTGTATCCAGGGTGCGCGGGAGGCCGAAAATTTCAGGCGCACACGAATATGATCGCTGCCCTGATAGATGCCGAAGGCGCCTTCGAGGTGATGCTGCCATTCAGTTTTTGGGCGGGGTGTAAAGATATCATTAGTTATAGATGCATTACCCATACGGGAGAGATAGAATTTCCGCCAGTCCTGCGCTTTGAAGCACCAGGCCAGAAGAAACCAGCTTCCCTGGTAGTATTGGAGGTGGTGGGGTTCCGCGGTTCTCCTGTTGTATTCTCCGGCTGCAGGTGATTTGTAGTCAAAGGTGAGTATCTTTTCCTGAGTCAGTGCTCTGAGAACCGATTTAAAAATATTGGGCGAGGCCGGTGCGTGCCCGCTCCAAATGGCTGAAAAAAGATCGTCGAGGCGCCTGGGCGAAAGCCGCCGGTCTGCAATCGATCCTAACAATGTTTCTGCGAATTTGCCCAGATCCCGGTCGAGCCGGGATCCGTCGGTTTTCAGCAGCTGCCGGGCCAGGAGCAAGGCAACCAGTTGCCGCTCGGTTGCGAAGAGCGGCGGAAGTCTGAAACTGTCATCGCGGTAATAATAACCGCGTCTTGTGTTATGATATGCAAGAGGTGCATCCAGGCGATCCCGCATGAACTCGATATCCCGCTGGGCTGTCTTTCGGGAAAGCTCAAAGTGCCCGGCAAGATGGGTTGCATTCGGATACCGGCCGGATCTTACTTGCCTGTCGAACCAAAGGTATCGCTCGAGAATAGGGTGATATGCCATAGTTCCAAATGAAGGGCGGCGCCGGCGCCCCTTTTTCTCTTTGTCGGCATCCCCGGCGTGGACGGCAGAGTCGATAGGTTTTATGAAGCGGAATGCGCTTCGTCGTATTCGAAGCGCCGGATTAATAATTCAAATTCTAAAGGTCGAAAGAACAATATCGATTTTTTATGAAACCGGCATACTTGCAGGAGAAAGTTTCCGATTCGGGCATCGATCTAGCGATTTCTCGTGTAAATAATTCTCAATCCTTCCAGTGTAAGCATCTCGTCTACTTTATCTATGCTTTTCGTTTCGGGTGCGATGACTACTGAAAGCCCCCCTGTTGCAATCACTGTCGCTTCTGTTTTGGCCTCCTTTTTCATACGTTCCACTATTCCGTCTATCAAACCTGCATAGCCGAAAATAATTCCGGCCTGCATGCTGCTCACGGTGTCTTTTGCTATAATGGATTTCGGTTTGCTGAATTCGACTCTCGGAAGTTTCGATGCCTTTTCAAACAGCGCCTGGCTTGATATGCCGATTCCCGGGGCGATACAGCCGCCCATATATTCTCCCCTCTTCGTCACATAATCAAAGGTTGTCGCCGTACCGAAATCGACGATGATCAGATCCCCTGTATATTTTTGATGGGCCGCGATGGCATTGACGATTCTGTCGGCACCCACTTCTTTCGGATTATCGTAATATATAGGCATGCCGGTCCTTATACCCGGCCCTATGATAAGCGGCTTTACATGAAAATATTTGATGCACAACGGTTCCAGAATGTTGAGCATGGGCGGTACGACACAGGATATTATAATATCGTCGACTTTTTTATTTTCCGCCTTTACTGTACTGTAAAGTTGCAGTATCAGCATCCCGTATTCATCGACAGTATGATCAGCAACGGTTCGTATGCGCCACCATTGGAGCAATGCTTCTCCCTCGAATATTCCGATCACCGTGTTTGTATTTCCCACATCAATAACGAGCAGCATAGATTACTCCCCTTCTCCAATATATACATCGCCGGACAGGATCTTCAGTATCTCCGAATCACCTCGTTCAAGGAGCAGCGCCCCTTCTTCATCAATGCCCAGAACCATTCCTCTTTCAATTGTGCTTTTCCCTTTCACCTCAACATGCCTTCCCAGAATGCCGGCATATCGGAGCCATTTTTCCCTCACATTGTCGAAGCCTTGTGAAAGATATGTCTGATACCATGCATCAAGAGAATTGAATACTTTGGCCGCCACTTCACTTCTGGTAATTTCATTTCCGGTTTCGGCTGAAAGCGATGTTGACCCGGCCCTGAATTCTTCCATAAACTCGTTGCTTCGCATATTGATATTTATTCCTATTCCTATGATGACGTATTCGATGGCCTCTTTTTTTGCTTTCATCTCTGTTAAAATGCCGCAGACCTTTTTCATCTTTATAAGAACATCGTTTGGCCATTTCAAACACACGTCGCCCGGACAATATCCGGAAAGAACATCGGCCACGGCTACCCCTGCCATGAGCGTCATTGTTGATGCTATGGAAGGAGCGATTTTCGGTCTGAGAATAATCGAAGCATAGAGGTTGACATTAGGAGGCGACTGCCACCTCCTTCCTCTGAGGCGTCCACGGCCTCCGGTTTGGCTCTCGGCTATGACAACATCGCCTTCCCGTGCTCCCTGGGCCGCCAACTGGATGGCTCGGGTATTCGTAGAGTCTATTTCATCAAAAAAGGTAATATTCCTGCCAACCAGAGTTCCCGAAAGATGTTTCGCTATTTCACCGGCATTGAATAAATCGTGCATCTTCCCGCTCAGCCTTCCACCAGAAGTGATATGTCCGCTGCCGGGGCGGAATGAGTCAAATAACCCACTGAGATGAAATCCACGCCTGTTTCGGCAATCTCGCGGACAGTAGCAAGGGTAACATTCCCTGAAGCTTCAACGAGCGCATTTTTCCCAATCAGTTTTACCGCTTCGGTCATGTCATCGAGCTTCATATTATCGAGCATAATTATATCCGCCCCCGAATCCAGTGCTTCCTGCACTTCCCTTAAATTTCGCACCTCTACCTCTATTCTGAAAGCCGGAGGAATGTTTTTTCTTACTTTGTATATCGTTTCGGCTATTCCTCCCGAGGCGGCAATGTGATTTTCTTTGATAAGCACTCCTCCGTATAGACCGAACCGGTGATTCAGGCCTCCTCCTGTTCTTACCGCGTATTTTTCCAGAACTCTCAGTCCGGGCGTCGTCTTTCTTGTATCGAGTATTCTTGCGTCCGTATCTGCAACCGCTCTGACAAAGGCATTCGTTGCCGTAGCGATACCGCTCATTTTCTGGATGAGATTGAGAGCAACTCTCTCAGCGGTCAGAATGCGGCCCAGCGCGCCCGAAATCCGGGCTATTTCCTCGCCAGGTTCGACATAATCTCCATCTCTGCGAAGCGCATTGACTTCTATGTTTTCATCGACGGTTTCGAATACTTTTCCGAAAACTTCGATGCCGGCCAGGACCAGACCGCTTTTTGCAACAGCCCTAGCCACCCCTTTTTCGCTGCCGTCGAAAACAGCCTCGGCGGTTACATCGCCCGATCCGATATCTTCATCGAGAGCGTTTTTAATGATTTCGATCATCCCCTGAAGTTCTCTCATATTATTCGGCCATAGCGGAAAGGTTTCCCAAAGCATCGATCAAAATGCGGTTCCTCTCCTTTAATTCTGCGTATTTTGCTTCTTCTTTCTGAACGACTTCACCCGATGCCTTGCTCAAGAAATCTGGATTTTCAAGCTTCCGGGAAACTCGCTTTATATCGGTAGAGGTCTTTGCATGTTCTTTCTGCAGTCGCGCTTTTTCTTTTTCAATATCGATCATACCGCCCAGGAATACATATACTTTTACAGGACCGGCTACGCCGACGGCGACTCCTTTCGGTTCTTCCTCTTTTTCGGCCAAATGTGAAAACTCGGTGAGACCGGCCATATCCTTGATATAGTGAGTTCCGGTTGATACGATATGCTGTACGGCTTCATCGGGACAGAACCAATGCACCTTCATTTTTTTGGCGGGCGGCACATGCATAATGCCTCTGATATTTCTGACAGTGGTTATGATTTCTTTCAAATAGGCAAACATTAAATCCGCCTCACCGTCAACCCATTCTTCTTTCGCTGCAGGGTATTCGCTTATTACGATCGATTTTTCATTATCGGAGATCTTCTGCCAGATTTCCTCGGTTACAAAGGGAATGAAAGGATGAAGAAGTTTCATCGTTTCTCTCAAAACCAGCAGAAGCGTTTCCTGAGCGGCTTTTTTTCTATTTGTATTTTCTCCGTAAAGAACCGGTTTTATGAGCTCAAGATACCAGTCACAAAGCTCGTGCCACGTGAATTGATAAAGCCTGCTCGTTGCGTCATTGAACCGGTACTCTTCAAGCGCCGCATTTACATCGTCTACAGTCCGGTTCAATCTGTCCTTGATCCAGCGGTCCGCAAGCGAATAGTCTTCAGGCTTCAACTCACCAGAATTCTCCGTGTAATCGGAAAGATTCATCATCGAAAAACGAAAGGCGTTCCAAATTTTGTTAATAAAGTGGCGATATCCTTCAATACGGGCTTCCGACATTTTGACATCACGCCCCTGGGCAGTAAATACGGCAAGGGTATAACGAAAGGCATCGGCACCGTATTTATCAATCATTTTAAGCGGATCGATGATATTGCCCTTCGACTTGCTCATCTTGTCGCCCTTTTCGTCCCGCACGAGGGCATGAAGATAGACCCTTCTGAAGGGGACATCTTTCATTACATAAAGGCCCATCATCATCATTCTTGCCACCCAGAAGAAAATGATATCGAATCCGGTGATAAGAAGTGAAGTGGGATAAAATGTCCTGAGTGCATCCGTTTCCTCCGGCCACCCCAAAGTTGAAAAAGGCCAGAGTCCAGAACTGAACCAGGTATCGAGAACGTCTTCATCTTGCCGCAATGCAGCATTCCCGCATCCCGGACATTTTTCCGGTTCTTCGACTGCCACTATTATCTTCCCGCATTCGTCACAGTACCAGACGGGAATTCTATGCCCCCACCATATTTGACGCGATATGCACCAGTCCCTGATGTTTTCGAGCCAGTCAAAATATGTTGCTTCCCACATGGACGGGACGATTTTCGTTTCCCCTTTCACGACAGCGGCTGTCGCAGTTTTTGCGAGTCCTTTGACCTTGACGAACCATTGTTTTGAAACCATCGGTTCTACGATTGTCTTGCAGCGATAACAGCGCCCGACATTGTGGGTATAAGGCTCTTCCTTGACGTAATATCCTTCTTTTTTCAGATCCTCGACGACGTTCATCCTGCAGGTGTAACAATCCTGTCCTTGATAGCGGCCTCCATTTTCATTGATCACAGCTCGGCCGTCCATAATTACGACAATATCGAGATTATGCCTCTGAGCCATGACAAAATCGTTCGGATCGGCCGAGGGCGTTATTTTCACTGCACCCGTTCCGAATTCCTTTGTTATGTAATCATCGGCTATAACGGGTATTTCCTTGTTCATCAAAGGGAGGATTACTTTCTTCCCGATTACATCCTTGTACCGTTCATCTTCAGGATTTACCGCAACGGCCGTATCGCCAAGCATAGTTTCCGGCCTGGTTGTCGCGACGACTATTTCGCCTTTTCCATCAGCATAGGGGTATCGTATGTACCACAAATGGGTCGCTTCCGTTTCATACTCCACTTCAAGGTCCGATATCGCCGTATGACAGCGGGGACACCAATTTACAATATAATCGCCCTGATAAATCAAGCCGTCATTATAAAGACGAACGAATACTTCTCTTACCGCTCGCGACAAGCCTTCATCCATGGTGAATCGTTCTCGTGACCAGTCGCAGGAACAGCCCAGCTTTTTGAGCTGATTTAATATAATGCCGCCATATTTTTCGCGCCATTGCCACACTCGTTCTATAAATTTCTCACGGCCGATATCGTGCCTGTGTATCCCCTCCCTCGCCAATTCCTGCTCGACTACATTTTGCGTGGCAATTCCGGCATGATCGGTTCCCGGCATCCATAGTGTGTTAAAGCCCTGCATTCTTTTGTATCGAATGAGTATATCCTGGAGTGTATTATTGAGGGCATGCCCCATATGCAGCATGCCTGTTACATTGGGAGGCGGGATTACAATTGAAAACGGTTTTTTTTCACTTGAGTCTTCCGCTTTGAACAATGATTTATCAATCCAGTCCTGATACCATTTTTCCTCCACGTCTCGAGGCTCGTACGATTTATTTAATTCATCAATTCCCATGTCCAATTCCTATGAATTTTTAACGAATTCCAGCGCAAAGAACCCGCATGTTAGTGAAAATTGCATATTACAGTAAAATATCACAAATTAAGAAACAGCTTTTTAAGTCTCTTAAAAGCCAGCAACACCTCGACACCGGATACCGGCTCATAGGGTGCCAATCTTGTTGCTGCAAGAACTTCCGCGTCCATTATACCCAATGAAAGTACCGATATTATCTCTTTGTAAAATGGCAGATCGCTGCTTAAATTCCGGTATAGAAATTCATTGCCTTCAGGTATATCCAGAAGATAACTGTCTCCCGCAATTTTATCTATGATGTCGATTATGATGACGGCCAGCACCGCCTTTGTCACGAGATCGTAGGGATAAAATCTCCCGTCGGGGTATCGTTCAAGACCCTTGACTCCTATTGCAAGAACCGTATCGATTGCCTTTTGATAAGAATGCGCTTCTTTCTGAAGTACAATATTTGCCGGTGACAAGTGCTCGTTTTGAATGCCAAGCCCTTTGTAAAGTTCGTCAAGTTGCAATTCTTCCACAAGAAGTGCAGCAATTTCAGCTCGTGTTGCAGTATCTACAATAGCGATCCTCTTGCCTGTCAGCGTTTCAGGGTTAACATCCAGTATTTTTTTTATCAGCTTCCACTCCCTGTCAGCTTCCTCCACATATTCGTTATTCATATCGAGAACTTTGGCAAACAGAATGCCGGCGTCGTCAAAGTCAAAATTCTTTTCCAGCGCAAGGCCCATAAAAAAATACGCAGCCGATGATTCCGGACTTATCGCGACGGCACTTTCAAACTCTTTTCTGGCTTCGGAAATCCAGTTCTTTTTCGAGCGGCTCATTGTATAGAGTCGTATTTTGCCTATATGAACAAACAGCCTGTCTTCCTTTTTTACGGCATACTGGTCGGCTTTGGCCATATTCGAATGCGCTTTCAAAATCACCCTGATATGCCTTTATCAGTGCCGTTCCCGCAAAGCTTTTGACTTCTTGCTGGTTGAGTTCACGGGCAAGGTCGAATTCCCGGCTTGCATCGTCAAGCTTTCCCTGGTTCATCATGACGATACCGGTATAGGTGTGGTGTTTTGAAGAATCCAGAATGCTCAGAGGTTTTCTCTCTACCTGCGCGCACGACTCCATAAAGATACAAGCGGCAAGCAAAAAAATCAGCATGAAAAGACCACAGGCCCTGGGGCGGGTTTGCACTGTGCTGAAATTCATTATCTACCTCGATAAAATACCCTTACGCTGGGTTGAATAATTATATTTATACCTTAGGGAAGTCAAGAAGTATTCTGACATGATCTCTCCTCCCGACAACCGTCTTTCTTCATGCTTCTTGAATTTCTCAAAAAATATTCGATTTCCTTTTCAATTCCGGAAATCTCGTCCGGATTGAACCACAGAATTCTCGAATCGCGCTTAAACCAGGCAAGTTGGCGTTTTGCATAGTGCCGGGTATCTCTCGAAATTATTCCTTCCATATTCTCAACCGTATGCGCGCCTTTTAAGTGTTCGATCACCGTACGATAATTAAATGATTGCAGTGGGGCACACGTTTCTTTGTAGTTGCGTTCAATCAGGCTTTCTACTTCCTCAACCAGACCTTCCCTTATCATCCGGGAAGTTCGTTGCTCTATTTTTTCAAATAGAAGTGATCGCTCCATATTTAATCCGATTTTTATGTACTGATATCTTTCATCTCCGAATGCCTGTTCCCTCTGTCTGGTTACGATGGACGTTCCCGTATGTTCGAACACCTCAAGAGCCCTGATCACCCGTGTGGAATCGTGAGGATGAATCTTTGCGGCCGATATCTTGTCACGCCGGGCCAAAAGTTGATGCAGATAGCCGCTTCCATATCGGCTCAACAGCTTCTTGTATTCAGTCCTCAGCTCATGGTCGGCCGGCGGACCGTCCAGCAGCCCTCCAAGAAGCGAATCAATATATAACCCCGTTCCTCCTACTATAAAAGGAATCTTGCTTTTTTTTGCAATAGCTTCAATACAGCCATGTGCTTCGTCGGCAAACCTGGCCGCACTGTATGTTTCATCAGGATCTGCCACATCGATGAGGTGATGAGTAATTCTTTTCCTTTCTTCTTCAGTCGGCTTTGCGGTTCCTATATTCATGTACCGATATACCTGCATCGAATCGGCACCTATTATTTCGCCGTTAAAGAAAGGCGCTAAAGCAAGTGCCGCCGATGTCTTACCAACGGCTGTAGGCCCAAGTATAACCACAATTTTAATTTTAGTCGACACCTTGACTCACTACCTCCGCTTAAACATCCTTTCCAACTCCTGCTTTTCAATTACAATGTATGTAGGTCTACCGTGGGGACAGGTGGCGTTATTCGGTATCGAATCCAGATCCTTGCAGAGAAATGCAACCTCCTCCTCACCCAGTATTTGGTGCGCCTTCACTGCACTCCTGCATGCAATAAAGGCAAATACCTTGTCCTTAATGGTTTCCAGGCTTAAATTTTTTCCCACATTATCAATTTCTTCGATGATATCATGTACCAGGGGTATTACCTGTACACCGGACAATATGGAAGGAACGGCTGTTATGGAAACAGCATTATGCCCTGCAATTTCATTCTCGAATCCTGCCGCATTGAAAAGCTCTCTGTACTGAATAAAAAGAAGATATTCGGAGGGTGACAAATCTGCAATTTCAGGAAGAAGAAGTCTTTGATATTGAACGTTCGAAATCTTCGACTTTAACTTTTCAAAAACGATGCGTTCGTGGGCGGCATGCTGATCTATCAATATCATTCGATCACCGGCTGAAAACACAAGATACGTTCCTGCAATCTGGCCTAAAAAAACAATTTCTGAAAAAGAAATCTGAGTGCGAAAAGCATCAGGCACCTCGTAAACAGAATTATCAGAAACCCTGTGTACTGAAGCGGCCGTTTCACGAGGCTCAAATATCCTTTTGGTATCGGAAGAAATTGTATATTTCGCAAGCGGCCGTTTGATGCTGCTGCGATAATCAAAATCCGAAGTACGGGCCTGTGTTTCTTTGTAAATTCCGGGGTGTCCAGGAACTGAATCCGCCAGGCACCCGGCAATACCCGAAGTCACAAATCCGAAGACTGTGCGTGCATCTCTGAATCTGACTTCACGTTTTGCCGGATGTACGTTTACATCGACCTGCTCGGGCGGCAAATCGATAAAAATTACTGCGACGGGATATCTCCCCGACTCAATTACAGGGCGGTATGCTGCCATCACTGCCTGATTTATGAGACCATCACGCACAAAACGATTGTTTATGTACGTAATTATACTCGTGCCGTTCGCCCGTGTAAAAGTCGGCCTTCCAATGAGGCCGTGCAGCCTCATATCCTCTTTCTTCACAGTTAAAGGGAGAGATTGGTTCCTGAAATCGCCTCCCAGCACAAGAGCTATTTTTTCTTCTACAGTGTCAGTCTTTTGGATATTCAAAATCGTTTTTCCATTTGATGAAATACGAAATCTGATATTCGGAACGGCAAGAGCGAGTCTTAATATTATTTCCAGACAGCGTGCGTGTTCCGTTTTCTCTTTTTTCATAAATTTTTTTCTAACCGGCGTATTAAAAAATATATCGCTTACTTTCACAGCGGTTCCTTCGGGGCATCCCGCATCGGTATGCTCCTTTATTTTTCCTCCCTCGATAATTACCTTTGTTCCAGCTATGGCTTCTTTCGTTCTTGTGGTCAGTTCAACCCGGCATACGGCAGCGACACTGTTCAGTGCTTCGCCCCGAAATCCGAGCGATTCTATATGGTAAAGATCCTCAAAACTGCTGATCTTGCTTGTGGCATGGCGTTCAAAAGCTAGAGCGACGTCCTGTGCATCGATTCCATGCCCATTATCCCGGATCTGGATTGACCTGTTTCCACCTTCTTCAAGATCCACCTCAATTTCCGTCGCTCCCGCATCAATTGAATTCTCCAGCAGCTCTTTTATAATCGAAGCAGGGCGCTCCACTACTTCTCCTGCAGCAATTTTACTTGAAAGCTCCTGAGTCATTTTTATTATTTTGCCCTTCACTTGACTGCCTCCGCGGGTATGTATCTGCCGTATACACAGCGAGATTTTACTTTACGTACGAAAATATCAGGAAATACTGCTGAATGTAATGATTCGACCGGCGGCAAGAATGCCGGATTGATAATTCTGATATAACTGTTTTGCCGGGTAAGGCTTCTTTTGTGATCACTCAGCGTACCGCCGCGAAGCTGCCCCGGCGAACTCGCATACCGCGCCATCAATACCTTACTTCCTTGAGAAAAAGCCCCCTCGGTGGTGCAGTGATTCCTGCCATGTTTCTGTTTTCCGAGGCCAAAATATTTTTGATTTCTCCCGGACTGATCTTGTCATTACCTGCTTCGATGAGAGTGCCCACTATATTTCTGACCATATATCGCAAAAAACCATCCGCTTCTATCATAAAAGTAATCATACCATTTTTGCAATGCGTAACCGATGCATCAAAAACTGTCCGGACATGATCGGCTGCATCATCTCCGGAGGCGCAAAAAGATGAAAAGTTATGCGTTCCTTTGATACCTTCCAATGCCTCCTGCATTTTTTCTGTATCGAGCCTTCCGCGGTAATGCCACGAATAGCGATCGAGAAGGGGCGACCGTACTTCTCTGTTATATAGGTAATATACGTATAATTTACATTTTGCATCATAACGGGCATGGAAACTTTCCTCCGCCTCAACGAGATCTTTTACGGCTATATCAGGCGGAAGCATACTATTTATAGCTCTTACAAGATTATATTCCGGTATGGCTGATCCGGTTCTAAAATTTGCAATCTGATTTATGGCATGAACACCGGCATCTGTCCGTCCCGAGCCTATGATTTTTATCTTATGATTTACTATTTTTTCTACGGCTGTTTCCAATAGTTCCTGAATAGTGGTTCCGTTAGGCTGCCGTTGCCATCCATTATAGCGTGTTCCGTCATATTCAATAGTGATTCTGATATTTCTCATACAGGTTCCGGTACAAAAAAGGGTTAACCGGTTAATGGCTAACCCTTTGGGATGCACATAGATATTTCGCTAAACCCTTTGTTCTTCACATTCTTCCAAAGCTCTTATTGCAGGCAGCGTTTTACCCTCGAGGAGTTCGAGCGAAGCGCCTCCTCCGGTTGAAATATACGTAATGCTGTCACTTTCTCCGGTTCTGTGAACAGCAACATCAGTATCACCGCCTCCCACTATAGTCAAAGCATGCGAAGCAGCTATAGCATGGACCATTGCATACGTTCCCCGGGAAAATGCGTCTATTTCAAACACTCCCATTGGACCATTCCATACCACGGTTTTTGCATCATTTAAAACCTCTCTGAAGAGCGCGATTGTTGCAGGTCCTATGTCAAGACCCATCCAGTTGGGATCAATTTCCTGAATGGGAACAATTTTGGTCACGGCCTTCGGATCTATTGCCTCTGCAATAACGCAGTCTACAGGTAAATACAGTTTCACACCTGACTCACGTGCCCGCTCTATATTCCTTCTCGCACCATCCACGAGGTTCTCCTCAAAAATAGATTTCCCTATCTCGTATCCTTGAGCTTTGAGAAAGGTAAATGCCATGCCGCCGCCTATTACCATCTTATCAACCTTTCCGAGAAGATTTCCAAGTGCCTCCAGTTTGTCGGAAACTTTCGATCCTCCGATTATTGCAACAAATGGCCGAACAGGATTTTCCAAAGCACCTTTAAAATAATTCAGTTCCCTCTTCATCAGGAAACCCATTGCACATTCTTTAACAAATTTCGTAATACCGACATTTGATGCATGGCTTCTGTGGGCATTTCCGAACGCGTCATCAATATAGATATCAGCAAGATTGCCGAGCTTTCGTGCAAAAGCTTCTTCATTTTGAGTTTCTCCTTTATAAAACCTCAAATTTTCAAGCATGATGACGCAGCCAGGGGTCATTTTTTCAATTGCTTTTTCTACTTTATCACCCACACAGTCTGAAATCAGTTGAACTTCTTTTCCAAGGAGTCTTGACAGCCTTTTTGCTACCGGGGCAAGGCTTAAAGAAGGTACCACTTTCCCCTTCGGTCGCCCCAGATGTGACATTATTATCACTTTTGCACCTTCATCGAGGGCATAATTTATGGTCGGAAGAGATGCTCTTATTCTTCTGTCGTCCACAATACTCTGGTTTTCATCCATTGGAACATTGTAATCAAACCTGCACAACAGCCGTTTGTTTTTAATATTGATCTCGTCTATAAACTTCATTACAACCTCTCTCGTCGGACTTGGAAACCGCGCAAGACTTTAGAATTATGTGCCGAATAATTTTTCCGGTCAATGTGTAATAATGTTGTCTGCATAATGCATAAATGTTTTTCTATGATCCACTTTTGTCTGCACGGAATCAGTTAATGTTTTAGAGAATTTAAATGATGCAAGCCTAATAACAGTGTACGTGCTTTTATTCTTTTCCCAATACTTTTTTTACAACCCTTGTTACGAAGAAGTGTCGATTATCGTTACTACCGAATAAGCGGCAATTCCCTCGCCACGTCCCGTAAACCCCATACCCTCGTTTGTAGTTGCCTTTATATTCACCTGGCCGGTTTCTATACCTAAAAGCATGGAAATCGCTGTTTTCATGAAATGTATATAATCCCTCAAACGTGGTCGTTCAAGAACGACGGTGGCATCAATATTTCCTACGGTGTACTTTTCAGCGTCCAAAAGGGATTTCACACGCAGTATAAGTATCTTGCTGGATATATCTTTGTAGGAAGGATCCGTATCAGGAAAATGAACTCCGATATCATCCCTGCCCAAGGCGCCAAGCAAGGCATCAGCTATCGCATGAAGAAGCACATCTGCATCTGAATGACCTGAAAGGCCTTTTTCAAAAGGGATTTCGACACCACCTAAAAAAAGCTTTCGTCCTTCGGCAAATCGATGGCTGTCATATCCGAAACCTATTTTCGTATTTTGGTGCATATCTTTTAATCCAGGAACATTTGTCCAATAATAAGATCTTCCCTTGTTGTCACTTTAATATTCTCATACGAACCCATTATGATTTTGACAGGAATTCCGAGCCTTTCGACGAGCATGGCATCATCTGTCCCGAAAAAGCACTCCCGGTACGCAATATCGTAGGCTTCCCTGATTATATCCCACCGGAATACCTGTGGTGTCTGCACTGACCAAAGTTCTTCCCTGTGCAAGCTTTCGCGAACGATTTCATTCCGGCCCGCTCTCTTAATCGTATCTTTTACAGGGACAGCGGTAACAGCGGCTCCATAAAGACGTGCTGCTGCCACTGCTTGATTTATCAACTCAGTTGTTATGAAAGGCCTTACCCCGTCATGTACGATTACAATCTCTGTTCCATTACCGACTGCTTCAAATGCACTTTTTACCGTGTCTTGCCGTTGAGCGCCTCCGGGTCTTATCGCACTCACTTTTTTCAGATTGAATTTCTCTATGATTTCTCTTGCCACATATCCTTTATCCTGTTCAGGAACTGCAATAATAACGTCTTGAACTATATCGGTCTTTTCAAATATTGACAATGTTCTTGCCAAAATAGGCTTATTCCCGAGCATCATGTACTGCTTGGGAATATCTCCTTCCATTCTCTTTCCTCTGCCGCCTGCCACAACAACCGCAACTACACTCACTGGTTTCTCCCACATAAAAATAAGCCCGGCAGTCATACCCCCGGGCTTTGCAAAATGCTATTCCTTTTTATTATTAGACGAATTCTTGACTGTTGAAAAAATCATTCTTCCCGCTGTCGTTTGGAGAACGCTGGTTACAGTGACTTCGACATTCTGCTTCAAATATTTACTCCCCTGATCTACTATAACCATTGTCCCGTCATCGAGATATGCCACCCCCTGACCGGGTTCTTTTCCTTCTTTAATAGTTTTCACCGTCATTGCCTCGCCCGGCAATACAAGCGGCTTAAGGGCATTTGCCAGTTCATTTACATTTAAAATTTTAATTCCCTGCAGTTCAGCCACTTTGTTCAAGTTATAATCGTTGGTTATAATTTTTCCGCCATGTTTCTTTGCGAGAGCTACAAGTTTGGCATCCACACCTTTTAATTTCGGAAAATCAGTATCAGTAATTTCTATTTTTATTCCGATGCTCTTTTGCATTTTATTCAAGATATCAAGACCCCTTCGCCCCCTTGATCGTTTCATCGGATCCGATGAGTCTGCAATTAGCTGAAGTTCATCAAGGACGAAGCGCGGAACAGTTAATGTTCCTTCAATGAAGCCGGTATCGCAGATATCGGACATTCTGCCGTCGATTATCACACTTGTATCGAGAATTTTTCGCTCAGCTGATTTTCTGCCTCGAGACAGAATGAAATTGGGCACACGGATTTCTTCTCCTTTTTTTGCACCGAGTACAAGTCCGAGATAACCGAAAACAAGAGCAAGAAGTCCGAATAGATATGGCCACGGTACCAACTGCTGACTTTCGAGACCGGGTAAAAAACGCAACCCCAGAATCAGGAAGTACGCAATAATGAGACCGATTATACTTCCTGTCATGCCACCAAAAATTACGGGTAGCGAAAAGTTTCTGACGGCCTGTTCAGTCTTTAAAACGATAAGTGCAATGAGGAGTCCTAAAAATAAACCTAATAATGAAAGCGGGAAGTTATAAAATTGTAACGCTATTAAATATCCTATCAATGAACATGCACATACAAGGATTAGCTTGACGAAGAATTTTGACATCTTCCCCCCTCTTAATGGATTTGACAGGTCGCACAAAGTAACGCTGCATTCACCAGGGATAGCGCCATTTTATATAAATTCAGTACTCGCGTTTCGACGCCGGAGGCTGAATATATCAAACCCCGGTGATCTATATTCCGCATTCTGTCGCAGGTACCCTTCACGAACAACCAACCCGCACATTTTCAAAGAACAATCCAATCTGGTTGACGCTTGAAAGGAATTTTTTCCCTTCCATCAACATGCCACAAGATGTAAGTGTAAATGAATCTCTGGAACTGCTTCTTTCCGTTACCGGTCATTTTAAGGATATCTACTAACTTGCAAATATCTGATTGAGGTCCTTCTCGACCAATTCCTCATTGCAATCTCTTGCAATTGATATTTCCATTACCAGTAGATTTTTTGCGATATCCATCATCTTTCTTTCGCCGAATGACAAATCCTTATCGACTTTCAACATCAGAAGATCTCTTAACACCGCTGCTATTTCGTATACAGAACCTGTTTTAATTTTCTCCCAATATTCTTTATATCGTTTGTTCCAGGTTTGCTTGTCTACCATCACCCGTCTTTCTCTAAGAATTTCGTAGACACGGGGAATTTCTTCTTCCGAAATAACTTCACGTAAACCTACGGACTGAGCACCATTTTTAGGAATCATTATTTTGGCATTGTTCCCGAGAATTTTAATTACATAAAAAGACTGCTCATTCCCCATTACCTGTCTTGTTTCAATGGCTTCTATGATACCGACACCTTGAGCGGGATAGACAGCCATGTCTCCGATTTTAAACATCTTCGTTCCACACCTCGTGCTTTTTCAAAAGATGAAAACATATATCATATTTATTGAACATAGTCAATAAGTTCCCTTAAAACATAAATTTATCTTGACTTTAAAAGATCAAATACGCTAAACATCGACACTCACACCAGTAATTGTTCAAAAAGAAAGGAAGTATCATGGCAAAATACGACTCAAATTCTATCAGAAACATCGCCATTGTCGGCCATGGTGGAACAGGCAAAACCACGTTAGGCGAATCTTTCCTGTTTGTTAGCGGCAAAACAGACAAAATGGGCAGAGTCGATGATGGTTCGTCAAGCCTTGATTTTGAACCTGAGGAGCAGAAGCGCCATATTTCGATAAGTTCCTCAGTAAGTAATTTTGAGTGGAACAAGCACAGAGTGAACTTCGTAGATACACCCGGCGACGCGAATTTTGCCATGGATACGAAAAACAGTCTTAGAGTTGTCGATGCCGCCATTATCGTTATCGATTCAGTAGGCGGTGTAGAATTTCAGACGGAAAAAGTATGGTCCTATGCGGACGATCTCGCACTGCCACGACTTGTTTTCATTAATCGTATGGATAGAGAGCGCTCGAATTTTAAGGCAGCTGTTGAAAGCGTACATGAACGGCTCGGCAAGAAGGTTATGCCACTTTATATTCCCATTGGACAGGATGAATCTTTTCGGGGTCTGGTAGATCTGGTCGAAATGAAAGCTCTCATTTTTGAAGATCAAAAGGGCAAGTTCAAAAGAGAGGATATACCCGATGAATTAATGGATTCAGCATCGGAATTTCGTGAAATGATGATGGAAGATATTGCCGAATGTGATGAAGCGTTGATGGAGCGTTATTTGGAGGAAGGAGAACTTTCATCCGAAGATTTGAAAGAAGGATTACGTAAAGGCATTGTATCTGGTGATCTCGTTCCCGCCACATGTGGTTCCGCGCTTAAGAATATCGGTACCATTACTTTGATGAATATGATTACGGCCTATCTACCCTCACCTGTGGAAAAAGGAGCAGTAGAAGGAACAAATCCCAAAAGCGGTGAAAAAGAAGAACGTCAGCCGGATGAAAATGCACCTTTTTCAGCAATGGTGTTTAAAACGATTGCAGATCCCTACGCAGGTAAATTGACTCTTTTCAGAGTATATTCAGGTACCTTAACTGCCGATTACGTTTTTTACAATAGTACTCAAAAAAACAATGAAAAATGCGGCGCCATTTTCTACCTGGAAGGTAAAAGCCAAAAGCCGGCCGAATCTCTCGTCCCCGGTGATATAGCCGCTATGGCAAAATTGAAGGAGACTTACACAGGCGATACAATCTGTGACGAAAAAAAACCGATTGTTTACGAGAAAGTCTCACCGGCCAATCCGGTTACCTCATTTGCAGTCTTTCCAAAATCCAAGGGAGATGAAGAAAAGATCTTTTCCTCGCTCAACCGGCTCATGGAAGAAGATTCGACACTGAATCTACATAGAAATGAAGAGACAAAAGAGATGATTTTATCGGGTATGGGTCAGGTCCACATCGATGTCACTCTTGAAAAATTAAAAAGAAAATTCGGAGTTGATGTTGCATTGAAACAACCGAAAGTCCCTTACAAGGAAACAATCAAAGGAAAGACGAGAGTTCAGGGGAAATACAAGAAGCAATCGGGAGGCCGGGGTCAGTATGGCGATACCTGGCTTGAAATAGAACCTCTTGAAAGAGGTGAGGGTTTTGAGTTTGTTGATGCAATCGTTGGCGGTGTAGTGCCAAAAACCTATATTCCTGCAGTTGAAAAAGGAATAGTCGAAGCAATGGCTGAGGGTATTCTGGCCGGCTATCCCGTTGTCGATGTAAAGGTCAGTCTTGTAGACGGCTCTTACCATACTGTCGATTCGTCTGAAATGGCATTTAAAATAGCGGGGTCTATGGGTTTCAAAAAAGGTTTTGAACAGTGTCAGCCCACCCTTCTTGAACCTATCGTCACTATCGATATAGAAGTGCCCGATGAATATATGGGTGATGTGATAGGCGATTTGAACAGCCGCCGTGGCCGCGTCCTGGGCATGGACAAAAATGGGCCGAATCAGGTTATTAAAGGCCAGGCACCTCTCTCCGAAATACTGACATATTCCGCGGATCTAACATCAATCACGAGCGGGCGCGGGTCATTCTCGTACACATTTTCACATTATGAAGAAATTCCCGCCCATCTAAAGGAAAAAGTAATCGCAGAGGCAAAAAAGGAAAAGGAGGAAGCATAGAAGTGATCTCCGCCGGTGTAATTACGGTAAGCGACCGTGGCGCCAGGGGTGAGCGAGAGGATATCAGCGGAAAGGAAATTACCTCGATTCTTTCAGTTATTCCTGCTGAAGTTAAGGCATACTGCATAATACCGGATGAAAAAGAAGCCATAAAGGAAGCAATTACGAAATTTGTTGATGAAAAGAGGCTTGATCTTGTTATTACAACAGGGGGCACGGGTGTCAGTCCCAGGGATGTGACGCCTGACGCAACTTTGGAGGTTATCGAAAAGCAAATCCCTGGCATGGCTGAGGCAATGAGGCTGGAGAGCGCAAAAAAAACACCTCATGCAATGATTTCAAGGGCTGTGGCTGGCATAAGAAAAGAATCTATCATTATAAATCTCCCTGGAAGCCCACGGGGGGTAAAGGAAAATCTCTCAGTACTGGTCCCCGCTCTCAAGCATGCTATTGACAAAGTCAAGGGTGATCCGTCAGATTGTGCATCTTAAGTGTTTTAAAAATATTATCCCTGTGTGTCCCTGCCCAATAAATCGACCCGCACGATGTACACATATAAAAATTATCCTGGGTCATAAAGACGTAAGGAGGCACGATGTCTCGAACACTTTCTTTTGTCACTGCTACAAGTCTTTCGTTGCATTTCAGACACCGCGTAAGGAAAGATGATGTATCCGGTTTTAAATTGAGTTTCTGAATAACTTCTTGTATTTGGTCTTCTATTTTATCTGTATGGATGATTAGTAATGTTCCCATGAAATTACGCTCAACAAGGTCCCTTCTTCTGGAGAGTACTACCCGGTTTTCCCTGAACCCGTAATCGAGAAACCCTCTGTTTAGCTCATTTGTATACGAAACAGTATCATACCCGAGCACGCGCAACCATTTTACCAACTTGCCAAGATTGCGATCGGCAAGAAATTTCATATGCCCCTGTTTTCGGAAGCAGTTTCATTAAACTGCTCCGCAATGGGTTTTTTTTGTTCCAAATCGGCCTCAAGATCTCTTACTTGTTTTTTCAAATGAGAGATCATTCTTGATAATCTCCATCTTTCAACGATTCCGAAGAGACCTCCGATAATCAACCCAATTCCGAAAGAAATGAAAATCAAAAGATAGGATGCAAGAGTCACATCCAGTAAATCATAATATTTCAGATGAACCTGCTCTGTATTTGCCAGAGAAAAGGTAATGACAAACAATACCACCAACATTACAATTATCGTATATAGAAGTTTCATGCAACTCTCCCCTTTCTCAAAAACAATTCTTTAAAGTATCTCGTGTGTTCTCTATCTCCTCCGGTATAATTCGGACATCTCCCAGAACGCTCACAAAATTGGTGTCTCCCGACCACCTTGGAACTACATGGATATGAATATGCTGATCCACTCCCGCTCCGGCTACTTTGCCGAGATTCATGCCGATATTGAACCCTTCCGGATTGAATGCTTTTTTCAGGGCCAGCACTGAACGATCGATAAGATTCATCAATTCAAGTTTCTCCTCCGGTACAAGATCAGTAACAGTGCTTAAATGCCGATAAGGAGCTACCATGACGTGCCCTGCTGTATAGGGAAACTTGTTCATTATGACAAAACAGGTTTCTCCTTCATGTAAGATCAATTTTTCTTCTCTTGCCGAGCCGATACAAAATATGCATCCATTTTTCTTATCCCCCCCCCTTACATAGTCCGCCCTGCCTGGTGCAATTATTGTTTCCATTTCGTCATCTTCCGCGCTTTTTTTCAAAAGGGATAATGGTCCCCGTTATCTTCTTTCCTGTTTCGAGAATGCCTATGGAATTCACCTCTGAGAAGCGGTTATCTGTTGCTGATCCGGGATTAAACATAAGTATATTATTTAGCATGTGATTTTCTGCCCTGTGCGTGTGACCGAAGACACAGCAATCGATTTCTTCATTAAATTCTTTTAAAACTTGGTATTCCAGATTTGACGGATTACCCCATCCATGTATGAGCCCTATTTTGCAACCCTCGATTTCCAGGACCAACTTACGGGGGAACCTGCTTTTAACTTCCAATGAATCCATATTTCCGCAGACGGCAAAATAATCCTTACCTGAAAAGATATCGAGAACAGCCAATTCGACAAGATCACCGGCATGAAGAATCAGGTCGGCTGCTGAAAAATGCTCTTCGATGATTCGCGTTAGGCGTTCATCAGGGATTTTTAAATGAGTATCTGAAATAACTCCTATCTTCATCGGTCTTACTCACAGAGCGAATAATTATAGCGATCTACGTCAAAATTACAAGGTTTATTTGGATATTTCAGTATTAAATTGACATTGACATTTGGTAACTCTATGGTAAGGGTATACTATTACGCAATGCAACGCCACGAGGAGTTTTACAGGAAATGTTCGAAAAATCTCTCGATAATATCGCAGAACGAATTCTCACACTCGACGAAGAGTCAATGAATAATCTATGGGAAAAATATAAAAAAAGAATGGAAAAATTCGACACAAGCAAAGAATGGGAAAAAGCTGTTATCATTTTTTTTATAATAAATGCGGTTAGAGTAAAAAATAAGATTTTTAATGAACAAGTCACCCAGAATGCAACCAAAAGCAATTCACCCAGGAAACCGGCACGCGATATCCCTTATCTGAAAAGAATTAAATAATATTGGTTGGTAGAGTGCATGAAGAGAGTTCATATGTATATCTCCGGAAGAGTTCAAGGGGTATTTTATCGTTCACACACGAAAGAAAAAGCTGATCAGTTGAGTTTAGGAGGATGGGTGCGGAATTTAAATGATGGAAGAGTTGAAGCAGTTTTTGAAGGCACCCCGGAATCTGTTGATCAGATAATTTCATGGTGTGAAAAAGGGCCTCCTTCTTCTGAAGTTACCCATGTGGATATTCAAGAAGAACCACATACCGGAGATTTCTCAAGGTTCAGCATCCGCTATTAATTACATGATTCAAACTCCGAGTCTCGTCAGATATGGAATTATGAAAAAAAGCAAAATCGATCTTTACTTAAACATAATTTAACAGAGTAAAGGGGCAGCGCCGAAGCGCTGCCCCTTTATTTCCTTTATGAATATTCCGGCAGTTACCGGCAACGTTCACTCTTAATCTTTTGTCATACCGGCAATTCTTCTGACCAGATCTTTCCTCTCTTCTATATCATACTGAGTGGTGATGGCGATCTGTTCCATAACCGGCGATCCGCCGCCGTGGTAATTGCCGACATTCATAATTCCGCCTGTTGCGGAGCAGAGTACGTCCCCCAGGTAGCGCCAGAATTGTGCAATATTCTTCGCCGATACTTTGGGATTTCTCATGACGTATTTTTCAAGCAGGTCTTTCGTCTCAGGATTGACGAAATCTTTCTCGTGCGGGAAGGTAGCCGTGACACCGCCTGAAATGTCGCACAGGATCTCCTGCTCATGATACACGGCCTCGCCCGTCAGGCAGCGCCCAACATTGCAATAAATTGAATTCGGAATGTAACTCCCCGGCCCGTAGGGTA
>Ga0172382_10002465_pt1 | contig 30880 bp, 28 predicted proteins | sample Leawel138RmetaG_FD_122245 | JGI IMG/M metagenome (GOLD analysis project Ga0172382, IMG submission 122245) | Leachate microbial communities from a municipal landfill in Southern Ontario, Canada - Leachate well 138R metaG | ecosystem: Engineered > Solid waste > Landfill > Unclassified | place...
AGCGCCGCACAGCGGGTGGTAAGCCTGGCGCCCTCGCTCAGCGAAATCATGCTCGAACTGGATGCTGGCGACCGGCTGGTCGGCCTGCTCGACGGCGGCGAGCGTCCGCCGACACTGGCCGGGGTGCAATCGGTCGGCCGCTACGGCCAGGTGGAGCTGGAGACGCTGCTCAGCCTGCGTCCCGATCTGGTGCTGCTCTGGCCCGACAGCATTCCGCGCGGCCAGCGTCAGCAGCTGCAGCAGCTTGGCATCCCGCTGCTGGTGGTCGAGCCGTCGCGGCTCGAACAGCTGGCCGTACAGTTCGCGCTGATCGGCCGCGCTGTCGACCGTGCCGAGCAGGGCGCTCAGCTGGCCGAGCGCTTCCGCCACGGCCTGGCGCAGCTGCGTCAGCAATACGCGCGTACGCCGCCGCTACGGGTTTTCTATCAGGTCTGGCATCGCCCGCTGTATACGCTCGGCGGCCCGCAGATCATCAGCGAGGCGATCGAGGTGTGCGGTGGGGTGAACGTGTTCGCCAACCTTCAGCTGCCGGCGCCGCAGGTGAGCGTCGAAGCCGTACTGGCACGCGATCCCGAGGTGATCCTCGGTGGCAGCGGCGCCGAACTGGAGAGCTGGAAAGCCTGGCCGCAGCTCAGTGCGGTGCGTAGCGGGCGCTTGCTCGCCGTGCCGGACAAAGGGCTGGAGCGGCCGAGCTTCCAGATGCTGGGCGCGATCGGGAAGCTCTGCGAAGTGATGGCGCGGGCGACACCCTGAGGGCGCGCCCGCTTTCTGCTTAGAGCGAAGGGGTCCAGGTCATGGCGAACAGGACGGTGCGTCCGGCTTCGCGATAACCGTAGTTCAGCACCGGATCGGTCCAGCCTGGGCCGGTGGGGCGGTCGTAGGTTGCCAGCGCGTACTCGCGGTCGAACAGGTTGTTGACCTTGGCCTCCCAGAGCAGCTCGGGATGGCTCTGCCAGCCCGCACGCAGGTCGAAGACGCCATAGCCGGCCAGCTCGCGGGTGTTGGCCGCGTTGTCCTGGCGCGCGCTGGAGATGTGCCAGCCAGCGCCGGCCGACAGGCTGCCGAACTCGCGATCGATGTCGACACTGAGCGTGCGCTTGGCCCGGCGGGGCAGGGCATGGCCGCTGTCCCGGTCACGCGGATCGATGACGCTCACACCCAGGCTGGCCTGCCAGCCCAGCAGCTCGCGGGCCACGCTGGCCTCGAAGCCGTTGATCCGCGCCTGGCTGATGTTCTCCGGGCGGTCGGCGGCACTGTTCCAGGCAATCATGTCTTCCACGTCGGTGCGGTAGACCGAGGCTTCCAGCTGAGTGCCTTCTACGTCGGCGCGCCATTGCAGCTCGTAGGTCTTCGACGTTTCGGGGCTCAGGCCGGCGTTGCCCATTCCGGGGTAATAGAGGTCGGAGAAGGTCGGTGCGCGGAAGCCTTCGCCGTAGCTCAGGATCCAGCGCTGCGACTCGCCCACCGGCAGGCTGAACGCGGCGTTCCAGCTGTTGTGGCTGCCGAACTGTTCGTTGTCGTCGTGGCGCAGGCCGAGCTCGGTACCGAAGCTGTCGCCCTTGAAGCTGTGCTGGGCGAAGAAGGCGAGATTGTCGCGGCTGTCTTCCTGATAAGCGGTGGACGCGTCGAGACGGTCTTCGTACCAGTCGCTGCCGAGGCTCAGCTGCTGGCGCTCGCTCAGTTGCAGCCGATTGATCCAGGCCGCGGAGTGGCGCGTGGTTTCCAGAAAGCCGTTATTCCAGGCGCTGCTGGCACCGACCCTCTTGTTACGGTCGAAGCTGCGGCCGAGTTCCAGCCGGCTGTTCCAGACATCGGTCAGCTGACCGTCCAGATAGCCGCTGTAGCTGCTGACGCGGAACTCGTCCTGCGGTGTGCCGGGGGCGAAGTCGTAGGCGTCGTCGTACTCGTTCTCGCCGCGCTGGTCGTTGAGGCTGAGGCCGGCCTGCCAGTCGGCATTGAGCTGATGATCCAGCTTCAGGTGCAGCGCCTGCGCGCGCTGGCCGTCGTCGTCGCTGTCGGCGCCGTGGTTGTCGCGGCTGATGTCGAAGCCGTCGCGCTCGTCGAGACTCGCGCCGATATTGACTCGGGTCTGCTCGGTGCCGGCCGCAAGATTCAGGCTGCGCTGGAAAGTCTGGTCGCTGCCGGCGGCAAGGCGGATTTCCGGCTTCACGCCCGGCTCGCCGCTGCGCGTGAAGATCTGGATGACGCCGCCAATCGCATCGGCGCCATAGAGCGACGAGCGCGGGCCGCGAATCACTTCGACGCGCTCGATGTTGTCGATGGCGAGGTAATCGAGGCGGGCGAAGCCGCTGGTAGCCGAGGAAATGCGCTGGCCATCGAGCAGCACCAGCGTCTGCGCGGTGCCGGTGCCGCGCAGCGACAGCGACAGCAGGCCGCCGGCGCTGCCGACGGTCACGCCCGGAACGCGACGCAGCAGTTCCGGCACGCTGCGCGCCTGCAGGCGCTGAATATCGGCGCGCGTGAACACCGTGTTGGCGGCGGTGGCGGTGGCGCGGGGTTCGGCCTGGCGCGCGGAGGTCACCAGCATGTTGGGCAGCTGGTAGCTGTTCGCCTCGGTGGTGTCGGCAAACGCCTGAGTGGCAGGCAGCAGCGCTACGGCCAGGGCAAGTCGGGACAGTTTCATTCTTGGAATTCCTCAAAAGATCACAGCTTTCGAGGAGGGCAGGAACAAGCGGGGGCGAAATGGCAGGCGGCCGCTTGACGGTGCTGCCCTCCGCAACACCCGTCGAATCCGCCAGGCCGGTCTCCGGGCTTTCGACGCTCATCGCGCTCGCCTTCCCATGTCGGAACACAGTGGCTGTCGAGCGGACGGCGATTCCTCAAGAATCGCGGTCGATTACCGTTGCGGGGGCAGCGCCGGCCTTGCTCTCGCGAGCGCACCGGCTTCCCGTTTAATGCGGACCTTGCGGTCGTGCACACCTGGGCGGATAAGAAATCGCGCGAACCTTACGGCCGCATGCCGGTAAACACAAGCTGATCGAAGGAGGTACACGGCGGCAGATGCGCCACGGTGGCGGGGCGCAGCCTGCTAGAATCCGCGTTTTTTCACCATGCCGAACCGGCGCTGCGAGCCTGCCATGACCTTCGCCTCCCTGGGCCTGATCGATCCGCTGTTGCGGACCCTGGAAACCCTCGACTACCGCAAGCCGACGCCGGTGCAGGCCGAAGCCATTCCCGCCGTGCTCAAGGGCCGCGACCTGATGGCGGCAGCACAGACCGGCACCGGCAAGACCGCCGGTTTCGCCCTGCCATTGCTGCAGCGCCTGACCATGGAAGGCGCCAAGGTGGCGAGCAATTCGGTGCGCGCGCTGGTGCTGGTGCCGACCCGCGAACTGGCCGAGCAGGTGCACGAGAGTTTTCGCGTCTACGGGCAGAACCTGCCGCTGCGCACCTACGCGGTGTACGGCGGGGTCAGCATCAACCCGCAGATGATGGCGCTGCGCAAGGGCATCGATGTGCTGGTGGCAACCCCCGGCCGCCTGCTCGATCTGTACCGGCAGAACGCCGTGGGCTTCGCCCAACTGCAGACGCTGGTGCTCGACGAGGCCGACCGCATGCTCGACCTGGGTTTCGCCGACGAGCTGGACCAGTTGTTCTGCGCCTTGCCGAAGAGGCGTCAGACCCTGCTGTTCTCCGCGACCTTCTCCGAGGCGATCCGGCAGATGGCCCGCGAGCTGCTGCGCGACCCGCTGTCGGTCGAGGTCAGCCCGCGCAACGCAGCGGCGAAGACGGTCAAGCAGTGGCTGGTGCCGGTGGACAAGAAGCGCAAGAGCGAGCTGTTCCTGCACCTGCTGGCGGAGCGGCGTTGGGGCCAGGTGCTGGTGTTCGTCAAGACGCGCAAGGGCGTCGACCAGCTGGTGGACGAGCTGCAGGCACAGGGCATCGCCAGCGATGCGATTCACGGCGACAAACCGCAGGCCTCGCGGCTGCGCGCGCTGGAGCGCTTCAAGGCGGGCGAGGTGCGCATTCTGGTGGCCACCGACGTGGCGGCGCGCGGGCTGGACATCCATGACCTGCCGCAGGTGGTCAACTTCGACCTGCCGACCGTCGCCGAGGACTACGTGCACCGTATCGGCCGCACCGGCCGCGCCGGCGCCTCGGGCGAGGCGATCTCGCTGGTCAGCGCCGATGAAGTCGATCAGCTGGCGGCCATCGAAACGCTGATCAACCAGGTGCTGCCGCGCCACGACGAGCTGGGCTTCGTGCCGGATCATCGCGTGCCGACCACCACCCTCGGCGGGCAGATCATCAAGAAGCCGAAGAAACCGAAGAAGCCCAAGGACGCCGCCGGCAAGGGCAAGATCCACCTCGGCAACTGGTTCGACGAGAACGAAAAGCCCAACGCCAGGCCCATCCGCAAGGTGCCGAGTCTGGGCGGCGGCAAGCCGGCGAAGAAGCGCTGATCGGTCGTAGGGTGGAAAACGGCGCAGCCTTTTCCACCGCAGGGCCGCAGTCCGTGCCGGCGTACCTCAGCCGCGCATGAACGACAGGTGGATGTCGCTGCCGTAGCGACGGATGATCTCGCCCTTGGCCGCATGGAACGCGGCGACGTCATCCGCCTGGCCCGACTTGCCGAGTTTCCAGCGCGCCAGTTCCTCGGCGATCACGTCCATGAACAGCTCGGCCAGCAGCAGGCGGGCGGAGTCGCGGAAGTTGCCGTGGCCGTCGACGTACAGCTGCACGGTGGGCGCGGCGGTGTTGATCAGAATCTTGCGCTCCGCCGCGCTGTACACCGCCCGGTCCATGTCCTCGCCCAGATAGCGGAACTCGTAGCCGGTGAACATGGCTTCACCGTGATCGCGTGCGGGGCGGTGTTTGCCGGTCGGCGGATGCGGCGCTTTGCGGTGATGGGCATGCGCCGCCGCCTGTTCGGCGATGACGATCTCGCACCACGCCAGATAGCTGCCGGCGCGCACGACGATCTCGCCACGCTCGGCGCTGGACTGACCGCTGACCGTCCATTGCAGATACGGCTCCTCGCCCAGACTCTGCAGCGCGACCGCGGCCGGTAGCGGATCGATGCACAGGCCTTCGCTGAGCGATGCCTCGACCTGCAGGATGGTGTCGTCGGGCAATTGCTGCCGATCGAACAGCAGGCGGACGTGGAACGGGTGCTCCGGCGGACGGTAGTAGAACGGCGTGCTGAAGCGCAGCGCCGCGACCGGTTCGCCATCGCTGGCCGAAGCGGTCACTGCGGCAATTGCCGGCGGGACGATGCCGAAATCGTGGATCGCCGCCTGGTTCATGCGCTGCAGCAGGTGGTCGATCATGTGCGCGGTGCGCCCCGAGGTGGTGGCGCGTTCCAGATGGCGGAGCTTTTCCTGCTCGGCCATCACGAAGGGCGCGATCAACTGGCTGACCGCCCGCGAGAAGGCCGCCACCAGCGGCGTCTTCGCGTTGAGGCCGGCGCGTTCGTCGCTGATCACCGCCACGCCCTGGCCGAGCTGTTCGATCAATGCCGGGCAGCGCACCGTGCCGAACAGGTATTCGGTGCCGACCTGGTTCTCGTAGTCGAACAGCTGGCAATCCAGCACCGCCGTGCCCGACAGCACCAGCAGGCCGCTGGTGCGCTCGTCGCCGCGCGGCACCAGATGCGCGTCCAGCGCGCGCTTTAGCGTCAGGCTGAAGGCGAAGGTCTGCCCGTCGCAGTGGAACTCGCCCGGCTGGTCGGGGCCGAGCAGCAGCAGCAGCGCCGGCGGCTCCTCGAAACGGATCCGCCCGCTGCGCTCGATCTCCACACCATCGCGCAGTTGCGCGAGTTCGACGTGGCGGCGCTCCAGCACATCGCGCAGGTAGATGTTGTTGGCCAGCGAATCGACCAGCGCGCTGTACTGGGAAATGCTCACCTGGCTGCTTTCGATGACGATGGCCACGCGGGTGCCGTTGCCGGCGATGCCGAGGCGCTTGCGGTCGCGTTCGGTCACGGGACGGTCCTGGCCGCCGTCGTCGTAGAGGTAGCCGCCGTTCTCGGCGCGGAACAGCTCGATGCGTGACAGCCGCCCTTCATGGATGGTTTCCAGCCAACCGTAGCCGAGGCCGAAGATCGCCTGCTTCAGGCCGCGGCCGAAGTAGCCGCGACCGCCGCCGATGCCCTGGGCCAGCGGGCTGTGGGCGCCGCCGTAGCTGAGAATGAAGCAGGCGGTGGCGAAGGGCATGCCCTGCGCCTGATCGGTGACCGCCAGCAGGGCGCCGCGGCGGTGGCGTTCGTATTGGATGAGCAACTGCCCGGACACCGCGACGCCGGCCGCCTCCAGGCGGGCATAGCTGTCGTCGCTGTTGGTGAGCAGTTCGACCAGCGCCTTCTCGATCGAGGCGAAGCGTCGGGAGTCGATGTCGATGACGCGTTGATCCACCGGAATTGCATTGACGGCCATCGGCTTGCCTCGCTTTGCATGGGGGGCGGCGCGCCGGGACGGATGCAGTGGCGCGCTCGATGCCACTGAAGCTAGCAGCGCAACGCCGGCAAGGCGAGGTGGCTAGTGGTCGCGCAGCCAGCGCAGCATGCCTGCCGCCGCGGCCCGCCCGCTGGCGAAACAGGCGGTCAGCAGATAGCCGCCGGTGGGCGCTTCCCAGTCGAGCATTTCACCGGCGCAGAACACGCCGGGCAGCCGCTTGAGCATCAGCTGCGCATCCAGTTCCTCGAATGGCACGCCGCCGGCGCTGCTGATCGCCTCGTCCAGCGGCCGTGCGCGGACGAGACGGAGCGGCAGCGCCTTGATGGCGGCGGCCAGCGCCGCGGTGTCCTGAAAGGTCGCGGTGTCGGTCAGCTCGCGCAACAGCGCCGCCTTGACACCGTCGAGCTTGAGCTGGCGATGCAGGTGCTTGGCCATCGACTGCGAGCCACGCGGTTTGGCCAGCGCGCTGGCGATCTGCGTCTGGCTGCGATCCGGCAATAGGTCGAGCAGCACGGTGGCGTCTCCCTGCCGATTGATCCGTTCGCGAATTTCCGCGGAGAGCGCGTAGACCAGACTGCCCTCGATACCCGTTGCGGTGAGCACGAACTCGCCTTTGCGTGGGGCTTCGCCGGGCAGCGCGAGGCTGACGGTCTTCAGCGGCGCGCCGGCGAACTTCTGCTGCAGGTGATCGCTCCAGACGTGCACCTCGAAGCCGCAGTTGGCCGGCCGCAGCGGCGCAACGCTGACGCCGCGTGCCTGCAGCAGCGGCACCCAGGCGCCGTCGGAGCCCAGCCGCGCCCAGCTGCCGCCGCCGAGGGCGAGCAGGGTGGCGTCGGCGTCGAGCAGATGCTCGCCGTCCGGCCCGGCGATGCGCAGCTGCCCGCTTTCGTTCCAGCCCAGCCAGCGATGGCGCGTATGGATGTGCACGCCGCTGTCGCGCAGGCGTCTGAGCCAGGCGCGCAGCAGCGGCGCGGCCTTCATGTCGGTGGGAAACACCCGGCCGGAACTGCCGACGAAGGTGTCGATGCCCAGACCGTGAATCCACTGGCGCAGCGCATCCGGGCCGAAGGCCTCCAGCAGCGGGCGCAGCGCGTCGGCGCGTTCGCGGTAGCGGCCGACGAATGTGGCGAAGTCCTCGGCATGAGTGATGTTCATCCCGCCGACGCCTGCCAGTAGGAACTTGCGCCCGACCGAAGGCATCGCATCGTAAAGCTCGGCCGCGACGCCGGCCTGGCTCAGCACCTCGGCCGCCATCAGACCGGCGGGGCCGCCGCCGATGATGGCGACACGGGACGGGCGGGCGGAACGGGTCATGGCGCAAGCCTGGCAAAAAATGAAGGGCGGGCATTGTAGCGAGTCGTCGTGGCGCTGGCAGCGCGGCCGCGCCGGCAAACTTGACCGCTGCCGGTTCTGCGTCGATGCTTGCGCGCGTGATGCATATCCCGTCGGAGAGAACCCATGAAAGGCCAGGCACCGGTAGTCGAATATCTGAAGGAGCTGCTGCGCGGCGAGCTGGCGGCACGCGATCAGTACTTCCTGCATTCGCGCATGTATGCCGATTGGGGCTTCAGCCGGCTTCACGAGCGCATCGACCACGAGATGCAGGAAGAAACCGAGCACGCCGATGCGCTGCTCAAGCGCATCCTGTTCCTCGAAGGCACGCCGGACATGACACCCGAAGCGATCAACCCCGGCCACACGGTACCGGACATGCTGCGCAGCGATCTGGCGCTGGAGTACAAGGTCCGCGCCGCGCTGGCCAAGGGCATCGCCCTGGCCGAGCAGCACGGCGACTACGCGACCCGCGACATCCTGGCCGCGCAGCTGCAGGACACCGAGGAAGACCACGCCTACTGGCTCGAGCAGCAGCTCGGCCTGATCGACCGTATCGGTCTGCAGAACTACCTGCAATCGCAGGCTAGCTGAGCTGCGTTCACCGCGAGACTGCGCCCGGTGCGTCTCGCGGCCTTCCCGTAGTGCTCAGAGCCGGAAACGGCTCACCATCGTCTGCAACTGACCACCCAACCGCGCCAGCTCGGTACTCGAGGCGGCGGTTTCCTGGCTGGCTGCGGCGGTCTGCTCCGATACATCGCGCACATTCACCACGCTGCGGCTGATCTCTTCGGCCACCGCGCTCTGCTCCTCGGCGGCCGCGGCGATCTGCTGGTTCATCGCCTGGATGTTCGACACCGTGCGGGTGATGCTGCCCAGCGATGCACCGGCACGGCGCGCCAGCTCGACGCCGCTGTCGGTGAGGTCGCGGCTGGTGTGCATGATCGTCGCGACCTCCTGCGTGCCGTTCTGCAGCGCGGCCACCAGGCCTTCGATTTCCTCGGTGGATTTCTGCGTGCGTTGCGCCAGCCCGCGCACCTCGTCGGCGACCACGGCGAATCCACGCCCGGCCTCGCCGGCGCGCGCGGCCTCGATGGCGGCGTTGAGCGCCAGCAGGTTGGTCTGTTCGGCAACCGCGCGGATCACCGTCATCACGCTGCCGATCTTGTCGCTTTCGCTCTGCAGTGCGCTCATCGCCTGGGTGGAGCGTTCCACCGCCTCGGCCATGCGCTCGATCTGCGTGACCACCTCGGTCACCACGCGATCACCCTCGCGGGCTTCGTTGTCCGCGTCGGTGGCGGCCTGCGCCGCCTGTTCGGCGTTGCGTGCGACTTCCTGCACGGTGGCCGACATTTCGTGCATGGCGGTGGCGACCTGATCGGTTTCTTCCTTCTGGCTGTTCACCCCGGCGCTGGTCTGCTGGGTCACGGCGGACAGCTCTTCGGCGGCGGCGCTGATCTGGCTGACGCCATCGCGGATGCCGCCGATCAGCTCGCGCAGGGTCGCGCCCATCTGCTGGATGCCGCGCTGCAGCACGCCGAGTTCGTCGCGCCGCTGAACCGGCGCGGTGGCGCTCAGGTCGCCGGAAGCGATGCGCTCGACGTCGGCCAGGGTGGCGCGCAGCGGCAGGATGATCTGCCGGGTGATCAGCCAGGCAGCGAGCACGCCGAGCAGCAGCGCCAGCAATGTGCTGACCAGCAGCTGGCTGCGCGCTGCGGCGCTTTCGATGTCGAGCTGATCGAGCTGGTACTGGTAGAGCGTGTCGCTGATGCGCACGATTTCCTTCTGCTGGTCGGTCATCTCCTGGCGCGACTTGGCGATGGCCTGGATGGCCGCTTCCAGCGACCCGATGGTGGTGCGGTACTGGTCGAGGGCCGCGGCGACGCCCTGGATCGTCTGGCGGTGCGCATCGAGCGCCGCGCCCTGCTCGGCAACGCTGGCCTGCGCGGCGTCGAGCTGCGTGTAGATCGCCTGGGCGGCGGCGTTGCCGGGTGCCGTCATGTAGACGCGCAGCAGGTACTGCGCGCGCTGTACGTCTTCCTTGATGCGGGTGATGGCGAGCAGCTGGGCGAAGCGTTGCGCGTCATCCTCCGGCAGCTGCAGCACGCCTTCGGTGACGTCGGCGGTCAGCTCGTGCAGGCGGCTGGCGGCGGCCTCGATCGAGGTCCGGGCGTCGTTCGCCTGCGCGTAGGCGCGGCGCATGTCGTTCAGCGAGTTCTGGTACTGCGCGTTGTAGCCGGCCTGCTCCTTGAGCAGCGCGGCGTCAGCGGGATGCTTGAAGGTGTTGAGCAGTTCGGTCTGCTGGGCGATGTACACGCTCAGGTTCTTGTCCAGTCGCGCGGTCGATTCACTGTCGCCGTTGGCCAGCATGAATTGCAGGCGGGCGATGCGCAGGTCGGTCAGCGTCTTGTTGAGCTGCGAGATGTCGGTCATCCAGCTGCTGCGCTGGATAACGCCGCCCAGGCTGCCCCAGCCGCTCCACGCGAGGATGAGGGTGAGGGTGAGTACGGCGCCGAAGCCCAGCGCGAGCTTCCTGCTGACGCCCATGTTTGCAAACCAGTTGTGCATGACAGTTCAACCATGATGAGGAGTTCGTTCCGAACGAGCGGCCTTGTGAGCGGCCCGCCGGTGTCTTCGCTCCCGCTGTCGGCTGTCGATATGCAAACTTGAACGTAAGGCGAGAAATAGCCGCTGCCCGCGCGCCGCGGGCTGGCCGGCGGCCTCGGATCAGCGCTCGGCAGGTGGCGCCGGTTCCGCCCCGGTACTGGCTGCACAACAGCCCGTCTCGATGCCGCGCAGGATCGGGCAGTCCGGACGGTCGTCGCCGGCGCAGTGGTTGACCAGCTCCTGCAGGGTGTCGCGCAGGCCAACCAGCTCGGCGATCTTGCGGTTCAGTTCGACGATATGCCCGGCGGCCAGCGCCTTGACGTCGGCACTGGCGCGCTGGCGATCCTGCCAGAGCGTGAGCAGCCGGCCGACTTCCTCGAGCGAGAAGCCCAGGTCGCGAGCGCGCTTGATGAAGCCCAGGCGGTGCAGGTCGTCGCTGCCGTAGCGACGGTAGCCGTTGGCGCCGCGCCCGGCCGGAGTGATCAGGCCGATGGATTCGTAGTAGCGGATCATCTTTGCCGACAGGCCGCTGCGCGCGGCTGCTTGACCGATATTCATGCTGCCTCCGTGTGCTCGTCGTCTCAGGGCTTCCAGCGCTTGAGCAGCAGCGCGTTGCTCACCACGCTGACGCTCGACAGCGCCATCGCCGCGCCGGCCACCACCGGGCTGAGAAAGCCCAGCGCCGCCAGCGGAATGCCCACCAGGTTGTAGATGAAGGCCCAGAACAGATTCTGCTGGATCTTGCGGTAGGTGCGTCGACTGATTTCCAGCGCTGCCGGCACCAGCCGCGGATCGCCGCGCATCAGGGTGATGCCGGCGGCGTGCATGGCCACGTCGGTGCCGCCGCCCATGGCGATGCCGACATCCGCCGCCGCCAGTGCCGGCGCATCGTTGATGCCATCGCCGACCATCGCCACCACCGCGCCGCCGCGCTTGAGTTCCGCAACGGTGGCGGCCTTGTCCGCCGGCAGCACCTCGGCGTGCACATCGTCGATCTGCAGGGCTTCGGCCACCACACGCGCGCTGCCGCGGTTGTCGCCGGTGATCAGATGGCAGCGGATATGCCGCGCGTTGAGCGCGGCGATCGCCTGGGCGGCGCCGTCCTTGAGGCTGTCACCGAAGGCGAACAGGCCGAGCACGCGCGGCTGCGGCGCGGTTTCCACCAGCCAGGACAACGTCCGGCCTTGCGCTTCCCAGGCCTGCGCGGTGGCAGCCAGCTCGCCCGGCTGCAGGCCGTGGTCATCGAGAATGCGCCGGTTGCCCAGCGCTAGCGGGCGACCGTCCAGCGTGCCGGCGATGCCGCGGCCGGTCAGCGACTGGCTCTGCTGGACGTCGGGCAGCGCGATGCCGAGCGCCGCGCAGCGCTCCAGAACCGCATGCGCCAACGGATGCTCGCTGCCGCGCTGCAGCGCGCCGGCCTGGCGCAGCAGCGCCGTCTCGTCGCCATCGAGCGCCTGCAGGTGAATGATCTGCGGTTTGCCGGACGTCAGCGTGCCGGTCTTGTCGAAGGCCACCGCGGTGACCGCATGGGCGACTTCCAACGCTTCGGCGTCCTTGATCAGGATGCCGTGGCGCGCCGCCACGCCGGTGCCGGCCATGATCGCCGCCGGCGTCGCCAGGCCGAGGGCGCAGGGGCAGGCGATGACCAGCACGGCGACGGCGTTGATCAGCGCGGTTTCCAGCGCTGCGCCGACGAGCAGCCAGCCGAGCAGGGTGGCCACGGCGATCACCAGCACGGCGGGGACGAACACCTGACTAACCTTGTCCACCAGCTTCTGGATCGGCGCCTTGGCTGCCTGCGCGTCTTCCACCAGGCGGATGATGCGCGCCAGCACGGTCTCGCCGCCGAGCGCGGTGGTGCGCACCAGCAGGCGGCCTTCGCCATTGATCGCGCCGCCGGTGATGCGGTCGCCGGGGCCCTTGTCGACCGGCAGGCTCTCGCCGCTGATCAGCGCCTCGTCGGCCTGGCTTTCACCTTCGAGCACCTCGCCATCCACCGGAAAGCGCTCGCCCGGCTTGACCAGCACCCGATCGCCCAGGCGCAGCGCGGCGATCGCCACGTCTTCCTCGCGACCGTCGACGACGCGGGTGGCGCGTTCCGGGCGCAGCGCCTCCAGCGCGCGGATCGCCGCGCTGGTCTGGCGCTTGGCGCGGCTTTCCAGGTACTTGCCGAGCAGCACCAGGGCGATCACCACCGCCGAGGCTTCAAAGTACAGGTGCGGCATCTGTCCGGCCGGCGTCGCCCACCACTGGTACAGGCTCAGGCCGTAGCCGGCGCTGGTGCCGAGCGCGACCAGCAGGTCCATGTTGCCGGCGCCGGCGCGTAGCGCCTTCCAGCCGGCGACATAGAAACGCGCACCGAGAATGAACTGCACCGGCGTGGCGAGCAGAAACTGCATCCACGCCGGCAGCATCCAGTGCAGTCCGAACAGGTCGCCGAACATGGGGATGACCAGTGGTGCAGCCAGCAGCAGGGCAAGCAGCACGGCCAGACGTTCGCGGCGCAGCCGCCGTTCGGCATTGTCGGCGCCGCGCGGTTGCGCCTGATCGATCGGCTGTGCGTGATAACCGGCGCCTTCCACGGCCTGAATCAATGCGTTCGGCTCCAGCGTGCCGAGCAGCTCCACCCGCGCGCGTTCGCTGGCCAGGTTCACCGCCGCGCTGCGCACGCCCGGGACCTTGAGCAGCGCGCGCTCGACGCGGCCGACGCAGCTGGCGCAGGTCATGCCTTCGATGGCCAGTTCCACCACCTGGGTCGGCACGCCGTAGCCGGCGCTTTCCACCGCCTGGATCAGCGTCGCGAGTTCGCTGCCGTCGGCGTCGACGCGCACCTGTTCGCTGGCCAGGTTGACCGCCGCCGCGGTGACACCCGGCACCTTGCGCAGCGCGCGCTCGACGCGGCCGGCACAGCTGGCGCAGGTCATGCCGCTGACGGGGAGGGTGAAGGTGGTCGTGGACATGGCGAGACTCCTCGATGACTACCGGCAGGATCAACCTTGACCCTGCTGGAAGGTCAAGCCCGAAGCGACGCGATGTGCGCCTCGCGGCTCAGGCTTGCTCCGGCCAGTCGCCGATCAGGCCGCGGAACAGCGGATCGATCAGCGCGGCTGCTTCGGTGGGCGGGTCGAACAGCTGGTTGTCGCGCGTGTAGTCGCTGAACAGGCCGACCACCAGCGCGTGCAGCGAGAGCGCCGCCAGCCGTGGCGTGACGCCGGGGCGCAGGCAGGTCGCGGCGCTGGTGAAGAGTTTCTCGCACAGTTCGATGAACTGGTTGATGAACGCCTGGTGGCGTTCCTCGGCGTCGCGCAATTCGTCGGTGAATTCGCAACGGTGCAGCAGGATGGTGAAGATGCGCCGCTTCTGTTCGTGCCGGGCGAGCGCCGCCAGTGCCTCGACGGTGAGATCGCGCAGGATTTGCAGCGAGTCCAGCGGCGACCGCGCATCGCAGCTGTTCAGGCGTTCGGTGATCTGCTCGGGCGGCAGACGCACCTGGTTGAGCATCTCGTGGAACAGGTGAGCCTTGTTCTGAAAGTGCCAGTACACCGCGCCACGCGTCACGCCGGCATCGCGGGCGATCTGGTCGAGGCTGGTGTGGGCCACGCCCTTGTCCAGAAACAGATGTTCGGCGGAGGCCAGAATGGCGATACGGGTCTTCTCCGCGTCTTCTTTAGTGCGGCGCATGGCTCGGCTTCCGGGCGGCCCGGGGCCGCGTCAGCGATCGATCGATGAAAGCAAGGCGCGGAGCGACGCTCCGAAGGCTTGCCGATGAATGTTTACAATCGAGCGTGTATGTAACAGCATCCGGCATTCCTGTAAACGTTCGCGGTCCTACGCCAGGCGACCCGTCGTCGCGCCCCCGCCTTTCCTGTGAGCCTGTATGCCTCTGCGGTTTCTCCTGATATTGGGTGCGCTCAGCGCCTTCGGTCCTCTGGCCATCGACATGTATCTGCCGGCCTTCCCGGCATTGGCGCGGGCCTTCGCCACCGATGTCGAGCAGGTCCAGCTGTCGCTGGCGGCCTATTTCGTCGGCTTGTCGATCGGGCAGCTGGTCTATGGTTCGCTGGCCGACCGCTACGGTCGGCGCAAGCCGCTACTGGCCGGCGTGACGCTGTTTACCCTGGCGTCGCTGGCGTGCTCCTTCGCGCCGTCGATGGAGTGGCTGATCGGGGCGCGCTTCGTCCAGGCGCTGGGCGGTTGCGCCGGCATGGTGATTTCGCGCGCGGTGGTGCGCGACCTGTGCGATCCAATGACCAGCGCCAAGGTGTTTTCGCAACTGATGCTGGTGATGGGGCTGGCGCCAATCCTCGCGCCGGCGGCCGGCGGCGCGCTGTTGCTGGCCTACGGCTGGTCGGCGATCTTCATCGCGCTGATGCTGTTCGGCGCCGGCTGCCTGCTGGCGGTGGCACTGTGGTTGCCGGAAACGCTGCCGGCTGGCCACGCCCCGGCGCCGATGCGCGGTGCGCTGGGCCAGTACCGGCGGCTGTTCGGCGACCGTTTCTTCCTCGGCCACACCCTCACCGGCGCGCTGTGCATGGGCGGCATGTTCGCCTACATCGCCGGTTCGCCGTTCGTCTTCATCGAGCTGTACGGGGTGCCGAGCGAGCACTACGCCTGGCTGTTCGGCAGCAATGCGGCAGGCTTCATCCTGATGGCGCAGGTGAATGTGCGGCTGATGCGCTGGCGCGGTCCGGAGTACTGGGTGCGGCGTTGGGTCTGGTTCTACTTCGCCAGCGCACTGGTGTTGCTGGCGGTCGCGGCGGTGCAGCCCGATGCGCTCTGGCCGCTGATGCTGCCGCTGTTCTGCTCGGTGGCGTGCCTGGGTTGCCTGCTGCCCAACGCCACCGCCTGCGCGATGGCCGATCAGCGTGCCAACGCCGGTAGCGCCTCGGCGCTGCTCGGCAGCCTGCAGTTCGCCATCGCTGCGGCGGCGGCCGCCGCCGTGGGGGCGCTGCATGACGGCTCGGCGGTGCCGATGGCTGCGGTGATCAGCCTGTGCGGGCTGCTGGCCGCCGTCACCGCCTGGGTCACCGCGCGGGCGCGGACCAACTAAGCGCTGGCGCGGACCGGCAAGCTGTGTGGCGCGGCCAGCCGGCGCTGCAGCGTGCTGACAAACGCGCGGGCCTCGGCCTCGTTGCGAAAGGTGACCGGATGACGATCCAGCCGGACCTGCCAGGCGCCATCGGGGCGAGGCGTGAGCGGGCGGACGAGAATGTTCATGGCGAACCCTCGAGGATTGGTGAGCGGAAAGTCCACTCTAGACCTGCCAGCGCAGCGGCGCGCCGGGCGTGTTGTCGCACGGCGACGGCCGGCTCGCAGGTCGCGGGTCGTCAGTAGGCCAGGCGTGCGTCCAGGCTGTTCTGCGCCAGGCGTCGGGCCTGCTCCTCGGTCATGCCCAGGCTCTCGTGCAGCGCCATGAAGTTCTCGGTCACGTAGCCACCGAAGTAGGCCGGGTCGTCCGAGTTCACCGTGACCTTCACGCCCTGTTCCAGCAGGTCGAGGATGTTGTGCTGGCGCATGTCGCCGAACACCTTGAGCTTGGTGTTGGACAGCGGGCAGACCGTCAGCGGGATCTGTTCCTCGATCAGCCGGGCGATCAGCTTCGGGTCTTCTGCGGCGCGTACGCCATGGTCGATACGGCTGACCTTGAGCAGATCCAGCGCCTGCCAGATGTATTCCGGCGGGCCTTCCTCGCCGGCATGTGCGACGGTAAGCAGGCCCTCGGCGCGGGCCTTGTCGAACACGCGCTGGAACTTGCTCGGCGGATGGCCGACTTCGGAGCTGTCCAGCCCGACGGCGAAGAACGCATTGCGATACGGCAGCGCCTGTTCCAGCGTCTTGAACGCCGCCTCTTCCGGCAGATGGCGCAGGAAGCTGAGGATCAGCCCGCTGCTGATGCCCAGCAGCTCGCGGCCGTCGGCTAGGGCGGCGCTGATACCGTTGAGCACGGCCTCGAAGGGCACGCCGCGATCGGTGTGGGTCTGCGGGTCGAAGAACGGTTCGGTGTGCACCACGTCCAGCTCCTCGCATTTCTGCAGGTAGGCCCAGGTCAGGTCGTAGAAATCCTGCTCGGTGCGCAGCACGTCGGCACCGCGGTAATACAGATCGAGAAACTCCTGCAGATTGTTGAAGGCGTAGGCCTGGCGCAGCGTGTCCACGTCCTTCCACGGCAGGGCGATCTTGTTGCGTTCGGCGAGGCGGAACAGCAGTTCGGGTTCCAGCGAGCCTTCCAGATGCAGATGCAGTTCTGCCTTGGGCAGGTTGTTGAGCCATTCGTACATAGCGCGATTCTCGTCGTCCGGGTGTCGGGGCATTCTATCGGTGGCCTGGCGCAACCGATATGCCCTAGCAGCAGCGTATGACAGTCATGCGACTGCTCCGGCTGACCTGGTGATTATTTGACCAGCGGTCTGAAGCCCAGCGCTGGCGGGCGCCGGCGCGTTTGTTCCCAATGTTATCAACAGAGTTCTCCACCTCATCCGGGCATAACTTGCAGGGTCGGAGTGCCAGTAGATGGCAAAACGTCATCTCTCGACTCATCAGCCAAAAAATGCGGCTATTCAAGGAGTTGGCGCGGTGCGCAGGGGAGGTCGGAAGCGATTGCGCAAAATCTGAGCAGTTATTGCCAGGCCGCGTGGCAGCGGCCTCGCGGGTCATCATGCAAAGGTTATCCACAGCGGCGTCCACAGTAATTGTGGGCAAACGCGAGGCTCAGTCGTCGAGCGTTTGCAGCTGGCTACGGCCGCGGCTGATATCGGCGAGCAGGCGTGCCAGCGGTTGCAGGCTGGCTGCCGGCAGGGCGATATCGAGGGTGGCGCCTTCGGCGTCGAAGTGTTCGTCCTCTAGTAGCGCCTCGAAATCCGCCAGGCGGGATTTGACCAGCGCCAGTTCGGCGAAGCGGCAATGACAGCGGCAGCGCGAACGCGACACCAGTTCGCTGCGCTCGCCGGCCTGCAGGCACTTGGCCGTGGTGCCGCCGTAGGCGCGGGCCAGCCCGCCGGTGCCGAGCTTGATGCCGCCGAACCAGCGGATCACCACCACCACCACCCGGTCGAAGTCCTGTCCCTCGATGGCCGTCAGCATCGGTCGCCCGGCGGTGCCACCGGGCTCGCCGTCGTCGCTGAAGCGGTACTGGTTGCCGATCTTCCAGGCCCAGCAGTTGTGCGTCGCGGTCGGATCGCTGACGGCCTGGATGAAGGCCTGCGCCTCGTCGGCGGTCGAGATCGGTGCGGCCTTGGCGAGGAAGCGGCTCTTGCTGATGACTTCCAGCAGTTCACAGGGCGCGCTGAGGGTGAAGGGCATGGCGGATACGGCGCTGGGCGGCGAATGACGGGCGGCCATTGTAACGGCAGCGACACGGCTGTGCTGCGCGCGCCGGGGAGACCGTCGGGCACGCGGGCTGAACTTCAAGCGGCCCGCGGGCGCCCTAGCAGATAGGTGCCGCCGCCGAGTCCGCGGCCGCGCCTTTCGCCAATGACCGAACGGAGGATCTTGTCATGCTTAATCCCCAGTACCAGTCATGCATCCAGGCCTGTTCCAGCTGTGCCCTGACGTGCGAGACCTGCGCGGCGTCGTGCCTGCGCGAAGACGATGTGAAGATGATGGCGCGCTGCATCCAGCTCGACCGCGATTGCGCCGACCTCTGCGCCGTCGCCGCGCTGCTGATGACCCGTGACAGTCCCTATGCGCAGCTCGCCTGCCGGCTGTGCGCACAAGCCTGCCGTGATTGCGCGCAGGAGTGCGCCAAGCACGCCCACGCGCATTGCCAGGATTGTGCGCAGGCCTGCCGGCGCTGCGCCGAAGAGTGCGAACGCATGGCCGCCTGACGGCCGCTCGTCAGGCTTCGGCGTCGCTGAGGGCGATGTCGTTGCGGCCGCTCTGCTTGACGCGGTACATCGCCTGGTCCGCCGCGGTCAGCAGGGCCTCGAACGTTTCGCCGTGGGCGGGATACAGGGCGATGCCGATGCTGCAGGCGATCGTCTGCTCGCCCGCATCGGTGGCGATGGGCGCGCGGATCGCCTGCAGAAGCGACTGTCCGGCGTTCAGGGCGTGCTCCGGCTGCGTCACGTCGCGCAGCAGGACGACGAACTCGTCGCCGCCGTAGCGCGCCACCGTGTCGTAGGGACGGCTTGTGTGGAGCATGCGCTGGGCGACCGCCTGCAGCACCTGATCGCCGATCTCGTGACCGAGCTGGTCGTTGATCTCCTTGAAGTGGTCCAGGTCGATCACCATCAGCGCGAACGGCGTGCCGTGCCGCTGCTGGTAGGCACAGGCTTCGCCGAAGCGGGCAGCCAGCAGATGGCGGTTGGGCAGGGCGGTCAGCGCGTCGTGAGTGGCGAGGTAGCTGGAGCGCTCATGCTCGCGCGCGCTGTGCTCGATACGCCGGAAGTGACTGACCAGCACCGTCGGCGTCAGCACCAGGGTGCCGGCAAGGATGGCCAGCAGCGTCAGGGTTTCTCCGGTCAGCAGGTCGTCCAGACGCAACTGACGCTCGAATCGCAGGGTGGTGGGCTGCGACTGGCTGCCGAGCACCACCTGATCGAGCAGGCGCGGCAGCAGTGCGTCCAGCGCGCCGTGGTGCACCGGGCCGCTGGCGAACAGCTCGCTGGTACCGCCCGCAGCGGCGTTCAGCGAAGCCTCGATGCGCAAACGTCGATCGGTGCTGGCGACGCGCGCGATGTCGCGCAGCGACTCAGTCTTGATCAGCAGCATGGCCACCATGCTGTTGCCGAACAGGTTGGCGCGGGTACTCGACGGGTTATCTACCGGCCGCTCGACCCGGCGCAGCAGGATGTAGGCGTCGCCGCCCTCGAACATCGAAAACACCGGCGAGGCGACCGAGCGCGGACGTTTGCGCGCCACTTGCAGCGCGTACGCCAGATGCCCCACGGTTTCCAGCCGGACGCCGTAGATGGATTGAGCCTGAGGGTGTGGCGGGTACATGAAGAGCACCGGCCAGGTCTCGTCCAGCGGCAGGCGGGCCGGCAGCGCATGTGCGGCCGGCACGGGAAAGTCCTGCAGCTGGAAGTCCTCGCGCCAGGTGCGGCGCAGCAGGTCGACGGCGGCGTCCTGCTCGTCCAGCGCGACCCGGCTCGCCACTTCGAGCATGTAGATCTGTGGGTAGGCGGCGACCACGGCCGAGGCATAGCGCGCGGCGGCCTCGCTGTCGTTCTGTTCGACCGCCTGGAGGAAGGCGGAGAATCCGGCGAGCACCGCCTCGTTGGTATCCAGGTGGTTGTGCACGCTGCTGGCGACGTTGTTCACCTGCTGGGCGAAGCGGATTTCCCAGCGCTGAAGCTCGCTCTTGAGCAACAAATACGCCGAGAAGCCGAGCAGCACGAGCGACAACAGGATGAACCCGGTAAAGGACCGTCGGCGTTTGGTCAGCATAGACTCCTCCACATACAGGCGTCCCGAGTCCGGCTGCAGACATGCGCGGCGAGGTGGCTTGCCCAGCGCGCCGGCGCGACGATGGCTCGTCGGGATATTGCTTGGATGTCAAAAAGCTCGCAAAGCGCCAGTAAAACGTCTACCGGACGAACGGCTCTAGCGGCTGCCGACACCAGAACTGCCATTTGCGCCCGCCGCGGTGCAGCGGCCGCTGCACAGGAGCCTTCTATTGCGGCGCCGGCGTATCGCTGCTTCGGCAGGTGATTTCGGCGTAGGGCTGATCGGGCGAGTACTCGCCCGGTACTCGCTCGGTGCGCTGGGTGTTGGGAGCGACATTGAACACGGGCGAGGCCGAGGTGCTCGAGCGCGCTTCGGCGGGCACATGGAATTCGCAGGTGATCTGCCCCTCGGTGCGATTCATTACCTTCACCGCGCGCACGCCGAGCAATTCGCCCTCGATACCCTCGGAGCGGGCCGGCACGCCCATCGGGTTGATCTCAACATCCAGACCGTTGAGATGGGCGACGATCTCCGGCTGGGGTGTCTGCGCGCTGGCCCAGGGCGCGAAGGCCTGCGCGGCGCAGGCCAGGGCGACGAGAAGTTGCTTGCTCATGGAAACCTCCTTCGTGCACCTCTAAATAACTGCCTGCGTTTGCCATCGCCGCGTTGAAAACAGAGGTGCCTCTACGTTCGGGTCCCCTTTAGAAGGGCCTGAGCGCCGTCGGTTCGATGAGCGGTGATCGCGAGCAGGCGAGCACCCTGGTTCAGTGCTTGCCGTGCTTGCGCAGACGTACGTAGAGGTCCTTGCCGCCGGTGGCGCTGCTGCCGCGCGACTCCAGCTCGAAGCGCGATGGCTGGCCGGCGACCAGGTCGCTGAGTTTGCGGCAGCCGTACAGGCGCGGATCGAATGCCGGACGCAGCTTGCTGATGTTCTGTCCGAGCGTGCCGAGCTGAATCCAGTCGTCCTCCTCGGAAAGGTCGTCGAGCACCTTGGCGATGAAGTCCACCGGCACCTGCTGGCACTTGAGCGCGTCGGTCTTGCTCGCGCCGCGCGGCGTGCGGCTTTGCGCCTGCTCGACCTGCGCTGCGGCGGCGGCCAGCCGTTCCGGTGCGGCGACCTCGGTGGCGGCCTTCGGCGCATCGTCGCGCAGCAGTTCGGTGTAGATGAACTTGTCGCAGGCGGACACGAACGGCGAGGGTGTCTTCTGTTCGCCGAAGCCGTAGACGGTCAGGCCCTCCTCGCGAATCCGCGCGGCCAGGCGGGTGAAGTCGCTGTCGCTGGAAACCAGGCAGAAGCCGTCGAAGCGTCGGGTGTAGAGCAGGTCCATCGCGTCGATGATCAGTGCGCTGTCAGTGGCGTTCTTGCCGGAGGTGTAGGCGAACTGCTGGATCGGCTGGATGGAGTGGTCGAGCAGCACCTTCTTCCAGCTGCCCAGGTTGGGTTTGGTCCAGTCGCCGTAGATGCGCCGGACGCTGGCGAGACCGTATTTGGCGATCTCCTCGAACAGCGCCTCGACGATGGATGCGGGCGCGTTGTCGGCATCGATCAGTACGGCCAGGTGTTTCTGCTTGTTCGAATTGCTGGGCTTGGCGGCCATGTTGCGTCCTTGTCAGGAGAATGCTCCGACCATAACGCTGGCGTGCGGCCGCTGGCCATAGCGTCGTTGCCGCGCCGGCTCGGTTAGCATGCGCGCTTTCGTCTGCACGGGAAGTTCGCATGGAACGCCGCGGTACGCTGAAAAGCTGGAACGATCTCAAGGGCTTCGGCTTCATTCGCCCGGAGCAGGGCGGCGAAGATGTGTTCGCGCACATCAGCGTGGTGCATGGCGAGCGCCGCCCGCTGGTGGGCGATCGGGTCCTCTATGTGCCGGGACGCGACACGCAGGGGCGGCTGCGTGCCGAGCATCTGCGACTGGATGCGCCGCTGGCGCTGGACCAGCCGAAGATCCGCCAGCGCCCAGCTGGTGATTCGCGCCCGGCCAGGCCGCGCGCGCCGGCTCGCACGCCGCGCCAGGCTGGCTCCGGCGCCATCCGGCATCTGCCGGCCAAGCTGCTGCTGTTCGCGCTGCTGTGCCTGCTGCCGCTGGTTGGCAGCCTGTACCGGCTCGGTTCGCCACTGCCCTTGCTGATCTATTTGTGCGCCAGCCTGCTGACCTTCCTGCTCTACTGGCGTGACAAGCACAGTGCGCTGAAGCAGCGCTGGCGCACGCCGGAAACCACCCTGCACCTGTTCGAACTGGCCGGCGGCTGGCCGGGCGCGCTGCTCGCGCAGCAGGCGTTTCGCCACAAGACCCGCAAACCGAGCTATCAGGCGGCGTTCTGGCTGATCGTGGTGTTGCATCAGGCGCTGTGGATCGACCTGCTGTTCGTTGGCAGCGGCTTCACCCGCGAACGGCTGGACTGGCTGCTGCGTCTGCTCTGAAACGCAAAAGCCCGGCGGGTGCCGGGCTTGGTTGTGGCGCGCGAGGGGGTCAGACCTTGCGGACGAACTCGGACTTGAGCTTCATCGCGCCGATGCCGTCGATCTTGCAGTCGATGTCGTGGTCGCCGTCGCACAGGCGGATGTTCTTCACCTTGGTGCCGACCTTGACCACCAGCGACGAGCCCTTGACCTTGAGGTCCTTGATCACGGTGACGGTGTCGCCGTCCTGCAGGGTGTTGCCGACCGAATCCTTGATCACCTTGTCGCCGTCGCCGCTATCGGCCGCGCTTGCGGTGACGCTCCACTCGTGGGCGCACTCGGGGCAGACCAGCATCTGGCCGTCCTCGTAGGTGTATTCGGAGTTGCATTTGGGGCAGGGCGGCAGAGTGCTCACGGCAGAACCTCACGGGCTGATGGCGGAAAGCCGCGCATTGTATAAGGTTTTGCCGGATCGTGCGGCGAGCGGGCCAGCGGCCCGCTGCGGGAGGACGGTTTACTGCACCGCGGCGAGGCGCTCGTTGCCGGTGCGCAGGTCCTGATAGCGCTGCTCCAGTTCGCGGCGAATCTCGCGGCGCTGGTAGGCCTGGGCGAAGCGGCGACGCTGCTCGGGCGTCTTCGGGTTCAGCGGTGGCACCGGCACCGGCTTGCCGTCCTCGCCGAGGGCGACCATCGTGAAGAAGCAACTATTGGTATGCCGCACGGCCTTGCCGCGAATGTCTTCGGTGACGACCTTGATGCCGATTTCCATCGACGTGGTGCCGGTGTAGTTCACCGAGGCGAGGAAGGTCACCAGTTCGCCGACATGCACCGGCTGGCGGAACACCACCTGGTCCACCGAAAGGGTCACCACGTACTGCCCGGCGTAGCGGCTGGCGCAGGCGTAGGCCACTTCGTCGAGGTACTTGAGCAGCGTGCCGCCATGGACGTTGCCAGAGAAGTTGGCCTTATCCGGTGTCATCAGAACGGTCATGGTCAGTTCTGCATGTGCGTCTGGCATGGGCTTGCGGCTCCTGGTGTTCTAGGGGGCTGCTACTTTAGTCGAACGCCGCCGTTCTGTGTGTGGCATTTTTGTATCGGTTTCATCTTTTTTTTCGATCGTCAATGCGGCGCAGGCGCGCAGCGCTGGAATTTGGTGAATCCGAGGGGTAAGCGGCGCTTTTGCCCTGCCTGCACCGGCAATTTGTGAGCGCCGTCGCAAAAGTCCGGCGGCCGCGCTGCCAGCGAAGCGCTTTTGTTGATTTATGCCGGGGTTGCGCGTGGGGCGCGCTTCTATAGTCGGCCACCCCGCAACGCCCTTCGGCCCTCTCGGTAACGGATGCCCCATGCGCCTTCTTGCACTCGTTCTGCTCAGCTGCCTTGCCACGTCCGCCCACGCCAGTGACGAGGCGATGAAACGCTTCAGCTACCTGATGGCCGACGATACGCGGCGAGAGCAGGCCTACGCCGCGGGCCAGGAACGTGCGCTGTTCTGCAGCTACTGCCACGGCGAGACGGGCAACAGCAAGCGCGCGCACATTCCCAACCTGGCGGCGCAGAATCCGCTGTACCTGTTCCAGGCGTTCGAGAAGTTCGCCAGCGGCCAGCGCACCGACTTCGTCATGTCCAAGCTGGCGGAGAACCTGACGCTGGAAGATCGCGTCAACGTTGCGGTGTACTTCAGCCAGCAGAAGGTCAACCCGCCGACTGCCGCCGCCAACGAACCGCTGCGCGCGCGCGGCGAGGCGCTGTTCAAGACCACCTGCACTGGCTGCCACGGCGTGCATGCCGAGGGCATGGAAACCATGCCGCGGCTGGCCGGCCAGCCTGACGAGTATCTGCGCAAGGCGCTGACGCGCTTTCGCGACAACGATCCCAGCCGCGCCGGCTCGGTGATGATGCCGATCGCCGGCAAGCTGTCACCGGCCGATATCGGCGCGCTCGCCGCCTACCTGTCGCAGCTGCAGCTCAAGCCGGCCGAGGAGATGGCCGCGGCCGCGCGCCTGCGCGAGATCGCCGCTCACTGACGCTCGATGCGCGCCGGATGACGGCGCATCAGCACCTTGCCGTTACGTACCGAAACCAGCGCCTGGCCCTGGCTGCGCAGCAGCTCGTAGTCGTCCGGCGCGGAGAGAATCAGCAGGTTCGCCGGCCGTCCCGCTTCCAGCCCGTAGCGCTCGCCGAGGTTCAGCGTGCGGGCGCTGTTATCCGTGACCAGATCCAGGCAGCGCTGCAGGTCCGCGTAGCCGAGCATGTGGCAGATGTGCAGCCCGGCATCGAGGATGCGCAGGATGTTGCCGTTGCCCAGCGGGTACCACGGATCGACGATCGAATCCTGACCGAAGCAGACATTCAGCCCGGCGCGATCCAGCTCGGCGACGCGGGTCAGGCCGCGGCGCTTGGGGAACGTATCGAAGCGGCCCTGCAGGTGGATGCTCTCGGTCGGGCAGGAGACGAAGTTGATGCCGCTCTGCTTCAGCAGGCGGAACAGCTTGGAGCAGTAGGCGTTGTCGTAGGAGCCCATCGCCGTGGTGTGGCTGGCGGTGACGCGTGCGCCCATGCCGCGCACGCGTGCCTGCTCGGCGAGCACCTCGAGAAAGCGCGAGTGCGGATCGTCGGTCTCGTCGCAGTGCACGTCCACCAGGCAGCCGGTGCGCTCGGCCAGCTCCATCAGGAAGTGGATCGAGCTGACGCCCTGTTCGCGGGTGTTCTCGAAGTGCGGGATGCCGCCGACCACATCGGCGCCCAGCGCCACCGCCTCGGCCATCAGCTCGCGGCCGCCGTTGAACGACTCGATGCCCTCCTGCGGGAACGCGACGATCTGCAGGTCGATCAGGTGGCGGGTTTCCTCGCGCACCTCGAGCATCGACTTCAGCGCCGACAGCGTCGGGTCGGTGACATCGACGTGGGTGCGCACGTGCTGGATGCCGTGCTCGACCAGCATGTCGATGGTCTTCCTGGCGCGCGTCTTGGTGTCCTCGTGGGTCACCTGCGCCTTGCGCTCGCTCCAGCGCTCGATGCCCTCGAACAGCGTGCCGCTCATGTTCCAGGCCGGCTCGCCGGCGGTGAGCGTGGCGTCCAGATGAATATGCGGCTCGACGAACGGCGGCATCACCAGGTTACTGGCGGCGTCGAGGTCGCCCGGGCCGGCCTCGGCCGGCGCCTGCTGCACAGTGATGGCGGCGATGCGCGAGCCGTCCAGTTCGATGCGCTGCAGGCCTTCGCGACCACGCAGGCGGGCATTGACGATGTTCATCGCGACTCCTTCGTTGCGGTGGTTTCGGGCGCGGTGCGCCACCTGGCAGGGACTATATCGCCTGTGCGGCATTCGCGTGGCGTCGGGGGCCGAACGTCAGGGAGCGTCCGGCGCGTAACCCGCCGCAGGCTCGCCGAGTGCGCGCTCATTCGTATTCGGCAGGCTCGTGCTCGCCCAGCAGGCGTCGCTGACGTGGCGTCGCGGCGGCCAGTACCGCGGGGTTGAAGGCGAACTGCAGGTACGGCGAGAACTTCTGCGCGACCATCCGCCGGCCATAGTGGATCTGCAGCAGGTAGCGGCTGCGATCCGGCGTGCGGTTGCGGCTGCCCGCATGCCAGAGGTCGCTGCGAAAGAACAGCACGTCGCCGGCCCGGCACAGCACCGGCTCGGCCACGCGCCCCTGCCAGGCGGTTTCCCCGGGGCGCGGCTTGCGGCCGGCGCGGTGGCTGCCGGCGATCACCTGCGTCGGGCAGAGGTCGGCGTCGATGTCGTCCAGATACAGATGCGCGGTACAGATCTGCATCGGCAGCTCGAACGCCGGATCGGCCAGCAGCTGCTGCGGCAGCTCCATCGGCAGATGGTCGACGTGCAACTCGCCGCCGATGAAGCCCGGACGGCTGCGCCAGGCGGTCTGGCCGATGATGTGGCAGTCCGCGCCGAGTGCCGCTTCGGCCAGCTCGATGACGCCCGGCAGGTCGAGAAAGCGCAGCCAGAACGGCGCGCGGTTGAACACGCAGGTGTAGTGGTCGTCCACCAGCCCCTGATAATCCAGGCCGATCGGCGTCAGCCGGTCGATGGCCTCGCGCAGGGCGGCGATGTCGGCCGCTTCGAGCACGCCCGGCAGCAGCACGAAGCCCTCGCGGTGCATGGCCGCGAGTCGCTCGGCAGTGAGGGTGGTCGCGGTCATGCGCGTGCGCCTCGCAACGGTCGGTTTTCCATCTGGCGCCTAGCGGCCGCGCGGGAAGCGTACCCGCACGCACAGGCCGCCCAGCGACGAGTCCAGCAGTTCCACCGTCGCGCCATGCAGCTCGGCGATGCGCGCGACGATCGACAGGCCCAGCCCGGCGCCTTCGCCGTCGCCGAGGCGCACGAAGCGCTCGAACAGCTGCTCGCGCAGTTCGGCGGCGACTCCCGGGCCGCTGTCGGCGACATCCAGATTCAGCGCATTGGCGCTGGCGTGCAGGCGCACCTCGATGCGTCCCTGGCGCGGGGTGTACTGCAGCGCGTTGCCCAGCAAGTTCTGCAGCAGCGTGACCAGGCTCGCGGCGTCGCCGTGCAGCTGCAGATCGGCGTGTTCGTCCACCTCCAGCGCCAGCTCCTGCTCGCGCGCCAGGGCCAGCGGTGTCAGCTCGGCAAGGGTTTCGCGCGCCAGCACGCCGAGGTCGAGCGGCACCAGCCGCAGCTGCTGGGCGCTGGGTTCCAGGCGGGCGAGGGTCAGCAGCTGGGCGACCACGCGGGTGGTGCGGTCGACGCCGGCGAGCAGCTGTTCCAGCGCTTCCTCGCGGTCGCGCGGGCTGCTGGCCTGCTGCGCGTTCTGCGCGTGAATGCGCAGCACCGCCAGCGGCGTGCGCAGCTCGTGGGCGGCGTCGGCGATGAAGCGCTTTTCCCGCTCCAGCAGCTGGTTGACCTGTTGCAGCAGGCGGTTGAGCGAGGCGGCTACCGGCTCCAGCTCCTGCGGCAGCGGCGCCAGCAGCAGCGGGGCGAGGTTGTCCGGCGCGCGATCCTTCAGCAGCCGCGCCATGTGCGCCAGCGGCCGCAGGCCCCAGCCCACCGCCAGCCAGATCAGCAGCGCCAGCAACGGCAGGCCGACCAGATCGGGCAGCAGGCTGCGCCGGGCGATCTTCTCGACCAGTTCGCCGCGCACATCTTCGCGTTCGCTGACCAGGATCCACAGCGCGTCCTGCTGGTCTTCCAGCAGGAACAGCCGCCAGTCGCGGCCATCGAGCACCACATCGTGATAGCCGCCGGACAGGCCGGCGAACGGTGTCGGCGAGCTGCCTGTCGCGCCGAGCAGCTGCTGCAGGGCGCCTTCCGGGGCGCCGGCCGACTGCAGCACGGTACTGCCGTCGGCGGCGTAGACCTGCAAACCCAGCTTGGTCTCGTAGTCATGCCCCGGCACGCCCTGGTCGCGCCGGGCATTCACCGCGGCGTCCAGCGCCTGCTGCAGCGCGCGGCGGGTCTGCTGGTCCATGTCGCGCGCCATCAGCCCCTGCACCAGCCGCGCGCTCTGCGCCAGCTGCGCGTCGAACAGCTCCTCGGTCTCGTGGCGGGCGTCGCGGTAGCTCTGCCAGGAAATCAGGCTCAGCGAAACCAGCAGGGTGCCGAGCAGCAGCGCCAGGGTGCGCTGGCGGATCGAGCGCTTCAGCATTTGTCCACCAGATAGCCGACGCCGCGCACGGTGCGGATCAGCTCCGGGAAGAACTTCTTGCGCAGGTGGTGGATGTGTACCTCCAGCGCGTTGCTTTCGATGTCCTCATCCCAGCCGTAGAGCGCCTGTTGCAGGCGATCACGGGTCAGCACGCGGCCGGGCTGGGCGAGCAGTTCGTGCAGCAGGACGAATTCCTTGCGCGGCAGGCTGACCGGCGCGCCCTGGTAGCTGACCTGCTGGTTGACCGGATCGAGTTGGATGCCGCGGTATTCCAGGGTCGGTTCCGGGCGGTTGAAGCTGCGCCGCAGCAGGGCGCGCAGGCGCGCCTTGAGTTCGGCGACGTCGAATGGTTTGACCAGATAGTCGTCGGCGCCGGCGTCCAGCCCGGCGATGCGGTCGCCGGTGGCGTCGCGCGCGGTGAGCACCAGCACCGGCACCGGGTTGCCCGCGGCGCGCAGGCGTTTGAGCACTTCCAGGCCGTCGAGCCGCGGCAGACCGAGGTCGAGGATGGCCAGCTCGAAGCTCTCGTGGCTCAGCGCATGCAGCGCGCTGGCGCCGTCCTGCAGCCAGTCGACGGTGTAGCCCTCGGGCTTGAGCGCGGTGCGGATGCCCTCGCCGAGGGCGCGATCGTCTTCCACCAGCAGAATACGCATGTCGTTCCTGTCGTCTTGAAGGGGCGGCGTTGCTGTGCATTCAACGCCGCCGCACCCGGTTATTCCAGCTTTTCCTTGACCTGCGCAAGCAGCGCGCGGGCTTCGTCGCGGCGGCCGGCGTCGGCAACCTCACGACCGGGGCGGGCCGGCGCGGCGAGTGCCTTCTCCAGTGCGGCACGCGCTTCGCCATAGCGCTTCTGGCGCAGCAGGAAATCGCCGTGGAAGTAGTTCGGGTCGATACCGTTCGGGTTCAGCGCCAGCGCCTGCTGGAACAGCGCCTCGGCCTTGTCCTCGTCACCAAAGCCGATCGGCCAGCCGGGCACCTGATAGTAGAGGCTGGCCAGGCTGGTATAGGCCGAACCGTCGAGCGCCTGTGCGTCGAGCTCGATGGCTTTTTCCAGTTCCGCCTTGGCCTGCTTGACCAGGCCCAGCGCGCCAAGCCCGCCCTTGGCGCCGGCCCAGGTGCTGAGCACGATGCCGTGCCAGATATGCAGTTCGGCGGCCTGCGGTTCGCCGGCTACCGCGCGTTCGGCCTCCGCGGCGAGCTTGGCGAAGGCTGCTTCGCGCTGCGCCGCGGGCAGCTGGTAGTTGATCTCCGCCCAGCGCGTCTGGACCTGCTGCAGCGACGATTCGCCGGCCGCGCTGAGGGCGAAGGAGGGTTGGCTGGCCAGCGCCAGCAGGACGCTGCAAAGACCGAGCAGACGTTTCATGGCTTTTCTCCGCTTGAGGTGGGGGGATTGGGGGCGGTCGCGGGCGCGCCGTGGGCGAAGCGCTTGATCACCGGCAACTGCTTGCGCAGCGCCTGGTCGACCATGCGCGGCAGCAGGCTGTTGAGGCGCACGAAGAGCTTTTCCGGCCAGCCGAGGTACAGTTCCTCGCGCTCGGCGACGATGGCGCGGACGATCTGCCGCGCCACGGCCTGCGGGTCGTCCATGCCGACCTTCAGCGCATCGTTCATCGCCACCACGTCGGCGCTGTTCATTGCCGTGCGGGTGGCGCGCGGGGCGATGTAGAGCACCTTGACGTGGCTGTCGGCCAGCTCGCGGCGCAACGCCTCGGAGAAGCCGCGCAGGGCGAACTTGCTCGCGCAGTACGCGGCGAAGCCCGGATAGCCGATGGAGCCGAAGGTCGAGCCGAGGTTGACCAGCAGAGCCTGCGGTTGCTGGCGCAGCAGCGGCAGCAGCAGGTGGGTCAGCTGCAGCGTGGCGGTGACGTTGACGCCGATCAGCCGGGCGATGGCGTCCTCGTCCTGCTGTTCGAGCAGGCTGAACTGGTTGATCCCGGCGGCGTTGATCACGCAGTTGAGGCCGCCGAAGCGCCGCGCGGCATCCAGCACCAGATGCCGCCCGCTGCGCTGGGCGAGGTCCGCACAGGCCAGGCTGACCTGTTCCGGGTAGCGCTGGGCCAGCGTCTCCAGCGCCAGGCTGTCGCGACCGACCAGCAGCAGCCGCGCGCCGCCGGCGCAGAGCCGCTCGACCAGCACCTGGCCGATGCCGCCACTGGCGCCGGTGAGCAGGATGTGCGCGTCACGCAGTTGCATGGCCGGACTCCGTGGTGGTCAGGCTGCGGAAGATGTCGCCGTAGAGGCGATAGACCACGCGGGCGGTGTGCACCACCGCGGCCTTGTCGTCCGCGTCGTCGAGGCGGTTCATCAGGCGCTTGAAGAACTCGATGTGCTCCAGGTCCAGGCTGCCATGGGAGGTCAGGTAGCTGAAGGCCTTGGCCGGCAGCCCGAGCTTGGCCTGCAGCACGCCGGCGGCCTGGGTTGCCAGGGCGATGCTGGTGCCTTCGAGCACGTTGACCATGCCGAAGAAGCTCGCCGGGTTGTGCCGGGCGATGCGGTCATAGACGTAGGCGACCATCAGCTCGGTGGGCAGTGCTGGCTGGCCGTGGCGCACCGCCTCGGCATCGCCGCCGCAGGCGCGGATGTCGTTGAGAATCCATTCCTGGTGGCCGATCTCCTCCTCGATGTACTCGGCGATGGCCTCGCGCAGCCACTCCAGCCGCTCCGGCAGACGCGCGCCGCAGGCCATCAACAGCGGTACGGTGTGCTTGACGTGGTGGTAGGCCTGGGTGAGGAAGGCGATGTACTGCTCGCGGGTCGCTGTGCCGGCCAGTGCGGCATGGATGATCGGCGCGCCGAGCAGGTATTCGCGTTCGGCACTGGTCTGGTGTTGCAGGTGGTCGAAGAAGTCCATGGGCGTACCTCGCGATCGGAAAAGGAAGTCAGGAAAGAACGGCGGCAACGGCCGCCTGGTAATGACTGAACAGGGCATCGCGGCGCAGCCGGCCGTTGGCGGTGGCCAGGCCGTTGCCGGCGCTGAAGGGTTCGGCGGCGCGCAGCCAGTGGTGCACGCGGGCGTAGTCAGGCAGGCCGGCGTTGACCCGCTCGACCGCCGCCTGCAGCTCGGCATCGCTCAGCTCGGCGCGCCGTGGCACCAGCACGGCGACGTTCTGCGCCAG
>Ga0172382_10002467_pt1 | contig 30876 bp, 29 predicted proteins | sample Leawel138RmetaG_FD_122245 | JGI IMG/M metagenome (GOLD analysis project Ga0172382, IMG submission 122245) | Leachate microbial communities from a municipal landfill in Southern Ontario, Canada - Leachate well 138R metaG | ecosystem: Engineered > Solid waste > Landfill > Unclassified | place...
CTGGCCCGATTCGGGATGCGCGCCGATCTCGCGCGGCAGGCTCAGCAGCTTCACCGCCCAGTCGAGGTCCAGCTCGGGGATGTCCTTGGGGATCGAGGCGCGCTTCGCCTCCTTGCCTTCGCCCATCTGGAGATAGGGGCCGAAGCGCCCGGCCTTGCGGCTGATCTCCTCGCCGGTCTCCGGGTGCTTGCCGAGCACGCCGTCGCCGTCCGCATCCTCGCCGTTGCTGCCGGGCTGGGCGAACTTGCGGGTGAACTTGCACTCCGGATAGTTCGAGCAGGCGATGAACGCGCCATAGCGCCCGCCGCGCAGCGACAGCCGCCCTTCCCCGCACTTCGGGCAGAGGCGCGGGTCGGTCCCGTCTTCACGTGGGGGGAACAGGTAGTCGGACAAGAACTCGTCGAGCGCCTCGGTGACTTCGGAGGGCTTCCTTTCCATCACCTCGTCGGACTTGGGCTTGAAGTCCTTCCAGAAGGCTTCGAGCACTTCGCGGTACGCGGCGCGGCCGCCCGATACGTCGTCAAGTTCCTCCTCCATGCCGGCAGTGAACTCGTAGGCGACGTAGCGCGGGAAGAAGCGTTCGAGGAAGGCGGTCAGCAGCCGGCCGCTCTCCTCGGCGAAGAAGCGGTTCTTCTCGGTGCGGACATAGGCGCGATCCTTGAGCACCTGCAGCGTCGAGGCGTAGGTCGAGGGCCGGCCGATGCCCAGCTCCTCCAGCCGCTTGACCAGCGAGGCTTCGGAAAAGCGCGGCGGCGGCTGGGTGAAGTGCTGGCTCGCCTCGACGCCCTTCTTGGCCGGCATGTCACCCTTGGCCAGCGCGGGCAGCAGGCCGCTGTCGTCGTCCTCCGCCTCAGCCTTCTGGTCGCGGCCTTCCTCGTAGACGGCAAGGAAGCCCGGAAACTTGACGACCTGGCCGGTCGCGCGCAGTTCGTGGCTACCGGTGGCGTCGCGCAGCGTGACGGTGGTGCGCTCGATCGCGGCCGAGGCCATCTGGCTGGCCAGCGCGCGCTTCCAGACCAGTTCGTAAAGCCGCGCCTCGTCGCCGCTGCCGAAGCGGTCGCGGCCGAAATCGGTGGGCCGGATCGCCTCGTGCGCTTCCTGCGCGTTCTTGGCCTTGGTCTCGTAGTGGCGCGGTTTCTCGGGCACGTAATGGCCGCTGTAGCGATCGGTGATCGCGGCGCGGGCGGCCGAGATCGCCGAAGGGTCCATCTGCACGCCGTCGGTACGCATGTAGGTGATCGCGCCCGCCTCATAGAGCGTCTGCGCCACGCGCATCGTGTGGCTGGCCGAGAAGCCCAGCTTGCGCGCCGCCTCCTGCTGCAGCGTCGAGGTGGTGAACGGCGGCTGCGGGTTGCGCCGCTGCGGCCGCGTCTCGACCTCCTCGACGCGGAAGGCGCCCGCCTCGACCGCCGCCCTGGCGCGCAGCGCGATGCCCTCGTCGCCGAGACTCAGGCGGTCGAGCTTCTGCCCCTCGAACCTGACCAGCCGCGCGGGGAACTCCGTACCCCCCTGCTCCAGCCGAGCCGTCACCGACCAGTATTCCTGCGGACGGAACGCCTCGATCTCGCGGTCGCGCTCGACGATCAGGCGCAGCGCCACCGATTGCACGCGCCCGGCGCTCTTGGCCCCCGGCAGCTTGCGCCAGAGCACCGGCGAGAGCGTAAAGCCGAACAGGTAGTCCAGCGCCCGGCGGGCCAGATAGGCGTCGATCAGGTCCTGGTCTAGCTCGCGCGGCTGCGCCATCGCCTGCGTCACCGTATCCTTGGTGATCGCGTTGAAGGTGACGCGCCGGACGTCCTTGGGCAGCACCCGGCGCTTGGCCAGCAGTTCCCTGACGTGCCAGCTTATCGCCTCGCCCTCGCGATCAGGGTCGGTGGCGAGAATCAGCCTGTCCGCCTCCTTGGCGGCATCGGCGATGGCCTTCACCTGGCGCTGCTTGTCGCCATAAAGCTCCCAGTCCATGGCGAAGTCTTCGTCCGGCCGGACGGAACCGTCCTTGGCCGGCAGGTCGCGGACGTGACCATAGGACGCCAGGACCTTGTAGTCCTTGCCCAGGTACTTTTCGATGGTTTTCGCCTTGGCCGGCGATTCAACAATGACGAGCTGCATTTAACCCCTACGCGTATACGTACGCGCGAGGGTGGCGACATGATGGCCCCTACGTCAAGATGCCCTGCAAGATGCCTAACCGTATCCGCCCGGCTTCACGGCCCTGATCGTCTTGACGACGTCGAGATAGACGTTGTCGACCTCAACCAGTTCGAAGCCGGCCGCAACGACGTTGGCAACCGTGTCGCGGTTCATCGCCGGCCCGATCCGTTCGGTCAGTACCGACATGAAGTCCATCATCCCCCGGAAAGGGTGGAGGCGGCTGCCGGTATGCTCGAACATGAACAGGCCGCCCCCCGGCTTCAGCACCCTGTAAAGCGCGCGCAGCCCCTCCACCGGGCCGGGCACCGAGCAGAACGTGCACGAGGTGAACACCTGGTCGAAGCTTTCGGGCGCGAACGTCATTTCGTGGACGTCCATGACCTCGGCCCGGATCGTCCCGTCGTAGGCGGCGATGCGCGGCTGCGCCTGCTCGATCATCCGCGGGCTGATGTCGATCGCGGTGATGTCCCGCCCCGGCGGGAACGACGGAATGTCGAGCCCGGTGCCCAGCGCGAGGAACAGGACCTTGCCCTCCATCTCGGCGAACAGCCGCTGCTTGAACGGCTTCCAGCGCCGCTCCGCCCCTTTGCTCGCCATGCCGTCGAAGCGGGGGGCGAGCCGATCCCATTTGGCGCGGGTGACGGTGTCGGCCATGTCAGCGCGCCTTGCGGCGGCCGGCGCCGCGCAGCAGGCCGTTGGCGATCCACAGGAACACGATCTCGCCGATGCCGCAGGCGGCGCCCATCTCCAGCGCGTGCCGCAGCGGCAGCGCCACCATCGCGCTCATCATCCCCACGACCATGCCGCCCCACATGCCGGCGTACATGGCCGGGATCATGGCCTCCATGGCGCCGAGGCGACCCGCGACGGGAAAGTAGAGGACAAGGCCGACCACCATTCCGAGCGGCATCATCGCGAACATGGCGACCCACATGTTCCAGGCCGGGCTGACGATCAGCCAGCTCACCAGGCCGGCGGCCATGCCGATGACCAGGCTGGCGAGGAAATCGCCCACGGCATAGGGCAACCGCTGGTCCATGACGCCTCTCCCCCGCTCGGGTGGCCGCTCTGCCTTCACCGCGCCGCGCGCGCCGGTACCCGCCGGCGGTTTCCGACAGGTGGGCGGCCGGATACGTGTCTATGCATATACCCCTGGTCGAGAAGCTCAACACATCCCTTTTACCCGGAATTAATTCATCCAGGAGGTACAAAAATGCGCAATCAGCCTGCGGCCGCAGCCAGCGACCGCAAAGATTTCTTCGGAATTGCCGAGGCCGATTACGCACGTTTCCCCCGGATCGCCCGCGCGATCGCGAAATACGCCCCCGAAGCGCTGGACGCGTTCTACGAGAAAGTGAAGCGCACGCCCGAGACGGCGGCCTTCTTTTCCTCGCAGCAGGGGATCGATCACGCCAAGGGGAAGCAGGTCGCCCACTGGAGCAACCTGTTCGCGGGCAAGGTCGATGCCGCCTTCATCGCCAAGGCGGAACTGATCGGCTCGGTCCATGCCCGTATCGGCCTGGCGCCCGTCTGGTACATCGGCGGATACGCCCGCGTGCTCGACCGCATCATCCAGCGGATGAGCGGCGGCGGCATGATGCCTGGCAGCAGCGGCGCGACCATCGCCACGCTGGTCAAGCTGGCGCTGTTCGACATGTCCACCGCGCTGTCGTCCTACTTCAAGGCCGAGGAGGAATCGCGCCTCACGGTCATCGACCAGTTGGGCGCGGCGCTGGCCGAAGTCTCGAAGGGCAATTTCGCCGTCCGCCTGACCGGACTGCCCGCCGCGTTCCGCCAGATCGAGCAGGATTTCGAACGGATGCGGCAGGAAATCGAGAACGCGCTCTCGTCGGTCGCGCGCGGGGCGGAGACGATCAACACCGGCGCCGCCGAGATCCGCCAGGCGTCGGACGACCTCGCCCGCCGCACCGAGCGGCAGGCGACCTCGCTCGAAGAGACCGCAACGGCGATGGAACAGCTTACCGCCGGCATCAGCGACACCGCCGGCGGCGCCGCCGACATGACCAAGGCCGTGAGCGAAGCCAATGCCGAAGCCCGCGCGGGCAGCGGAGTCGTCAGCGAAGCGGTCGAGGCGATGGACCGCATCCAGCGCTCGGCCGCGGAAATCGGCACGATCGTCGACGTCATCGACGGGATCGCCTTCCAGACCAACCTGCTGGCGCTCAACGCCGGCGTCGAGGCGGCGCGCGCCGGCGATGCCGGCAAGGGCTTCGCCGTCGTCGCCAACGAAGTGCGCGCGCTCGCCCAGCGCAGCGCCGAGGCGGCCAGCAACATCAAGTCGCTGATCGGCGGCAGCATCCAGCAGGTCGAGCTGGGCGTCGCCCTGGTCGGCAAGTCGGGCCATGCCTTCGAGGCGATCGCCACCAAGGTCGAGGCGATGGACCAGCTCGCCACGACCATCGCGCACCTTTCGCGCGACCAGGCGGCCAACCTGCAGCATGTCAACGGCGCGGTGCGCGACATGGACCAGATGACCCAGCACAACGCCGCCATGGTCGAGCAATCCAACGCGGCGTCGCGCAGCCTCGCGTCCGAGGCAGCGGACCTGGCCACGCTGGTCTCGCGCTTCACGCTGGCCGGCGGACCGGCAGGCACCGACGCGCCGATCCCCGCCCGCCCCCGGGGGCGGGCATCCGTCCCACCCCCCGCGCCCACGGGCCGGCTCGCGGTCGTCGGCGGCGCGGACTGGGAAGAGTTCTGACCGCTGCGGTCGGCGCCCCACCGCGCCCGTCGCCGACGCTTCCTGCAATCGCCGGTTCCCAATCCCGTCCGTTCGCGCGATAAGCCTCGCAAAGAACAAGGCGGAGAGGACTGGGATGACACGAAGCTTTGCCATTGGCTGGCGCCAGGTCGGTGCGTCCATGGTGATCATGGCCTGCGCGGCAATGGTTGCATCGACTTACGGCATCATCGCCGTGCCGCTGGCGGAGGAGTTCCAGCCCAGCCGCATGGTCCTCATGCTGGCGATGACGATCATGGCGCTCGGCTCGGCCATCGCCGCGCCGATCTGTGGCGACCTGATGGACAGGATTTCGCTGCGCACGCTGATCGGCTGCGGCATCGCGCTGCTGGTCGGCGGCTACGTGGCGCTGTCCTTTGCCACTTCGTTCGCCCAAGTGCTGATCATCTTCGGGCTGTTTTTCGCCGCCGCCAACATCCTCGCCGGACCGATCTCGGCGACGGTGCTGCTCACGCGCTGGTTCGACAAGCGGCGCGGCGCCGCGCTCGGCATCGCCATCTCGGGCGTCGCGGGGGGCACCATGTTCTTCCCGCCACTGGTCCAGTTCCTGCTCGACAGCTTCACCTGGCGCGAAGCGCTGCGCGTGCTCGCGCTGATCCTGTTCCTCCTGACCGTCCCGGCGCTGGCACTGCTGGTCAACCGGCCGGAGGACCGCGGCCTCCATCCCGACGGCGCCGAGGCCCCGCCGGCGAACCTCGCCAAGGCGCAGGCCGGCCAACCCGCCGGCACGCCTTCGCTCGGCGCGATCCTGCGCGATCCGTCGTTCTGGCTGCTCGGCGCGGTAAACACCATCGTGCTGGCCGGGATGATGGGAACGGTGACCAACCTCGTGCCCATGGCGGTCGACTACGGCATCGCTCCGCACGCGGCTGCGCTCGTCGTTTCGGTCTATGCCGGGACAGGGTTCATCGGCAAACTGCTCTTCGCCGTGCTTGCCGACAGGATGAGCCCGCGCACGCTGATGTTCGCGGTGCTCGCGCTGTTCGCTGCGGGCATGGCCGGCCTCGCACAGGCCGGGTCAGGCTATGGGATGATCCTCGCAAGCGCCGCGCTGGTCGGCATCGGCGGCATGATGATCCCGCTGAAAAGCTTCATCGTCCCCCGCATCTTCGGCGCGGCGGTGGTCGGGCGCGTCTACGGCCTGCTCAGCTTCTTCACGCTCTGGGGGCTGCTGGCGACGCCGCCGCTGTTCGGCTTCATCTTCGACCGGACCGGCAGCTATTCGGCGATCTTCCTCGCCTACGCCGGCTTCTCGGTCCTGGCGATGCTGCTGATACCGCGCATCCGCCTGCAGGAGGCCGACTCCGCCAGCGCCGACGCGGCTCTCGCCCCGCAGCCCGCACCCTGACGCGTTGCCCCCCGGCAGCCGCTGTGCCAGAAACGGGCCGGCGGCTTCCTGCCGCGCGTCTGGGGAGAGGTCGGATCATGCGCGAACATCTGCGGCACTACATCGGCGGACAATGGGTGGAGAGCCGGGGCGGCACGCGGCACGAGGTGATCAATCCCGCGACCGAAGAGCCCTGCACCGCGATCACGCTGGGCACCCCGGCCGACGTGGACGCCGCCGCCGCCGCCGCGCGTGCCGCATTCCCCGCCTTCTCGCGCACTTCGGTCGCCGAACGGCTCGCGCTGCTCGACCGGATCGCGGAAGCCTACCAGGCGCGGATGGAAGACGTCGCCGCCGCGATCAGCGAGGAGATGGGCGCGCCGATCAGCTTCGCCCGGGGCGTGCAGGCGCCCACCGGCCTCGGCCACTTCAAGGGCGCCGCCCGCGCGCTCAAGAGCTTCGCCTGGGAGGAAGAGGTGCGCGGCGCGCGCGTGGTGCACGAGGCGATCGGCGTCGTCGGCATGATCACCCCCTGGAACTGGCCGATCAACCAGATCGCCGCCAAGGTCGCCCCCTGCATCGCCGCGGGCAACACCATGGTGCTCAAGCCCAGCGAGGAATGCCCGACCAATGCCGTCATCCTCGCCGAAATCCTTGAGGAAGCGGGCGTGCCCGCGGGCGTGTTCAACCTCGTCCAGGGCGACGGCCCGGGCGTCGGCGCCGCGATCGCCGCGCATCCCGATATCGACATGGTCAGCTTCACCGGCTCGACCCGCGCCGGCATCGCCGTCGCCCAGGCCGCGGCCCCCACAGTCAAACGCGTCCACCAGGAACTGGGCGGCAAGGGCCCCAACCTCGTGCTGCCCGGCGCCGACATCGACGCCCACCTGGGGGCCATGCTGTTCGGCGTGCTCGGCAACTCGGGCCAGACCTGCATCGCCCCCACCCGCGTCATCGTCCAGAAAGACCAGAAGGCAGAGGTGGAGGCTTTTGCCGCGCGCATGTTCGCCGCGACGAAAGTCGGCGATCCCACGCAGGACGGCGGCCATATCGGCCCGGTGGTCAACAAGGCGCAGTTCGATCGGATCCAGGGGCTGATCCAGTCGGCGATCGACGAAGGCGCGACGCTGCTGGAAGGCGGACCGGGCATGCCCGACAGCGTCAACCGTGGCTACTATGTCCGGCCCACCGTGCTGGGCGATGTCACGCCCGCGATGCGCATCTTCCGAGAGGAAACCTTCGGCCCGGTGGCGACGATCACGCCCTACGACACGCTGGAGGAAGGCATCGCGCTGGCGAACGACACCGAATACGGCCTTTCCGCGGCGGTGACCGGCGATCCGGAAATCGCGCGCGGCGTGGTCGGCCAGTTGCGCGCCGGGATAGTCGGGGTCAACTCCTGGGGACCGGCGCCCGACGCCCCCTTCGGCGGCTACAAGCGCTCGGGCAACGGACGCGAAGCGGGGGTCTACGGCCTGCGCGATTTCCTCGAGATCAAGGCGATCGTCGGACTGTGAGTTCGCTGCGCGCAATTCGTCTCAATTGAGTCGCCACGCGGTGAGGAGAAGGCCATACTGATTCTCGTGCCGGTCGAATCCTCGGCCCGCTGGCGGCGAGAGACGAGTCATCGTCTGCCATTCGACGCAGAAAGAAGGGTCGCATGCCCGACTACCGCCTGATCTTCACCGCCGAGCCCAAGGACAGCATCCGCAGGGCCGTCTCGTTCACCGCTTCGGACGCCGCCGAGGCGCTGTTTCTCGCCCAGCGTCACGCCTCGCCCGCGCAGCTCTGGATCGGCGAAAAGCAACTCTGCACGATCAGCCGCTCGGGCAGCAACGGCGAATTCTGGATCATCTCCTGAACTTCATGGCCACACATCGCGACACGGGAACATAGTCCGCAGCGCCGTTTTTCTCCTGGCAATGAGGGAGGCCCAATGCCTCCCCGCCCGAGGAGACAGGCCATGCCCGAACAATTCACCGACGCGATCGCGATGCTCAAGGCCGACCACCGCAAGGTCGAAGATCTGTTCGAAAAGTTCGAGAAGGCGAGCGGCCACAGCCGCAAGCAGGCGATCGCCGAGCAGATTTGCAACGAACTGAAGATCCACACCACGATCGAGGAAGAGCTGTTCTACCCTGCCTTTCGAGGCAAGATCGAGGAATACACGCTGAACGAGGCATTCGTCGAGCATGACGGTGCCAAGGTTCTGGTGAATGACATCACCGCCGCCTCTCCCGCGGACGACTTCTACGACGCCAAGGTCAAGGTGCTCTCCGAGGAGATCAAGCACCACGTGCGCGAGGAGGAGAAACCCTCCGAAGGCATGTTCGCGCAATGCCGCAAAACGGATGTCGACCTCGTCGAACTGCGCGACCGCATGATGGCGCGCAAGCAGGAACTCCTGCAGCAGGCAAAGTCCGGCGCACTTCCTTCGGCCGAGTTGCGCGTGCTGCACATGGCCTGAGCCGGGGCCCCCGACATGGTCGTGCGACAGACGAACGCAAGTGGCGCCCCGGACGATCGCCACCTTCCGGACCAAGCCGCGGCGCTGGCCGAGCATGCCGTTCGCGTGCTCGGCAAGGCGCAGCGACGCGGCATGACGCTGGCCACTGCGGAAAGCTGCACCGGCGGGCTGCTCGCCTCTCTGCTGACCGATCAGGACGGCCTGGGCCACTGTTTCGACCGGGGTTTCGTCACCTATACCGAGCAGGCAAAATGCGACATGCTCGGCATCGAAAAGGTCGAGATCGAGCGCCATGGCGCCGTCAGCGCCCCGATCGCCGGCGCCATGGCGCGCGGCACGCTCAACCGCTCGCAGGCGGCGGTCGCGCTGTCGATCACCGGCTTCGCCGGTCCGGCGGGGCCCGGCGAGGAGCCCGGCCTCGTCCATCTCGCCTGCCTCGCGCGGGATGGCCCTCTCGTCGAACGCGAGTGCCATTTCGGTCCCCTTGGCCGCGAGCGTATCCGCAGCCTCGCCGTCCAGCGCGCGCTCGAGATGATCGAGGAGGCGGTGGAGCGCGCGGGATGAACCCTGCAGCCCGGTTCCGGGCCCCTCAGACCGCGCTCTGCAGCGCCTGGATCAGTTCGTGGGGGGTAAAGGGCTTGCGGACGTAGACGATCTCGCCCCGCCCGTCGCCCTGCTGGCTATCGACGTAGCTGGAGACGATGACGATGCGGATGCCCGGCCAGCGCTCGCGCACCGTATTGACCAGTTCGATGCCGTCCATCGAGCCGGGCATCGACACGTCAGTGAGCAGTATCTCGACCCCCGCCATCCCTTCCAGCTCGCGCAGCGCCTCGTCGGCATTAGCGACCGAGAGCGTGTGGAAGCCGGCGCCTTCGGCCAGTTCGCTTGCGTAGAACCGGACGATCGGCTCGTCCTCGACGATCAGCACGATGGGTTGGGCACGCTCCATATCCCGTTTCCCGAGCACAAGTAAGCTCGAACAAGCGATCTGTGGCAACCCTTGCGACAACAACGACTTGCGGCTCGGGGAGGTTCCCGAACCGGCAGTCTATCGCAAAAATATTTCAGTTCGTCGTGAGGTTGGCCGGTGGCATGGGCGCCGGCGCGCAGCCGACGCGGTGCGCTGCCCTCCTCCGGAAGAGGAGCGCTTCGATATCCGGGCGGAGCGGGGGCTATCCTGATTCTCATCGAACCGGGATAGCTCCTTTCACTCGTTTGCCGTGGTTTCCCCAGTCGCCAGACGATCCCATCCGGCTGGAATGATTTAGCGCGTCGCGGTCAGTTCAAGGATCTCCGGCGCCAGCTTCTGCCAGGAGATGAACAGCGAGTGCCCCTTGCCCGCGGCGGTCTCGCCGGACTGGTAGTTCCATTCATCGTCGCGCCACGGCGGATCGCGGAACTGGGAATGCGGGATCAACCGGTGCACCCACTCGCTAGTGGTGCGGGTATGCGACAGGTCGCTCGTGTGGCTGCGATAGACGATCGTCGGCATCGTCAGCCGCGCGAAGTCGACCGGCATCATGCCCGGCACCGGCGAGATGTCGCTGGGCACGTAGGCCGCGGCCCACTTCTGCATCACGGCGATGAACTGCCGCGGGTCCTGAGCCCGGATATAGTCGCGCGCCGCCGGGTTCATCGCGAAGTTTTCCGCCCAGGAGGTGGCGTTCATCACCGCCTCCATGCTGCCCTTGGAAGCCAGCGTCGCCGCCTCGCCGCAATAATAGGTGGCGAGTTGCATGAGGCCGATGGGCTCGCCGCTGATCCACCAGAGCGCGAGATGCGAGCACATCCCCGGATCGCGCGCGGCCGCCAGCATCGAGACGCGGCTGCCGCCCGAGCCGCCGATGATCGCCGTCGGACCGAGATCGAGATGCCGAATCAGCCCCGAGAGCGCCTCGGCCTGCATCTCGCTTTCGCTCTCGCCGAGTAGACAGGCATCGGACTTGCCGCAGTTCGGCCGGTCATAGATAACCGCGCGGCGCCCGCCCTCGGCCAGCTTGAGCGCGAATTCACGGACACCCGGCGTGTCCATGTGGAAGCGCCCACCGGGCGTCAGGATCACCGCCTGCGCGCCTTCCGGCCCATGCACTTCGTATTCGATACCGATACCGTTGATAATGGCCCGTGGCATACCGTCTCTCCCTGTGCCCCGCACCCGCGAAGCTTTGCCCGCACCTTCCACCGCCCCCCGGCAGGCCGCAAGAGCAAAAGTTGGAACAGCCCACCGGGCAAATACCCCGCAGCTCGGTTCAGCGCGCCAACGGCCCCGGCGAACCCCGCCGGCTCATCAGGGCCGCCGCCCGGTCGGCCGACCTCAGCCCCGTTCGCGGGCCAGCCGCTCCTGGCGGTCGATCTCGCTTTCCTGCCGCACGAAGCTGCTGGCGGTGACATTCAGCCAGATCAGGATCGGGGTCGACATGTAGATCGAGCTGTAGGTGCCGACGAAAATGCCAAGGGTGATCGCCGCGGTAAAGCCGAAGATCACGTCAGGCCCAAGAAGCAGCAGCGCGAGCAAGGTTATCAGCAGCGAGGTGGAGGTAACGATGGTACGCGACAGCGTTTCGTTGACCGAGAGGTCGAGCAGTTCCCCAATCGGCATCCGCCGGTACTTCTTCAGGTTCTCACGCACCCGGTCGTAAACGACGATGTTGTCGTTGAGCGAATAGCCGATCAGCGTCAGCAAGGCCGCGACGCTGTTCAAGTCGAACTCCAACTGCGTCACCGCGAAGAGCCCTAGCGTCAGCGTCACGTCGTGGACCAGCGCGAACAGGGCACCGACGCCGAACTGCCACTCGAACCGCACCCAGATGTAGATCGAGATGCCCAGCATTGCGAGCCCGAGCGCCAGCATGCCGGTGGTGAACAGCTCGCCCGAAACCTTGCCCGAGACGGTATCGTTGCCGTCGAGTCGCGCGTCGGGGTACTTGGCCTGAACGGCGGCGACGATCTTGTTCGACATCCGCTCCGCGATCGTCGCGTCCTTCTCCGAACCTTCGGGAAGCCGCATGCGGATGGAGACCTGGTTGGGCTTGCCGAACTCCTGGATCGTCGGCTCGCCCAAATCGAGCGCGCCGATCTCCTCGCGCAGTTCGGCGATCGGCGCCGTCGCGGTGTTCTCGAAGGTGAAGCGGATCATCTGGCCGCCGACGAAGTCGACGCCGAGGTTCAGCCCCTTGGTGAACACCAGCGCGAGCGACGCGGCCATCAGCAGCAGGCTTACCGTATAGAACGGCACGCGCCACTTGAGGAATTGAATGTTCGTGTTGTCGGGGACGAGCTTGAGAAGTTTCATGGCTGCACCTTACAACACGATGTCGCTGGGCCGCGCCTTGCGCAGCCACATCGCGACCCACATCCGGGTCAGGTTGACGGCGGTGAACACCGAGGTGACGATGCCGATCATCAGCACGACGGCGAACCCGCGGATCGGGCCGGTGCCGAACATGAACATCAGGACGGCGGCGATGACGTTGGTGATGTTGGCATCGAAGATCGCCCGGCTCGCTTCCTTGTAGCCCATCTCCACCGCCTGGACCACGCGCCGCCCGCGTTGGCGCTCCTCGCGGATACGCTCGTTGATCAGCACGTTGGCGTCCACCGCGGCGCCGATGGTGAGCACGAAGCCGGCGATGCCTGGCAGGGTCAGCGTCGTGTTGACCAGGGCCATGACGCCCAGGATCATCATCACGTTGAGGAAAAGCGCCGCGCAGGCATAGGCGCCGAAGCGACCGTAGGTGACGAGGATGAACGCCATCAGCGCGGCGGAGCCCACCAGCATCGCGATCGCGCCCTTCTTGATGGAATCGGCGCCCAGGTCGGGGCCGACGGTGCGCTGCTCGACCACTTTGAGGTCGACCGGCAAGGCGCCGGAACGCAGCGCGATCGCGAGTTGGTTCGCCGATTCGATCGTGAAGCTGCCCGAAATCTGCGCGCTGCCGCCCAGGATCGGTTCGTTGATGTTCGGCGCCGAGAGCACCTTGCCGTCGAGGATGATGGCAAAGGGCTTGTTGACGTTCTCGGTCGTCAGCTTGGCGAACTTGGCGCCGCCCTGCTGATCGAAGGTGATCGAGACGACCGCCTCGTTGGTGCGGGCATCGGTGCTCTGCACCGCGTTGGTGAGCTGGTCGCCCTTGATGCCGCCCAGGCGCTTGACCGCGATCGCCGGCTGGCCGCGGCAGGCCCCGGCATCGGTGCAGGGCACGATCTCACTGCCCGGCGGGGCGATGCCCTGGGCGACGTCGCTCGGCAGCGCGGTCTCGTCGACCAGCTTGAATTCGAGCTTGGCGGTCTTGCCCAGCAGCACGATCAGCGCGCGCGGGTCCTTGAGACCGGGCACCTGGACGTCGATGCGGTTCGCGCCCAGCCGCCGGATGTCGGGCTCGCGCGTGCCGAGCGCGTCGATACGCTTGCGCACCACCTCGATCGCGGTGTCCATGGCGGCGTTGATCGCCTGATCGATGCCGGCGTCGGTGGGCGTCAGCACGAAGCGATTGCCGTCGACGACCTTGATATCCCAGTCGCGCTGGCCGGTGAGGCCCGCGCCGCTGGTCAGCGGCAGGATCTGCTCGCGCGCGGCGTCTACCTGCGAGGGGTCCTCGAGCAGGAACGAGAGCGTGCCGTCGCGGCTGGAGATGTCGCCGATGCGGATACGCGGCTCGCTCTGGCGCAGGCGCTGGCGAACGCTCTCCTCCATGCTGTCGAGCCGCTGCCGGCGAACCTGGCTGCTGTCGGCCTCAAGCAGCAGGCGGCTGCCGCCCGCAAGGTCGAGGCCGAGGTTGACCATCGGATGCGGCACGGCTTCGGGCAGACGCAACCCCGCCATCGACAAGAGTGAAGGCACCGCCGCCAGTGCGAGGAGCAGCGTCACCAGCCAATAGCTGATCCGTTTCCAACGAGGGAAATCGAGCATGTTCTCAGCGTTCTCCCGAACCTGGCTTTATGTCTGTTCAGTCGTTGGCCGGCGCCGAGCCGCCCGGCCCGACGACATCGGCGATGGTCGACTTCAGCGCCTTGACCTTGACGCTGGGCGCCAGTTCGACCTCGGCATACTGATCGTCGACTTTGACCACCTTGCCGATGAAACCGCCGCCGGTCAGCACCTGATCGCCGCGCTTGATCGACGCGATCTTCTCGCGCTGCGCCTTCTGCTGGCGCATCTGCGGGCGCAGGATGAAGAACCAGAAGATGACCGCCATGCCGATGAAAGGCATAAACGTCACCCAGACCGGCGGCTCGCCAGCGGCGGGGGCGGCGGCCTGGAGGATGTCTAGGATGGAGCTGCTCATTGCGGGAAAATCTACTTTCTCTGCGGCATGCGACGGGACGTCCGAAGGCATTGCGAAGCGCACCCCGGCCCGGAATGGCGCGCGGTTAGCAGCAAAGCGCGGACGTGGCAACGCAGCGCGCCCACCCCCTCCCCGGCGGATACCAACCACCGCCGACGCGCCCCGTGCCGCGAGAGGGTTGCGCCCTGCCTTTCGCATGCCTATAGGCGCTCCCCTCGGTCGGGACGTAGCGCAGCCTGGTAGCGCATCACACTGGGGGTGTGGGGGTCGGAGGTTCGAATCCTCTCGTCCCGACCAATTTTCCTGAGCCCGCGCAGCCTTGGCGCGATCAGACGACTTTGTCGTGCGAGCCTTCGGGCAGAACCGCCCGCGGCGGAAACGATTTTCCTACACGAACCTATCGGGTTATTCCGGCGACTTGCTTCACGTTGCCAGGAGTATCCCCATGTCCCCGTTCGATGCGCTGCTCGGCCCGCTCACCTCGATCATCGACAGGATCATCCCCGACAAGGCGGCGCGCGATCAGGCCAAGCTGGAACTGATCAAGCTGCAAGGTTCGCAGGAAATGGAAGTCATGCGAACGCGGCTCTCGGCGATCATGGCCGAGGCCGGTTCGACCGATCCCTGGACCAGCCGCGCGCGGCCGGGCTTCCTCTACGTGATGTACGCGATCATCCTCTGGGCCGTGCCGATGGGCCTGATCGGCGCGGTAAGCCCGGCAACCGCAGGCGCCATCGCCGGGATCATGACCGCCTACCTCAACGGCCTGCCCGAACCGCTCTATGCGCTCTTCGGCACAGGCTATCTCGGCTACTCCGTCGTCCGCCAGTGGGGCAAGGTCGCCGGATCGGACAAGTGACCGGTTAGCGCGGCCGCCGAGCGCGCTTGTCAGCGGCAGCCGCGCCGCCTAGTCGTTCGCCATTCATTTCATGCGCCGCACGCGAGGGGCCGGGGATCATGGCGAACAGACTGGTATACGTGCTCAACGGGCCCAACCTGAACCTGCTCGGCCTGCGCGAGCCGGCAATCTACGGCAGCGACACACTCGACGACATCGCCGCCATGCTGGAAGATCGCGCCCGCGAACTGGGGCTGACGATCGAGATGCGCCAGTCGAACCACGAGGGCCACCTGATCGACTGGCTGCACGAGGCGCAGGCGGAAGACGCAGCGGCGGTGCTGCTCAACGCCGGCGCCTTCACCCACACCAGCATCGCGCTCTACGACGCGATCCGCGCGATCGCGACGCCGGTGATCGAGGTGCACCTATCCAATCCGCACGCCCGTGAGGAATTCCGCCACAAAAGCTATGTCGGCATGGCGGCCAGGGGCTCGATCGCCGGCTTCGGCGCGAAAAGCTATCTGCTGGCGCTGGAAGCGGCGGCAGGGTTTTAAGGTTCCCTCGACATCCCGGCGAGAGCCTTCAGCGCAAGACCCTACTCCAGCGGCACCCCCGGCAACTGCTTCGCCGTGCGAATCGTCAGCGAGGTCTTCACGCTCGCCACGTTGGGCGCGGGCGTCAGCTTCGAGGTCAGGAACTCCTGGAAGCTCTGCAGGTCCTTGCTGACGATCTTGAGGATGAAATCGATCTCGCCGTTGAGCATGTGGCATTCGCGCACTTCGGGCAGCGTGCGCATATGGTCCTCGAACTGGCGCAGCGCCTCCTCGGCCTGGCTCTTGAGGCTCACCAGTGCGAATACGGTGATCGCATAGCCCAGCTTCGAGGCGTCGAGTTCGGCGTGATAGCCCTTGATCACGCCTTCGTCCTCGAGCGCACGCACGCGGCGCAGGCAGGGCGGCGCGGTCAGGCCGACGCGCTGGGCGAGTTCGACGTTCGTCATCCGTCCGTCGTCCTGAAGCTCCGCCAGCAAGCGCCGGTCGATCTGGTCGAGATTTGCCATCGCCTCCCCTTGCGGCCACCCCTTGGCAATTTCCACAGAGAAATCCAGCCGTCCGGATAATATTATTATCTTCTACCGCAATTGTCCCGCTTTGCAACGCGACCAGCGCGTGCCCTTCCGCTTGCGCGCCAGGCTGGTAGAAGGCTAACCCACCTGACTTGGCTGCGCACTTTGCGGAGCCGCGGAGCCACCATGCATTTCGACGACCGCCTCGCTACAGTGCTGCGCCATCCCGCCAGCAGCGACGCGACGGCGCGGGCGCAGTACCGCCAGTTGCTCGATCTGCTCGGCACCCTGCCGGGCACCGCGCGGAGCGAGCGAATCGATGCAGCCTATCTGCGGCTGGGCGAGCTTGCCGCCGCGATCCCGGCCAGCGAACGCGCGGCCATTCTGGAGGAGCCCGGCCTGCGCCTGCGCTCCCCGCGCCTCGCCGCGCAACTTGCGCTGGCCGAACCGTCGGTCGCCGTCGCGGCGTTGGCGCGCGCCGAGCTGGACGAGGAGCAATGGCTCGACCTGATCCCTGCGCTGCCGGTGCACGCGCGCGGCGCCGTCCGCCACCGCCGCGGCCTGTCGCCGCGCGTGTCGGCGCTGCTGGCCCGGCTCGGCATCGCCGATCGCAGCCTGCCGGCAGCCGAAGCGGACGTGGCCGCCGCCGCGGTGACGCCCCCGCCCCAGATCGACGAAATCGGCGAAATCGTCCGGCGCATCGAGGCCTTCCGCAAAACGCGCGCCGCGGCCGAGCCGCCGCCCGGCGATGAGGACGTGCCGTTGCCTTTCGGCGCGGACGGAACCCCGGCACGCACCGTCACCGCCTTCGACTTCGCAACCGACGCGGAAGGCCGTATCGTCTGGGCCGACCCGGCGATCGCGCCGGCGGCAATCGGCCTGCGGCTGGCGGCGCGCGACGCGGAAAGCCCTGTGCGGGGCTCGCCCGAACTGCTTGCCGCCTTCCGCCACCGCCAGCCGATCACCCAAAGCGGCGTGACAATCATCGGCGCGCCGGCGATCTCGGGCGACTGGCGAATCGATGCCGCACCGCGCTTCGACCAGCCGGGCGGCCGCTTCGTCGGCTACCTCGGCCGCCTGCGCCGCCCGGCAGCGGGCGCCGCGCCGGCAATCGGCGGCGGACAAGCCGATCGCATGCGCCAGATCCTGCACGAGTTGCGCACGCCGGTGAACGCGATCCAGGGCTTTGCCGAGGTCATACAGCAGCAGCTTTTCGGCCCAACGCCGCACGAATACCGCGCGCTCGCCGCCACGATCGCCGGCGACAGCGCCCGCATGCTCGCCGGCTTCGACGAGCTTGAGCGACTGGTGAAGCTCGATAGCGGCGCGATGGCGCTCGACCCGGGCGAATGCGACCTGCTGCCGGTACTCACCGCCACCGTCGCCCAGCTCGAAAGCTTCAACGCCCCGCGCCGCAGCGGTCTGGCACTCGAATGCGAGGCTCCGGCGCTGCCCGTGGCCCTGTCGCGGGGCGAAGCCGAGCGTCTCGTCTGGCGCCTGCTGGCGACGCTGGCGGGAGCGACCGCACCGGGCGAGGTCCTGCGGCTGCGCGCCCGCCGGCGCGATGGCGATATCCGCCTGTCTCTGCGCCTGCCCGCCTCTCTCGCCATGACCGATGGCGACGCGCTGTTCGACGCAGGCGTCGGCGCGCAACCGCAGGCGCTGGCCGCCGGCATGTTCGGCAGCGGCTTCGCCCTGCGCCTGGCCATGGTCGAGGCGAAGGCAGCAGGCGGCATCCTGGAACGGCGGCAGGACAAGCTGCGCCTGACGCTGCCGCCAGCGCACACAGCGGCAGATGCGATGCAGGTGCCGCTTCGGTAACTTTTTGAGGCTAAAGATCCGCCCGACTCCCCGCCTGCGGGGCGCCATTGCGGCGTGCGTGCGTTCGCATTGCGAATGGAGAACGGGCCCTTGGCCAGAGGCGTCAGCATCATCGACCGGCCGGCAGCGCCGGATTTCGTGCGCTTTCCCGTCGGCGCGCCGCCACGCTTCCTCGTGACGATCGACACCGAGGAGGAGTTCGAATGGGGCGCCCCGTTACGGCGCGAAGGCCATGGCCTGGAAACGATTCCCGCCTTCGCCCGCTTTCAGCAGTTCTGCGAGGGCTTCGGCGTCGTCCCGCTTTTCCTCATCGACCATCCGATCGCGACCGCCCCCGCCACCGCCGCAGTACTGGGCGCGGCTATCGCCGCCGGAAAGGCCGAGATCGGCGTCCACCTCCACCCTTGGGTAAATCCGCCGTTCGAGGAGGACGTTAACAATTTCAATAGCTTTCCGGGAAACCTTCCCGCATCACTGGAACAAGCGAAGCTCGCCGCCCTGCAAGCGGCGATCGAAACGAACCTGGGCGTCCGCCCGCAAATCTACCGGGCCGGCCGCTATGGGATCGGCCCTAACAGCGCAACGATGCTGCGCGAGGCGGGTATCACCATCGACACCTCCGTGCGCGCCCTGTTCGACTATAGTTCGACAGGTGGACCCGATTTTTGCGATCACCCGCGCCGCCCCTATTGGCTCGACCGGCAGGGCGGGCTGGTCGAACTGCCGGTGACCACGGTGTTCGGCGGATTGCTGCGCCAATGGGGCGGACAGATCTATCCGCGACTATGGCGCGAGCCGCGGCTGCGCGCGGTGATGGCGCGCGCACGGTTGCTGGAGCGCCTGCCGCTGACGCCCGAGGGCATCCGTCCGGCCGAAGCGGTCCGCGGCATCGACGCGGCGCTGGCCGAAGGGCTGCCGCTGCTCGTCTTCTCGTTCCACAGCCCCTCGCTCGCACCAGGCCATACGCCCTACGTGCGCGACGCTGCCGACCTTGACGCCTTCTACGACTGGTGGCGCCGGATATTCACCCACCTCGCCCGCCGCGGCGTCGCGCCGACGAGCGTGCGAGAAGTCGTCGCATCGCTGCCGCTTGCCTCACGCGAGACGGCAAGCTAACGCCCGCATGGCTCGGCGGCGCGGCCTGCGGCGACGGGCGCGGCAATGGGGCCTGTAGCTCAGCGGTTAGAGCTGGCCGCTCATAACGGCTAGGTCGCGGGTTCGAATCCTGCCGGGCCCACCACCGCCGGACTTGGATCAGGCCGGCCACGACAGGTCGGGGAGTAGCGCAGCCTGGTAGCGCATCTGCTTTGGGAGCAGAGGGTCGCAGGTTCGAATCCTGTCTCCCCGACCATTCGTCGTATACGTTGAAAATATTGGGTTTTATTGACGGGTAGTGTGACACAGGCAGTGACAGCGAAACCCTAGAAAAATTTTCCCCTGTACCACCTCGCCTGGGAGGTGGACGGCCCATCCCAAATTCCAAAAGTCTGTCCTGCCTCATGACCTCCACAAAGAAGCTGACCGTCTACCGCAAGCGCCAGTTTCCGGCCCACGGCGACGTAAACCGACAGTTCGTCGGCTTGACCAAGGTGCCAAATCCACCCTCCAGAACGAGCACGACCTCATTCGAAAGCTGATTCGCGATACAGACAGACCTGTCGCAGATATTGAGGGACGGCGTATCCAAACGCCTCCGTATAAGAAGATTACTTGAATTTCACCGCCCTACGCTGAATCGATCCAAAATCGGCGGCGTAACTGTGCGAGTAAATCGACAGGAGCATATCGGCGCTAGGAGAGTTCAAAACCCTCATAGTCATTATAGGCAACTTCCTCGCAGCGTCGTCGATAGTCCGGTCCCCCGCCGACATAGACCAGGGTGCGCCGAACGATGCTGCCGTCAGGCTTGTGCGTGACCTTGATCCACCACGCGTTGGTGTCCGCCATGAGCGTCCGGGCAAAATCAGCGTAAACGGCTTGCGTCCACCGATCCTCGGCCGTCTGCGCAGGCTCGGAACAGGTCAGGCCGCGATCGCTCATATAGGTGAGCATCCGTGTCACCCACTCGGCCTGGAGAGCCCCGCAAACGCCGACGTTGCAAAATGCCGAGCCGTTGTGCGGACCAACGAGGGTGAAGAAATTCGGGAAGCCGCGCGCCTGAAGCCCGAGATAGGTCGAAGGACCGTCCGCCCATGCATCGATTAGCTTTCGGTCGTCCTTCCCGCGGATGTCGATGCGGTCGAGCGCCCCCGTCACGCCGTCGAAGCCGGTCGCAAAGATCACGACGTCCAGTTCATAGAGCTTGTCTCCGGTCTTGATCCCTTCGGGGACGAATTCCGATATCGGATCGGTCTTTATGTCGACCAGATGGACATTGTCCTTGTTGTAGGTTTCGTAGTAATTGGTTTCCATCGGGACACGCTTCGCACCGAAGGGATGATCCGTCGGGATAAGTTTTTCGGCGACGTCCTGGTTTTTCACGCGCTGCCTGATCTTGCTGGCGACGAAATCTGCGAGGAACTTGTTGGATTCTTTGCTCAGCAGCAAATCGCGAAAGCCGCTAAGCCAGATTCCATAACCGGGCTGATCGTAAAGCTCTTCGAAGAATTCAGTCCGCTCTTGTGCCGAAACTTCGGATGCCTTGCGCGTGTCGCGATGATAGGGAAAGGCTGTCGGGGTGGTCTTCACATATTCCAGTATCGTAGGATACCGCTTGCGGATGAGGTCCATGTCTTCCTTGCTTAGTGGAGAATTGCCGAGCGGCGTGCACCAGTTAGGCGTGCGCTGGAAGACGAAAAGATCCTTCGCCGTTTCGGCCACGATCGGGATGATCTGAACACCCGTGGCCCCTGTACCGATCACGCCGACCTTTTTCCCGGTAAGATCCACATTCACGGGCTTGCCATCGGCATCTGTCGGCCAGCGCGAGGAATGGAACGCCTCTCCGCGGAAACTATCGATCCCCTGGTAGTCCGGCATCTTCGTAGCAGACAGCGGGCCGGTTGCCGAAATCAGGTAACGGCAGGAAATGTCCTCGCCGTCATCGAGTTTCAGATTCCAGATACTATTATTTGTATCATATCGTGCGGAAACGACGTTCGTGTTGAATTTATACAGCCTTCTGACATCCATTTTGTCAGCGGCCGCGTTCATGTAACGCAGCATTTCAGGCTGGGAGGCGAAACGCTCGCTCCATTGCCAGTCAGGCAGAATACCTTTCAATGCGAAATAACCATAGGCATAGCTTTCCGTATCCAGCCTGCATCCCGGATAGCGGTTCCAGTACCAGGTGCCCCCCACATCGGGAGCTGTCTCGATGCCCAAGACACGCATGCCGGCCTGATCAAGGAGATAGGCCTGATAAATGCCGGTTACCCCGCCGCCGATCACCACCGCGTCATAATTAGGCGTTTGATTTTGGCTCATTTCGATCAGCCTCTTGAATTACATGGGGAAAATCGACCCCAAGCGAGTTAAATGTTAATTCCGGCATATTGCGTGCCGGCGACCTTGCGCGGATGGTTAGGTTGAGAACGGGACGATCGCCGTCTTCATCCTGCGCGTTGCGCCAAGCTTGCTCACGGCACGGATATCAGCCCGCCATCGACGGGAATGAGTCGCAGGCGATGAAATAAGCCTTGCCGGGGCCATCGGCATTGGCCCTGTTCACGGCGAAAACTTCGGCGCCTTCCGCGGCCGCGCCGGCGCCCTGCGCGCAACCAGTCACGACGATTTTCTTCTGGCTTAGGGTCATAAATACGCCTCCATCCCAATCCCGACTGGACCCGTAGCTTGTCTGCACGATTTGCAGCCCCCATAGCGAGCAGCGAGTCCGCGTCTGACTTGAGCAGTAACCTAATTTGAATTAGGTAGATATGCAATAGCTATTGCACGCAAGGGGCAGCGCAGATCGGTTGGACCAGCTCTTTTCGCTGGCGTCCGTGCACCGGTGGGAAAGCACCCAATCTTCCATATCCCACACCGATAATACGCGGATGGTACCGCGCGACCTCCAACACCTGCTCGGCAATTCCGCGTCCCGCAAGTAGATAGGATGCCTCGAAAGAACCTAAGGGTAATTAGCCACCAGTAGACGCCTATCGCCCCTTCCATTCAGGCGCCCGACGCTCTTTCCAGGCGCGCATCGCCTCCTGACAATCTGCGGTTCGGGAATAGAGATCGATGAGCCGGTATCGCGCGGCCAAAGCGCCCTCCAAACTGGTATTCAATCCATCAAGCGCCGCCTGCTTCGCGGCCTGGGACACCAATGGCGCGCAGCCCAGGATTTTATCGATCCATTCCTGAACGGCGGTATCCAGACTTTCGAAGGGTACGACCTCGTTGATCAGCCCATATTGACCAGCTCGCGTCGCATCGAGCGTTTGGCTGGCCACGACCATCGCCATCGCGACATGGTGCGGCAATTGCCGGACGACGCGATGGACGACCCCGCAGTGGTCGATGATTCCCACCCGCGCTTCTGGAAGACCGAAACGCGCATTGTCGGCCGCAATTATAATGTCGGCGCACATGGCCAGTTCGAAGCCGAGCCCCAGTACATGGCCGTGAACGGCGCAAACCAGTGGCTTTTGGAGGCGTCGCAGGCGCCCGCCAATGCCGGTCAGCCCTCCGCCAAAGGAAAGGCCATCTTGCCCCGTGGGCGGAGCAGCAATGTCTCCCCCCGCACAGAACGCCCGCTCGCCCGCCCCACGCAGGACAGCAACCCTGATGTCCGGATCGCCGTCGATCCGCTCCCACGCGGCGGCCAGCGCCCGGTCCATCTCGTCGTCGATGGCGTTGAGCGCACCAGGGCGGTTGAGCAGGACTTCCGCGACATGCTCCCGCACGCTCAGTTCAATGGACGCCATGAGATAGCCCCGCCGAACCCTGGTCAGTGCGCCAGCATGCCCGCATCGACGAGATGCTCGGAGCCGGTAATGTACGAGGCTTCGTCTGAAGCCAGGAAAAGGACAAGGTTCGAGACTTCCGAGGGATCGGCAATCCTGCCCAGGGGAATTTGGGCCAGCGCCTCCCCGCCAACCTCATCGGTCGCTTCCACCATCATCGGCGTCTGGATGAAGCCCGGATGGACCGAATTGACCCTGATATTGTACCTCCCATATTCCATCGCCGTCGCCTTGGTCATGCCTCGCACGGCAAATTTGCTGGCTACATAGGCAAGGCTGGGGAAACCATAATTCGCGGCCATGCCCGCAATCGACGAGATGTTCACGATCGACCCGCGCCCGGCCTGGACCATCACCGGCAGCACAGCGCGCATGCCATAGAACACAGAATCCTGGTTGATCGCGCAGACGAGATCATAGCCCTCATCGGTCAGGTCCGTGGTGTTAGCCATCGGCCCCAGAATACCGGCATTGTTTACGAGAATATCGATGGTGCCGAAGCGCTCCACCGCCTTGGCGACGATCGCGCTCCATGCCTCCGGCTTCGTGACATCATGGGATAGAAAGATCGCGCGATCGCCTAGCTCCCGCGCCAGGGCCGAACCGGCTTCCTCGTTGACGTCGGTCAGGACCAGTCCTGCGCCTTCCCGCGCAAAAACGCGGGCGTGCGAGGCTCCCATGCCGCGCGCGGCCCCGGTGATGATGGCTACTTTTCCATTGAGACGGCCCATGTCAGCTTCCTCTCTTCAGACTCTTCGAATCTTGCCTAACAATGATTATGCTGGATGAACTTTATCAACATGCAGGCCATATATCAAGGCGACGCCCGCATGCAGCACCCAAACGACCCACATATAAATATATAGATATATTACAATATCTTGATCTGACACTGCATGGGCGGCGAGGCTTTCGCGACCGCCTGAAAGGGTACGCCCAATTCGATCTTGTCATCTCACGCCTATTAGGCTAATCCATATTAGTCTTAATCACACATAAGGAAGGCTGTGGCAGCCAGTAATGCTCGTTGAGGTGAATGGTCCGGAAATCCGGTTGACGGATACGCCGCCGACCCGTCCGCTTTATGGGTCAAGGGCGATATTCAGCCGAAAAGCTTGCAAGCCATCGGCGCGGTACACCGATAATGCCGAGGCCATTCTTATTTCTCAGACCGATGTGGTCCCAAAGGCGGCCATCGTTCCATCGCTGAAAGAGAGGATGCCGAGATGAACAGTGACACCTTGCCCCCGCCCGTCAGCAAACCCCGTGCGCCGGTCCCGGATTATGTCCCGGCCGATCTGGTACGCGAGGTCGATGCCTATGCTCTCGATGGCATCGAAGACGGGGTGCAGGAGGCGTGGAAGCGCGTGCAGCAACCGGATACGCCTCCACTGATCTGGACTCCTTTCACGGGTGGACACTGGATCGCGACCCGCGGCGCCGTGATCGATGAGGTTTATCGCAACCCGGACCGCTTCTCCAGCCGGGTTATCTGGGTGCCGCGCGAGGCGGGCGAAGCCTACGACATGGTCCCCACCAAGCTTGATCCGCCAGAACATACGCCGTACCGCAAGGCGCTCGACAAGGCGCTCAACCTGGGCGAAATCCGAAAGATCGAGAACGATATCCGTGCCATCGCGATCGAATTGATCGAGGATCTCGCGCCTCGCGGGCAATGTGACTTCGCGAAGGACTTCGCCGGAATCTTCCCGGTGAAGGTTTTCCTCGCGCTGGCGGATCTGCCGATCGAGGACGCCGCGAAACTGGCCCCGCTGGCGAACGAAATGACGCGGCCTTCCGGCAACACCCCGGAAGAACAGGGCCGCTCGCTTGACGCCGCCAACAAGGGCTTCTTCGCCTATGTCGCTCCCATCATCGAGCAGCGGCGTGGCGGATCCGGTACCGACCTCATTACCCGGATGATCAACAGCGAGATCAACGGTCAACCCATGCCCCATGACAAGGAGCTTGGCCTTGTATCGCTGCTATTGCTCGGCGGGCTGGACACAGTCGTCAATTTTCTCAGTTTCATGATGATCTACCTGGCGCGGCATCCCGAAACCGTGGAAGAGTTGAGGTCCGATCCGATGAAGCTTCAGCGCGGCGCCGAGGAACTGTTCCGCCGTTTCGCAGTCGTGTCCGATGCCCGTTATGTGACGCGCGACATGGAGTTCTGCGGAACGCAGCTCAAGGAGGGAGACCTGATCTTCCTGCCGACGGCGCTGCACGGTCTCGACGATACGATCCACGAATGCCCGATGAAGGTGGACTTCTCGCGCCGCAACCTGTCGCATTCGACGTTCGCACAGGGACCGCATCGCTGCGCGGGCATGCACCTCGCGCGCATGGAAGTGATCGTCATGCTGCAGGAATGGCTGGCACGGATTCCTCACTTTTCCCTGAAGGAGGGGTCGAAACAGATCTACCATTCCGGCATCGTCGCGGCCGTCGAAAATGTCCCCCTGGTGTGGGAAAGCAAAAACCCGGCATGACTTTCGTAACAGACGCCACCGCCTTCCGCCGGATAATGAGTCATTATCCGACGGGTGTTTGCGCCATTACCGGCATGCTCCCTGACGGGAAGCCGGTTGCAATGATCGTCGGTTCCTTCACGTCGGTTTCGCTGGACCCGCCGCTCGTGGCCTTCTTTCCGGACAAGGCGTCATCGAGTTGGTCAAATATCCGGGCTTGCGACGGGTTCTGCGTCAATGTGCTCGCCGATGATCAGGAGGAGCTTTGCGGCGTGCTTGCGTCAAAGAACCCTGACAAGTTCGATGGCGTGCCACACGGCCTATCCCCGCGCGGAGCCCCGGTTATCCACGGCACCCTTGCGTGGATCGATTGCTTATTCCATGCGGTCCACGAGGCGGGCGATCACTATATCGCTCTGGGAGAGGTTCACGGGCTCGACATCCATCATCCGGGAACCCCTTTGCTGTTTCACAAAGGAGCTTATGGAACCGTCACACCGCTGTCCCGGCCATAAAAAAGCCGAGGGCGGGATAGCGCTCCCGCCCTCACCCGCCCTTATTCGCTCAGGACTGCTTTCCCACGAAACCGTACAGGACGAAATCCGCCGCCTGCTCGGCGATCTGCGCTGGCCCCAGTTTGCCGGGTCGATACCAGGAGGGCGACGAGTCCAGCATCGCGATCAGGAATTTGCGGACCACCGTCGCATCGAGCGATCGGTTCACTCCCCCAGCAGCCTGGGCAGCGACGATAAGGTCCCGCCAGTAATTGTCGAAGCTCGAGTAAGCCGCCAGAACCCGCCCCTTCATTTCCGCCGGAAGATCGTCAAATACGCGCGCCACCGCGGAGGAGTAGTTATCCCCGGTCAACAGGAAGTTGATATGCGCTTGGATGGCGGCGCGAAGCCGGACCAAAGGCGGCGCCTCGGCGCCCAATACCTCGACCTTTGTAACGATATGGCGGCTATTGCGGTAGATGCCCTCCATCATCACTTCTTCCACCAAGTGATCCTTTGATGGAAAATGGTGATATATGCTGGGCGCGAGCATCCCGGCCATGCGGGCAATGTCGCTGAGCTTCGCGCCGACCAACCCTTTTTTGCAAAGAACCGCGGCGGCCGAATCCAGAATGCGTGTTCGGCCGTTTTCTATTTGTACCATATCGCCCCTTTAACCGGAAATGTTTGAGATGTCAGCTTTCCCCTTGGCCGACTTCCTCATCCGGCAAAAGGCGTGTTTGGCACCCCAGGCGCAGGTGGATCGAGTATCTCAAACAGACCGCCCGCCAACGGCTCGCGTGCGAATCTCTCGGCCGTATATCCCTGCGATCCGGTGATCAGGAAAAGCCGGGAATAATCCGCACCACCAAAAGCGGGCCGCAAGCCGCGCATCACCGGCAGGGGCCGCTCTTCCAGCAGGCGGCCGTCAGGAGCGAAACGTCGCAGATACCAGCTCTCATAGAAGGCCATCCAGATGCAGCCTTCTGTATCGATAGCCATGCCGTCGGGATAGCCATCCTCGGGCTTGAACCGAAGGAAGTCCCGCCGGTTGCCGAGGGCACCGTCGTCCGCGACATCAAAGACCCAGCTCACCAGAGGCATCGAATCGTTCACATAGGCCAATTTGCCATCCGGGCTGAAAGCGGGGCCGTTGGCCGTGACGATGTTGCGCTCCTGGGTGGACACGGTGCCGTCGGCATCGAGCCGATATAGCTCGCCGGTATTGCGCACATCGAGATTGCCGAGGGTGCTTTCCTTGTCTTCGGCCGTGGTGCTTTCATCCCATTGGCTGGAATCGCACGAGCCGGACCAATAGCGGCCCTTGCGATCGGTCACCCCGTCGTTCAGCCGCGCAACCTTCGGATCGGGAATGGGATGGACGATAGGCTGATAAATCTGGTGCGCGGGATCGAGATGAACGAAGCCGTCGGCCGCCGACCCGATGAAGCCGCCACTTGCGCGTGGGGCCAGCGCGCTCACCCAGGCGGGCGTGGACCACGTCCCTCGCTCACCATCCCGCAGGCGATACCAATTGATGCTCGGCGCTTCGATATCGACCCAGTAGATACAGCCATCGCGATCGTCCCAGATCGTGCTTTCGCCCAGAATCGCCTTGGCGTCCCAGAGGCACCGCCAACCTTCACCTTCCATCATCCTCACCCTATCCTTGAATTTGCCGTTTCGCCCTTAAATCCGCCATTCGGAAAGGCGATGCCTCCCTCACGCCAATGACGCCACCGCAGGCGCGACAGCGGGCGCTGAAACATCGATATCCTTGAGGTGCGGCAGAACCTTTCGCGCAAAAAGTTCATAATTATCCCGCCCGACCTCGAATGGCATGTCGCCAAACTGGGTATAGATGATGAAGCTGCCCACGTCGAAGCGCTCGACCATCGACTTCAATTTTTCGACAACCTCCTCCGGACGTCCCCATATCTGGAGATCCGCGAGGAAATTGTTGAACTTCTCGATTCCATGTTTCTCAACACTGTTGGCAAGAGCGCCATAATATTCATAGCCTTCAATGGAGGCAAAATCCTTGTTGGAAAACTGGTAGAAGGACGACGTCGACCGAGCATATTCCACCAAATATTTGTCACGCATCGCCCGGGCTTTTGCCGCGTCTTCATTGACCGCCACAAAGGCCACCACGATCGGCTTGGGCGCGGGCTGTCCCTGCATCGCGAAGAAGCGTTCGCGATAACTCACGATATCTTCCTCGACCCGATCCCACGGTTTCTGCGCGATGATCATCAGCCCCACATCGAGATTGGCCATCAGTTTGACGGATTCCGGCGAAACGGCCGAGGCGAACACGCGGCCGCGATAGCTGGCATAGGGACGCGGGCGCAGCTCCACGCGCGGCTGCTTGAGGTAGGTTCCGTCATATTCCATGACGCCCGTTTCCAGCGCCGCCAGCAAGGCTTCGGCATATTCGCGGAAGCGCTTGCGCGCCTCGCCCATCGGCACACCGAAACCGTCAAACTCCTCCTTGCCCAAACCCCGGCCGATACCGAGGATCGCGCGCCCTTCCGAGTAATGATCGAGAAGGATGAAGCTTTCCGCGATGCGCACAGGGTTTTGCCACGGGAGGACCGTTACGGTCGTGCCCAGCCTGATGCGCTTTGTCTGCCCCGCGACCCACGATAGGAACTGCGGCACGTTCGGCGTCATCATATAGCCGGTGAAATGATGCTCTGGCGTCCAGATCGAATCGAATCCCTGATCCTCTGCCCGCGCCGCAAGCGAAAGTTCATGGCCGAAGACCTCCTTGTCGGTGACCTTCTCGTTCAGGTTCTGAAACGTCAGACCCAAGCCTACTTCCATTACGTGTCTCCTGAAATTCTCCAGGAAGACTAATCAAAATTAGGCAATCTTGCAATCGAATTTGCGGACCGCCAACCTGTCAGGAAGACCCCTCACTTACACCAACACGTGTAAAAATCATTCAACCTGCTGATATATCTAATTTCTTTGAGATAAGGACACTATCAGGACGTCGCTGGCCAGCCTGCCAGCTTTACGCCGAAACCCTATTTCTACCGACGTTATCCGGGACCGTCCGAACAAATATTTTTTAGGGATTGACCGAAATGGGATCAAGGACGCGTGCCGTGACGGTGCCCCTTTCGCTTGTGTGCGAAGAGCACCGCGCGGGCTCTCACGACTCGATCGCCGCCGGGCTCCCATAGTGCCGGAATATGTCTTGCGAGCTGGGCCCCGCGAAGGATTCGACCACCGACTTGAGGCCGTCCGTGCCCAGCCGGTCCCGGATTGCCCGTACTTCCGGCTCCAGATGCAGTATCGCGTCGCTCTCAGCAACCGCCCCCAAGCTGGTGGCAAAGCCGGCCGCTTCCATCGCCCGGTTGACCGAGCGCTTCTTCATCGTAAGCACCGATGCGGGAACTTGGGCCATGCGGCGGGCGAGAGCTTCGGCGCAGGCCACCAGTTGGTCCTCGGGCACGGCCGCATTGGCCCAGCCCCATTCCACCGCGGTCCGGCCATCGATCCGGTTGCCGGGCAGGAAGGCAAACTCCTTCGCCCTGCGTCCTCCCACCTGGTTCGCCCATATTGGCGCGATGAAACCTCCTCCTATTGGGATGGTCGGTTCACTGATCGTCGCGGTTTCGGAGACGATCAGGATGTCGGCAAAAGTGGCGAGTTGAGCGGCAACGCCCATGCAATATCCATGCACCGCGATAATAACTGGCTTGGGATGCCGCCATACTGCCGTCCATCGCTCCACGCAGGATGAAAGCCGCAGCACATCGTCCATGGCGGACCCGTTCGCATTATATTCGCCCAGATCCATCCCGGCGCCGAAGCCCTTGCCGGCGCCGCGAATCCCGAGCACCGGCGCGCCAGCGCCGCGCCGCTCCGCGAGCACGGCGGAAAACCGCTCGAGCATCTTCCCGGAGAAAGCGTTTGCCGCCTCCGGGCGGTCCAGCACGATCCAGTCGATCGCCTCGCCAGGCTCAAGCCGAATTCCGTCTATTGCTTGTGTCATTATCCTCGCCTTTCTACTCTCCTGCCGGCCGCGCCGGGCGCGTCAAACCCTGAACGGAAGACACATCGCCGTAACAATCTGCTCCATCGTATCTGCAAGTGCGCTGTCGAAAGCTTCCTGCTGTCCAGCCCCCTGTCCGCTGTGCCGGACAAGGAGGTAAAGGAACATGAGGCTGACATTCACCAAGCGGCGCTGCGCCACCGCGGAGGGGAGATAATCAACCCTCTCCCGCAGGAGATCGAAAGTCTTCTGCAGATTGGGTGGCGCTTCATGGCCAAAGACGCCGAAGTCGCTCCAGTCGTTCCTGAGCAGATATTGCGCCAGAAAATTGCCGTATGAAGCGTGCTCGTCTCCGTTGAGCTGAAGCTGCGGAAGAAACACCACCTCGAGGATCGAGCGTGCATCCTTGGTAAGTCCGCGCCGGTGCAGATCTTCCAGCATGGCGCCGCGCGCCTCTTCCATCTGCGCCATGCGATGGTCGAATATCGCCTGCACCAGCCCTTCGCGCGAGCCGAAATGATATTGCACGGCGAAATGATTGCCCAGCTTGGCCTTCTGCGCGATGTTGCGCAGTGACACGCCGTTGATGCCGGACTGCGCGAAAAGACGTTCCGCAGTGACGATCAACCTGGTCTTTGCATCAAGATTATCGCACTCGCCTGCCAAGGCCGTCGCCTCCCCGCATTCCCGTTCGTCCTTTTGATCCGATTCATCGCAAAGCCAACCGGTCTAAGTCAATTGTTTCACGTCTCGTTCGATCAAGGTGTAGGCTTGGTTGGCCGGCTTGTCCATCATTCTGACTCCAGTCAGGAACCAATCGGAGAAAATATCAATATATAACATTGATTTATGTCACTTGTGCAATCTGACTGGATCGCCCGTGCAGTCCGTCCAAGGTGCAACCATGTCTCACCCGCACCGAGTCCCGGTCCGTTTCAGGCGGGCCTCTTGGCCGAATTTCTATTTACAAGTGGCTTAAATTGCTCCAGCCTAAGCTTCGTTAGGGAGAGTGGAGCCGAGTCCATTTCCCGCAACACAGCTATGGAGAGCGATGATGTCTATGCAGACCGGCCTGATTTTCCACCCGTACATGCGCCCCGGGCGGACCGCGCGACAAACCTTCGAATGGGGCGTGCAGAGCGCGATGCACTGCGACAAGATCGGCTTCACGACGATGGTGATCTCCGAGCATGCCTCGCAGATCTGGGAGAATATTCCCAACCCCGAACTGATCATGGCTGCCGCGGCCCTGCAGACCAAGAACATCAGTTTC